>Ga0209916_1001736_pt1 | contig 15446 bp, 18 predicted proteins | sample ThiBio_1000_plan_FD_183956 | JGI IMG/M metagenome (GOLD analysis project Ga0209916, IMG submission 183956) | Wastewater bioreactor microbial communities from Cape Town, South Africa - Thiocy_solids_2 (SPAdes) | ecosystem: Engineered > Bioreactor > Thiocyanate-remediating > Anaerobic-Aerobic ... | reverse complement strand
TCGGAAGGACACTTAGTTGTGTATTTGAACAATTAAGCCATGTAAGTGTTTCAGGCAGCTTCGGAAGGACACTTAGTTGTGTATTTGAACAATTAAGCCATGTAAGTGTTTCAGGCAGCTTCGGAAGAACACTTAGTTGTGTATTATGACAATCTAAATGTGTAAGTGTTTCAGGCAGTTCCGGAAGACTTGTTATTTTTAACCAAGAGACATCTAATGTTCCATCATCAATCGCGCTAATGCGCGACAATAATTTAACCGTATCAGGTCCATGCGCCATCTTTAGATCTATTAAAAAGGCTTAAAGATACCTTTCAATTTTCTACAGAATAAATTGGCAAAGCCAATTTATTCAAGAAAGAATTCGCCACTAAAAGTGGCGAATTCTACAGCATCAAATAATTCATCTCTAAATGTCCAACATTTTTCTCTACAACGCTTGATGCATGCTTGTTCAGCGCGCCAGTCATCCCATCGTTTACTATAGTCTGCAATACTTTCACCATCATTATGCAAAAGTTTTAATGGTGTATTTGAACAATATAATATTTTAAGTGTTTCAGGCAGCTTCGGAAGAACATTTAGTTGTGTACATTCACAATATAATTCTTTAAGTGTTTCAGGCAGCTTCGGAAGAACACTTAGTTGTGTATCTCCACAATCTAAATATGTAAGTGCTTCAGGCAGCTTCGGAAGAACACTTAGGTGTGTATTATAACACGCTAACCATGTAAGTGTTTCAGGCAGCTTCGGAAGGACACTTAGTTGTGTATCTCCACAAGATAAATATGTAAGTGCTTCAGGCAGCTTCGGAAGGACACTTAGTTGTGTACTTCTACAATATAATTCCGTAAGTGTTTCAGGCAGCTTCGGAAGAACACTTAGTTGTGTATTTCCACAAGATAATATTTTAAGTGTTTCAGGCAGCTTTGGAAGTACACTTAGGTGTGTATTATAACACGCTAACCATGTAAGTGTTTCAGGCAGCTTCGGAAGAACACTTAGGTGTGTATCTCCACAAGATAAATATGTAAGTGCTTCAGGCAGCTTCGGAAGAACACTTAGTTGTGTACTTCTACAATCTAAATATGTAAGTGTTTCAGGCAGTTCCGGAAGGACACTTAGTTGTGTATTATAACAATATAAACGTGTAAGTGTTTCAGGCAGTTCCGGAAGACTTGTTATTTTTAACCAAGAGACATCTAATGTTCCATCATTAATCGCGCTAATGTGCGACAATAATTTAACCGTATCAGGTCCATGCGCCATCTTTAGATCTATTAAAAAGGCTTAAGATACCTTTCAATTTTCTACAGAATAAATTGGCAAAGCCAATTTATTCAAGAAAGAATTCGCCACTAAAAGTGGCGAATTCTACAGAATCAAATAATTCATCTCTAAATGTCCAACATTTTTCTCTACAACGCTTGATGCATGCTTGTTCAGCGCGCCAGGCATCCCATCGTTTACTATAGTCTGCAATACTTTCACCATCATTATGCAAAAGTTTTAATGGTGTATTTGAACAATATAATATTTTAAGTGTTTCAGGCAGCTTCGGAAGAACATTTAGTTGTGTATTTCCACAATATAATTCCGTAAGTGTTTCAGGCAGTATTGGAAGGACACTTAGGTGTGTATTATAACACGCTAACCGTGTAAGTGTTTCAGGCAGCTTCGGAAGAACACTTAGTTGTGTATTTCTACAAGATAATATTTTAAGTGTTTCAGGCAGCTTCGGAAGAACACTTAGTTGTGTATTTCCACAAAATAGATGTGTAAGTGTTTCAGGCAGCTTCGGAAGAACACTTAGTTGTGTATTTCCACAATATAAATATGTAAGTGTTTCAGGCAGTTCCGGAAGACTTGTTATTTTTAACCAAGAGACATCTAATGTTCCATCATCAATCGCGCTAATGCGCGACAATAATTTAACCGTATCGGGTCCATGCGCCATCTTTAGATCTATTAAAAAGGCTTAAGATACCTTTCAATTTTCTACAGAATAAATTGGCAAAGCCAATTTATTCAAGAAAGAATTCGCCACTAAAAGTGGCGAATTCTACAGAATCAAATAATTCATCACGAATTGCACAACATTTTTTGTTACAACGCTTAATGTATGCTTGTTCAGCACGCCAGTCATCCCATCGTTTACTATAGTCTGCAATACTTTCACCATCATTATGCAAAAGTTTTAATGGTGTATTTTCACAATTTAATATTTTAAGTGTTTCAGGCAGCTTTGGAAGTACACTTAGGTGTGTATTTGAACAATCTAAATGTTTAAGTGTTTCAGGCAGCTCCGGAAGTACACTTAGGTGTGTATTATAACACGCTAACCATGTAAGTGTTTCAGGCAGCTCCGGAAGTACACTTAGTTGTGTATTTCCACAAGATAATATTTTAAGTGTTTCAGGCAGCTTCGGAAGAACACTTAGTTGTGTATTATGACAATCTAAATGTGTAAGTGTTTCAGGCAGCTCCGGAAGTACACTTAGTTGTGTATTTCCACAATATAATTCCGTAAGTGTTTCTGGCAGCTTCGGAAGAACACTTAGTTGTGTATTTGAACAATATAAATGTGTAAGTGTTTCAGGCAGCTTCGGAAGAACACTTAGTTGTGTATTCCAACACCGTAGGCGTGTAAGTGTGTCAGGCAGCTTCGGAAGAACACTTAGTTGTGTATTATAACAATATAAACGTGTAAGTGTTTCAGGCAGTTCCGGAAGACTTGTTATTTTTAACCAAGAGACATCTAATTTTCCATCTTTAATCGCGCTAATGCACGACAATAATTTAACCGTATCAGGTCCATGCGCCATCTTTAGATCTATTAAAAAGGCTTAAAGATACCTTTCAATTTTCTACAGAATAAATTGGCAAAGCCAATTTATTCAAGAAAGAATTCGCCACTAAAAGTGGCGAATTCTACAGAATCAAATAATTCATCTCTAAATGTCCAACATTTTTCTCTACAACGCTTGATGCATGCTTGTTCAGCACGCCAGTCATCCCATCGTTTACTATAGTCTGCAATACTTTCACCATCATTATGCAAAAGTTTTAATGGTGTATTTTCACAATTTAATATTTTAAGTGTTTCAGGCAGTATTGGAAGAACACTTAGTTGTGTATTTCCACAATATAATTCCGTAAGTGTTTCAGGCAGTATTGGAAGGACACTTAGGTGTGTATTATAACACGCTAACCGTGTAAGTGTTTCAGGCAGCTTCGGAAGAACACTTAGTTGTGTATTTCTACAAGATAATATTTTAAGTGTTTCAGGCAGCTTCGGAAGAACACTTAGTTGTGTATTTCCACAAAATAGATGTGTAAGTGTTTCAGGCAGCTTCGGAAGAACACTTAGTTGTGTATTTGAACAATTAAGCCATGTAAGTGTTTCAGGTAGTTTCGGAAGGACACTTAGTTGTGTATTTGAACAATCTAAATGTTTAAGTGTTTCAGGCAGCTTCGGAAGAACACTTAGTTGTGTATAATGACAATCTAAATGTGTAAGTGTTTCAGGCAGTTCCGGAAGAACACTTAGTTGTGTATCTCCACAAGATAAATATGTAAGTGCTTCAGGCAGCTTCGGAAGAACACTTAGTTGTGTATTTCCACAAGATAATATTTTAAGTGTTTCAGGCAGCTTTGGAAGTACACTTGGGTGTGTATTATAACACGCTAACCATGTAAGTGTTTCAGGCAGCTTCGGAAGGACACTTAGTTGTGTATTATGACAATATAAACGTGTAAGTGTTTCAGGCAGTTCCGGAAGACTTGTTATTTTTAACCAAGAGACATCTAATGTTCCATCATCAATCGCGCTAATGCACGACAATAATTTAACCGTATCAGGTCCATGCGCCATCTTTAGATCTATTAAAAAGGCTTAAAAATACCTTTCAATTTTCTACAGAATAAATTGGCAAAGCCAATTTATTCAAGAAAGAATTCGCCACTAAAAGTGGTGAATTCTACAGAATCAAATAATTCATCTCTAAATGTCCAACATTTTTCTCTACAACGCTTAATGTATGCTTGTTCAGCACGCCAGTCATCCCATCGTTTACTATAGTCTGCAATACTTTCACCATCATTATGCAAAAGTTTTAATGGTGTATTTGAACATTTAAGCCATGTAAGTGTTTCAGGCAGCTTCGGAAGGACACTTAGTTGTGTATTTGAACAATATAAATGTGTAAGTGTTTCAGGCAGCTTCGGAAGAACACTTAGTTGTGTATTTGAACAATTAAGCCATGTAAGTGTTTCAGGTAGTTTCGGAAGGACACTTAGTTGTGTATTTGAACAATCTAAATGTTTAAGTGTTTCAGGCAGCTTCGGAAGGACACTTAGTTGTGTATTTAAACAATATAATTCTTTAAGTGTTTCAGGCAGCTTCGGAAGGACACTTAGTTGTGTATTTAAACAATGAAGCCATGTAAGTGTTTCAGGCAGCTTCGGAAGGACACTTAGGTGTGTATTATAACACGCTAACCATGTAAGTGTTTCAGGCAGCTTCGGAAGAACACTTAGTTGTGTATTATGACAATCTAAATGTGTAAGTGTTTCAGGCAGTTCCGGAAGACTTGTTATTTTTAACCAAGAGACATCTAATGTTCCATCATCAATCGCGCTAATGCGCGACAATAATTTAACCGTATCAGGTCCATGCGCCATCTTTAGATCTATTAAAAAGGCTTAAAGATACCTTTCAATTTTCTACAGAATAAATTGGCAAAGCCAATTTATTCAAGAAAGAATTCGCCACTTTTAGTGGCGAATTCTACAGAATTAAATAATTCATCTCTAAATGTCCAACATTTTTCTCTACAACGCTTGATGTATGCTTGTTCAGCACGCCAGGCATCCCATCGTTTACTATAGTCAGCAATACTTTCACCATCGCCACGCAAAATTTTCAAAGGTTTATTTGAAAAATTAAGATATGTAAGTGTTTTGCACAGCGAAACAGACTTTAAAGCACCGTCCCGCGAGCAGGACGGTGCTTGTAGGACACTTAGTTGTGTATTAGAACAATATAAATGTGTAAGTGTTTCAGGCAGCTTGTAAAACCTAATGGTTTTGAAATTTCGCAGGACAAGGGGGAATCTAATTCCACAAAATCAAAGATTTTGCTGAATTAGGTTTTGTCCCCCATCATGCGTTTACGCATTGCATCTGCAAGTAGCGCACGTTTGGCCTTTTCGTCAGTTGGAGGAGGAGCTGCCACCGGTGCATCTGATAATTTATTACCAACACCTGCAAATTTAATAGGTTCCGTTGATGGTACGGCAATACCCATTGGTGTAGCCACAGATGCAACTGGTGCAACCACTGGTGCTACAATTGGCACCGGTGGCGCAGGTGGTACATAATCAACTGGTTGTATAAACTCTACCTCAACATCGGTATCAATTAGATGCACGGCTTTCAGTCGCGATTTCGGTTCGATACTCACAACATTAAAATCAAATGTTTCATGATCGTATGTTAGTGGAACAACCGTTTTCTCTTGAACAAGGCTGTAGTTAGTCAACGCACAATGTAACCATGTTTTTGGATCTGGCACATCAAGAAATCGTTGACTATGTGCTTGGATGCAAATTTTTTTCGCTGGAAGAAGATACAATGGGTCATCCGCAATTAGTCCTTCTTTTAGAATGACACGTGTTGCATCTGGTATCGCAGCATCCATAACAATATCGCCGCCTCCATGTTCCATTATATTTTCCAAATATGTGATATATTCGAATTGTATATGGTCAAAATCGTTAATTCCGGGTATATTTGACATCATCCAATACGGAATATAAATAGCATTGTCAAATGGTGACGGATGATTATGCCATCCACCAATGCGAAACATAAGTTTTTTCGTCAGAGTAATTATGCGAATGAACAATTTATCCATGTTTTTCGCCCAATGTCTTTTAGGAATGAGGCATCTATCTGAATCAGCCGGAGCTGCTGCGATATCTATGTCTTCCGACAAAAATGCAGTGCTTAAAACTATTGCGTATTCCATTTTATGCGGTAATTATTATATTTTTGTTAATACATTCATTTCTTATGAAAAATTGAAAAGCTAAATATGTTTTAATTATGATGTATATAAGCAAAATGGCCGCGTCAAAACCAGTGCAACACAAAATTAACAGCCAATGGACTATTTACTATCATGCGCCAGATAGTTCTGATTGGTCTCTTGCATCATATAAACTTATTGCAAAAGTCACAACAATTGAACAATTTTGGACAGTTTTAAACGAACTTGGTCCAAAAGTTATTGAAACTGGTATGTTATTCATTATGAGGGGCGATATTCCCCCGCTTTGGGAACATTATAATAATGCAAAAGGTGGTTCATATAGCATACGTGTTAGTATGAAGACCGCCGAAGAAATATTCCATAAATACGCAGCATCTGTTGTTGGAGAATGTTTACTACCTGAATGTTCCATGGATACAATTAATGGCATATCAATCAGTCCAAAATCGGGTGACAATTGCATCATTAAAATATGGAACCAAGATGCTAAAAAAAAGGATGAAGCTGCAATTCCTCGTCTACATTCTGACATTGCAGTTGTTCACTATTCGTTAAATGTTGACAAGCGAATGTAATCAACGATATCTGCGATGTGCCATTTTTATTAGAATCATAGAGAGTTTCCCATTAACACACCCGGAATGACCTGTGTAATGTTGTGGGTGTAGAGGTTTACGAAATTCAGATGCAACAACTACATTATACGCAAACGATATGCCAGATGCACAACACCGTGTTAGATCGAGTGATTCATTCGATACAATTATATCTTTGATTTCCTCATATGTATAAGGTGTAACTTCTGCTGTCTTGATTTTAATATTTTCACCAAACTTTACACAACACACTTTAAGAGTCGACTCCTTCATTAGTGCAAATCTTGCAATATTTTTGTTTTTCGTAATAAGGTGTATAATATCACCGGATGTACACACAATATACACCCAATTATGTCCAACAGTTGTAGTAATATCAACATATGTTGGCATTACTACAATAAGATTCTTTGATTCAATATTTTCACCACTTTTGAAGCACATACCGTCTTCAATATCATCAATTGAATGGCTAAACATGCAAATGTTACCGACATCATCATATATACCGTAAATACTCGTTGTCGTAAACATTTTGAATGTGTTACAATTCATTACTAAAATATAGGAGGGTTTCATTTTTTATCTTACACAATTATTAATGGAAAACGCTGCACGTATTATGAATCCGGCGAAAACTGCTGAATATTTGAAAATACACCCTGGATTGCGCACATTTCGTGGTGAACATCTTATTATTGAACGCAGTAAGAATTGGGCATTTATTGATGAAACCGACAAATATGCATTTACGGAACGAATGAAATGCTCACGTGGAGGTCCCAGTCCGGCGGAATATGCGGCAAAACATCACGTTAGTATTGCTGTAGCGCGAAAATCGGTGGATGAATGTACACTATTTCCCGTACCGGCGGCACTTGCTGTACTTAACATATTTGCCCCACAAAAATGGCTGGACCCTACTGCTGGGTGGGGCGATAGATTGCGGGCTGCATTAATCTACGGTGTTGAAAAATACCGTGGCATTGACAGTAATATCGCTTTAGCTGGTGTTTATAAAGCAATTGCCGCTGGTACAACGCGTGATGTTGCAGTAATATCATCGCGATTTCAAGATGCAGTTATCGATGATAAATTTGATTTAGTCTTCACAAGCCCCCCATTTGGTTCATTTGAATTATACAAAGGTGCAACAAATTGGGCGGATGAAGAGCATTTTATGTCTGAGTTTTTTGATCCGTTAATGAAATTTGCATCTGAACACATGACGCCCGCCGGTCATATTGTTTTATACATTGAACAAATTGATGAAGATGCAATGATACAGCGTACCGCTGTGACAAATCCCGAATTAGTGTATGAAGGATGTTTTTATTATGAAGGTGTTTCCCCACGACCGTATCATACTTGGAAAAGGCAAACATTAAAAACTGTTTATTTGGTGTGACACCAGATGTACCGTAGACTACCGAAATTAAGCTACACTTTCAGTGTCAGAACTGTCCACCTTTGGTGGACAGTTCTTTCAACCCCATTCTGACGGAGCCAGAACGGGGGTGTAGCTTAATTTTGGTAGTTCTACGAAAGCCGGCCTCGTTCCGAAAATTTTTGGTACAATTCGCATTCGCGAATTGTGTATCTTTTTACAAAACTAAATATAAAAATGTAGACTATCTGTAGCAACTTATAACAACCTATAGATTGCTGCAGGTAGTCTACGAAATACTATATGGTAAATATGAAGATAAAATGAATTTCGCATTATTTTCAGATTGGTGCTGTAGTTGCTCCAATGAATTAATTAAATTTTGCATCTGAAGTAGATCAAAATGTTTAATAAGTGTCTCTTGTAAAGTTATTGGCGGTAAAGGTATCGTTAGTTTAGATAAGCTTTCTTTATTCATACTTCCAGACCCAATAGACCCCTCACCCGCAGTACTAAAATCATGTGTAGTCAAATAATAATATAAATATTTATTCAAAAGGCATGTATTGTCAAGTGAATTAAATGCTACAATAGCTTCATTTGTGTACAAATCAATACCTGCAATTCCACATTTACCAATACTTAATTTGAAAGACATCAATACACTTCCCGCTTTTACAAGTTTTACATTGGAATGATTTACACCATTATCATTAATATGCTCTTTGCTATCCATAATAATATTGTCACATAATTCACTCACTGAAACCCACACATGATGCCCTCCATCGTAATATTCTGGTTTACTTCGAAGTGGAGTACCACCAATCATCAAAGAACATTTTTCGGAAATAATAACCTTAGGAAATCCACGTTTTTCTATAGAATTCATAATTGATATCATTTGTACCTTAATATCTGGCATCATGTGCGTTGACTTGTAAATAAGTCGTTGGGCTTCAACAATTGGTTCAAGAGTAGTACCCCCAGGATTCGCAAGGATTAAATCCATTGCTGTATTTGTTAATTTGAGTGTATCGGCAAGCTTAGTCGTCGCATAAATACGGTCAAGTGTTGCGATAATTTCGTGTTGTATTTCAAGAGGAGGAAGTGGAATAACTATGTTTTTTATATCAGTCCATTTACAATATGATATTGTACCGACAGATGATGTAATTAAATTCGTAGTTAGTTTCAAATAATAGTACAAATATTTAATTTGTATGGCATCTGTTTTTGGCGTGATTGTTAAACAATCACTTGCCCAATATTTTTGCGAATGATATGCAACAAATCCAGCAGATGCACTGCTTTTGCTAATACTAATTGTTTCACCTTCACAGTTAAATTTATCTGTTTTACCAATATATGTCATACCTCCATCCATAATGTTATATTCACCAGTTTCTACTCTTGTAAATGCTGTTTTACTATTTTGATAATCACATATATCTTCCATCTTTACTTTGAGAAATTCTTCTGGATTAATCGTTGGGTTTTCTTCTTCTGCAATATACATCTTCATGTTAAGTGAATAATTCGCGTCAAAATAATCGCGTGGAACGTCTACAATTAGTTCTTCTGCGATCTCCCCAGTTTTAGTTTTAGACACTTCCCAAAATTCTACATGTGTTGTAGGTGTTCCACTATTTTTGAAGAAAATAATTGATGTTTGGACATTTGTATTCATAAAGAAGTCGCCACTCATTTTTACTATTCGTATTACTTCGAAATTGTTTAGCAAATACTTACGTGTTTCATTATGGCATTTCGAAGTGTTGTTAAGCATCCCATCGGGTACAACAACCACACAGCGACCACCAGGATTTAGTGATGCACACATTAATTGCAAGAAAAGTGGTTCAGATTTATTGCCGCCGATTTTAAGGTCTCGTATTTTTTTGCAACATTCTTCATGTTTAATACCTTTCAAACCGAATGGCATATTTGCTAAGATGACATCATAGCCGTTTTGTGGCAAATCACCATAAAGTGAATCCCATGTAAGTATGTTGCTCATTTTACATCCACCTGTTTCCATAAACAAATTTAGACGCGCAATACCTGCAACTTTAGGGTCTGTATCACATCCATTAATCTGCTTTTCTTGTACTGTCCAATTAATTGGAGTGTCTGGATATGTAGTTTCGTAGTATTTAACGAATGATGTTAAGAATCCACCAGTCCCCATAGTTGGGTCACAAACAGATTCAGGTATACCAGGTTCTTTGAAAATCGGCTCACATAATGCGGTCATATACTTGCAAATGACACGGTCTGTAAAGAACTGGCCCAGATCGCGTGAAGCTGCTGCACCAGTTTTCAGGTGCAATTCATAAACAAAACCTAAAACATCAATATTTCTGTCAAGAGCTTTGATATCAACTGAATTAAGAATATCTAAAATTTCTTTGTGTTTTTTAGCATTTTTAACATCAAATGATAATTTTTGTGTTCCAAATAATCTGTCAAAATGATTAATTAAACACGAATCTAATTCAGAATGATAAAATAAATTATGTGCTTTATCTACGCCACCATTCACTTCATGAATGAGATACATGAAATTTTCCCAACATAACTCTTTGGGAATTCCAAGAGCAGCAACATAGTCCATTGTCATGTATCTACACATAATATACAGGCAAATATGTCGCATAGCGTCCATACCAGTAATGCCAACACCAGGTCCGCGAAGAATGTCGCGAATACGAGTTATTGCAGTTTTGAAATCATTAATAGTTGCCATTGTACTTATATAGTTAGGATGATACGAAAAAGTTTGCGTCAATTTTTCTAAGGCATCGTAACAAACGATGAATTTTTTGCCCGCAAATTCTCATATGATTCTAATATTTTGTCTGGTTTGCCAGCATCTCCACCTTCAGGTATATAGCGAGTCGCACCAATTCGCGACACCATACGATTATTCATGTAAACATCAGCATCAATGTTGTTCTCAGTCACACCACTGCGCGCTTCGCGTATAACATTTCGTGGGTCTTGCGTGATATCCATACGACCAAAAAAAGGATTTTTGCCAATACCGGCAGGTCCACCTTCATCCACAAATGTTGGTCCAGTTGCAGGCGTCCGTGTATCACGTGATGCAATTGGCGCTTCATCCATATGTGTTCGTAATGGCGCACGGTAGCCTATATCAAGTGTATTGTATAAACGTGCATTTGTTGCATCTTGTGTGTTTATTTCGCGTCTAACACGAAGAGGTGCAGCGGGTGAAGACGCTGGGTCACGTGTCCAGTCCCATGGACTTGCACCGCATTTTTGTGGTGAAGGACCTATTTGTGGTCCTTTTGATACTGGTGTACTGCGCGAAATCCATACTTTCTCGGGTGTAGCACCTGACATTTACTGGGGGACATCAAAATACTTGGGGGGGACAAAAGTTGTCTAATTTGCGAGCATAGCTCGCAAATTAGACAACTTTTGTCCCCCACCCAAAATGAAGCCAATTATTACAACATATTGCAACATATTAGTACATCTTAAAATGTCATTTGTCGTACCATTCATACGAATTTCAATAGAAGGTACTATGTGTCACTCATTTCTGCTTCATACAGATGGCCAAGCATTATTGTCCGACATTGATATTGGCGAACTAAAACCATTTCAAACATATACCGTTGGAAATTTAGACATTATTGAATGTAAACTGTTCGGTGACTATTGTTTTGCGGATGAATTATGTGATGAAGATGCGGTTGCATGGCATAGCATATTTGATTATCAACATGTTGACTGTACACGCTCATTTTACGAAGAATTTATTTGCGGAAATATTGTTAGTTCAGAAGAAAATGGTTGGTATGCATCAAATGGTATAAATTATGGTTCACAATTCATTTCATTCTACGATATATATGTTAGTATATCTGGGCTTGATATTAAAACATTCAAATTAGTTATTAATAATAGAGCGAATATTGAGAATATGTTTGCGAAAATGATGATTTAGACAGCCTTTTGTAGAAGTGCAACATATATACCATTATGCCATGTTGACTTAGCAAGTTTTTCAGGTGTATGCGAATTGTCCCATGTTAATCGTATTTCTTTTTCGTATAAAACAGTAAAACCCAACGATTTAATGCATGAGGTTGTACCATCCCTCACACTTTGCCAGTTCCAATCATCAACAATGAAAATAAACATATCATCAAGACATTCATAGAAGTGTTCAAGTGCTTTATGATGATTTTCATTGCTATGATTACCATCATACATGTAAATGTTGAATTTTGGTAAACGTGTGACGTCCACTTTGAAACAATCACTCTCAATAAACGTTGCATCATTTTCGCCTTTGTGTTTCTTGAAGTTGTCTAAAAACGTACCTTTTGGTCCCCCAAACTCACTCCAATTATCTATGCAAACCACCTTTGCCTTGTTTCCACACATTGCAGAACACACAGAACTACCTTTCCATGTGCCAATTTCCAGGTATCTTGCATCTTCAATGTCCAGTAAATTATTATAGAAATGTCGCGTTTTCGTTCCAGTCATTCCATCCATGCCTTTTATATCTGGCGTAATTTTGGAAACACCTCGTTCGGCATTAGAAAAGGCATTTTCAATGTGCGCTTTATACACTTCCTCCATTACATAGTATATACACAATAATTAACACCAAAAATGTAATGATTGAAATTGTTATATGTTCGAACGTTGGCGCAGGCGCAGCTGCAGGAGATGCAGGCGCCTCTGCAGGTGCAGGTGCATCTGATGCATCTGCATCTGATGCATTCGTAGGTGCATCCACCTGCGCAGTCACGTTACATTCGCGTGAAAAATGGCCAGTTTGCCCACATTTAAAACAAGCATTTGCGGCAGTTTGTAATTCTTTTGTTATTAACGCATGTTGTTCTTGTGTGAGTTTCGTCGTAGTATACGAACCACCTCTCACATTATCAATGCCATATTTAGCCATTGCTTTTTTCGTGATTTTGTCTTCATCAAATGGATCATCTGTTTGAATCACATTTAGAAGGCGAACAGGTTTATGTGTTCGTGTCCATATTGCACCTTGACCTCTAACATGATATGCATACCGTTGTAAAGCATTGAACGAGCGACCCACATAATATTTACCATTTTGACACGCAATAGTATAGATTTCCATTATTGTTAATATTACCATGTGTTGACGTATTAGGTTAAAGACAAAAATGTTATGAAGAATTAGGAAGGTTAACTTCGTCAATGGAAACGCCAAAACGATACAAAGCTCCGCGCGCAGGCGTTCTACTAATGACTCCCGATAAATCAAGACTTTTACTGATTTATGGCGCGATATCAAACAAATGGAGCCCACCAAAAGGTGGCATGGAACCAGGTGAAACGCCTGCGCAAAATGCAATGCGTGAATGTAGTGAAGAAACCGGTTTGAATGTTAGAATTAGCACAACAATGCAACCAATTAACATTCGCAAACAACAATATTTTTGTCTTATTGGAGATGAAGACACTGCTAAACTGAAGTTACAACCATATGATACACATGAAGTTGCACGTGTTGCTTGGTTAACATGGGACGAAATTATGGCATTGCCTAAAGATGCATGTAATGCAATTACTATGGAACTAAAACGAGATACTACACGCGAAAAAATACAACGTCTCGCGGTTCCGACTGCAGTTTCTTGCGCTGATCCTCCGATGCCATGGGTACCGTAGATTACCGAAATTAAGATACACTTTTAGTGTAAGACCTGTCCACCAAAGGTGGACAGGTCTTCTACGGTAGCATCTGTGGTAGCATCTGTAGTAGCATCTGTGGTAACACCTGTGGTATTAAGAAATTATAAATATGATTAATTTGTTACACCAAAGAAGATTTAAAATGCCGATCAGGTCAACATTATCTTCCTTAGTGTAAAATCAATGTGATAGACACTCTGTTCCCCCATCTTTAGATGGGGTGGGTGCCTGTCCTTCCACCTTTCGTTGAAAAGCTTCGGGACGTTTTTGCTCTTTTATCCACAATTCACATAAATTTAGGATGTTCTGAGCAGCGTTTAGATCTCTTCGGCATTTTAAATCTTCCTTGGTGTAAAATGTTAGGACATGGACTTTTTTCGCCTACGGCGAAAAGTTCACGTGTATCCCCTCCACCCTATGAAAAATCAATTACCATCTTCACATCATGACATGTAATTGATCGTGATGCGGTTGCCGAACGTGTATGACGCTTCTTGCGTGTTGTCTTTTTAGTTCCAGTGCCACCATCAACCGAATCGGCATCATCAATTGCAACAGATGATGCAGCATATACACGTTTTGGTGTAGATTTCTCTAATTCTTCAAGTTGTTCACGATTTGATATGATATAATCTACAAGACCAACGTTATATGCCCATCTAAAATAATTTAGTTGACCAACCGTTGTTTCAATTGTAGTTAGTTTGCCTTCAGCATCTTTAAGGTCAAACATTATACGTTCTCGGCGTTGAAATGGATCAAATTGTTTTTTAGTGTAGGCCTTTAGTTGATTTTTGTAATCGAGATAAACAATGAATTGTCGATTTTTATGCTGATAGCTAATGTTATTCTCTTTCGCATAATCTGTTACAAACCATTCAAACATACGGAGAGATACCGGTTTACTTGTGTTAATAATATCAAGAATTGGCCCAATATTTGGATGAGAGTCATAATATTTGCGAAGCGAATGAAGAATGAAATCTTGTTTACGCATTGTCAAAGGAGATGCAATAATGTCTTCAGATGATAGGGCCTTTTTTGACATTGTATTTGCTATTTGTGATACTGACGCGCGAGCTTTCTAAACTGCGGTTGAACGCGCGTGCGTGCGCGCCAAAACTAATTCATGTAAATAAGTAATAAATATGTCAGGACCTCTTCCACTACCTCCGGTTGCTTCAAGTGTTTTAGGAATAAAAATTGCGCATGCAGTGCCTCCAGCGGCACCTGCAGCGGCACCTGCAGCGGCACCTGCAGCGGCACCTGCAGCGGCACATCCAACGCCTGCAATTTGGCCAAGTTTTGGTCCACGTCCGCAAATGAAATGGGACACTCGATGGAGTAACTATAGAATACCACCGAAACCAATAACACTTTCATCAAATGCGCCATCAAATGTAGGTACTCATGCATCACAAATATCAAATGATTCAGAAAAAAAACCTCAAGCCGGCAATAATTCAAGCATTGTACCAGCACCAACACCAGCACCAGCACCAACACCAGCACCAACACCAGCACCAACACCAGCACCAGCACCAACACCAGCACCAGCAGCTGCACCAACAGCCGTAGCACCAACACCAGCACCAGCAGCTGCACCAACAGCCGCACCAGCCCCAGCACCAGCACCAGCACCAGCACCAGCACCAGCACCAGCACCAGCACCAGCACCAGCACCAAC
>Ga0209916_1001734_pt1 | contig 15451 bp, 20 predicted proteins | sample ThiBio_1000_plan_FD_183956 | JGI IMG/M metagenome (GOLD analysis project Ga0209916, IMG submission 183956) | Wastewater bioreactor microbial communities from Cape Town, South Africa - Thiocy_solids_2 (SPAdes) | ecosystem: Engineered > Bioreactor > Thiocyanate-remediating > Anaerobic-Aerobic ... | reverse complement strand
CCCCTGCCGCCTGCAGCGCCGGCAGGTCGTCGGCCTGCAGCGCACCCGCCGCCACGCGGTGCGGCGCGGGGAAGCTGACGCTGGGGAGGTTGGCGAGGGCACGCTCGGGCGACGGCGCACTGCACGCGGTGGCCAGGGCGGCGATGGCGGTGAGGCAGAGCAACAGGCGGAACATGGGTTCACCTCGCGGTGCGCGGGAAACAGGTGTCAGGAACGAATGGCACTGGCGCCTTTTGCCGATGAGTACGGTATCTTTCCCCTGTCGGCAAACCTGAAACCACGCCCATCCAAGCAAGTTGCCTACCGCCATGCAAAGGCCATCCCAACGGATCCAAGCCCATCGTGAAGCCATCAAAGCCATCGTGGCCCGACATCACGGTATGCATCCGCGCCTGTTCGGTTCGGTAGCGCGCGGACAGGATACGCCGCAAAGTGACGTGGACCTATTGGTGGACACTCGCGCCGGAACCGGGTTGTTCGCACTGGGAGCCATGCAATACGAATTGCAGCAACTACTGCAAACCCGGGTCGACGTACTGACCCCGGGCGATCTGCCCGCCGCCTTCCGCGCGCAGGTGCTGGCTGAGGCGCTCCCACTGTGACGGACCCAATCGAACGCGCCGCCACCTTTCTGGCCCACATGAAAGAGGCGGCCGCATAGGCCTGTGCCTACGTGGAGGGCATGGACAAGCCAGCATTCATGGACGACAAGCGAACCCAGCAAGCCGTGGTGATGAACCTCATCATCCTTGGTGAAGCTGCTACAAAGCTTGCAGACAGCGCGCCCGCCTATTGCACGCAGCACCCACAAATTCCCTGGAACAGCATGCGCGGCATGCGCAACCGTCTGGCTCACGGCTACTTTGCCATCGATCTTGAGGTGGTATGGGAAACCGTGCAAAACGATCTTCCGGCACTTTTGCGCCAATGGCCGAAAGTGCCCAATCCCGCGGGCAATCCCCCTTCACCATGACACACGCCCACGACATCTAACCCCAGCGTCGCTCCCAGCCATCGTGGTCAAGTGGAGTCGGCGCGGCAATGGATCCGGTCTCAAAAATGGGGGCTTGGCCCTGCCGCACGGAGCTTGACGGACCGTCGTCCACCTGCCGCGGCACAACATCGGTTCGCGCCCGCTATCCCGCCAACCGCACCAGTCCTATGTCCGACCCAAAAAACCATCCCTGATATCGCTTCCACATCCCTTGCGGCACATCGACTTCGACCGGTTGGGGTACGCTAGCGGCTGAAAATGGGGCCAAGGACAGGATGCGGAAGCCACCCGGCCAAAACTGTCCCCGACTCCGCTTGCGCAGGCACACATCCTGGACGCGATGATGCTACTGGAACAACTCCGCCAAAGCAGGGACCAGATCAACGCCGCGTGTCGTCGCTACGGCGCGCGCCGCATACGCGTATTCGGTTCCGTCGCGCGGGGTGAAGAGCGTCCCGACAGTGATATCGACTTTCTCGTCGATCTTCCGCGTGGTTACGACCTGGTAACCCAGCGCATCCCGTTGCAACGACGCCTCACCGAGATCACCGGGCGCCGCCTGGACGTGGTTCCCGAGCACGAGCTGAACCGGCACATCCGCGACGCGGTGTTGCGGGAGGCCGTGGACCCGTGAGCAAGCATTGGGAGGCGTATGCCCTCCACCTAGGTGACATCGACCCAGGACCCGTGCTTGCGGCACTCAAACACAATCTGCCACCGCTCGAAGCAGCCGTCCGAGCCATGCTTGCCGAGCGTAGCGAAGAGCCGTAAATAAAGTGTCGCACACACATCTTGCGGCACTTTCCCGAAGAGAGCATCCCAATGGAAACGTTCTTAGAAATGTCCTCGACACATCTTTCCCTACCATGAAAAAGGTGATCGTGTTCCGCAGCGACCTGCTTCATCGCTCGGAAACCTTCATCAAGGAACAGGTTATCGCGCTTACTAAATGGGCCCCCGTCCTCGTCGGATATCGCGAAGTCGAAAACGGATTGGATCTAACCGGTATCGATGTCCGTATCCTTCCCGGCCTCGGAACGAGAAAGTGGAAACGGTTACGATTACGTTTATGTCAGTTGCTAGGAATTGCGCACGCACCGACTGTTCGCGCGCTGCGTGCAGTCGGTGCTAACTTGGTACACGTCCACTTCGGTACCGACGCGGTCAATGTGTGGCCAAGCGTACGCAGACTAGGTCTACCGATGCTGGTCACGCTGCACGGATATGACATCAACATCTATCGTAGATGGTGGGAAACTGGACAAGGTGGCCTGCTTATGTGCACCTACCCCCGTCGGCTGCTTCGCATGGCGAAAGCGTCGGACGTAAGCTTCATAGCCGTCTCAAAAGCTATCGCGCGGCGAGCAATCCAATATGGCATCCCTGAGGAAAAAATCACTGTCACCTACATCGGTATCGACACCAAGCGGTTTAAGCCAGGTGGTTTGCCGCTGAAGAAACGCCGCATGCGGATGCTATTTGTCGGCAGAATGGTGGAGAAGAAAGCTCCGCTGCTGATGATCCATGCCTACGCCGAAATACGCAAAGCCATCCCAGTCGCGGAACTCGTCATGATCGGCGACGGACCGCTACTAGATAACGCGAAACAACTGGCCGATGAGCTCGCCGCACCAGTGCAATTCCTCGGCTCCTGCAACTCGGACGAAGTCTTATCGCAACTGCACGAAACTAGAGTTTTTTGTCTGCCAAGCGTGACTGCAGCGAATGGTGATGCGGAAGGGCTGCCCATATCAATTATGGAGGCATTGGCTTGCGGCATACCTGTCGTCACCTCCGCGCGCGGAGCAGTAGGCGAAGTGATTACAAATGGTGAAAACGGGTTTACCTTTCCAGAAGGAATGTTGAGCGAACTGACACGTTCAATTTTGGAAATCCTAACCAAAGATTGGCTTTTCTCATGCAAATCAATCCAAGCCGTGCAACCTTCGGACGATGTACTGTCAATTTCTGCGACATCTAAAACGCTTTCAAATATCTATGACGTAACCGCATTAATTAATGGACGTTTTGAGCGTGATATAAGCAGTCCAAAATAGAACTAATTCTCAGCAACACCAAAAGCTCTGCTTGCCACTCCAAGAACGTTATTATGTACACCGAAGACAAGCTTAGCTATAATTGGGTGATAAAAAATGCCATCAACAACATGGTAAGAAGCCGCGTCTCCATGCTGAGCGGGAAAGTACTTGATCTTGGCTGTGGAACACGACCGTTCGAAGTAGAGATTCTGGAATACGCCGACGAATACATCGGCATCGACTGGAACAACACGCTACACGAACTCAGGGCTGACATCGCATCCGACCTTAACAAACCGCTCCCTATCCAGAGCGCTTCGATCGACCACATCGTCTCCTTCGAAGTCATGGAACACCTACGTGAACCAGGTGTAATGCTCAGTGAAGCGTTTCGCGTTCTGAAAGCTGGCGGCAGCATCACGGTGTCCACGCCATTTCAATGGTGGGTTCACGAGGCTCCATGGGATTATTACCGCTACACCTGCTTCGGGCACCAGTACCTATTCGACAAAGCTGGTTTCATCGAAGTTCTTGTGAAGCCCACGACAGGATTTTGGTCGATGTGGCTCTTAAAACTCAACTATCAGCTAAAGCAACTCGTCCGAGGCCCAAGGTGGGGACGCCGGCTTATCCTTGCGGTGCTGATCCCGATATGGTGGACAAATCAACAACTTGGTCTCTTGCTTGACCGTTTCTGGCGCGAGGAGCACGAAACGGCCGGCTACTTTGTTATCGCACGTAAACCTAGTGCACCGACCGTTTAGGAGTTTGAACAGTACGTCGGTTCGCTACACCTTGTGACCCGATGCAAGCATGATTAAGTCCCACTTAGCGATATAAGAGAACTTAACTCAATGTTCGGAATACTCGGTGCCTATGGACCTCAGGTATGAGCGTCAAGCAACATTCACGTTGCCTTGGGCGGTCGCTTTAGTGCACTTTAGGGGGTCACCATATCCTCGGGTCAACCTACATACAGGAGCCAATGCGGTATCTGAAGAATTTACCGGAGTTGCCGTGATAAAAATATTCCTGTCACTGCTACCGATCGTTTCACTAAAGCCGGCGGAAGATTGTGCGCGGAAGTGCTCTAACCTAGTCGTCAGGTAACTAACTAGGCAGTTATCGGAATCGCTAAATGAATGAGTTGCTTTGACTGTCTAACCGACGGACGTGAACAGGAGTAGCTCACGTTTGAGTTACCGATCGTTTATTAGTTTGAACCCAATCATGAACATCATTAAATACCTTCCACAATCTATGCGTGACATATATAAATCTTGGAAGCGCATAAGACCTCTTGCGTCTCGCGTGTGTCCGGTGTGTGAGTATGCGGGCTTCTTTCGAAGCACTGGTCGCCCTCCGCGATTGGATGCTTGCTGTCCTTCCTGCGGATCATTGGAACGACATCGTTTATTCTGGTTGTGGTATATGGACCACCCAACGGAGATACAGTCACCTATCTTGCATTTTGCGGCGGAACCAGTATTTGAACCACGTTTTCGCTCTCGTTTCTCATCGGACCCGACGTCCTATCGCACAGCAGATCTACTTACTCATGCGGACCTTAAAATAAATATTGAACAAATCGACTTGCCGAGTGGTAGCGTTGCAACCGTCATTTGCAACCACGTACTTGAGCACGTGGATGACCGCAAGGCTTTGGCGGAAATCTATCGGATACTGCATACCCATGGAATAGCAATACTATCGGTACCAATCGTCGAAGGCTGGGCGCAAACCTACGAAAATATCTGCATTACCGACCCGGTAACGCGGGAGCTGCACTTTGGCCAGTCAGACCACTTGCGCTACTACGGCCGGGACTTCCGCAATCGCGTGCAGCAAGCAGGTTTCGTGTTCAACGAAGTTACATCTTCGCCTACTGACGTAGTGAAGTTCGGCTTGCTGCGCGGTGAGTCGTTCTTTGTCTGCAGAAAGGCTACTCATGCGATACAGGAGGTTGTCACGTGAGCGCCCCTTTGGTCAGCGTTATTATCCCTACCTATCAAAGACCAGAACTGTTACCGCGCGCGGTTGAAAGCGCACTTACCTATCAAGGGCCAGATGTAGAAGTCGTCGTAGTTCCCAACGGACCCGACAATTCATGGAAACATTCGCTATGGCGCTGGACAAGCGATGCGCGCGTACGTGTATCACCCATTTCTACGGCTCATGGCAACGTGGCTCGCAACCAAGGCATGGCGTTGGCTACCGGAAAGTACATTCGGTTTCTAGATGACGACGACTATTTGCTTGAGGATTCAAGGCAACAACTGACACGGTTAGAAGGTGAGTCAGCAGAAGTATGTTCAGGGCTCGTCCAAAGTGTCGATCGCGATGGCTCGTCCCTCGGTCAGCTCACTTTCCCAAGCACACGCGACTTTGTGTGCGCTACTGTCGATGCACTTTATGGGACTGGTTTTACACAGCCGACAGGTCTGATATTTCTTCGCAGCTCCATCGCGAACTGCCGATGGGATCCGATGGTCGAACGGACACAAGATTATGCGTGGATGATGGACATCTCAGCCGCTGCCGAAAGACGTTGGGTCCATGTACCGGTTCCTGTAGGGGCATGGGTCCAGCACCCTGCGAAACGTGTTTCCAGCAACGGTCCAATTCGCCGCAAAGAGCAACCATTTGTCAAACGCCTGCTCGCGCTCTACGACCAACTTACGGCAGAGAACCGCATGAGTTTTCAACGGACGCAGGCCATCGCAAGGGCGCTGTGGCGCTATGCACATCGTGGCTTCCCATATCACCCGTTCTATTGGTCAAAGGTTGCTCAACGGGCGCGTTTGATGGATATGGCCAGTATTCCACCGGACTCTCTATACCAAAGGATACCGTTACGCCTTCTTAACCCAATCATTGGCGAGTGGCTTCTTCTACCCCCTCGGCGACTCACTCGGGCTTTGCGCGACGTACGCTCGATAATATCCGAGGAACCATACAAGCGACGACTATAATGACATACCAACCTTTCGTCATCAGATTTGTGGAACATGCGCATGCCGTGCGCTAACAGTGAGCCGCAACGCTGACGGGTGTACGCACAATTATCGACAGCCTACGATAGTCATGAATCTGCTTACTGTTGTCGTACCAGCATATAACGTTCAGGCTTACGTTGCGCGTTGTATTGAATCGATACTTTGTCAACCGGCAGCGACATCTCTTATAGATCTAATTGTCGTTGTCGACGGCGCAACGGACGATACCTTGTCGGTAGTGCAATCGATTGCGCGGCGCTTTGGTGGCCGCATGCGAGTGGTCGTACAAGCCAACCATGGATTGAGCGCGGCACGCAATGTTGGTGTCGGTTTGACGTCGACAGAGTACGTTACCTTTCTGGATGGCGACGATATCTGGCTGCCAGACTATTTGTCCTCTGTACTCCAAACCATTGAGCACAACCGGCCTGATATCTTGGAATACGATGCGATACGCATCGATGAAAGCGGCACAGCCTTGAGTACGCTCAAAATCGCCACCGCGCCTGATGGGGCGACAGCCACGGGTTCTCGCGAAGCATTCCTCGCCAAGTTTCTCTGCTTCGCGTGGGCTCGTGTCTACCGCACCTCGCTGGTTCGTACTCGCCCTTTTCCGCTCGGTCGCCGCTTTGAGGACACGGCAACCACGCCATGGCACTACTGGAACACCACTCGTATCGTGAGTTTGGGGATACCTTTGGTCGGTTACCGGCAGCGCCCCAACAGCATATTGACGACCCCTGCGCGACAAGATATTGACGACATCGCCAGCACCACCGCCGAAGCAGCTGCCATGTATGCGAAGACTGGCACCGAATACTGGCAACGCGTGGCTCATCGGTCCTTTCAGCAGGCGTGCAGCCGAATCGCACAGCAACCAACGCGTACCTGGCCGTCAAGTCTGCGTACCAGCTATGCCGCTGTTGCGAGCGTACCTGCACCGCCAGGTGCCGCTCGCTGGCTGGGGTCGAACATTCCGCTGGTCTATGTCGCATTGCTACGGGTCAAGCGTGCACTTCGGCGCAATTGACCGCCAAAATGCTTGTAGAGGTAAGCAGCTTGCCACTGATTTCCGTTTTGATCCCATGTCACAACGCCGCGCCTTGGTTGAAGGGGGCCGTCGACAGCGTGTGCGCACAGTCCATCCGCAACCTGGAAATTCTTATTTACGACGACGGCTCAACCGATGAATCGGGAGATGCCATCGACCGATTAGCCGCCACCGACCCGCGTATCGTCGTTATGGGCGAAGCGACTAACCGCGGCATCGTGTACGTGCTGAACGCCATGCTTAAAAATGCACGTGGCGCCTATATAGCACGCATGGACGGCGACGATATCTGTCTGCCGCAACGCTTCGAACAACAGCTCCGCTTCATCGAAGCCGGCAATGCCGATCTATGTGGCACTTGGTTCCAGGAGTTCGGCGGCGGGATCCCCCGCACCGTACGCTGGCGGCATAAGCCGGACGAGTTGCGTGCCGCCATGTTATTCCAGAACACCATCTGCCACCCAACCGTAATGGCAAAACGCGAGGTGTTCGAATCCTTCACCTATCGCGAAGACTACAACCTGGCTGAGGATTACGACCTGTACGTGCGCGCGCTCACCCGGTTCCGTTTGGCCAATCTACCCGCGACATTGCTGCGCTATCGGCGGCATAGGGAACAAGCCACCTACGCGCGCCGCACAAGGATGGAAGAGGTGACCTGTCGAGTTCGTCTCGAGGCTCTGACTGCGCAGGGGATTGAGGCGTCGCCGGAGGAGCAGCGGATACACAACGTGATCCGAGCGCCACAGTCAATCCGCTCGATGGAGGACTTCGACCGGATCGAGACCTGGTTGCTCAAATTGATCGGCTGCTTCGACAACCCCGAAGCACAGCGGACGATCGCATCGCAATGGACCCGCGCGGCTGTCCGGGCCGCCCCGCTAGGTTGGGCGATGTGGCGCAGATACCGCGGCTCCCCTCTACGCAAGCTCCTGGACAACCGACCCACGGCGGAGTGCATCGACCTGGCGGTACTCGCCACACTACGCTTGGACTACCGGTCGCGCGCATTTGAGCTGCTACGCCGGCTTGGTACCAGTATCTGACACCATCTGACGCCACTCGAACAACGTCAACAAGCCGCCGGGTGTTCTACTTTTGAAGTGTCTACTTGACGGGGAAGCTTACGCTTGGTTCCCCACGCCACGTAGCCGTCACCCAGGTCACGGCCATAGAACCATCGCTGGACCACACGAAACGGCGACACCACCTTGTCGCTGACCAGGGCAAGCACGCGGTTGATGACTTTGGGCTTCGCCTGGGCGCTGCGGATGCTGCGCTCCTCGGGGGTCAGGTCGTCGTAGGTGTGGTCGTGCTTGACGAGGCGATTGGAGATGCGGCGTGTCACTTCCGTGAGCGGATAACCATAGTTGACGACATGGACATCGCCCACCCCTGCATCCGCAAGCATGCTGAGCAACCCTGATTTTTCGTAGCGACGCACGTGACCGACCAGCAGGTCGGACCTTCCGTACTTGCGCGCGTGAGCGGGCACCGAAACCAGCACGCGGCCACCGGGTTTCAGGTGAGCCATCCACCCTCGCAACACTTCCAGGTCGTCCTCGATGTGCTCAAGCACTTCGAAGGCAAACAGGTAGTCGAAGGCGTCGACTGGCAGTTCCGCCACGTCGTCGACGACGCGCATGCGCTCGCCGGCATACGCCAGCCGCTCGCGTATCATTTTCCGGCTGTCCACGCCCAGGTCGTGGGCGGCTCCGGTGAAACCGCGCTCCAGGAAGAGGCGCGACATCTGACCCGTTCCCGCCCCCATTTCGACAAAGCTGCCTGCAGGCCAGGCGTGGGTTACATCATCGATGCAACTCTCGCGCAGGATGAGTTTGGGTTGCTTCTTCATGGCCACCTATGTTGCAGGAATGCGTGGACGCGCAAAAAGTGTACGAGGTGGGACGCATGGGTGTAAGGGTCAATGGTCCTGGCGAGCATCGCCCGCGAGCGGGCTCCCACAGTGCGGCGTGGGTGCGCGGTGGGTCGTCGGCGCAATAAGGGGACGGAGGCAATTAAATCGGGTCGAGCGACGCGTTGTGCACGCCGCTCATCGCGCGAATGGGCTCGTCGAGCTTCAGCTGCAACGCCTCGCCATCACGGTTCCAGGTGTTCTGGATCGGGAACACCATCACGTTGCCTACTCCCTCTCCCCTGACTTGTCGGGGGAGAGGGGGTCCTTATTGGTATTGGACGCCCGCCCGCCCCCTTCCAGTTGACACATGCAGGCACGACGTGTAAGAAAGATCACAAATGAACTGTTACAAATATAACGGATCACATAAGACCTATGAAACGTCAGGAATCCGAGTTCGCCAACCCTTCCGTCGCAGCCACGGGACAACACTTGGGCGCCTTGGTGCGGCAGGCGCGCATCGCGCGCAAGTGGACCATGGCCGAGCTGGCGGAACGCGCCCGGGTCAGCCTGGCCACGCTCAAGCGCATCGAGGGCGGCTCGCTGTCGACCTCGATGGGCGCCTGGCTGGCGGTGCTTGAACGCGTCGGGCTGATGTCGCGCGTGGCCGAGCTTCGCGACCCGGCTTCCGAGGCGCTGCTCAACGAAACCAGGGCCAAGCGTGTGCGCGGCAAATCGGCCATATCCGATCTGGACTTCTGAGCCATGTCCGAACGCATCGTATTCATCTACCTGCCCGGTGAAACCGTCGCGGTGCCGGCCGGCCGGCTGGCCATGCTCGAACAAGGGCTGCAGGTGCAGGCCTCGCGCTTTGCGTATGGGCGACGCTACCTGCAACGCGCCAATGCGGTACCAGTGGATCCGGTCGCCTTGGCCCTTGCCGACGGCGGTGGCGATGCGGAACTGGTGCCGCCAGCGGGGCTGGCCTTGTTTGGCGCACTCCGCGACGCCACCCCGGACGCCTGGGGGCGGCGGGTCATCGAAAACTGGCTCAGGGCGCCACCCAATGGGCTGCCCGAATCGACCTATCTGGATCATGCCGGCCCGCACCGCGGGGGGGCACTCGATATACGGCTGACGCCGACCAGTCAGCCGGCCGAAAGCGCCCTGCCCTCGGTGATGGATCTTGGCCACCTGCTCGATGCCGCCGCCCGTATCGAAGAAGGCGAGCCGGTGCCTGCGCATCTGGAGGTGTTCTTTGCCGGCGGCCCATCGGTCGGCGGCGCACGCCCCAAGGCCGTCATCCGCATTGACGACGGCGAGTGGATAGCCAAGTTCCCTTCCGCCTCCGACCGCTTCAACGTGCCGCTGATCGAGCACGCCACGCTGGAACTGGCCCGCGAAGCGGGGCTCGACGTACCTCGCACTCGCATCGAGTCTCTGGCCGACGATCGGCAGGTCATGCTGATCGAGCGCTTCGATCGCATGCCTCTGCCCGGCGGCATCGGTCGCCGGCACTTGATCAGCGCACTGACTTTGCTGGCGTTGCACGAGCAGGACTCGCCCAATGCCAGCTATGCCGCGATTGCCGACGCGCTGGGCCGCTATGGCGTGGGCGGCTGCATCGCACATGATCGTAGCGAGCTATATGCCCGCATGGTCTTCAATATCCTGGTGACCAACGACGACGACCACCTGCGCAATCACGCGTTCCTCTACGACGAAAAGGCCGAAGGCTGGCGTCTGAGCCCCCTGTACGACGTGGTGCCCAGGCCACAGGCAGCACAGGAACGCATGCTGCATCTTTCCGTGGGGCCGCAGGGCCGGATCGCGCGACTGGACAACGCATTGGCAGGTGCGGGACGTTTTGGTCTGCTGCCACCCGATGCGGCCGCCATCGTGGATCGCGTCGCAAGAGCGATACGAAGCTGGCGGGACACCTTCGAACGCATGGACGTACCGGCACGTGACTGTGACCGGGTAGCCAGCGCCTTCCGGCGCGCTGGCGACATCGGCATGCGGGCGGTGGAACGGCACCTCTAGGGAAGGCAATGTACAACGGCGCAATGACGTCAGGGACACTTGGCACTGGCTCCGCCTGGGGTCACGCCCAATACCAAGAAGGGGGCGGAGGCAATTAAATCGCGCTGGCAGCCTTGCGATGTGATCCAAACTTTCATCTGGACGACGGCCATACTCCGCGACCACGGGGATCACTTGCCTGCGTACCGGTCACGCAAGCGCGGCCAGCCGCCGGGCCGAGGCCTCCAGACCACGCAGGATGGGGTCACTTACGCCCGCCGGAAATCCACGCGGCAGCGCCGCGTTCGCTGCCGCCACGACCTTGGGCGTGGCTTCGACCGGATCGCCGATGATCGCCCTGGCCGCGCTGTCTTTGAATCGTGTCACCGGGCATGCGGGCGTGACCCAACCAGGCAGCCGAACAACGGCCGCAGCACCTCGCGAACCCAGAGTTCAATTACCTCCGGCCCCTTATCGGCCCCCAATGCACTCCACGCGCCGGAAGCGCAGCGCCGACCAGTCCTCGTCGATGGCGACCGCGCGCACCGTGTCGAAGCCCAGGCTTTTCAGGACGTCCCAACCGGTGTCGCGGTTGAATGCGCACCGGTATCTTTTGGATGAGCCCTTGGGGTAGGCGAACCAGAGCAACGGGTCACCGGGCGCCTTCTTCGCCAGGGCGCGGGCCAGCCTGTCCACTTCGGCCTGTTCGGTGGCGAACGCCAGGGCAAAGTGGATGACCTCGAGGTCCTGGGCCTTGCGCCACACGCGCACACCGGTGAGCGCCGCCAAGGTCGGCTCGAAGGATGCGGGAGCGTTGATGACCAGGATCTCGCGCTGGTCCTTGAGATTTAGCTTGTCGAAGACGGTGGGCATGTGGGGTTCCGATCCGGTTTTCATCCGCCCCCCGCATCAGGCGAGGATGGCATGCTGGCTCCTTCGAACCGGACGCCAGGCAGCATACCGGCACGCCGGGTGTTCCGGTGAGTGCCGGCGGAGGCGCCGGCGACGATGCCGGGGGCAACGTGACGTTCTGGTGCGGCACGATTTGGGGAGGAGGTGTCAGGGCACCACGACCGGAATGCCCAGGCCTGGCGCCTTCGCCAATCGCGTGTCGCGCGTGACCAGGGTGGCTCCGAGCAGTCGCGCCAGGATGACGTACGCGGCATCATAGGCCGTCACGTTGGCGCGCAGCGCCCAGATGCCGTCGACCCGGTTGAGCCGTGTCATCCACGGCGGCGCAGATGCGTTGAGGGTGCCTGCGACGCGATGCTGGCCGCAGCAACAACAGATCGCAGCTCGATCAACCAGGCCGCTGTACATGCATTTGTCCATCCTGGCGCGCAGGCGCCTGCTGCTCACCACCTGCGGCAGTCTGCTGGCACTGGTTGGCGGTTGCGTGCGACCCGACAGCACGACGACGATCACGCCAGCCATCCTGGGCCAGGCCGACGTGCGCTGGTTGCAGCGCGCTGCCTTTGGCCTGGATTCGGCCACGCTGGAAAGCTACCGCACGCTTGGCCGGCAGCGCTGGCTGGACCGCGAGCTCGCCGACCGCAGCGACACCCTGCCGCCGGCCGTCAGCGCGCTCATCGCCAGCTATCCCGCGCTGAATACCCCGCCCGCCGAGCTGCTGGACGCGCAGGCGCAGGCGCGGCGCGAGCTGAAAGCCATGCCCGATGGCGACGCCAGGGTCGCCGCCAGGAAGGCGTTGCAGCAGCACGCGCGCGAGCTTGGCGAGCAGGCCCAGCAGGCCGAACTGCTGCATGCCATCTACGGCAGCAACCCGCTCAAGGAACAGCTGGTGTGGTTCTGGCTGAACCATTTCAGCGTGTACGCGGCCAAGGGTGACGTGCGCCTCTACGCCGCGCATTACGCCGAGCAGGTGATCCGGCCGCATGCCCTGGGCAGGTTCCGCGATCTGGTGCTGGCCACGTTGCAGAGCCCGGCGATGCTGGAATTTCTCGACAACGCGAAAAACGTGAAGGGCAAGACCAACGAGAACTACGCGCGCGAGCTGATGGAACTGCACACGCTGGGCGTCGGCTCGGGGTATACGCAGCAGGACGTGCAGGCCCTGGCGCTGATCCTGACTGGCGCGGGCGTGGTGCCGCCGGCATCGGGTGCGCGGCGTCCGGGGGAGAGCATCGCCCGTCCGCAAGGGACTGCCTACGGTCGCAAGCGGGCTCCTGCGGGTGCGCGGCGCGGAGTGCGCCGGGATGAGGCCGGATGGGTGCGCGAAGGGCTGTTCGTGTTCAACCCGCGCAAGCATGATTTCAGCGACAAGCAGTTCCTCGGCCACACCATCCGTGGCAGCGGCTATCCGGAGATCGAACAGGCGGTGACGCTGATCACACGCCAGCCGGCCTGCGCGCGGTTCATCTCGCGCCAGCTCGCGGAGTACTTCGTTGCCGACCAGCCGCCGCCGGCGCTGGTGGACGCCATGGCGCAAACCTTTCAGCGCACGGATGGCGATATCGCGGCGGTGTTGCGCACCCTGTTCGATTCGCCCGCCGCGCTGGCCGGCCCGGCGCAGAAATTCAAGGACCCGATGCGGTTCCTGGTGTCGGCCATGCAGCTCACCTACGACGGCCGGCCGATCCGCAACGCCAGGCCCCTGCTCGGCTGGCTGAACCAGATGGGCGAGCCGGTGTTCGGCCGGCTCACGCCGGACGGCTGGCCGCTCGATGGCGGCAGCTGGTCGGGATCGGGCCAGATGGCCACGCGCTTTGCGGTGGCCCGCGCGATCGGCAGCGGCGGCGGCCGCTTGTTCGCAGCGGACGACGACGGACAGCCGATGCGCGCCAACCGCATGCCGCGCACGCCGGCGCCCGATCTGGACGGGCCACTGTTTGCCGCCGCATTCGCGCCCTACCTGTCCGCACCCACGCGCGCTGCGCTGGCCAAGGCGGGCTCGGCCGCGGAGTGGAACACGTACCTGCTGTCATCCCCTGATTTCAATTACCGCTGATCGGCCGCGAGCGGCCGCGAGGCATGCCATGAACCGTCGTCAATTCCTGCTTGCCGCCGCCAGTGCCGCCGCGGCACTGCCGGCGTTGTCCTTCAGCGGACGGCTGTTTGCCGCGCCGGCCAACACTCCGCGTTTCCTGCTGGTGTTCCTGCGCGGCGGCTACGATTGCAACAATGTGCTGGTGCCGTACGCCAGCGATTTCTATTACGACGCGCGGCCCACCCTGGCGATCGCGCGACCGGACCCGGCAAACGCGTCGAGTGCCATCGCGCTCGACGCGGATTGGGGCCTGAACCCGGTGCTGCGCGATTCGCTCTATCCGCTGTGGCAGAAGAGGCAGCTTGCGTTCGTGCCCTTTGCCGGCACCGACGACTTGTCGCGCAGCCATTTCGAGACGCAGAACCATATCGAGTCGGGCGAGCCCGCCACGCAGCACGCCGGCTTCCGCTCGGGTTTCCTGGCGCGCCTGTCCGGCGAGCTGACCGGCGTGCCATCGATTGCCTTCACCCGCAACCTGCCACTGAGCTTCCAGGGCGCAGGCAAGGACATCCCGAACATTTCGCTGAAGACCGACCCGAAGGCGCAGTTCAATGCGCGGCAGGCGGCGATCCTGAGCGGCATGTATCGGGGTACCCCGCTCGAGGCGGCGACGGCCGATGGCCTGGCGCTGCCCTCCACCATTTCCGCCGACCTGCGCAACGAGATGCTGAAAGCCAGCGGCGGCGCCCCCAGCGCACGCAGTTTCGCCAGCGAAACCCGGCGCATCGCCACGTTGATGCGCGACCAGTACCGGCTCGGCTTCGTCGACGTCGGCGGCTGGGACACCCACGTCAACCAGGGCAGCGTCACCGGCGGTCTGGCGAACAACCTGCGCAATCTCGGCGAAGGCCTGGCGGCGTATGCCGAAGAGCTTGGCGAGACCTGGGCCGACACCACCGTGGTCGTGCTCTCGGAGTTTGGCCGCACGTTCCGCGAGAACGGCGACAAGGGCACCGACCACGGCCACGGCACGGTGCATTGGGTGCTCGGCGGCAACGTGCGCGGCGGGCGCATCGCCGGCGCACAGGTAGCCATCCAGCCGTCCAGCCTGCTGCAGAACCGCGACTATCCGGTGCTTACCCATTACCGCGATTTTCTGGGCGGCATGTTTGGGCGGCTGTGGGGCCTGTCGCCGGATCGCCTGCAGGCGGTATTCCCGCAAGCCCGGCCGCGCGACCTGCAGCTGGTGTGAAGCTGCTTCGACGCCTGGCTTGTCACCCGTCCCGGCCCTGGCTGGCGCCCTGCATGGCGCCCGAGGACAGCACGCGCCGGCCTTGCGCGCGGGGGACTGCATGCGCCAATGCCTGTTCGAGCTGGCCCTTGACCCGGTTGTAGAACACCCGTGAATCCGCGTTGGCGTCCAGGTCGATGGCCTGAAACGCGGCGTGGCTGGCTGCCACCTTGATCGTGGTGCCGAGCACACGACAATTGTCCCTGACACCATTTCCAGGGAGCGGTCAGTGCCGGTAGACCTCACGGCGGTT
>Ga0209916_1001733_pt1 | contig 15458 bp, 12 predicted proteins | sample ThiBio_1000_plan_FD_183956 | JGI IMG/M metagenome (GOLD analysis project Ga0209916, IMG submission 183956) | Wastewater bioreactor microbial communities from Cape Town, South Africa - Thiocy_solids_2 (SPAdes) | ecosystem: Engineered > Bioreactor > Thiocyanate-remediating > Anaerobic-Aerobic ... | reverse complement strand
GTGAAATGCTGGCCGCGGAGATTCTCGCGGTCATGCGGGCCGGCCCGTCCGAAGCCGAAATCCAAGCCGCCGTCGACCGGCTGCTCGCCCTCGCGGCGTGACCCTTACGCAATTAGCGAAAGTGCAGCCTTAGGGGACAGACTCTAATCGAGGGACGTCCCTCCGGGGAAGACGGCCGAGGGCCTCCGTGTTCGTTCCGGTTCGAATCCCCGTGACGCTCCGTTCACCGCAGCGGCGGAGGGAAGCCGTCGTCGTCTTCGGCCTTGGCCTCGTCGTGCTTGCCCTTATGCTCATCGCGTTTGGCCTTGGGCTCGTCGCGTTTGGCCTTGGGCTCGTCGCGTTTGGCCTTCTTGGCCGGGCCGCCGTCGATGGCGTGGCCGAGGTGCTCGGGGACGTGGGAGAGGGCCTCGGCGGCCTTGGCCATCTCGCGGGCGCGGGCGGGGTCGTCGCCTCGGGCCTCCTTGAGCGCGTCGTTGTAGAGGTCGCGGGCGGCGTCGAGGTAATAGCGGGCGTCGGCGTCCACGTCGCCCTCGCGAAGCCTGGAAAGACGGTCGTGGGCGTGGCGGAGGTCGTGCCGGATCTCCTTCTCGCCGCTCTTGGCCTTGGCGGCCTCCGGCGGAGGCGGCAGTTCGTCGGCCGGCTTGCCCATCAGGGCCGCGAGCCGCACGTGATCGACGGCGCGGGCGAGGTCGTGGGCGGCCACGGCGTATTCGTGGGTCAGGCGGTCGTCTCCGTCCTTGTGTTCTTTCAGGGCGCGGCGGTAGAGATCGATGGCGCGGTCCACCCAGTCGGCGCGAACCGCCTCGCCGGAGGCGACGGAGCCCTCCCCCGCCTTGAGCTTGCGGAGCAGGTCGTAGGCGTGGCGAAGGTCGTCGATCGGCCCTTCGTGGCCCTTCTTCTTGGCGGGCTCGCCCTTCTCGGGCGGCGGCGGCGGGTCGCCGGGGAGCGGCGGTTTCGGAGCGGGGGCGAGCGCCGCCAGCGTCAGGCCGAGCAGGCCGGAGGCGGCGAGGGCCATGATCTTGATCATCGTGGATGCTCCCGTGCGCGTGATCCCGGCTTGGAAGTCGAGATGGGTTTCGTGGGTCGTTGGGCAAGCGGGACGATCGACGATGCACACGCCGTGCCCGCGACGTCCGCGAGGAAGCCTCGAAATCGAGCCCGCGCCGCGCGGGCGCGTTGACGAAACGGCGAGGCTCTGGTAGTTTCAATCCCCACGACGCCCTATCTCGACCGGGGCGCATCCATCGAGGAGAGGTGGCTGAGTGGTCGATAGCGACGGTTTGCTAAACCGTTAGACGGGGAAACTCGTCTCGGGGGTTCGAATCCCCCCCTCTCCGCTCCTTCGATCCGCCGCGGCGATCCCTTCCCAATCCAATCCGCGACGGCTTCACGATTCGACGCGACGGAAGGCCGTCATGGGCCTAATCGCCGAGAGTCCTTCGCCCCGCCGGATCGACCGCCCGGTCCAGGGCCATGGCCGCGGACGCCTCGGTTGATCTCGGGGTCGCTTATTCGATGAACCGATTGCGGCGGAGGTCGCCGTGGGGGTTGAAGTCCCTCGCCAGCGGCGGCGCGGCCTGGTGGAGCGCGTCGAGGACGGGATACGTCAGCATCAGGACCAGGCAGAAGGCGAGCCACGCGCGACCGCGGCGCCAGCGGACCTCGGCCAGGCCCTGGGCGATCAGGGCGAAGAAGGCCGGGGCCAGCCAAAGGATCAAGCGGCCGTGGAACGGATACCGCCTCGCCGCCGCGGCGCCAAGCGCCAGCGCGGCCGGCGCCAGCAGGATCGCCAGGGCCGCCGGATCCTTGCGGGCGATCCGCCCCGCGCCCAGCGCGCCGAGGAACGCCGCGAAGAGGGCGAAGGCGTAAGGGAGCAGGTTCGGGACCAGGTTCAACGGCGTGACGAACGTCTCCAGGAGAAGCCCCGCGGCTCTCGCCAGATCGTCGACGCTCGTCGGCGGGAACGGCGGGAAGGCGAAGTTCCAGAAGACGTACATCGTCGTCCCCGGCCCCAGCAGTTGGCTCGACACGCGATGCGCCAAAAGGAGGCTCGCGCCCCAGGCCGCCGCGGTCGCCGCCAACCGCGCGGCGTCGCCGCGACGACCGCTTCGAAGTCGAGCGACCGCCAGCGTCAGGCCGCAACCCGCGACCACGAAGGCCGACGGAAACGAGAGCCAGGGCGACGCGACCGCCAGCGCGGCCAACCCCAGCCGTCGCCGCGCGTCGGGCGGGTCGCGCAACTCCGCCAGCGAGAGCAAGGTCACGGCCAACCCCAACGCCAGGTCGACCGAGTACGGCTTCAACTCATTGGAGTAGTACGTCAGATCGTCCGAGAAGGCGAAGAGGACCATCGCCATGATCGCCGCCGTCGGCGTCAGGAGCCGCTCGGCCAGACGACGGAACAAGACCAGACTCGCAAGGCCGCACGCCAACGGGACCGCCCGCGCGACGTAGGGCGAGGCCCCGAACAGACCGATCAGAAGGCGTTCCACCGCCAGGAACGCCGGCGGGGCCAACTGGTCGGAGGTCAGAGGGCCGGCGAAGTCGAACGGGGCTTTCCCCTTGAGGTTGCCCAGCAGCGACGCCTCGTCCATCCAGTAGTGTCGACCCTGGAGATAAACCCAGACCCGAAGCGCCGCGCCCAGCCAAACGCAGGTCCACGGCGGCCGCCGCGCGACGAACTCCACGAGCCGTCGGAAATACGGCGACAGGTCGATCTGGCGCGAGAAGACGTTCGGGATCGTCACGGCGGTGCATGGCTCCCGCGGCGGTCTTCAACGACCGGGACCAAAAGAGTCGCGTGGCGGAGGAACGCCGCTACATTAAACCGAACCGTGGGTCGTGGCCATCCCTCCCGCGGCCGGGTCCGCCCGAAACCGGGCTCGGAGGCGTCACGGAAGGATCCGGGCCCCCACGGCCGTGTTGAGCTTGAGCATGTTCCGCCGGTTGCGGGCGGCGGTGTCGCGGTAAAACCGGACCAGGGACGTGGTCTGGCGCTGGACCCTCAGGTAGTCCTCCGGGCCGATCTCCCGCGCCTCCAGGCGGACCCTGGATTTGTCGCGTTTGCGACGGACGGCCGGCAGCGTCTCCCTCTCAAGCCGCTGCATGTCCCCAAGCGTGTGGGCCAGGTCGGTGTAGGCGTGGCGGACCTCGCCCTCGACCTGGCCCTCGATGACCTCGGTCTCGATCTGGCTCTGCGCCACGTTGATCTCGGCGCGGCGGACGTTCCCCTGGTTGCGGTTGAACAGGGGGATCGTGACGAACACGCCCGCCCCCCAGTTGCTCACGCTCAGCTCGCGGGATTGCGAGCGGTCCTGGTAGTTCCACGGGGTGTAAAGGAAGTAGGCGTCGGAGTAGCGCTCGCCCCGTTCCTCCATCCACTCGGCGCGGGCGCGGGCGACCCCCAGCCGATGGGCGATCAGATCGGGACGGTGTTCCTTGGCTGTCGCGATCAATTCGTCGACGGTCGGCAGGATCGGCCGCGGGACGTTGATCTTGCCGCGAAGCTCCATCTTTTCCGCGTCCCCGTGCTCGATTTCGAGTAGCTCCGAGAGTTGATGCCGGGCCTCGGCGTAGCGGTCGCGGGCGTCCTGCACGGCCATCTCGGTGACGCCCCGCTCGACGATCAGGTCGTCCATCTGGTCCAAATCCTCGTCGGTCGGCTCCATGCCGGGCGCGATCCGGGCGGAATGGACCTCGATCACCTCGGCGAGCAACGAGAGCGTGTCCTCCGCCGCCCGTAGCGATTGACGGGCCACCAGCGCGTTGACGTAGGAGGTGTAGAGCTGGTCGATCGCCTCGCGGACGGCGTTCTTGTACTGCGCGGCCAGCACGCTCTTTTCCGCCTTCGCCAGGTTGATGCGCTTGCGGCGCTTGCCCATGTAGTCGATGGGAAAGACCAGGCTGACGCCGTGTTCGATGTCCCCGTCCCGCTGGGGGGAGTACGAGCCGTAAGGGACCTGGTCGCTGCCGTAGAAGATCAGGGGATTGTCGCGGAGGCCGGCGGTGAGGATGTCGGCGTCGGCCTGGGGGAGTTCCATGGCCTTGATCCGAAGGTCCTTGTTGGAGTCGACCAGGCGACGGATGGCGTCGTCCAGGGTCAGGCCGTCGGCGGGGCCCTCGTCGTCGTAACCCGCGGGGTCGTCGAATCGGCTGGAGAAGGCGTCGCCGTCGGGCAGCGCCAGCGGCAATCGCTCGATCGACGGAGCGATGCCCCCCTCGAACCGGCCCGGGCCCGACTCCTGGGGGTGGGCGCTGAACGCCGAGGCGCTGGTGGCCAGCCGCTCCAACCTCGGCAGCGCGGCGCGCCTGCGCTGCGGGGTCTCGCTGATGTTGATGTTCGTCGCGCCCGGCCGACGCTTGAAGGGGCTTTCCGCGGTCCCGATCGGCGGCCCCACGGCCGACTCGGGGCGTTCGGCCTTGCCACCCTGGGCGGCCGCCGCGGCGCTGATGATGTCGTCGGCGAGCGAGATCTGCGCGGTCGCCCTGGTCGTCCAGAATCCAAGCACGCAGACGGCGACCGCCGCGACTCCGATGATTCGCCCCTTCATGCCCGGCCTCCTTGCCGCGTGCCGTTGTCAAGCGACGAGCCGCTCCGCGTTCGCCGTCCGTACTGTTTATTCGGGGGGATGGCGCGTCGCGATCCGGCGTTAATCGATCCTTAACGGTCTCGCCGCCGTCATCCTCCGGCCGTTTCCGCGCGACCGTCAAACTCGGACGCGCGGGCGCGTTCGGTCGCGTCGCCTGGGCCGCGCCGGTAGACTGGATCGGATCGGCGGTCATCGTCCCTCGCCGACCGCGCCCCCCGCCTCCACCGAGACGTCGTCATGCGCATCAAGTGGTACGGACACGCCGCGTTCTTGATTCAGGCGCAAGGCGTTCGGATCATCCTCGACCCGTACCGCTCGCCCGATCGCGGCGGCCACGCCCCGGTCGGCGACTCCGCCGACGTGGTCGTCGTCAGCCACGAGAACGACAAGTACCACAGCCATTTGGGCCAGATCCCGCCGCCGTTTCATCTCGTCCGGGCGCTCGAACTCCCCCCGGAGGGCGAGACCTTCCGCGGGATCACGTTCCAGGCGGTCCCCGTCTTCGAGACCCCCGAACGCCTCCACGGCGACGAGGTGACGATCGTGTACTTCCGCGCCGAGGGCCTCCGCGTCGCCTTCCTCGGCGACCTGGGCCACCTCCTCACGGACGAGGAACTGGGCCCGATCCGGGGCGCGGACGTCGTGCTGGTCCCCGCCGGCGGGACGCCGACGATCGCGCTGGACGACGTCCCGGCGCTCCTGGACGCGATCGACCCGCGGATCGTCGTGCCGATGCACTACAAGACGCCCAAGATCGACCTGGACATCCGGCCGGTCGAGGAGTTCCTGGCGCGGCTTCCCGACGACCAGGTCGTCACGGTCGGCGGATCGGAGTTCGCGATCGACCGTGATTCGCTCCCCGAGCGCCGGACCATCGTCCGGCTCGACTTCGCCCGCTGAGCGGCTGTCTTATGTAGTGGATTCGCGCGGAACGATGAACGGTCTTCCCCCCTCGCGGGGGAAGACAGACCGCGAGGAACGCTGCCGAAATAACTTCCGGGAATCCTCCGGGGTCGACTCGCGTGGCCTCGAACCGTAAATCCGGGGAATCAAGCGCCTCGTAGACGGCCGGCGCCTTCTCCGTCGTGGAATTCATCCACGGATTACCCAGATTGACGCAGATTCAGATCGGAAAATTCAATTTAATCTGTGTTAATCTGAGAAATCTGTGGATATTCTCTCTCAGGTCGTTCACGGGAAGTTGTTTCGGCAGCGTTCCAAACGGTCAGATGAGCGACTGTGTTTCCGCCCGGGGTGATTCGCGATCGATTTTCCAAGGAAAACCCCGGGCTTCAACACCGTCACTCTGGTCCTTCGGACATACAAGGGGGGGCGATCCGGAAGCCGTCGGAACGTCGAAGGCCGGCTCAAGGCGGCTCGGGATCGCGACGGCTTTCGCGCCCGCCCCCCCTCATCCGGCCCTTCGGGCCACCTTCCCCCGCGAGGGGGGAAGGCCGGTATTTCGGCCGCGACGCCCTTATGGGACAGACTCTCAGAGTTCCCGGAGGGCCGATACGACCTCCAGCCGCACGGCCCGGAGCGCCGGGAGCATGCCGCCGAAGATCCCCATCGCCAGCGTCATCACGAGCGCCACGGCCATCACCCACGGGCCGATCCGGAAGGCGATGTTCACCGAGGCGAACGTGTTCATGTTCATGGTTTCGATGGACAGCAGGCTCATCGGGATCGTCGCCAGCAGCCCGAGCCCGCCGCCGAGCAAGGAGAGCAACAACGACTCGCCCAGGAACGAGAACAGGACGTCGCGCCTTGAGAACCCCAGGGCGCGCAGGGTGCCGATCTCGCGGGTCCGGGACTTCACGGCCGAGAACATGGTGTTGGCCGCGGCGAACATCGCCCCGAACGTCAAGAGGACGGCGATCAACGTCCCGGCCGCCTTGAGGAACGTGGCGGCGTCGGACTGGGTCTCGAAGTAGCGGCTTTCCGGGTGGGCCGCCAGGCGGAACTGGGCGCCCTGCTCGATCTCCTCGCGGAGCCGGTCGAACTCGGCGGGCCCCGAGGCGCGGATCTGGACGCACGAGACGGTGCCGTCGCGGCCGGTGTTGCGCTCCACGTCCTTCAGGTCGGCCCACACCTCGCTCTCGGCCGAGCCGCCGCCGGCGGTGAACAGCCCGACGACCCGGTAACGCTCCTTCTCCCCGAAGGCGAGCAGGCCGCCGATCCTCGCCCCCTTGTACACCCGCGCGATCCCCGGCGGGACGATGCACTCCCCCTTGCCCGGCTCCAGGTCGCGACCGGCGATGATCTTGAAGTCCGAGCGGAGCTTGCGCGAGGCCGGCTGGACGCCCCGGATGATCAGGTTGCCGTAGGTGCCCGAGTGCCGCTCGGCCACGGCGATGTTCAACAGCTCCTTCGCCGCCACCGGGCCTTCGCCGTCGCGGAGGATCCCGCCGAGCGTCAGCAGCTCGTCGGCCTTGCCGGTGTCGAAGCCGCCGGTGGTCTCCGCCGTCGCCCCCTTGCGCAGGACGATCAGGTCGAGCGGGTCGCCCGAGATCTTCAGGCTCTTCTCCAACCCCTCCACCAGCCCGAACATGATGCAGGACGACGCGACCAGAAGCGCGATCCCCAGGACCGTCATCGTCGTGGTCTTCCAGCGGGCGCGGAGGTTGCGGACGTTGTACTTGAACGGGATCATGGCGACCTCACACGACCTTGCGGAGCCCGTCGACCACCGACGAACCGGCGGCCATCACGGCCGGCACGACTCCGCTGACGAACCCGACGAACAACGACACCCCCAGCCCCGCCAGGGCCACCCGCCAGGGGACGTAGAAAAACGGCAGGAACCCGCCCGTGTACGGCGAGACGTCGAACAGGTCGAAAAGCGCCTTGCTCCCCAGCGTCCCCAGCGCCCCGCCGAGCCCCGCGACCAAAACGGCCTCGACCAGAACCAGGGTCAGGACCAGGCCCTTGCCGAAGCCGATCGCCTTGAGCACGGCGATCTCCATCGTCCGCTCGCGCATCGCCATCGCCATGGCGTTGCCGGCGACGAACAACAGCGACACCACCACCGCGCAGCCGATCCAGAAGACCATGTCCTTCATCCCGCCCATCATCTCCGAGAACATCTGGCCGAACGCCTCCTCGGTCTGGGTCCGGGTGGGATTGTCGGTGCTGCGGTACTCGTCGTCGACCTTCTTGCAAAGCGCCGCGGTCGCCGCGGCGTCCTTGCAACGGACGAAAACGATCCCGGCGTTGCCCGCGCGGCCGCTCGGCTGGGTGGCGGACGAGCCGGACGACGACGACGGGCCCAGCAGCCGAAGCTGGTCGTCGAGATAATCGTGATGAAACAGCACCATGCGTTGATCGCTGTTGCGGGGCGACTCGTAGATCCCGTGGATGTTGAGCTTCAGGTCGACGGGGTAGACGTCGCCTTGCAGGGGCATCGCGTCACCGATCTTCAGGCCGTACTCGCGGGCCAGCTTGGGGCCCACCACCGCGCCGGCCTTGTCGGCCTTGAACGCGGCGAGCTGGTCGTCGGGGAGGTGGAACTCCTCCAGCGTGTCGAAGACCGAATCGGCGTCGACGCCGAACTGGGCGAAAAGCACGCGCTGGTTTTGGTATTTGCCGCCGTACCAGGCGAACGGGGTCGCGGCGACCACGCCGTCCATCGCGGCGATCTGGCGGACCCGGGCGATCGGCACCACCCCCGCGAACCCGTTGGCGTTCATCACGATGATCCGGTTGTATTGCCTGCTGGCGCTGTTGGCCTCTTGCATGGCCGCGAAGAACGACGTCAGGATCATCATCAGGAACATCGAGATCGCGATCGACGCGATCGTCAGCCCGGTTCGCGCGGGGTTGCGGCGGGCGTTGCGGAGGATGTAGGTCAGGTATTTCATGGCGTCACCCCGCCGCGGCCGCGGAATCGTTGATCACGTCGTCCACGAGCCGGCCCTTGTCCAGGTGCAGGATCCTCCCGGCTCGGCGGGCGGCCAGCGGGTCGTGGGTGACCATGACGATGGTCTTCTCGAACTCGCGGTTGAGTTGCTCCAGCAGTTCCAGGATCTCGTCGGCGGTGCCGCGGTCGAGGTCGCCGGTGGGCTCGTCGGCCACCAGCAAGAACGGGTCGGTGGCGATGGCCCGGGCGATCGCCACCCGCTGCTCCTGGCCGCCGGAGAGTTGCCGGGGATAGTGGCGCTCGCGACCCTCCAGGCCCACCACCCGAAGCGCGGTGGCGACGTTCTCCCGCCGTCGCTTGCGCGACAGCTTCGTCAGCAGGAGCGGCAACTCGACGTTCTCCGCCGCGGTGAGGACGGGGACGAGGTTGTAGGTCTGGAAGATGAAGCCGACGTTGTCGGCCCTCCAGCGGGTGATCTGGCCCTCGGAGAGCCGGCCCAGGTCCTGGCCGTGGACGATCACCTGGCCCCTGGTGGCGACGTCCAGCCCGGCCACGAGGTTCAACAGCGTCGTCTTGCCCGAGCCCGACGGCCCCATCAAGGCCAGGTACTCGCCGTCGGCGACGCTCAGATCCAGGCCCTGAAGCACCGGGACGACGAACTCGTCGCGGCGGTACTCCTTCTCCACTCCGCGTAGTTCGATCGAAGGGGGCGCTGACATGAGCATCCTCTCGGATATAGGCGCGATGAATGAGATCTCGGCCGACGCGCGGCGCGGTCAGCGGACGGACTCGCGCACGGCGTCGCCGTCGCGGAGGCCGCGCGGGGGGTTGACGACCACCTTGTCGTCGGCGCGGAGGCCGGACTCGACGCGGGTCGAGCCGCGGTTGGAGTTGGCGACCTCGATCCGCCGCCGCGCGACCCGGTCGTCGCGGCCGAGCAGCCAGACCCAGTCGTGGCCGTCCTCCTGGAAGACGGCCTCGCCGGGGACGTAAAGGAACGATTCGCCGGCGGCGGACTCGGCGAGCTTGGCGTCGGGGAGGAAGTGGACGGTGGCCGCCAACTCCGGGAACAGCTTGTCGTCGGGGTCGAGGACCTCCACCTTGACCTTGACCGTCGCCCGGGTGCGGTCGCCCATCGGCGTGATCTGGCGGAGTCGGCCGCGATACCGCTTCGACGGCACGGCGGTCACGGAGATCTCCGCCGGCTGGCCCACCGCCACGCGGTGCATCTGCTCCTCGGGGACGTCGGCCTCCACGTCCATGTTCGCCAAATCGGCGATCGTCACCACCGCCGAACGGCCCAGCGACGAACTCATCGCCATCGGGCTGATGATCTCCCCGACCTCCCCCTGCTTCTCCACGACGGTCCCGTCGAACGGGGCGTACAGGTACATCTGATGATGGATCGTCGCCTCGATCTCCTCGATGTTCGACCTGGTGACCTCGATCGACGCCTCGGTCGCCGCGATCCGCGCGGCGGCCGACTTCCGCGCCGCCAACGCCTTGTCGTAATCCTCCGGCGGCGACATGTTCCGCTCCAACAGCCGCGCGAGCCGCTGCTCCTGGCGCTCCTTGTCCCACAGGTCGACCTTCGCCTCCTCCAGCTCGGCCTCGACCCGCTTGAGGCTCGCCTGACGTTGGAGAAGCATGGCGTCCATGTCGTGGTGCTCGATGACCGCCAGGATCTCTCCCTTCTTGACCCGCGCCCGCTCCTGGACCCGCATCTCCTCCACCCTGCCGGCGATCCGGGTGCCGATCATCGCCTGATGCCGCGACTTGAGATAGCCCTTGGCGCTCAGGAGCTTTTCGGCCTCGCCCAGCGTCATTTGCTGGACGACGCCGATGGTCACCTCGGGACGGGAACGCGCCTGCTCGTACTGACGATATCCCACCACGCCCGCCGTCCCCGCCACTCCCAGTGGGATCAGCCAGAGGAGCATGGAGAGAATCCTCAGCCCGATCCCGCGGCGGCGACGATACGCCGTCCCCGGCGCGCGCCGCTCGATCGCGACCGGGGCGACGAAGGCCGCGCGGTCGCGGTCGACCTCCGGCCTGGCCGTCCGCGTCCGCTCGATCCGGAGCGACGCCAACTCCTCGCGCAGATTGCTCGCCATCGCGGGCCTCGTTCGCGAACCTGGATCGCGACGCCTTCCTCGGCGTTCGCGTCGAATCGACATGGGCGCCGGCGCGGACGTTCGCGGCTCCTCGCGAAATCCACCGGGCCGTCTGTTCAGTCGTATCGTGAGTGTACCGTCTTTATTCGACGTCGGCGTCGTGAAATTACGCGAATCCCGAATTTTCCGCAAGCAGCCTCGCGTGGCGTCGCCTCTCCTAAAACCATCGGGAGCGAACACGCGCAATCCCTTCTCCCCTTGTGGGAGAAGGTGCCCCGAGGAACGCCGCCGAAACAACTTCCCGTGAACGACATGAGAGAGAATATCCACAGATTTCTCAGATTAACACAGATTAAATTGAATTTTCCGATCTGAATCCGCGTCAATCTGGGTAATCCGTGGATGAATTCCACGACGGAGAAGGCGCCGGCCGTCTACGAGGCTCTTGATTCCCCGGATTTACGGTTCGATGCCACGCGAGTCGACCCCGGAGGATTCCCGGAAGTTATTTCGGCGGCGTTCCAAGGGGCGGATGAGGGGTGGGCGCGACCGGAAGCCGTTGGAAACGCCCCCCTCATCCGGCCCGCGGCCACCTTCTCCCACAAGGGGAGAAGGGATGCTTGTCATCGTTAAACCAATGTGTCAATTCATGTGTTTGACCGTATCTGGATTCACGGCCGCTCCGGCGGCAGCAGCGGGCCGTCGTCGGGGAAGGTCGTCTTCGCGTCGACGGTCAGGGAGAAGACCTTGCTGCGTTCGTCGAGCGAGCGGAGCTTGCCGCGGACGATCGAGACCCGGCCGGCGTGCTTGACGCGGACCCGCCATTGCGTCGGCTTGGCGATGCCGCCGAAGCCGCCGTAGTAGACCACGAACCACTTGTAGACGCCGGGCGGGCCGTCCCCCTTGACCTTGGCTCGGTCGGGGCCGTCGTCGGTCTCGGTCAGCCAGTAGACGTTCTCCGGGCCGTAGCCGCGGGTGTTGTCGACGTCCAGCTCCCCCCCCTGGTTCCCCCGGCGCTCCTCCCAGTAGATCTCCTTGCCGCCGGGCTCGACGACGTGGAGGTCGAGATCCACGTCGCTATCCCAGATGAGGGTGAACTGGGGATCGCCCACCCTCACCTGGACGCCCTTGATCGATTCCGAGCCGTCGCCGAACCGGGCCGCGCCGAAGCCCGAGCCGTCGCCCGCGCCGGGATTGTCGTTGGGCGCGCCGCCTCCCGCGCTTCGGGGCGCGCCGCGAACCGGAGCGACGAGCTTGCCGACGTCGGCGGGCGCCAGGTCGAGCAGCGGCAACGGCTCCGGCGCGAGGCTCGCCTCGGCCATCGCCAGTTCGTCCTCCGGCGTGTTCAGTCCTCCCGCGAACGTCGTCCCGTCGATCACGCCGTCGAGCGAGCCGCCGAGTCGGCTTTCGAACTCGACCGGCCCGTGAGTCGGGGGCGTGAAGTACCAGAAGGCCAAAACCAGCAGGAACGCGACGTGAAGCGCGGCCGATCCGCCCCAGCTTTTGAACCTCGCGGCCGCCCCCAGGCTGGCGAACAGAGGCGGCGGCGACTCGGAAAGCGCCGGGGCGGGCGCGACCACCCGACCGCCGCTCCCGAGCTTCTTCGCCCTGGCTCGCGGCGGGTGGGCCGTCGGAATTCGGTCCCGATCGTCGCCGGGGCCGGGAATCGTCTGCAAGGGCTTGGACATCGAGACGAGACCTTAATCGCGGCGCGGCTTCCCGTCCATCGGATTCCAGGCTACCACGCCGACCGCTTAAATCGATAGGGAAGCCGGGAGCCTTGAGCGGTCGCGCCGTCGCCCGGTTGCGGTTTGGGCGCGGGGCGGCTACGGTTGATCGAGACCCGCCGCCTTTCTCGCTGGAATCACGACCATGATCCCGAAACACCTGGCGCACCTGTTCCAGGCCCTGGCGTCCGGGGCGATCACGCCGGAGGCGGCGGCCAGGGAGATGGAATCCCGGCTGGGCTTCGCCGAGGCCGGCGGCTTCGCCCACGTGGACGTCCACCGCCGCGACCGCTGCGGCTTCCCCGAGGTCGTCTTCGGCCTGGGCAAGACCGCCGAGCAGATCGAAACCATCGTCCGAAAACTGAGCGAGCACGACCAGGGCTGCCTGGTCACTCGGATCGACGCGACGGTCGCCGAGCGGCTGGCCTCGGCGTTCCCGGACGGCGAGTACAACTCCGTGGCGCGGACGTTCCGGCGAATCGGTCCCGAGGCGAGGGGGCCGAAGGTCGGCCGGGTCACCGTCGTCACCGCCGGCACCAGCGACCTTCCCGTCGCCGAGGAGGCCCGCGTCACCGCCGAGGCCTGGAACTGCGACGTGACGCTTTTGGCCGACGTCGGCGTCGCCGGACTCCATCGCCTTCTCCATCAACTCGACCGACTCGAAACGGCCGACGCGATCGTCGTCGCCGCCGGGATGGAAGGCGCGTTGCCGAGCGTCGTCGGCGGACTGTCCGCCTGCCCGGTGATCGCCGTGCCGACGAGCATCGGCTACGGGGCCAGCTTCCAGGGGCTGGCGGCGCTCCTGGGGATGCTCAACAGTTGCGCCTCCAACGTGGTGGTCGTGAACATCGACGCCGGCTTCAACGGCGGCCACGTCGCCGGCCTGATCGCCCGCCGCGCGGGACTGGCCCGCGGCGAGGGGGACGGGTCCGCCGCCTGAGTGCTTTGTCACGGGCCGATTTCAGGGTCGCCGCCGTCTCCGAATTCAAGGAACCGCCGAGACGCCGAGGACGCCGAGAGGAAGGAACGAAGGACCAAAGTCGAGGGACGGATCGGTCCCTTGATGAATCCTCTCGACTCGGGTTTTCCCGGCTCGGCGTCCTCGGCGTCTCGGCGGTTCCCGATCCCGGTCAATCCTGAAACCAAGGCTTGATAAAGCACCGAGGAGCTTGCGACCATGGCCTTGCGACGCATCGAATCGATCCCCACGCTTCTGGCGCGGTCGCCCGACGGCCACAAGGGGGACTACGGCGCCGTCCTGATCGTGGCGGGAGGCCGCGGCATGGCGGGGGCCGCCGCGTTGGCGGGGGCCGCCGCGTTGCGCTCCGGCGCGGGCCTGGTCCGCGTCGCCTGTCCGGCCGAGGTCCAGCCGACCGTCGCCTCCTTCGACCCCTGCTACATGACCTATCCCCTCCCTCACGACGCCGACGGCCTGATCGACTTCCCCCGCGCTCGACCCGCGCTCGGAAAGCTGGCGGAACGGGCCGACGTCCTGGCGATCGGGCCGGGGCTGGGCCGGTCGGAATCGATCCTGGAACTGGTCCGCTGGGCGATCGAGACGGTCGGCAAGCCGCTGGTGCTGGACGCCGACGCGCTCAACGCGCTGGCGACGGAGGTGGCGCTGGTGGACCGGCTGAAGGCGCCCACGGTCGTCACGCCCCACCCCGGCGAGTTCGGCCGCTTGCTGGGAAAGGCGGCGAGCGCGGTCCAGGCCGATCGCGAGGCGGCCGCGTCGGGCTTCGCGGCTCGGAACCCGAACCTCGTGGTCGTGCTGAAGGGGAACGGGACGATCGTCACCGACGGCGAGCGGGTCTACGTCAATTCCACCGGCAACCCCGGCATGGCCACCGGCGGCGTCGGCGACGCGCTGACGGGCGCCGTCGCGGCGCTCCTGGGCCAGGGGCTGGCGGCGTTCGAGGCGGCCCAACTGGCGGTCTACACCCACGGCGCGGCCGGCGACCTGGCCCGCGACCACCTGGGCGAGATCGGCCTGACCGCCGGCGACGTCGTCGACGCCCTCCCCGACGCCTTCCAGCCCGGAGTCGACGTCAACGGCTACGACGCCGACGATGACGACGACGACCCGGACCTGGGCCTCTGACGGATCGGGCCGATCGTTCCGGGGACGTCGCCTGTACGTTCGGATCTCCGTCGAATATACTTGGGCGTCACACCGCGTCTGATCTTCCAAGTCCGGCCCGAGCGATTGTTTCGGCGAGCGTCCCATCCCTCGGCCCGCGCCTGACCGCAAGCGAAGGAGGTCGGAGTGTCTGCACCCGAGAACCCATCCTCGGCGTCCTGGACGTACCGCATGGAAGTTTCACCGACCGGCCAACCCCCTTCGACGTCGGCCAACGGACCCAACGATCCGATCGTGCTCTTGCACCACCTGGTCAACCTTCAAAACCAGACGCTCGACGTGCTTCGGCAAAACCTGGAGGTCAACCGCCAGGAACTGGAGTTGACCCGCGAGATCGTCCAGGTCAACCGCGAGCAGCGGGCGCGGCAGTCGGCCGAGCTGGAGCGCTGGCAGAGCGGCCACCAGCGCGTGCTCGACGCCAGTCGGGAAGCCCTCGGCCGGCTGGAGCAGGTCCACGCCGCGCTCATCGGCGAGATGGCCGACTACGTCGACGAGAACCACGAGAACCTGGTCGAGGGGGACTTCGCCCTCAGCGACTTCGTCGACCGCTTCGGCCCTCGCCTGGCCCACCTGAACACGATGCTGGCCGTTCTGCGCCCCCTGGCCGTCACCCGCCAGAAGTCGGATTCCTGACGAGCCGACACTTACCGGATCTCACGCGCGACCTTCACGCAAGCCGAGGCCGAACGGCCTTCTCCCCTTGAGGGAGAAGGTGGCCGAAGGCCGGATGAGGGGTGGGCGAAACCGGAAGCCGCCGGAATCGAAGTCGCTTTCTTCCCACGACTTATGCCGAGACGCGACGCCGGTCGACCCCTCATCCGGCCCTTCGGGCCACCTTCTCCCTCAAGGGGAGAAGGCGATAATCGCCGCGGCTTCCGAAAAAGCGTCGGATCTTCAGGCTCGCGGCGAGCGGCCGAAACGATCAAAAGAAAAGACCCCGCCGGCCTCAAGCGAGGCCGGCGGGGTCTTGATGTTTCAGGGATCGTCGGTATCGACGATCAATCAATAGCGGTTGCCGCGGTCGTAGCC
>Ga0209916_1001732_pt1 | contig 15492 bp, 17 predicted proteins | sample ThiBio_1000_plan_FD_183956 | JGI IMG/M metagenome (GOLD analysis project Ga0209916, IMG submission 183956) | Wastewater bioreactor microbial communities from Cape Town, South Africa - Thiocy_solids_2 (SPAdes) | ecosystem: Engineered > Bioreactor > Thiocyanate-remediating > Anaerobic-Aerobic ... | reverse complement strand
GGACTCAACATCAGCGCCCGGCAGTATCAAAAAAATCATTTAAATCCGTAGTGTAGAAATATTATTATGTAGTAACTTTAGAACCATATCGTCTCTCAAAAATCTCTTTACATAGGACCTGCCTGTTAGCGGCTGGCATTGTGTCTGTTCATAAAGTCATTTATAAATTTTTCGCCTTTTACATTCACTTCAAACGGTGTTCTTTTTATGGCGATTAAATCATCTAGTAATAAAATTGTTCTTATAATACAACGTCTGCACTCCTGTCTATGAGGGTCGCTGTGAACTCCTTTATTTGATAGTTCATAAAGTTTATTCCATTCGTCAAAAAGTGAGGATGTGTTGGTAACAATCAGTTCAATGTTTGTTTCGCTTTTGAATTCTCGTTTGGCAAATTCTAAAAGCCTGTTTTTATACTTGTCTTTTCTTAATGAATGTCCTTCAATAATTTCGTTTGTTGCAGGAAATAAACAGTCTGTTACATATTCAAAAACTCTCCTGCAAGATGTCATTGCTTGAGCATATTGTTCACCTGTTTGGGCATTTAGAAACGTATGATTAATAGACCAAAGTTTGTCTGTCAGGTCAGGTGCTGTGTCAGTAAGCTTCCCAATTATTTCATCAGTAATTGTTGTGAAAACAGAATCCATACCCTGTTTCCATTCGGTGGCTCTTTTAGCATTTTCATAGTTATGTTTATCATCAAAAATGCTATGACGATAATTAGAAAATTCAGTATTTATGTTGTCAAATGGAATACCTTTTAAACGCTGTTTTATATCTTCAACATATTCCAAACTTTCAGGTTCATTGTCGTCAATTAGGATATTTATTTCTTTATTGAGTAACCTGAATTTCGGGCCGATACATTCGCCATATAGCCACCAATGCAGTTCAAGAGAATTGTCAATTTCTAAAGCGCCAAGATACCGTTCTTCATTTGCTAATGAATTATTAAGTTTAATGGCAAGCTCTTTTGGTATAGTTTCAAAGCAAATTACAAATACAATGTCCTCAATAAAATATTTTACTTTGTCTGTAACAATGCGTCTCCAAATATCTCCTTTAACTTGAAACAGATAGTTTAGAAAGTCACTTGGATTGTTACCTTGTCGTAAATAGTCATAAATCAAAAGGTCGCCAATGAGTATTTTAGAAGAAATAAAAGGTTCATTTAACCTTAGAAGATTATTGAAAATGAGTTCATAAAAGACACTGTCGTATATTCCTTGAATGTCTCCACATTTAAAATGATATGCTACTTTCATCTCTTAGGATATGTCTGTTTATGCTTGCCGCTAACGTCAACGGCTTTGCGCAGGTGGGATATTTGAAATCCGTCTGCCGAAATACCGAATGACAATTTAAAGTAAAAAATACTGTATTCAGATGATTTTTGTTATGATGTCGTCAGCCTATAACCGAAGCTTGGTACTGCAATTAGCCTGGCAGACTTCCGTCCAGCCACACTTGTGCAAAACCGAATGTTGGGCGAAGTTGAGTCTGAATTACCATTAATTCTGGTCTATTTAGTTGGTTAATTGGTCTTTAGCTTGGTCAATTAGGCTGGGTTGCCTGTAAAGTCTACCGTGCTAAAACAATCCGGTCTTTAATTAGTAATATTTATTTAAAACAAAAAATAGCCCGTACACGACAATAATGGTTACTAGGGGAATTAGAATACTCCTACTAGTAAAACTAATAGCCTCTTTAAAATAATAGTCCCATACAAATTTCGTCAAGATGACTGCTCCTATAAGATTTGACAAGAGTAATATTAAAATGGCATTATTTATTTCAAGAGTTTGAAAAACATATCGACAGATTATATTCCAGATAATCGCAAAAAGTATAATACCAGTTATTTCCTTCTTTTTATTAAGAGTTGCCAAATTCATGGAAAATAGAATAGCACCGAAGAAAGTCGAAAGAAATAAAGTCGAAAAGAAAATTGTCGCTCTATTAAAGAGTTTTGGAGGGTTAGATTGAATGGGTTCTGACATAATTTTAATTGAAAAGGGCATTGATTAAAAATTTCGCCCAACGTTTACAGGTTGGCGAAGTGCGGATAATAGCAATCCGGCCCCCGGCTACTGAAGCTGATTATTTAATTAATGTACAAGTTATAAATTTTGCCGATAGCGTTCTGTCTGCCGGAACAAAAGCTAAACAAAGAACCAAAAGTTGAAGAACATGATCTGTCCGCCCGCATTTTTGCCAACCTGGGTGTTATGCGCTTTAAATTCTTATTCATAATTTTCTTTCAGTCTATACGCTTTACTAGCCTCCTCTAATTCCTCGTCAGTCGAGTTACTATACTTAAAATTTTGCATTTGCCATTTATCGTTTGGTTTATAGTAGAGCATTTGAAAGGTCATTGGTTCACGGTCATGACGAACTAAAAAGGTGACTAAGATAAGATTAGGTCCAGCCGTTCGCTTCACTAGCAAGTCATAACCATAGTATTTCCCAATTTGATCTACATGTTTTTTTAGTTTTCTTTTTACATCGTCAATCCCGTCTTGAATGTCTTTGGCATAAGGCGAATTGGAAAATAAAAAATCGAGTGCTTTGTCAGTGTCACCTTGTTTATAGACAGCGAAAAATTTGTTAGAGATGTCTAGGGGAACTTGAGTAAACGAGAATTTAAATGCCAATGATAAAAGTAATGTCAATAGTGCTGATTTCAGTGTCATAGTGATGGGTTGAAAATTTATTGCGCATAACGCGTAGATTTATGCTATAATACGTCGCTGGGCTAAAAAATTGGATATTGAAAATGAATGGGTTGGCATTATACATGCTGTATTGCTATTAGAACAATCCGTCCTGCCATTCTACGTCGTTTTTCCTCCATAAATCATCAAATGGACTGATATTGTTTACCAAACGGTTATCCAAAATTGCCTTGCCGCTCCCCATTTGCTGAAATGTTTTATAGTTCCCTTCCCGCACTAGCATATACCAACAGTCGTGGGTGTTACTCGCTGCGGCGCAGGTCAATCATTTTAAAATATTATTTATGGCAATGTTCCGGGTAAAATGCAGTGCTATACATGCATTGCTGCGATGCCTGAGTGCTGTTAGCCGGATGTTTTCCATAACCTGCCTCTAATGCATGCGCCTCCTCAGCCACAGGTTTAGGGTGAGAAAGAGTGGTATAAATGCACTCAACAAGTTAATAAATAACTAAGATGCGCACAAAATATTTTGCAGATAAGCATTTACTGTTCATTTCGCTACAGTCATCAATCATTTTCTGTATTTGTGCGATGAGAACAGGGTGCACACAATAATACTGGTCGATTTTACCATTTGTTGATGAATAAGCCAGAAGTAAATATCCAGTGCGATATCCTTTCTGTCTTTGAACCCTGGCATCATTTGTGAAAACAATTTCCGTTATCAGGCCGTGTGTGTTTAAGAACAACCTTAAATACATTAGGGTCGCCAGTAATACCTTATCAACCAGAATTTGGTCTGTTAAACTATTACCTTTGATTGTGCGCTAGGCAGATTACACAACCTTTTTACGGAAATGTTGGTCGGGCATCCAACAGCCTTGCAGCTGACCTTTCATTCAGTTAAATGACCTCATAAAATGCCAGAAGATTAGACTCTTTTCAATTGCTTCGCCAATAGATAGCTTTTGCAAAGTACGTTCAAACGCTATAGTCAAATCAACCACCTCCGCAGGAGATGGATGGGGTAGCCGATCTCTAATTTCTTGCAGTAACATAGCAAATGTTTTCTTTAATGTTTCGTAAATCAGATTAAAATAGTTCTGCCTGCTTAACCTCAACTGGAAGATTCTGAAATTGAAAATGTTTGGCCACCTGCCATGACTTTTCTCCCGTATATCGCTTAAGCAGTAACATTTCAGACGCAATAAATCTGCCGGTAAAATGAAGTAAGGCTTATCATCGCCAAATCTCATTAAGGATTGGGCTGCTGAACGGATCTTTCTTATCAATTCCTGAATCGGCACTTTTGAAGTAATGTTGATATAAATAGAATGGCTGGGAAAGCTGCCATAATCCTTCATCTCCACCCTAAAAGTGTAATGGCCCATAGCAATAACCTTGAGTTTATTAATGATTCTTTCCTCCATCATTGAATATTGCCTAAACGACCCGAGTAGTAAATTGGGCTTCCAGTCCGTAGTATCTACTGTGTAAGTGCTGTTAAATAGACCAGTTGACTTATACCTACAACAGCAACAGCAATAAGCTGCTGAAAGTGGTGGACGGTGTAACTGCTGACAATAAATTAGGTGATTTTAAAGACGGCGGCAGTGGCTCAGCCGACGATTACACCTATGATGTCAATGGCAATCTTACCGCCGATCTGAACAAGGATATCGCCAGCATTACTTATAATTACCTGAACCTGCCGCAAACCATTACTATAACAGACAAGGGTACCATAGCCTACACCTATGATGCGGCGGGCAATAAGCTCAAAAAGAAAACAGTAGAAACCGGCGCCACGGTTGCTTATGGCGGTACACCTTACTCCACGGATATTACTACTACCACAACCTATTATACAGGTGGCTTTGTGTACGAAAGCAAATGCTATAGCAACGGTACATTAAATACGAACCTGGGCTATAGTGATAAGTTGCAGCTTGCCGGTCAGGAAGAAGGCCGTATAAGACCTTTGTTTGGCAGTAACTCCGGTACCCCTGTACCGGTTGGCTTTGAATACGATTACTTCGTTAAAGACCACCTGGGCAATGTATGGATGGTGCTTACCGAAGAAATTAAACAGGATATTTACCCGGCTGCCACCATGGAAGGTGATATCAATAACAATACCAGTGCGGCGTACATCGAAAAGAGCTATTATGCTATAGATGCTGCGAAAATATCTGATAAAACAGATGCCACCGGCATTACCGACTATCCCAATCATAACGGTAACCAACCGGTAAACAATAACCCTAATAGCAATACCACTGCCTACAGTACCAAATTATATAAACTGAAAGCCACTACTGCTGAAGGGGTAACAGGGCTGGGTATCACTTTAAAAGTAATGGCAGGTGATAAGATAGATATATTTGGCAAAAGTTATTATTTCACTAATGTAGCCAATGGCGCCACCAATAACAAAGACATTACAACGCTTAGTATTCTTGCCGGTTTGCTGGGCGGACCTACCGGTGGTACCGCTGCAGCGGCACATGGCGGTGTTACTGATATGCAGCTCAATGCGTTCACAAATACTACTGATGGCATTGCAGCGCTGTTTAGTGATCAACTGGATGAAGTACCCAACAATTCATCCAAGCCAAGAGCATTTATCAACTATATCTTTTTTGATGAGCAATTTAAAAGTGTAGCCAGCGGATTCGACCCTGTAGGCAACAACAGTGTGGTCAAGCCCCACCATCTGCAACAAAAGGTTGCACCTAAAAATGGATATGTGTATATTTATGTCAGCAACCAAAGCCAGGTTGACGTGTTCTTTGATAATTTGCAGGTGATACATACCAGGGGAGCGATATTGGAGGAGACGCACTATTATCCATTCGGGTTGACTATGGCGGGGATTAGCTCCAAAGCACTGGCGTTCGGGAAGCCTGAGAATAAGTTTAAATACAACGGGAAAGAATTACAGAACAAAGAATTTAATGATGGAAGTGGGCTTGACTGGTATGATTATGGAGCGAGGATGTATGATGCGCAGATTGGGAGATGGCATGTTGTGGATCCATTAAGCGAGATATCTAGACGATGGAGTCCGTATAATTATGCTATGAACAACCCGTTAAGATTTATTGATCCGGATGGGATGGCGGTTGAGGATATTAACGGAGGGGTTCGATTTACCGGGGATGATGCTGTATCAGCTTTTATAATAATCCGGCAGATATATTCCGGCACTCAAGAACAAGATGGGAATGACCCAGCACCAGCTCCTAATGATATAATTGGGACTACCCAATATTATAGATGGAGAAACAATGACTTTAAAAATCGGAATAAAAGTTCGGGAAGAACTCCTCCAAGTTATTATCTCCAGTATGGAGATAAATACGTCCGTAGATTCACTAAAGAAACATATTTTAAATTAACTGGAGATGGTAGAATATGGCTTCTTAAAGCGTTAGTAAATCTTCAAAGAGCAATTGAAGAAAAGTTAGTTTCTGATCCAACTATTGAAAATAATAATCAGCAATTTAAACAATTTGCGTTTGCCTCTCACGTACCTGCATATGTGGATGCTGGGATTTTGCAGTTAGGAGTGATTGACAAAGTTGTAATTGGTCTTACTCCTGACCCTGAGGATTTGCTAAATCCTGATGGGCTTGCCCAAGCAGTTGAAATAGGGAATCGTCAAGTTGAATATTATAAGAAGCACCCGGATGTTGCTTCATCACAGATCGCTGAAGCCGTTAAGAACCATCCTCAAATAATTGCTCTCATTGCTGAATATGTTATAAAACACGGTGCTAATCCCGTATTGGTGGTTTCCGTTTTAGAAAACTATTTGCCCAAAAATGATTAAAATGAAATTGATAACAACAGTAATATTGCTCTTTTTTTCTTGTGCAACAGGATTAAATGAAAATATGAATAGCAAATGGGAAATATTAAATACTTCAGGACTTCGCGAGGTTAATGAGGAATTTAAAAGAATAATATTCATTAACCCCCAAGATGGTTTTTTATTTGGGACTAACTATTCGGATGACGTTTTGTTAAATAAAAAATTTAATGAGCAAAATGCTGTTATATATAACTCAAACGATGGCGGTAAAAAATGGAATGAAAAAGTAGTTGGGAAGGGTTATTTTGTAGATGCTACCTTTGCTGAGCATAATTTATTTGCGCTAAGCAATATTCCTTCAGAAAGTTCGTATGCTATTATTGATTCTTCAATTTTATATGCTTCGAATGATACCGGAGAAGTTTGGCTCCCTATATTCAAATTCAATAATTATGTCCGGGAAATAAAATTTATGAATTCCAAGATAGGGATTGCTATAGCAAAGAATAACAAAGAAGGAAGTCTTAAATGGCAGATATTAAAAACTGTAGATGGCGGATTTAAATGGGAAAGTTGGTTTGAAACAAACTCTATTGAACAACCTATAATATATGATGATACATTATGCTTTTTATCGAAAAAATCAGCCAATGAATGTTATATAAATCGGATAAACTTACTTACAAAGAATGTGTTGCCAGAAGAAGCTTTACCTCAGGATTTTGAACCTATGAAATTTATCGTTGATTTAAATAAAGAACTCTGGATTGCAGGTATTCAAAATGAAGAAACTATGGTTTATCATAGAAACTCTAATGGCGATTATTATGTTGTAAAAAAATTTGTAGGAAGCAGTAATTATCCTGCTTATTTAAATATTCTTGGCAAGGATATTTATCTAATTTTGGGGCAGATGGAAAAAAATAGGGTTGAGTATAAGTTCTACCTTTGTACAAAGGGTAACATATGGGTTGATGAGGTACTTCCAATTGCTACATATGTAAATCCAATTTTTTCTTGTCAAGAACTTATATGGGTTTATTCTGGTGCAGGGAGGATTCAACGAAGAAACCGTTTGTTATCCACAGACGTTTATCCCGAAAGTAAAGATAGTAGATAGGTCTTATAAGAAGAAGAATCCTTGAGGAGACGTATTATTATCCGTTTGGATTGACTATGGCAGGGATAAGCTCCAAAGCATTGAATGGTATAGCGGAAAATAAGTACAAATACAACGGCAAGGAAGAGCAGCGGAAAGAGTTCAGTGATGGCAGTGGATTAGAATGGTTGGATTACGGTGCAAGAATGTATGACCCCTAGGTCGGGAGATGGCATGTTGCTGACCCGCTTGCCGGCAAAATGCGGCGGTTCTCACCCTACGCGTATGCCTACAATAATCCTGTTCGTTTTATTGACCCGGATGGCATGGAGAACGAAGATTTCCATGCCAGGAAGCGATTCAATCTTGATATGGGCAAGAATACAATAGATGGAAATATTGCTGAATACTTAAGGGAATTAGAGTATCGTGGACCACAAGATAAGATTATTGTAAATAGAAAAAGGAAAGAGGTTACAGTTATCGAGACCGATGACCCATTTGATTTGGTAAAGGTTGATGATGATGATGCATTTATAGCCGAAAAAGGAGCAACAGAAAAAAAATATAAAGAACAAGGGTACCGTACTATGCACCCTAAAGGTGTCGGCATGAATGCGGTTGATGAAGCTATAATCACGATAGTAGGCGCAAAAGTGCTCTCCAAATTGTTTGGGGGGATTAGAGCGCTTTGGAGTTCAAGGGCTGCTACTGCTGTAGAAGGCGCAGGTGCGGAAGCAGTAGCTAAGGGGGGAAAAGAATTATTCAATTTCGGAACAACAGCAGCGAAGCATATGGCATAGAAAGGAAGGGCTGTTCCGGTTCAAATTTTAGAACAGGCTATCAAAGGTTCAAAAGGAGTAGCTGACCCACAAGGCTCACGAGCATTAATGCATAGCATAGATATGTTTAGAAATGGTAAAGCTTATAAATTAGATGTACTCTATGATAAGGCCACCAATTCAATTTGGCATTTTCAATATAGTCCTATAAAACCGTAATGAAGATGTACGAAAAAAATGATAAGCGAAGATTATATTGGCTTATAGACCAATATTTATCAGGTAAAATAAATGAAACTTCATTTTGTGATGATTTTCACGATACCCTTGTTAATGGGATGTATTCTGAAGGTCTTACAGATATTGAATATAAAATCTTTTCTGATTTAAGCGATGTATCACAACGGTTTTCAGAATATGAAGAAGATTTTAAATTGTGGAAAGGATTTGTTACCGCAGAACAACTAAAGCAAAAGATACTCGAAGCGAAAGAGAAGTTACAAGAGCAAAGCCCGATTTAGTCGGGCTTTTGCTGTTATAGCGTAGCTGCATTTTTAGCGAAGAAATCTTTAAACTTTTGATTGGTAAGCATTTTATCAATGAGGCGGAAAATGGTCTGCTGTCTTCCTCTTCAAGCTGTTGTATGAGCCTCATTTGCTCCACGGCTGTTTTATCCTCAATGATTACTTCTTTAGGCATCTTGCCGTCATAGTTAATAATCTGGTCGGTGGTCAGGTTAAAAAGCTGCGCCATTTTTTGGAGTTCCTCCACGGTCAGGCTCCTGGTTCCTTTCTCAATCTTCTGCAGGGGAGGGATTGGATATTTCAGATATTATACCATCCAAAACTGGAATAAAAATATTAGCAAGTAGCATATTAGCCGGGGGTATAAAAAATATTGCTAAGAATAAGGCTTCGGGATGGGTAAAAAGATCTGTTTTCAATTCATTAGATCCTGCTATACAAAAGAAAGTTGCTGCTGCAATTAAAAATGGGATAGTTGCCCCTACAGGAAAACAAGGTATTATTAAACTTACCCAAACAGAAGTTGCTCTGGCAGGATATCTTTATAAAGTAAAGATATTAGAGAAAGGCGGAGATATTAGAATTTATGGCAACCCTTTGAAGAATGGTCATATATTTTTCGATAATTTAACCGGACACTAAAACATTAAAAATGATAGTCAAAGCAAATAAGGAAGACCTTGTTTTACTCTATAATAGAGCGAAAAAAAAATATCAAGAATGTATAAACTATAAGGAAAATGAATACTTGAAAGCAGAAATCAATGTGTCATTGAAGTCAATAGTATTAAGTTCGTCAGCTATCAAAATAATTTTTTCTGAGGAAAATTCTGATTCTTTCCATTTGAAGATATACCTGGATTTATATGCTAATAATAAGGTAATTGGTAGATATGTGTGTATAGAGAACGAGAAAGGAGAAATAGTTGATGACAGTCTGGATTTTTTATTAACTTTTTTTCTCTGGTTGTTCGTATTCGCACCGTAAATGCGAACAGGAGGCTATTATAACGTTTACAATCCTTTTTTGGGGTTTTGCGGCTGGCGCGGGTACGCGATTGTGTGATAGATGATTTGCTACCTGGGCTTGGCATATTTTGCAATGGTAACAGGTGTAGGTTTATTGCTGTATTTTAGCTCTATCGGTCGGTGTCTCACCGACCGGAAAGTTAATTGCTGATCTCAAATAATCAATATTTTCCCCGTAATTAGTACTTTAGCCACTGCAGGTGTTCCTGCCGCGCCACCGTTGTTATACATTCGGGCTAGGTAATGCGAAAGCGTACAACAACAGGAGCGGGAGAGCTGGAATAGGGTGGGGAGAATAATGCCGCCATTTCTCACACTGGCGCAGGTCTGTAGCCGTGGTGTTGTGCGTTGCCGATCTGATGCCTGGGCGTTATTTGTTTTGCAATGATGATAAATATAAGTTTATAGCCGGGCTCATGCACTACCTGTTTAAGAAATATTAGGATAAGTAAAAATATGGCAACAGGTCTGGCCTGGCACAAGCAATGCTACCAAACCTACGCCAGTGTGGGGATAGCATGTTGCTGACCCGCTTGCCGGCAAGATGCGACGGTTCTTACCCTACGCATATGCCTACAATAATCCTGTTCGTTTTATTGATCCGGACGGTATGGAGAACGAAGACTTTCATGGCATGAAGCAATTCAATCTTGATATGGGGAAGAATACAATGGATGAAATAATTCCCACGCCGCATTTGGATCGATCGAGAGCACAGGCGCAAATTCAGCCAGGGATGAAAGAGGAAGGACCTGGTGATGGCGATGAAGGAAAGAAAAAGAAACCAGAAGAGGATTTAATGGTGAAGTCTGAAAGTCCTTCAAAAGCTTCACTTTTTCATGGTCCTGCAACTCAAGAAGAGTGAAATGAGAATCCATTAAATGCTGCTATATTAGATGTCGGATGGCTTGTTGTTCAATTCTTTGGATTGGATCAAGCTGAAAACTCATTTAATACTATTTCAGACCCTGGAGCAACAGGCGGGGATAAACTCGAAGCGACAGTTAAAGGGGCAATGGCAACAAAAAGGGTGGCAAAGGAGTCGCTATGGGAGGGAAGAGTGTAAACCAGTTAAATAAAGCTATTCAGACGGGTAAAACGACGAGAGGAATCAAACGCTTTGATAAAGGTAGAGGAACAAAGAACTTGCCCCAAGATGAAGTCCATTTTGATAATGGATCGTCTTTGTATAGAGATGGAACTTGGCGACATGGCAAAGGGCATAAATTAACTAATGACCAAATTTAATTTTTGAAAGAAAATGGCGGGAATATACCTTCATGAAAATAAAGTAAAAAAAAGTATTGAAGATTGGGAGAATGCAATTATTTCCCTTAAAGGTACATGGGAAGGAAATAATTTACATATTGACGAAATAGTGAGCTTAGATAAAATAACAAGATCAGAATGGATAAATTTTTCATTTATGATTCTTAATATTTTAGTAAATAAATTTAAATCAATTGATTCACTAATTCTATTCCTTCAAATTGAGCTTAAATATTCTTTGAAGAAAATGTCTTTAGATAAGTTATCATTAAAATGGTTGAAAGAAAATGTGAGTGAATATACTCCTCCAAGTTTAAATTTTACCTCATTAGAATATTATACTGATTTTTATGAGAAAGAATTGGTTACTTGTAAACCTAATAATAGTATTTTAGAACTTATTCATTCTTCGAAAAGTCTAGATTTTTTTTATCGAACATCTTTTGATGAGGATGAGCAGATGTATTCACGAGAGGTATATGTTTTTATAAGGGATTAGTATAGTTGCCGCTAAGCGAACCTGCAGGTAACGCATACCAGGGGAACTGTACTTGAAGAAAGTCACTTCTATCCATTTGGATTGACAATGGCGGGGATAAACTCCAAAGCATTGAATGGTATAGCGGAAAACAAGTACAAATACAACGGCAAAGAAGAGCAGCGGAAGGAGTTCAGTGATGGGAGTGGGTTAGAATTGTTGGATTACTGTGCAAGGATGTATGACCCCCAGGTCGGGAGATGGCATGTTGCTGACCCGCTTGCCGGCAAGATGCGGCGGTTCTCACCTACGCGTATGCCTACAATAATCCTGTTCGCTTTATTGACCCGGATGGCATGGAGAACGAAGATTTTCATGCAATGAAACGATTCAATCTTGATATGGGGAAGAATACAATGGATGAAATTGTTTTGGCTCGTGTTTTAGCTCGTATGGATGGGATGCTTGAGGATGGAGTAGCTAAAATTTTTGGAGAGAAATTATTGCAGCGAATCTTAAAAAGAGTTTCGAATAATGATAACAAAAGAGATGGCAATAAAGAACCACCAAATTCGGAACCACCACTTACAGAAAATCAAGTAAGGCAAATTCAAACCATATTGGATAAGGTACAGTATTTACAACTTGAGTTTGAATATGGGAAAGCTTTAGTTTCTACTCAAGGCACAATGACCATTAAAACCACAAATGGAATAATTGAAGTTGCCACAACAGCAGGTCAGTATGACAATTTTATTAGGGGGCTTGGTTTTATAGGTAATGTTGCATTAGTAATAAATGCGGGAGTTGATATTGCCGAGTATTCAGATGGACGAATAAGTGGAGCTAGGCTAGGTTACAGGTTAACAGGAAGTGCTATGTCTTTCGCTACACCAATTGTATATGGTGCTATTGTAGGTTCAGAAGCCCCTGTGATCGGAACTGTTACTGGTATTGTTGTAGGCGCTACATTTTCAGCAGGAGAATATTTATTGGATCCGACCATTAAAAGACCGGACGAGTTGTTGAGGAAGGAAGATATAGCGTGATGAGTTTCTCTGATTTCAATTTAAGAATTTCCTTACTTCAACTCCAATTCGAAACGAACTCTTTGTTTAGCTAATTATATACTATAGATCTAAATTGCTACAGTCAGTCCGCCCGAATAGTAATTTAGGTATTCAACAGCAAAGGTGTTACTACTTCATCCACTTCCGCAGTTCACTTCAGGTTAGCCATCGTTAGGAGCTGGATTCCAAGTTCATTTTATTTTTCCTTGTTCGACGAATCCGTTCTTGCAAGTGCCGCTTCATAAGCTTTGAGCATATCAAAGACATTTCTTGCTGGTTCTACAACACCAACTCCTATTGATTCAGCAGAAAAATATCTTAAGCTATCTGCATCGCTTACTGGGCTAAAAGCACCATCTCTGTACGCTCGAAGTTTATTATAGGTAAATCTACGCTCGATCACAATTCCGACAAATTTGTACATTTTGCTGTAATCAGTGGTGTCCATCATTATAGGAAAATTGGGAATTTTTGTGAATACTGGACCACCGCTGTTACCGGGGTATACTTGGCAATCGATTAAAAATTTCTTCGTCGGAGCATTTGCTGCAGTCCATGCAATAATAGATTTTCTTAATAATGCTCTCGTCCAGTAAGTTCTGCCAACACTTCCAGGATATCCCAATACATATATTTCAGCTCCTTCAAAAATCTGATAGTCCTCGGGAAAGAAACTGTAAGGGATTAAACTAACAGAGTCTCGATTGGTATATGGATCTTTGCTTATCAACGGAAAACAAGCAAGGTCCACTGTTGAATCCGGGTGTGCAAAAATCATTGACTGACCGTCCAGGGTTAGTGGGACATTTACCCCCAAATATTTATAAACGGATTCACCATCACGGCTTGAAAGTCGCATTCGTATCGAATCCAAAAAATTGTTTTTTAAATCCTTTAGCACATGTTTGGCTGTCACGACGACGGCTAATGGGCTATTGTCAAAGTTGATATAAAAAACAGCGCCTGTGCCCAATATGTTATAATACAGGTAGATCTTTCTCGCGCCCTTTGAAGTGACCGTATCGTGCTGAACATCTCCAAGGGAAATGGTATACCGTTGTAGCTGCTGAATCCAGCCCTTCTCAGGATAGGTAATCTGCGCAACCGAACTAGAATTTAAAAAGACTAAACTTATAAATACCCATTTCATGGCAAATGATGTTTTTATTAGATTCTTAAAAAGAAAAATTCCATAGCTAACGGATAATCTTATTATATTAGTAAGTATAGAATTTTTTATTTTCAACAGCCTTCCATAAATGCAGACCCGTGCCACCCATATTTGAAAAAAATTGGCAGCGCCAGATTCTCCTGAAAATCGCAGTATAGGGATAAGACACGATACTGCAGAATTTGCGGCTTCATATTTTAGCTGTTGTCAGGGTAAACTCTTGTAAAAGTGTAGGTGCCACCTGTACTTCCATGTGAAATCCCGCCGTTAAGCCAATCGGCTTTAAAGGTAATTCCTCTTTTCCACGTCTTCCCAGCGGCGGGATGGTTATCAGGATAAACACGATTGAAATAGGGAGGATTACCTTCGATTGTTTTTATTGATTTGTTTCTTAATACTAGTGGTTGTCAAAACTTGCGGCTAACGGTACAGGTTGGCAAAGTGCGGATAATAGCGATCCGTCCCGCCCGGCTACCGAAGTTGACTATTGATTATTGTACAAGTTAAGAACTTTTGCCGATTGCGTTCCGGCTGCCGGAACAAAAGCCAAAACAAAGAACCAAAAGTTGACAAACGTTTTCCGTCCGCATTTATGCCAAGCTGCCTGTCGGCGTAACATTATACTGTCGTTTTGCATGTGTCAATAAAAATTACATTGTGTCTATAAGCAAGCGATTGTAATATGTCTTTGAACATATTAGCTGTAGAGTCAAGTTGCTTCGTCTCTTTGTAACCATAAAACTCTACAATACTTATTCCTTTATGATTAGTAAAATCAAATGCAAAATCGTCAAAATTAAAATCTTGTCCGCCTAACTGTGGAATCAAAACATTTGTAGTTCGTTTTAACTCTTCTGTCAATAAGTTTTCAGTTTCAGATTCTTGTCCTAATTCATCAATAATGTCGCTTAGATAGTCTCGATGTTCGCTGCCAATTTCTCTGTCAATGTATTGAATTTTTGCTTCCATAGCTTTAAGTTCTGGAATCGCAATTTTGAATTCGTCACCTGAAACTTCTGAAAAATAATAACGAGTTTTTATGACTAACTGTTTTACTAGGTCATTGTAAGACCCTTCTTGCCCGTCAATAGTTTCGTAACTTAAAAGTCGCATAGTCTATGTTTTAAATGATGTTTTGGTGTTGAGTGGGGGAGTCGAACCCCCAAGCCCCTGGTCTTGAATTCAGAATACAACTTCTAAAACAATCATTGTCTTGTGGCTTGAGTTTTGTCAACCGTTCTTAACACAAGGGCAAACCCAACCACATTTATGATTTTTGTCATCATAGCCGTTACATTTTGAGTTAACAAAATTATAGTTGTCGTCAAGAATGAAACAAACCCAGCTACATACAATGAAAAGTCAAAAGTCATTGTAACCTTTAGATTCAAGTCGTTTATAAAGAACTTTTAAAATGTAAGGTCTCAAAATGTTACAGCCAACGGGAGTTTGTGAAATAACCTCCCGCCCATCAAATATACACAGTATGTGAATAGAGCAAATTGCCGCATTGATTTTGTGTGATAGTATTTATGAAATTTATCCAAGGGAGTTCCCGACATCAAACTTATT
>Ga0209916_1001731_pt1 | contig 15540 bp, 17 predicted proteins | sample ThiBio_1000_plan_FD_183956 | JGI IMG/M metagenome (GOLD analysis project Ga0209916, IMG submission 183956) | Wastewater bioreactor microbial communities from Cape Town, South Africa - Thiocy_solids_2 (SPAdes) | ecosystem: Engineered > Bioreactor > Thiocyanate-remediating > Anaerobic-Aerobic ... | reverse complement strand
CCCCGCCGCGCCGGCGAGGCCAGCCAGTGCGCTGTTCTTCATGAAATTGCGGCGTGCGGGGTTGCCCGGTTCCGCGGCATGGCCGGACTGGCCGGGTTGGTTGCTCGATTCGTCGTGCATGGCATTCCATCCGTTCGGATCGTGGTGGTTCAGTCGGCGATCTTCGCCGGCTCGCGGGTTTCCGGCGTCGCCGCCGGGGTAATCGTCAGCACCGGGGTGGGCAGCGGCCGCGCGGCGCGCTCGCGCTTCTTGCGGCGCTCCACCAGCGGCGGGCACTTCTGGTCGTTGGCGTAGGTGACCTGGCAGTCCAGGCAGTAGTGGCATTCGTTGAAATTGATCTGGCCGATCGCGTTGATCGCCTTCACTTCGCATTCGTTGGCGCAGATCTGGCAGGGACGGCCGCATTCCTTGCGCCGGCGCAGCCACTCGAACAGGTGCCAGCGACCGGACACCGCCAGCCCGGCACCCAGCGGGCACACGTAGCGGCAGTAGAACTTGTTGTTGAACGCCGCCACCGCCACCAGCGCCACGGCATAGAGCACGTAGCCCCAGGAGCGGGCGAAGTGCAGCGTGATGGCGGTCTTGAACGGCTCGATCTCGGCGTAGTGCTCGGCCAGGTTGAGCGACTGCAGCGACATGCCGAACAGCACCAGCAGCACGACGTACTTGATCGCCCACAGCCGTTCGTGCAGGTACTGCGGCACCTCGAACTGCGGCACGTGCAGCCGGCGCGCCAGCTTGTTCACCAGCACCTGCAGCGCGCCGAACGGGCACAGCCAGCCGCAGTAGATGCCACGCCCGAGCAGCAGCAACGTGGCGGCCACGAACACCCACAGGATGAACACCAGCGGATCCATCAGGAAGGTGGACCAGTGGAAGCCGTGGAGCACCGCCTGGATGAAGGTGAGGATGTTCACCACCGACAGCTGCGCCAGCCCGTACCAGCCGATGAACACCAGCGTGTAGATCAGGAAGCCCACGCGCAGGCGTTCGAGCAGGTGCGGGCGCGTCACGATCCAGTCCTGGAACATCAGGATCAGGGTGAGCACGGTGAGCCCCGCCACCAGCAGCGCGATGTCGACGCGCCGCCCGTGCCACACCTTCTGCCACAGCGGCGCGTCGGCTGGCAGTGCGTCGGCGTCCGCCGCGGCTGCCGCTTCCGGGCGCGTGGTGTAGGCCGGCGGCATGCGGTAGTCGCGGGTGAAGGTGTGGTAGATGCTCTGCAGCGGGCCGACCTGGCGATTCACCAGCAGCTGCAGCGTCCACGGCCGCGTCGCGTCGAAGCCGCTGCCGCCGCCACGCACGATGAAGATCGCCTGCTCGGCGAACGCCGGCTTGCCGCGCAGCGGGGTGTCGTTCAACGGCACCAGGTCGGTGTCCTTGAACAGCACCAGCTTGCCGTCCTGCAGCAGGTGCACGCGATCGAAGATGCCGCCGCGCACGTAGCCCACGCCCTTGAACGAATAGATGCCATTGGCCATCACCGCGATGGCCGAGTCGCCGGGCTTGAGCAGCTTCATCAGGTCGGCGTGGGCTACCTCACCGAGCAGGTTGCGGCCCACCGTGGGCGGGGTGACGTCGGCGAAGTAGAGGTCGATGAAGGTGTCCGCGCCGTGGCCGGGTGCCGGCGCGGTGGGATCGTCGACCAGGCCGCTCTCCGGCTGGCCCTGGAAGGCGTCGATCACCGCCTGCCGCGCCAGCCGCAGGTGGCCGATCGCGCCGTTGCCGGTCAGCGCCTGCCAGTCGGCCGGCACGAAGTAGTCGGCGCGGACCTGCGCGGCGGCCGCGCCGGTATCGACAACGCCGGCGATCAGCTTGCGCGAGGCGGCCACCTTCAGCGCCGAGTTCATGATGGTCTCGTTGGCCACCATCGAGGTCACCGTGGCGCTGCTGATCGCGTCGATGCGCACGCTGCCGCTGCCGCCGCCGCCGACCACGATCTGGTCGTCCACGCGGTGGCCGATGTAACGCGCCACGAAGTCGTACAGCTTCTGCACCGGGATGCCGACTAGGAGAATCGGCTCGTGCTGCTCCAGCACGCGGACGTCGCGGATGCTGCCGTCGGTGCCGATCGATACCAGCATGTTGATCGGTGCGCCGGAGTAGGCCGGCACCGGCGCCACCATCACCGTCTCGAACACGTAACCGATGACCTGGTCGCCGTGGTACACGGCTGCGGCGGGCGGGTTGCCCTCGACGTCGCCGAAGCGGTCGGCCTGCGGGAACACCTGGTGCAGCTGCGGATACTTCGCATCGATGCCGGCCAGCGCCGCCGAGGCGGGCAGCAGCAACGCCAGCGCAAACAGCAGCCGGGCGATGAGTGAGCGTGCGTCGCGCATCAGGCCAACTCCGCCGTGCCGGCGATCAGCGGCAGTTCGCGCGAGCGCCAGCGCCGTTCGCCGTCGCGCGAGAACGCGAGCCACTGGTGGTCCTGCGCCGCCATCAGCGCGGACAGCTGCGGCCGCTCCAGCGAGAACGCCGCCGTGCTCATGCCATCGGCCAGCACCGAGCGCTGCGCCATCACGGTGACGCTCGAATAGCTTTGCGGCGACCAGCCGGTGCGCGGGTTGACGATGTGGAACAGGCGCCGGTCGCTGGAGAAGAACACGCGGTAGTTGCCGGAGGTGGACAGCGCCGCGTTGCGCAGCTGCAGCACCGCCGCCACCCGGCCCGTGTCGCGCGGGTCGACGATGCCCACGTTCCAGTGCCGCCCGGAGTCGTTGCCGCTGATCGCCTGGATGTCGCCGCCGGCGTCGATCAGGGCGTACTCGATGCCCGCCGCGCGCAGCGCCGCGATGCCCTGGTCGACCACGTGACCCTTGGCGATGCCGTCCAGGGTGACCGCCATGCCGGGGCGCAGCAGCCGCGCGCCGCGCGCGTCCAGCGCCAGGTCGCGGTAGCCGACCAGCGCGTCGCGGTCCCCGGCCACGCGCTGCTCGCGCGCGTCGGTGTGGTTTGCACCGCGCAGCGTCTCGAAGTAGCGCAGCACCGGCAACACGGTGACGTCGAACGCGCCGCCGGTCAGCGCCGACAGCGACAATGCCTCGCGCAGCACCGCGTGCAGATTCGCCGGCACCAGCGCCAGCCGGCCGTCGCGGTTCAGCCGCGCCAGCGGGCTGGCGGGATCGAAGCGGGTCAGCTCGGCCGCCGTCGTCGCCATCCGGGCGAACGCCGCCTCGATCGCCTCACCCGCCGCCTGCACGTCGTCGGACAGGCAGGTCACCGCAACGGAGGTCTGCATCAGCGTGCGCTCGCGGCGCACCTGCCACAGGTTCTGCCTGCGCTTGAGCACCGCCCAGCCGCCGCCGGCGAGCAGGCCGCCGGCGATGGCGAGTTGGCCGGCCTGCCTGAGCAGGCGCCGCCGCGCGGGCGAGCGCAGGTCGTCGGAGTCGCGGGAATCGGTGGAGCGGCGCATGGGATGGCTCCCGTGGCGATGGGTGGGTGGCGTGATGCGGTGCGAGGGTTCAGGCCGCACTGGCGGCCATGCGTGACGGAGGGTGCGCGGCGTGGCCGCGCGTGGCCTCCTGCGCGCCGGAGCGGCTCGGCACGGTCGTGTCCGGATCGGCGCGGTCGACGCTGGCGGCGTGCGGGCCCGGCCATTGCCGCCCGACAAGCCATGAGGGGCTTGTGCCGACAATGACGGTGTCGCAGCTGACCATGGGGGAATCCGCCCTGTGAACGGTGCGGATCATGCGCGTGCACGGACACGGCGGATTTGATTTCGATCAGCTACACCCGGACGGGCCGTGCGGTCGAATGCCACATGGGCCGGTCGACGCCGGCCGGCGTGTCAGCGTGCGGCCGGCTGCAGCAGCAGCGTGTGCTGCGTCGGTCCGGGCAGCAGCGGCGTCGGCCGGCCTTCGACCCAGTCCTCATGGCCGGCGCCGAAATACGGCGACAGCGGGTGGTCGCTCTGGCCGCCGGGCATGTTGAGGATGCCGCGGGCTTCCTGGCCGGGCGCCACGGCCAGGTGTTCGGAGGCGCCGAAGCCGGGCGCGGCGACGTGCGGCATGTTGTTGTCGCCGGGGATCGGCTGCTCGGGCATGTCGATGAAGCGGCCCAGCCACGACGGCAGCGCGGCGGACAACGGGTGGCGGATGCCGGCACGGTTGCGTTCGCCCCAGCGGCGCGCGGCGAGGCCGCCGGGTTGCCGGCCGAGCTCGTCCGCCACCTGCTTCGCCGCATCGACGAGCAGGGCGTGCCAGTCCGGATACTTCGGATCGAGCCATGCCATCGGCTGCCGCTGGACCAGCGCCCACACCGCCGCCTCGGCGCTGTTCTCGCCCGGCCAGCTGAAATCCGCGTAGCGCTGCTGCACCCGTGCCGCGAACGGGGCCAGCACCGCTTTGCCGACCTGGTCGCGGAAGGCGCGTACCAGCCGGTAGTCGACGCTGTCGACGGCGGCGCGGCCGCCCCAGGTGGCGGTGAGCCGGCGCAACTCCTGCAGTGCCGGATCGCGGTTGTCGGTCAGCGTGTCCTGCAGCAGGCGCTGCCAGCGGGCGAGGAACAGCGCACGGTCGTCCAGCTGGATGTCGAGCAGGGCGCCGGGGGTGAAACTGGCGCGGGCACGCAGGTCGTCGCGGATCTGCTGGGCGCGGGCGCCGAGGTCGTGGCCGCCGTTGCCGAGCAGGGCCAGCGCGTCGCCGTCGACGGTGCGGTTGTTCGCCGTCCACAGGCGGCCGTCGGCGGGGTTCTTGAGGCGCGGATACTGCGCGGGCGCGGCCCAGCCCTGCCAGCCGCTGCCAGGTGTCGACCAGTCCGACGGCAGCCGCGGGTCGATGCCGGCGCGCAGCGGGATGCTGTTGCCGGCAATGGTCCAACCGATGTGACCGGCACGGTCGGCGACCAGCAGGTTCTGCGGCGGGATGCCGAGCCGCGGCGCCAGGTCGAGTGCCGCGGCCACGTCGGGCGCGCGCTCGAGCTGCAGCAGGTCGAGGTTGTAACCGTGCGCGCGGCCGCCGATCCAGGCCAATGCCAGCGGCGTGCCGTCGGTGTCGGCGGCCATGAGCGGCCCCCAGCGGGTGTCCTCGACCTTGAGCACGGCGTCGGGCTGGCCCTTGACCCGGATGTGCTCCAGGTGGGTGCGGATGCTGGCCCAGCCCTGCGCCACCTTGTAGCGGGAAGCGTCGGCCGGATCACGCCGCACGCGCACCCAGTCCTGCCAGTCGCCGTAGCTGTTGGTGAAGCCCCAGGCGATCTGGCCGTTGGAGCCGACGATGATCGCCGGCGTGCCGGGCAGGCTGACGCCGTTGATGTCGCGCCGGCCGCCCGGCGCGCTGGCGTCGGGGTAGCGCAGGCGGGTGCGGAACCAGATGTTCGGCACGCGCAGGCCCAGGTGCATGTCGTTCGCCAGCAGCGCGGCGCCGTTGCCGGAGAGCCTGCCGGCCACGGCGAAGTTGTTGCTGCCGGGGCGCGGCGCGTCCAGTGCCGGCGCCAGTGCGGCCGCCAGCGCGGTGGAGGCGGTGTCCGGTGCGCGCTGGCGCAAGTCGAATGTGCCGGCGGCGGGAATCACCGGTGCGCGCGACAGGCGGCCGCTCAACGGCGCTTCCCAGTCGGGGTCGGGCGCCAGCAGGAAGTCCACCACCGGGCCGGGCAGCACCGCGCGCATCTGCGCGATGCGCCGTTCGCGCTCGTTGCGGCCGCCGCCATTCAGGTCCAGGTACATCGCGGCGATCACCAGCAGGCTGTCTTCCGCGCGCCACGGTTGCGGCCGGCTGCCCAGCAGCAGGTATTCCCACGGCGACACGCGCAGGTCGGCGAGGCCGGCGTTGACGCCGTCGCGGTAGCGCTCGAGCTGGCGCTGCTCGGCGGGCGGCAACTGCGCATAGGCGTCCGCGGCCACGGCGCGCAGGCGATGGCGGCGATGGTCCAGGTCGGCCTTCAGCGCGGCCGGCCCGACCAGCGCGGACAACTCGCCGGCGCTCGCGCGGCGCATCAGGTCCATCGCGAAGAAGCGCTCCTGCGCATGCGCGTAACCCAGCGCATAGCTGATGTCGGTGCGGTTCGCGCCCTCGATGGTGACCGTGCCCAGTGCGTCGCGGCCAATGCTGACCGGCGCCGCCAGGCCGGCGACCGGGCGCGTGCCGTCGAGTCGCGCGCGGCTGCCGGCGAGCAGCCACCACAACACCACGAAGGCAACCGCCAGCAGCGCCAGCAAGGCCAGCGACAGGGCACGCAGGACGCGCCAGCGGGATTTCCTCGTCGAGGTTGCCGTCATGGCTTGGCGAACACCGCGAAGATGCCTGCGTACGGCTTGACCATGAACGCCGGCGCGCCGGCATAGCCTTCGCCGTCGACGTACAGCTGCGAGATGCTGCCGTCCAGGTAAAGCGCGTCGCGGCAGCCCAGCTTGTCGCGGAACAGCCGTCCGAACGCGTGGAAGTTCACCGGCGTCTCGCTTACCGCGAACACCACTTCGGTGGGCGTGCGCGCGCACACGCCGCTGCGCCACTTCATGCTGGCGGAGTCGTCGACGAACTGCTCGTTGAGCTTGCCGTCGATCAGCAGCATCGGCCCGGACTGGGTCGCCCACTGCACGCTCTTGCCATCGGCCTTGAACGCGGCGCTGGTGCGCACCGCGGCATGGCCGTCCGGGTACACCGCGAACACGCCGTTCGGCAGCAGCGAGAAATTGCCCGCGGCCGGGTTGCCGTGCGCCAGGTTCAGCGGCACCACCGTCTTGCCATTTTCCACGTGCAGGCCCAGCGGCGCGAACTTGTGGTCGTAGATGCCCGCGTTGGCCGCGAACAGCAAGCGCCGGCCGTGGGCTGCGCCCCACTGGCGCAAGGCCTCGATGCTGCCGAACGGCTGGCCGCTGCCCGCCTCGCGCCAGTGCAGACTGAGCTGCTCGCGCTTCAGGTTGATGTGCACCACGCGGTAATTCTGCCCTTCGAACGCCAGCTCGCGGCTGTCCAGCGCCGACGAACCCGGGGCGCAGCCGGCCGTGCCGGCAAGCAGCAGGAACGCCAGCGCGTGCAGCAGCACGCGTGGCCGGAGCGGAAGCGGTCGGGACGGGAAAACGGAGGCGCGCATCCGTCGATGGTCGCCGCCCGGCCGTGCCGGTGCAAGCCCGTCCCTGCGTCGCGCGGCGGCTGTCGTTAAACTGGTCTCTTTTCGCGGTGCCCGCCCATGCCCTATACCCCGATAGTGGCGACGCTCGGTTACGTGCTGTCGCCCGACCGCGGCAACGTGCTGATGATCCATCGCAACGCCCGCCCGGACGACCTGCACCTGGGCAAGTACAACGGCCTGGGCGGCAAGATGGAGCCGGGCGAGGACATTGCCGCGTGCATGCGCCGGGAGATCCGCGAAGAGGCCGGCATCGAGTGCACCTCGATGCAGCTGCGCGGCACCCTGAACTGGCCGGGTTTCGGCAAGCAGGGCGAAGACTGGCTCGGCTTCATCTTCCTGATCGACGGCTTCAGCGGCGAGCCGCACCAGGGCAACCACGAGGGCACGCTGGAATGGGTGCCGCGCGCGCGCCTGCTGGAGCTGCCGATGTGGGAGGGCGATCGCCACTTCCTGCCGCTGGTGTTCGACGCCGACCCGCGCCCGTTCCACGGCGTGATGCCGTACCAGGGCGGCCGCATGCAGTCGTGGTCGTTCAGCCGGTTGTGAGCGCCGCGTCGGGTCTGTCGCCCGCGCTCACGCCACGTCGGCGAGCCACGCCGGGCTGCCGAACTTGGTCTGCGCCAGCGCTTCGGCCTGGACCAGCTCGTCGGCGCGCAGACCGTCGTCGCTGAGCCCGTGCAGGCGGCGGAAGGTGGCGACCATGCGCTCGATCACCGCCTCGCGCGGCAGGCCGGTCTGGCTGCGCAGCGGGTCGACCCGCTTGGCCGCGCTGACGGTGCCCTTGTCGGAGAGTTTCTCGCGGCCGATGCGCAGCACGTCCAGCATCTTCGCCGCGTCGATGTCGTAGGCCATGGTGACGTGGTGCAGCACCGCGCCACCGCGGTGCACCTGCGCGGCACCGGCGATCTTGCCGCCTTCGGAGGTGATGTCGTTGAGCGGCTGGTACCACGCCTTGATGCCCAGTTCGCCGAGCGCTTCGAGCACCCAGGCGTCGAAGAACGCATAGGCTTCCTGGAACGACAGCCCCTTGACCAGCGACTGCGGCGCGTAGATCGAGTAGGTGATGGTGTTGCCCGGCTCGATGAACATCGCGCCGCCGCCGGAGACCCGGCGCACCACCTCGATGCCGTGGCGCTGCGCCGCTTCGCCGTCCACCTCGTTGCGCAGCGACTGGAAGCGGCCGATCACCACCGCCGACGCGGCCCATTCCCAGATGCGCAGGGTCGGTGCGCGGCGGCCGGCGCCAACCTCGTGGGTCAGCACGTCGTCCAGCGCCATATGCAGGGTGGGCGATTGCGGCGCGGTGTGGATCAGCTGCCAGTCGTGGTCGCGCCAGTCGGTGCGCATCATGCAGCGGGTTCCTTGTGCAGGGCGCGGCGCGCAGCCACCGCGATTGCTTCCGGGGAAATGCCGTACATCATCACGTCGGCGGCGAGCACGTCGCGCACGGCGGCGGCGAGTGCGGCTTCGTCGGCATGTTCGCTCCGGCCTTCCAGCGCGCGGTTGATCGCTTCCAGTGCGCTGTCCGGCTCCAGGAAGAAATCGCCGCTCAGCTGCACGTCGGCAAGCCGCCCGTCGCGAACCTCCAGGTCGACCACCACCAGCTTGCCTCCGGGCATCTTGTATTCGCCGTGCATGGGCGCGTTCCGCGTATCTGTCTGGACAGATGCGCAGTTTGCCTCGTTGTCGGCACCGATGCCAAAGACGGCGACTTCAGACCGTCGTCTTGGTGAGTTTCAGCGTATTTCCAGCCTTAGTGCCCGGGCGATCGATTCCCGGGGAACGCATTTGCGGTTCCGGTTCTGCGTGAGCGGCACGTTGCGGCCGTCCTGGGCGATCATCGCGCCGTGCTCGAAGCCGGGGTCCGGTGGACGTGCATGGCGGCAGTGCCTGTGTCTCCAACGGACATGTCCAGGCCGCGCCTTGGGATCGGCTCAATCGGACGCCGGAAGAACCCGCTTCGTGAGTCGCGGTCCAGGGTTTGGACGTTGGCTACGACCCCGGCCACACCAGCGAGCGGTGAATCTGCGCGCCGGCCCAGGCGCCGTCGCCCACTGCAAGCGAAACCGAGTGCGGGATCCTGGCGGCGTCACCGCAGGCGAACACGCCCGGCACGGTGGTCTCCTTCGTTTCGCCGGTCGATATCTGCAGGCCCATCGGCGTCTCGACCAGTTCACAACCGACCTGTGCCGCGATCGGCGTCGAGGGCTCGTTTCGTGGCGCGGTAAACAGGCCGGCGAAGCTCATGCGTCGTCCGTCGGTGAGTACGGCATCAGCGTCTCCGTCGATCCGCTCGATTCGCGTCGTTTCGACCGTCACGCCGCGGCGGGCCAGTTCTTCCGCGGCAGCCTCGTCGAGTTCGAACGTGCCGTTGGGGAAGAACGTGGTGCTTCCCCACTCCGGCAGCAGCTGCGCCTGATGGATCGACATCGGGCCCGTCGCGACGACCCCGATGCAGCCCCGATCCAGTTCATAGCCGTGACAATACGGACAGTGGAAGATGCTCTTGCCCCAGCGCTCGGCCACGCCGGGGATCCCGGGCAGCCGATCCGACACGCCGATCGCCAGCAGCAAACGCCTGGCTGAATGCGTGGTGCCGCCACAGACCACCTGGAAGTCGTCCCTCGTGCCCGTTGCTTGCTCGGCCTCGCCATCCAGCCAGGTCAGCGTGGGATACGCGTGCAGTTGCTCGCGGGCAATGCCGGCCAGTACGGCGGGATCGACGCCGTCATGGCCCAGGAATCCGTGGGAATGACTGGCGCTGCGATTGCGTCGCTTGCCGCCGTCGATGATGAGCACGCTGCGCCGCGCCCGCAGCAACTGCAGAGCCGCGGCCATGCCCGAGTAGCTGCCGCCGATGATGATCACGTCATGCTTCATGCCGGCGCCTCGATCGATGGACGCCGTGGCGGCGCGCGAAATCCGCGGCCAGCGCGGCCAGGGTGACCGACTCGAACCGCTGCAGCAGCAGTGCTTCGGCGTCGGCAAAAGCGGTGTCCAGCGCCGCATTGATCGCCTGCTCGACGAGGCATTCGGGATGTTCGTTGCGGTTGCCCACGGCGAACAGTGCAGGCTCGCCCAGCGCTTCGTGCAACTGGCGCAACGTGACCTTGTCGAGATCCGCCGAAATGCGCCAGCCGCCGGCGTGACCGCGATCCGCCGTGACCAGGCCGGCCTCGCGCAGCAGGCCCATGGTGCGGCGGACCACCACCGGATGCGTACCCAGGCACTGCGCCAGCGCATCGGACGTCATCGGTGCATCGCGCTCGGCCATGTGCAGCAGAGCATGGAGAACGGCGGAAAGTCGGCTGTCTCGTTTCATGTAACAAACGATGTTACGTTACTGCCTCCATGTCAAGCGGCGAGGGCAGCATGTCTTCTTTCAATGATCCCCAGGCGGTGGCGCGATACACGGACGGGCCGCTGCGCCAGGTGCCCGGATTGCATGCGCTCCACCAGATGACCGGCCTGCTCCTGCACGAGCACGTGCCGACCAATGGGCGCGTGCTGGTGCTGGGCGCCGGTGGAGGTCTGGAGCTCAAGGCCTTCGCCGAGGCTTACCCGCGCTGGCGTCTGCTCGGCGTCGACCCGTCGGCGCCGATGCTGGAATTGGCGGTCCAGACGCTGGGGCCGCTGGCGCCGGGAGTGGAGTTGCTGGAGGGCTACATCGATGCGGCTCCGGCCATCGAATTCGACGGCGCGGTTTGCCTGCTGACCATGCACTTCCTGTCCGTCACGGAGCGCTTGCAGGCGCTCCTCGAGCTGAGGCGCCGATTGAAGCCGGGCGCCCCGCTCGTGGTTGCCCATCACAGCGTTCCCGATGCTCCCCATGCAAGGAAGCGCTGGCTGCAAAGGCACGTGGCCTTCATGGCCTCCAACGGCATGCCGGTTGCGAACACGGCCAGGACGATCGAAGCGATGGCCAGCCGTCTCCCGCTGCTTTCTCCCGAAGTCGAGGTCGACTTGCTGGAGCAGGCCGGTTTCGAGGGGCATGAGCTGTTCTATGCGGCTTTCACGTTCAAGGGGTGGGTTGCGTATGCGGCTTCGTGAAAATCCCCCAACCTCACGCCTTGATCGGCAAAGGCTTGCGCGACAGATAGACCGCGTGGATGCCGAGCGTCATCGTCTTGCAGGCCGGCAGCAAGTCGACCGAGTCGCCGCGGGCGCACCGAATCCGGCTGGAAGCCATATGCTTCAGCGCGCGGTCATTCCGCCATCCACGCGGTAGTTCGCGCCGGTCAGGAACTTGCCGCGATCGGACACGAGCAACGCGACGACCTCGGCAATGTCCTCGGTGGCGCCGATGCGGCCCAGCGGCAGATGCTGAAGCCAGGCCTCGGTGGAGAATCCAGGGGTCGTCCTGGCGAACTCGTCGGAGCCCGGCGTGGCGATGACGCCGGGCGACACGACGTTCACGCGGATTGCCGGCGCCACTTCCAGGGCGAGCGTGCGCGAGTAGTACTCGAGCGCCGCCTTGGCGGCGCCGTAGTGCGCAAAGGGGCCGAACGGCATCGTCGCCGCCGCCGAGGATATGTTCACGACGGCTGCAACCTTCGAGTCCCGAAGCGCGGGGAGGACGGCGTTGGTGAGGCGGATCGCGGCGAAAAGGTTGAGCTCGAGGCTGTCGTGCCATGCCTCGTCGGGAATCGCCGATGACCCTTCCAGAAAAGCGCGCGCACCGCCCGCGTTGTTCACGAGGATGTCGAGGCCGCCGAGCGCCGCGATCGCCTGTGTCGCGATCGCCTCCACGCCTCCGCTGGTGGCGACGTCGCCGGATACGAACGTTGCGCCGGCGGGCATGTCGTCGTCGGGCTTGCGTGCAGCGACCACGACCTTGGCGCCGGCATCGAGAAGGCACTGCGCGATCGCCGCGCCGATGCCGCGCGTGCCTCCGGTGACCAGGGCACGGCGGCCAGCGAGTTCTTTCGGGAAATCGGATGGGTTGGACATGGGATGTTCCTTGGTAGAGGTCGATGTTCATGGCGCCGTGATCCGGCCTGCAGGGCGATCACGATCGTGTCGTGATCGCCCCGCATCGCTCACGGCTCCTTCTTGAATTTCGAACAGGGCGTGGAAAATCAGTGGGGTGGATGACTCGCGTCAGCACTTCTGAAAAGCTCGTGGCGGATGCCGGCCGGACCTGCCGCGTCAGATTTGCGCCAGACCACCGTCGACCGCGACTTCGCTGGCGGTCATGAAGCTGCTGTCCGACGACGCGAGGAACGCGGCGGCCGCGCCGATCTCCGCCGGCTCGGCCATGCGCTGGAGTGGATTCATCGCGGCGAAAACCTTCAGGCCTTCCTCGCCCAATGCTTCCTTCGCCAGTTCGGTCGCCGTCGGCCCGGGCGACAGCACGTTGACGCGGATGCCGGTGCCCTTCAGGTCCTCCGCCCAGGTCTTCGCGAGGTTGCGCACGGCCGCCTTGCTCGCGCTGTAGGCGCCGAATGCCGGGGCGCCGGTGGTGCCGGCGCTCGATCCGGTCAGGATGATCGAGCCGCCCGGGCCCATCAGCGGCAGTGCCTTCTGCACGGTGAAGATCGTGCCCTTCACGTTGGTGTCGAACGTTTCGTCGATGTGCTCGGCGGTGATCTTGCCGAGCGGAAGCAGGCTTCCCGTCCCGGCATTGGCGAAGACGACATCGAGGGTGCCGCGCTCGGCCTTCACCGCCGCGTAGAGGCGGTCGAGGTCGGCCTCGTCGGACACCGAGCCCTGCACCGCGCGGGCGTTGGGCCCGAGGTCAGCCACGGCAGCGTCGAGCGATTCCTGGCGGCGGCCGAAGATGAAGACGAAGGCGCCTTCCTCGATGAAACGCTTTGCCGCCGCGCGGCCGATGCCGGTGGCGCCGCCGGTGATCACGGCGGTCTTTCCATTCAGTCTGGTCATGTCGTTGATCCTTGGCCGGGATGGCACAAATAGGTGATTACGATGCGGCGCCGGGGACAGCCGGTCGCTCGGGTTCGTTCTTGAACAGGTCCTGGAAGATCAGCGGCGCCCAACTCTTGTCGAGCACCTGTACCAGCGCGCCGCCTTCTGCAAGCTTCCCCAGATTGACGGGGGCGAAACCCAGTTGTTCGGACAAGTCCGCCACCTGCGCTGCGGCGGCCTGGTCGTCGCTCGACAGGAACACGACGCGGCGGCTGCCGTTGACGTGCGGATCGGCGGCCAGCGTCCTCGCGGGCAGATGGTTGAAGCCCTTCACGAAGCGGGCGCCGGGGAATGCCTTGGCGACGTCGGCGGTCGACAGGCCCTCGAAACTGTTCATTGCGTCCACCACCGTCTTGCCCTGCCAGCTCGGCAGCATCCTGGCGACCTCGCGATGCCCCTCGAAGAGAACGGCCAGGAAAATCACGTCCGCCTTGAGCGCTTCCTGCAGCGTCTTGGGAACGACCGTGGAGCCGATCGGCTGGGCCTGCGGCAGCAGGGCTTCGGGCGCGCGCCGGCTGGCGACGGAGACTTCGATGTGGTTGCGGGCGAAAGCGCGGGCGAGGGCCTGGCCGATGGCGCCGAAACCGATGATGGCGTAGCTCATGGAGATGATCCTTTTCAGTACGGAATGCAGTGGGCTGGCCCGTTCGGGCCGGTTGCCCCATCAATCTGGGTCGCTTGACGTATCAGCACAATTGACGAAACATCGCTTAATACGATCTATTTTTTGGATAGCCGGTGCTCGACAACGTCACCATCAACCAGCTGCGTGCGTTCGTTGCGGTGTGCGACCAGGGGAGCTTCTCGGGTGCGGCGCGGAAACTCGCACGCGCGCAGTCGGCCATCAGCCACGCGATCAAGGCGCTGGAAAGCGCGTTCGACGTCGAGCTGTTCGAGCGCAACACGCGCAAGGCGCAGCTCACCGCGGCAGGGCGCAGCCTGCTGCCGGATGCGCGTGCGGTGATCTCGCGCACCGAGGAAATGAAGAACCGCGCCGGCGCGATCGCCAAGGTGGGGGTGCCGCAGGTGTCGGTGGCGGTGGATGCCTACTTTCCACGCACCCACCTGATTAACTGTTTGCGCACGCTGCAGCAGGAGTTTCCGACCGCCGCGATCAACCTGCGCATCACCACCATGCAGGGCGGTGAGCAGCTGGTGCTCGAAAAGCTGTGCGCCCTGGCCGTCACGATCCAGAACGTGCCGGAGGTGAACCCGGACGCCATCGAACGCCACTGGTTGCGCGAGGAGGAAATGGTGACGGTATGCGCGCCTTCCCATGCGCTCGCCTCGGCACCCAGACCCGTCCCCGTGGACGAGTTCGGCCGACACACCCAGATCGTCGTCACCGACAACCAGCCCGGCGCAGAAAAGACCCAGCAGGGCGTTGCCGGCAAGCGCCAGTGGCTGGTCAACGACCTCGGCGCCAAACGCGACCTGCTCAAGGCCGGCCTCGGCTGGGGCCACTTGCCGCGGCATCTCGTCAGCGAGGATCTGGCCAGCGCAGAGCTCGTCGAACTCGAGCGTCGCGCATGGCACATGGGGACGCTCACGTTCATGCTTTCGCAGCGTCGGGGCTACGATCTTTCGGCATGCGAGTCGCGGCTGGTCGCGCTGCTTGGGGGCCTTGGCTTCTAGCGGTCGCAGCGGCGCGCATGCGTTGCCGCTCATGGCCGCTAGCAGCCTGAAGCAGGCAGTCAACGCTGGAGTTGAGCAGGCGACCTGGCGGTGCTGTCAGACACCATTGCGATCAACGACGCGCGACCGCGACGTGGCCCGCACGACCTCCCCGGAATTTTCGGCGCGGTAGCGGAAAACGCCGTGCGTTACGCGTGCCGCCAGGTTCGCGTCTGCGCCATGGCCGGCCCCGAGTCCGAGTGGATGCGGTTCCTGCTTCAGTGGCCGCGGCGGCCGTTGAAATGGCCGGTGCCGCCACCAATCGAGATGCTGACGCCGCCGGTGGGATGGTCGCAGCTGCCGAAGGCCTGGCTGAGATTCACCGTGCCGGTCTGGTAATTGCCGCTCACGTGGTTGCCGCCGACCACGCCCATGCCGACGCTGCCGTGCATCTGCGGCTGGTTGTAGGTGGAGTCGTCGCAGTCGGGGCGTTCGCTGCTGGCGCCCTCGGTGTTGCCCATGCGCCCGCTGGTGTCGCCGTAGTAGGTGCCGGGCGCGTCGCGCGCGGGTGTCGTAGCGGTGGAGCTCGCGGCCGGGAGGTCGCCGGGCGGCAGTTTCAGGTTCAGCGGCTTGCTGGCGCTCTGCGCCGCGGCCGGCGCGGCGATCAGGATGGCCAGCAGGGCGGGAAGGAACCGTGGGATGTTCATGCGTGCTCCGGGGTTGTCACGTATCCAACGCGCGAGGCTGCGTCGGCGTGTACATCCGTGTTGGAAAGGCGCAACGACGGCAAGTTCCTTTCCACCGTAGATACCGTCTTGGCTCTCGTCAGGCAAGTGCGGTTTTGGGATCAAAAAGTTTGCCGGAACGGATGACGCCCCAGGCGATGTGGAGCAGCTTGCGCATGGCCGCGCCCAAGGCGAGCTTGCGCGG
>Ga0209916_1001730_pt1 | contig 15541 bp, 10 predicted proteins | sample ThiBio_1000_plan_FD_183956 | JGI IMG/M metagenome (GOLD analysis project Ga0209916, IMG submission 183956) | Wastewater bioreactor microbial communities from Cape Town, South Africa - Thiocy_solids_2 (SPAdes) | ecosystem: Engineered > Bioreactor > Thiocyanate-remediating > Anaerobic-Aerobic ... | reverse complement strand
TGTTCGGCGAACGGCTCACCGCGCTCAAGGCGCTGGGCATCGCGCTGGGCCTGCTCGCGCTGCTGGGCATGGTCTGGCGCAGCGGCCACGGCAGTGCGGAGCGCGGTGCCGCCAGTTGGCTCTATCCTCTGACGGTATTCGCCGGCTTCGGCGTGATCGACATCCTGTTCAAGCGCGTGGCCCAGGCCGGCGTGCCGCTGGGCGCCTCATTGCAGGCGATGTTCGCGCTGGCCCTGCTGGTGGCGTTCGCGCTGCAGCTGTGGCGGCGCGCGCGCGGACAGACCCGCTTCACCGCGCGCAACGCGCTGGCCGGCCTGCTGCTCGGCCTGGCCAACTTCGGCAACATCCTGTTCTACCTGCGCGGCCACCGCGCGCTGCCGCAACACCCGGCGCTGGTGTTCGCCAGCATGAACCTCGGCGTGGTGGCGCTGGGCGCCGTGGTCGGCCTGCTGCTGTTCCGCGAACGGCTGAGCCGGCTCAACCTTGCCGGCGTGGCGCTGGCACTGCTGGCGATCGGGGTGATTGCGCGGGGGTGAGTGAGCGCCAGGCGAGCAGCAAAGAGTTGACGCGGCCCCACCCAGGGCACTGGTGCGATCTTGACGCCGCGAGAAACACGGCGGCAGTGGTCAGCGGCAACGCTGGCTCCTACTCTCTGATCTGTCGGAGAGGCGAGAGCGGCCTATTGAATACGGACGGCGAGATGGTGACCCCGTTTTGCGGAGCCTCAAGGTGAATACCGAGCCATCCGTGCGTTCGCGCCGGCCGCCGCGTCGGCAGACCTGCCTGGTCGCGCTCGGTACGGTGTGCGTGCTGGCAGCGCCGCACGTGGGGGTACCGATGTTCTTGTATCCCGTACTCGGGCTGATCCTCTGCACGGCCATGCTGCGCTACCAGGGGCTCGGCTGGGCCCAGGTCGGGTTCCGCTGGCGCGCGTTGGGCGCAGGCCCGCTGCTGACCGGAGGTATCCTCGGGATCGCATACGTCGCCGCAAACGTCGGCGTGATCGGACCGCTACTTGCAGGCCTTCTGCACGAGCGGCCCGATCTGTCGGATTTCGCGTTCGTGCGCGCGCATCTGTCCGGCTACCTGATTGCGCTGGCCCTGGCCTGGGTGGTCGGCGGCTTCTACGAGGAACTCGTGTTCCGCGGCTTCCTGCAGGACGCTCTCTCGCGGCATCTGCCGGCGTCGGGCGCGCGTCCAGTTCTGGCCGCTGTATTCACCGTTCTCGCCTTTGCGGCCTATCACTGCCAGCTCGGCACCTTCGGTGTCGCCAACGCACTGGTCTTCGCCGTGTTCGCCGCCGCCATCCGCTGGCGCTGGCCGGGCAACCTCGGGCATGTCATCGCCTTCCATGCCTGCGCGGACATGGGGGCGTTCACCTTGATGCGGCTGGGCTATCTGTAGCCCAGGTTGCGACGCGCGACATGCATTGGCGTCGTTGATGGGCGTCCGGCAGGCCAAAGAACGGCGTCAGGTTCGCTTATGCCGGCCACCGCATGCCCGATTCCGCGCGCCGCAAGGCGCCATCGCCACCCATCCATCCTGCTCCAGGTACACCCCGACCGTTCCATGCGGTGACTTCTGGGCTATGAAATCGCGTGGCCGCGGTGCCTATGCTCTGACGCTTCGGGGCGGTGGCGCCCCAGCCAGCGGGATTCCGGGCCATGCGCAAACTCCCTTTCGTCGTTGCGTTGTCGGTGCTGTGGCTGAGTTCGGCCGCGGTCGCCGCCCCGGACAAGAAGGACGACAAGGCCCAGGCGGAAAAGCCTGACGCCACCCTGGTCGAGCCGCAGTCGTCGGCCAGCGAGGGTTCGGTGTCGGTCGAGGGCCATCGTGTCGACTACAAGGCGGTGGCCGGCACGCTGGTGCTGCACGGCACGGGCGACAAGGAGGACGAGCCGCAGGTCAGCATGTTCTACGTCGCCTATTTCAAGAAGGGCGCGGCGGCGACCAAGCGGCCGATCACCTTCATCTACAACGGGGGTCCCGGCTCGGCCACGGTGTGGCTGCACATGGGCGCGTTCGGGCCGAAGCGCGTGGTCACCAGCGACGACAGCCACACGCCGGCCGCGCCGTACGGGCTGGTCAACAACGACTACAGCCTGCTCGACGCCTCCGACCTGGTGTTCATCGACGCGCCCGGCGCCGGCTTCAGCCGGCTGATCGCCGCCGACGCGGACAAGTCCAAGCGCGAGGAGCAGATGAAGGAGCGCCGCAAGGCGATCTACGGCGTGGACGGCGACGGCCATGCGTTTGCCCAGTTCATCACCCGCTTCCTGTCGAAGTACGACCGCTGGAACTCGCCGAAGTACCTGTTCGGCGAAAGCTACGGCACCACCCGCTCGGCGGTGCTGGCGAACATTTTGGAGAACGAGGACAGCGTCGACCTCAACGGGGTGATCCTGCTCTCGCAGATCCTCAGCTTCGACACCAGCATCGACGGGCCGGAGTTCAACCCGGGCATCGACCTGCCGTACGAACTGGCGCTGCCGACCTTCGCCGCCACCGCGTTCTACCACCACAAGCTGCCGCAGCAGCCGGCCGCGCTGGAGCCGTTCCTGCGCGAGGTGGAGCAGTACGCGCTGGGCGACTACGCGCAGGCGCTGATGGCCGGCTCGCGCCTGGACGACGCGCGCAAGCAGGCGGTGGCGCAGAAGCTGCACGAGTACACCGGCCTGCCGGTGGCCTACCTGCTGAAGGCGAACCTGCGCGTGACCGGCGGCATGTTCGAGCACGAGCTGCAGAACGACGGCGAGCTCACCACCGGCCGGCTGGACAGCCGCTTCGCCGGGCCGTCGATCGACCCGCTGAGCAAGGATTCCGAGTACGACCCGCAGTCCTCGGCGATCAGCTCGGCCTACGTGGCCGCGTTCAACGACTACGTGCGGCGCGACCTCAAATTCGGTCAGGGTCGGCAGTACCGGCTGTTCGCCGACATCAAGCACTGGGATTTCTCGCACAAGGCGCCCGGCGTGCACGGCGAGGCGCTGCAGTCCTCGACCAACGTGATGCCGGACCTGGCGATGGCGATGAAGACCAACCCCAACCTCAAGGTTGCTCTGCACGGCGGCTACTACGACCTGGCCACGCCGTACTTCGCCGCCGACTACGAGATGCACCACCTGCCGATCCCCGCCGGCCTGGAGGCCAACATCAGCTACGCGTGGTACCCGTCCGGGCACATGGTGTACGCGCACGAGGCCTCGCTGAAGCTGCTGCACGACAACGTCGCGCGCTTCATCGGGCAGACCGACAACGTCAGGTAGCCGGCTTGCGCCGGCCGCCGCGCGCGGACGGCGCGGTGTGGCGCGGCGCGGTGGAGCCGCGCACCACCAGTTCCGGGCGGAAGCCTTCGTTGCGGCTCACCGGCGGCTCGCCGTTGGCTTCGCGCTGCAGGTCGCCGATCAGCCGCTGCGCGGCGTGCCGCGCGATGTCCTCGGTGGCCTGGCGCGCGGTGGTCAGCGCGGGCCACGACTGCTTGGAGAACGGGCTGTCCTCGAAGCCGGCGATGGACAGTTCGTACGGCACGTTGATGCCATCCGAATGCGCCGCGGCGAGCACGCCGGCGGCGATCTCGTCGTTGCAGCCGAAGATCGCGCTGGGGCGGTCCTTCAGCGCCAGCAGCTTGCGCGCACCGCGGAAGCCGTCGTCGAAGGTGTAGTCGCCGGGCACGATCAGCTTGCGGTCGAGCGCGATGCCGTAGTCCTTCAGCGCGTCGGCGTAGCCCTGGTAGCGCTCCTCGCTGGAACGGTGCCCGCTGCGGCCCCACAGGAAGCCGATGCGCTGGTGGCCGAGCTGGATCAGATGCTCGGTGATCGCGTAGGCCGCGTCGCGGTCGTCGACGTAGACGCAAGGCGAGCCGTCGGCCGGGTCCTGGCGCGCGGAGATGATGCGGATGAACGGGATCTTCGCCTCGCCCAGCGCGCGGATCAGCGCCGGCTGCTCGGACATCGGCGGCGCCAGCACCAGCCCGGCCAGGCGCGAGCGGCGCACCAGCTCGCGCAGTTCCTCGGCCAGCTTCGGCGAGGACGAGTCGCATGGGTGGATCTGCAGGCCGAAGCCGCTCGAACGGCACGCCGCCAGCACGCCGCGCTGCAGGTTGATCACGTAGTGCGCGTTCGGGTTGTCGTAGACCAGCCCGATCGCGTAGGCGCGGGTGCTGCGCAGGCTGCGCGCGGACGGGTCGGGCTGGTAGCCGAGCGCGTCGATCTCGCGCTGCACCTTCTCGCGCGTGCGGGCGTGCACCGAGGGCTCGTTGTTGATGACGCGCGAGACGGTCTTCAGCGAGACGCCGGCCCGTTCCGCGACATCCTTGATGGTGGCGCTGCGCACCCGCTGAACCTCGTGGATCGAAAGGACTGGTCGCCGGTCGCGTCAGGGTGCCGGCGGCGCCGCACGCATCGGCGCGGCGGCGCGTGCATCCTAGCTTATGGCCGGGCGGTAGCGAACTCCGGCCTCAGGGCGCCCGGCGCTGGCCGACCCGGTGACCGGCCAGTCCGTAGTACAGGATGTACAGGTAGCACGGCACCACCAGCGCGGTGAAGGCGAGCTGGAAGTCGATGTGCTGCTTCAGGTGCACGAACAGCTGCGGCACCACCGCGCCGCCGGCGATGCCCATGATCAGCAGCGCCGAACCCGCCTCGGTGTGGCGGCCGAGTCCGTTGATCGCCAGCGGGAAGATCGCCGGCCACATCATCGCGTTGGCGAAGCCCAGCGCCGCCACGAACGCCACCGACGCGTAGCCGTGGGTCAGCCAGGCGCCGAGCGCGAAGGCCACGCCCAGCACCGCCGATACCGCCAGGTAGCGCTGCTGCGTGACGAAGCGCGGGATCAGCGCCAGCCCGGCCAGGTAGCCGGCCAGCATGCCGAGCAGGGTGTACGAGGTGAAGTGCTTGGTGGCGTCCGGCGGCAGGCCGAAGCCCTGGCCGTAGGTGCCGATCGCGTCGCCGGCCATCACTTCCACGCCGACGTAGAGGAACAGGCACAGCACGCCCAGCCACAGGTGCGGGAAGCTGAAGATGCTGCCGTCGCGGTGGCCGATCGCCTGCTCGCTGTTGGCGCCGGCAGGCCGGATCTCCGGCAGCGACGAGCGCGCGATCCAGATCGCCAGCACCACCAGCAGCGCGGCCATCACCATGTACGGCAGGTGCACCTTGCCGGCGAAGGTGTCGAGCAGCGCTTCGCGCGCCTGCGGCGTCGGCGCCGACTCCACCTGCTGGCCGAACGTGCCGATGCCGCTGAGCACCAGCGCGCCGAACACGAACGGCGCGATCGCGCCGGCCAGCTTGTTGCAGATGCCCATGAAGGCGATGCGCTGCGCCGCGCTGTCGATCGGCCCCAGGATGCTGATGTAGGGATTGGACGCGGTCTGCAGCAGCGACAGCCCGGCGCCGATCACGAACAGCCCGGTCAGCGCGCCCGGGTACAGCCGCATGGTGGTGAACTGGCCGAACAGCACCGCGCCGATCGCCATCACGAACAGGCCGAGCGCCATGCCCTTCTTCATGCCGGTGCGGCGCAGCACCGACGACGACGGCAACGCCAGGAAGAAGTACGACAGGTAGAACGCCATCGGCACCAGGAACGCGTTCACGTCGTCGAGATCGAAGGCCAGCTTGACGAAGGTGATCAGCGGCCCGTTGAGCCAGGTGACGAAGCCGAAGATGAAGAACAGCAGGCCGATCACCAGCATCGGGCCGAGATGGGTGCGTTCGGACGGCGCCGCCGCCAGCGTGCTTGCCATGGATGGTTCTCCCCGGAATCGCCGCGCCGCCCGGCCGGTGGCGCGGCAGCAATGTCCACTTAATTGCCGAAAAGTGCAACGTTGTCAATCCGGCGCCCGGATCAACCGCGGGAGACAGCCGCGATGGGCGTGCTCCGGGTGGCCACGCGGAAGCGCCGCTGCGGCGTCGCAACAGGGCGCCGCGCCGTCGCACGTTCATGTGTTTAGGGGCCACATATGGCCATTCCGGCCAGATCATCGACGGCGGCTCAGGAGTGTCGCGGCCGTTATGCTGCGCCGCCGTATCGAATGTTCCGGAAATTGCCGCCGGACCGATTGACAACGTTGTCATTCCAATTGCAGACTCCGCCCGCATCAGGCCGCACCCGGCCCGCGCCAGCGCGTTCGGGTCAGGCCAGCGGCCACGGGAGAAGCCAGTGGGGGAAGTCGCGAAGCAGCGTCATGCGGCGGCAGCGCCGGCGACGGCCGAAGCCGGCACGGCGGCGGGTGGGGTCGGTGCGTCAGGGCCGGGCCCGCAGCAGCCGTTCCTGGCCGCCGACGTCGGCGGCACGCACGCGCGCATCGGCCTGGTGGTCGGCAACGCGGCCGGCCCCCGCCCGGTCAGCGTGCTGCACTACCACCGCTACCACTGCCTCGACTGGCCCGGCCTGGCCGCGATGCTGCGCGACTTCGTCGGCCAGCTGGCCGGCACGCCGCATGCGGCGCTGCGCGGCGAGCTGCGCCATTGCGCGGTGGCCTGCGCCGGCTACGTGCTGGACGACGCGATCGTCAACGGCAACCTGCCGTGGCCGGTGTCGATCCGCGAGATCCGCGACGGCCTCGGCATCGGCCAACTGGCGGTGATCAACGATTTCGAGGCGCTGGCCTATGCCACCCAGTTCCTCGCGGCCGGCGAGACCCGGCCGGTCATCGACACCGCGGCGGCGCCCGCGGAGGGACCGGTGCTGGTGATGGGGCCGGGCACCGGGCTGGGTTCGGCGGTATTGCTGCCGGGCCGGCCGCGCGCGCAGGTGCTGGCCACCGAGGCGGGGCAGGTGTCGCTGGCGCCGGGCAACGAACGCGAGATCGAGATCCTGCGGCTGTTCCGCCGCGAGCGTGCGCACGTGTCGTTCGAGGATGCGCTGTCCGGCCCCGGCCTGCTGAAGCTCTACGCGGCGCTGTGCGAGCTGCGCGGCGGCCCGGCGCAGCTGCTCACGCCGGCAGAAGTCACCGCCGCGGCGCTGGCCGGCAGCGATGGCGCGGCGGTGGAGGCGCTGGAGGTGTTCTGCGGCTTGCTCGGCAGCTTCGTCGGCGACCTGGTGCTGCTCTACGGCGCGCGCGGCGGGGTCTGCCTGGCTGGCGGCATCCTGCCGCAGATCCTGCCGTTCCTGCGCGCCAGCACGTTCGCCGAGCGCTACTTCAACAAGGGCGTGATGCGCGCCTACCTGCAACAGGTTCCAGTACGACTGATCGAGCACGGCCAGCTTGGTGTCATCGGCGCCGCAGGCTGGTTTCTGGATGAACGCCCGGGAGCGTGACATGAGCACAGTCCGGCAACACGGCGCCAAGCCAAACCACAACACCACGTCCGCGACCGTCGTCATGCCGGTCTTGATTCGAGCCAGCCTCTGAGGGGAGGAGATCATGAACAACCGCAAGACATTGCTAGCCGCGAGCATCGTCGCCAGCCTGTGCGTCTCCGGCGCGCTGTATGCGCAGGATGCGGCGCAAGGCAGCGCTGCCACCACCCAGAGCCGTGCCGACAAGGCCAAGGCGAAGGAGCTTGCCACCGTCACCGTGGTCGGCATCCGCGACAGCGAAGCCGAGTCGCTGGCGCTGAAGAAGGAGGCCGCCTCGCATGTCGAGGTGGTCACCGCCGAGGACATCGGCAAGCTGCCGGCCAAGAACGTGGCCGACACGCTGCAGCGCCTGCCCGGCGTCAACATCAGCTCGTCCAGCGCCAGCGAAGGCGGCTTCGACGAAAGCGACCGCGTCAGCCTGCGCGGCACCGCGCCCAGCCTCACCCAGACCCTGGTCAACGGCCACAGCGTGGGCACCGGCGACTGGTTCGTGCTGAGCCAGGTGCAGACCGTGGGCCGCAGCGTGAGCTACAGCCTGCTGCCGTCGGAGATCGTCAGCCAGGTGGTGGTGCACAAGACTTCCGAGGCCAGCATCGTCGAAGGCGGCAGCGCCGGCTCGGTCGACATCATCACGCGCAAGCCGCTGGAGTTCGCCAAGCCGGTCACTGCCGAGGCGTCGATCGGCGGCGTGTACTCGGACCTGCCCGGCGACACCAAGCCGCAGTTCAGCGGCCTGTTCAACTGGAAGAACGACGCGAACACCGTCGGCGTGCTGGTGCAGGCCTTCTACGAGAAGCGCAGCCTGCAGCGCAACGGCCAGGAGATCGTGGGCGGCTACAGCCAGATCGGCGCCAATGACCCGATCGCCGTCGCCCATCCGGACCTGGCCGGCGTCTACTACCCCAACCTCACCGGCGCGGCGCTGTTCACCCAGCAGCGCGAGCGCAAGGGCGGCGTGATCGACTTCGAGATCAAGCCCACCGACAACCTCACGCTGGACCTGAGCGGTTTCTACTCCAAGCTCAAGGCCGACAACTACAACCGCAACTACCTGATGTGGGCCAGCCAGTTCGTGCCCTCGGGCGCAGGCCTGCAGCCGGGCTACACGGTCAGCAACAACGTGCTGACCAACGCGGTGTTCGCCCCGGTCGCCGGCAGCGCCACGCCGTACGGCGTGTACGACCAGATCTCGCGTCCCGGCGCCTCGTCCGAGTCCAAGTACCTCACGCTGGACGCCGACTGGCGCGTCACCGACCACTTCGACCTGAAGGGCCAGATCGGCACCACCCGCGGCAGCGGCGCCAGCCCGACCCAGGACGTGATCGAGCTGGGCACCGCCGTGGGCGCGGGCGCGAACTGGATGATGCGCGGCATCGGCCGGCCGACCAACTGGAACCTGGGCGGCGACAACAACTCGCCGTCGGGCATCTACCCGCAGGCCGGCTGGATCTTCGGCGGCCAGGGCATCAAGGTGAAGGACAAGGAGGACTGGGCGCAGTTCGACGGCGAACTCAGCTTCGACGACGGCGCGCTCACCTCGCTGCAGTTCGGCGGCCGCTACGCCAAGCACGAGCGCAGCAACCCGTTCGAGGTGGCGCAGGGGCCGAACTGGGCCTCCGACTGGCAGAACCCGGCCGCCTATCCGACCAGCCACCAGAACTACCCCGGCGACTTCGGCAGCTCGCTCGGCGGCAGCTTCCCGTCCGACATCTGGTACTACACGCCGGGCCAGCTGGCGCAGATCGATGCGCAGTTCGCCAACCGCGACCCGGTCAGCCGCTTCTACTTCAACGACATCTACAAGGTGCAGGAGAAGGATTCGGCCGCCTACCTGCAGCTGAACTGGGAGTCGGGCATCGCCAGCGGCAACGTCGGCGTGCGCTACGTGAAGACCGACGAGACCATCGGCTACACCAGTACCGCACCGGACGCGGAAGCCAGCAGCGTCACCGGCCCGATCACCGGCTCGGCGTTCGGCGACTACTACTGGAACGTCTACAAGCACAGCTACGGCAAGCTGCTGCCCAGCGCCAACCTGAAGTTCGACCTCAACGACCAGTGGGTGGCACGCTTCGCCGCCTCGCAGACGATGACCCGTCCGGACTACTCCGCGCTGGCCGGCTCGGTGTCGGCCGACGACCTGACCCACACCGGCAGCGGCGGCAACCCCAAGCTGAAGCCGCTGATCTCGACCAACTTCGATGCGGCGGTGGAGTGGTACTTCGCGCCGCGCGGCCTGCTGTCGGCCGGCGTGTACGCGATGAACCTGAAGGACTACGTCAGCTTCGGCAACCAGGTGCGCAGCTTCAAGGACCTGCAGGCCACCCAGAACGCCGGCCACGACGTCTACTCGGACTACCTGATCAGCGTGCCGACCAACGTCAACGGCAAGGTGCGCGGCGTGGAGCTGAACTACATCCAGCCGATCGGCGACAACTTCGGCGTGCAGGCCAACTACACCTACGCCGACGCCCATGCCACCGGCGACAAGCCGCTGCAGGGCGCCTCGAAGAACACCTACAACGTGTCGGGCTACTTCGAGAACCAGCGCTTCAACGCGCGCGTCAGCTACACCTACCGCTCGCAGTTCTACGCCGGCGTGAGCCGCACCGACACCTACTTCCAGCAGGGCATCGGCAACCTCGCCGCCTCGTTCGGGGTGAACATCACCGACTGGATGGCGCTGTCGCTGGACGCGATGAACCTCAACAAGCCGAAGCTGAAGTACTACACGCAGAACGCGGCCTACGGCAAGCAGCCGTACGCGTTCTACGACAACGGCCGGCAGTATTACCTCAACCTGCGCTTCAAGCTCTGACGCCGAAGTTCGACCCCGGGCCACGGACGGCCCGATCCTCCCCAACCGGGCCCGGACCGTGCGTTGCCGGGCCCGCTTTTTTGCTAGCGTGTTCCACTTGCCGCGACGGAGACCGCCGATGAGCCGCCGTTTGATCCTGTTCGGCTGCGCGATCCTGGCGCTGGGCGGCGCCGGCTTCGTCCGTGCTGCCGCGCCGCCGGTGCCTGCGCTGTTGCCGCTGCCGGCGCAGCTGCACGTCGACGCCGGCCGCTTCACCGTCGATGCGCGCACGCCGATCGTGCTGGCCGACGAGGCTGCTTCGACCCGCCGCACCGGCGCCTGGCTGGCCGACGTGCTCGCACGCAGCCGCGGCCTGCGGCTGCCGCTGAAGCATGGCGCAGCGGGCGCGCACGCGATCGTGCTGCGCCGCGACCCCGCCGCGCCGGTGGCGGACCGCGAAGGCTACACGCTCACCGTGACGCCCGACGGCATCCGCGTCGAGGCGCGCGACGACGCCGGCCTGTTCTACGGTGCGGTGACGCTGTGGCAGCTGCTCACGCCCGACGCGAAGCAGGGCGCGGTCGAGCTGCCCGCGCTGTCGATCCGCGACCAGCCGCGCTTCGCCTGGCGCGGACTGATGCTGGATTCGGTGCGGCACTTCCAGAGCGTCGCCGAGATCGAGCGCCTGCTGGAGCAGATGGCCCGGCACAAGCTCAACACCTTCCACTGGCACCTCACCGACGACCAGGGCTGGCGCATCCAGATCAAGCGCTATCCCGAGCTCACCCGCATCGGCGCGTGGCGCACGCCGCCGGATGCCGGACATGAGGGCGAGCCGGAACGCTACGGCGGCTTCTACACGCAGGACGATATCCGCCGCATCGTCGCCTATGCCGCCGCGCGCTACATCACCGTGGTGCCGGAGATCGACATGCCGGGCCACGCGCAGGCGGCGGTGGCCGCGTATCCGCCATTCGGCGTCACCGGCCAGCGCCCGTCGGTGTCGAGCGACTGGGGCGTCAACCCGTACCTGTACAACGTCGACGATGCCACGTTCCGCTTCATCGAGAACGTGCTCGACGAGGTGATGGCGCTGTTCCCCTCGACCTACATCCACGTGGGCGGCGACGAGGCGATCAAGGACCAGTGGCAGGCCGCGCCCGCGGTGCAGGCGAAGATGCGCGAGCTCGGCATCAAGAGCGAAGACGCGCTGCAGGGCTGGTTCATCGGTCGCGTCGGCCGCTACCTCGACGCGCACGGGCGCCGGCTGGTGGGCTGGGACGAGATCCTCGACGGCGACAACGTGCCGGCCGACGCCACCGTGATGTCCTGGCGCGGCACCGACGGCGCGATCAAGGCGGCGCTGATGGGCCACGACGTGGTGCTGTCGCCCGCGCCGCAGCTGTACTTCGATCACGTGCAGGGCGATCTCGCCGACGAGTACGCCGGTCGGCTCGGCGTGGAATCGCTGCAGAGCATATACGCCTTCCCCACCGTGCCCGCGGTGCTGGGCGCGGCGCAGGCCAAGCACGTGCTGGGCGTACAGGCCAATGTGTGGACCGAGCACATGCCGACGTTTGCCCACGTGGAACATGCCGTGTTCCCGCGGCTGGCCGCGCTCGGCGAAGTGGCGTGGTCGCCGGTCGTGGCCAACGGCTGGCCGGGCTTCCTCGCCCGCCTGCCGGCGCAGTTCGCGCGCTACCGCGCGCAGCGCGTCGCCTACGCCGACAGCGCCTTCGCGGTGGACGTCGGCACCGACCGCAACCTGGCGCTGGCCACCGGCAGGGCCACGGTCACGCTGGCCAACCAGGCCGGCTTCGGCGCCATCCACTACACGCTCGACGGCAGCGCACCCACGCCGGCCTCGCCGCGCTACGGCGCGCCGTTCAACGTGACGCTGCCGGCCACCGTGCGTGCCGCCAGCTACGCCGCCGACGGCAGCGCGCTGGCCGCTCCGCGCCAGCGCGTGCTGGATCGCGCGGCGCTGCTCAGCCTGCCCGGCACGGCGCTGGCGAACTGCCCCGGCAGCGATTTCCGCCTGCGCCTGCAGCCCGCGCCGGACGCGCAGGACACGCAGCCGGTGTACGCGGTGAACGTGTTCGACGCCTGCCAGCTGGTTCCCGCCACCTGGATGGACGGCGCAAGCGCGATCCGCGTCGAAGCGGTGCGCCTGCCGCGCAACTTCGCGCTGGCGCACGAGCAGCGGCTGGTGGTGGCGCGTCCGCACGCCACGCCGTTCGGCGAGCTGGTGGTGCATGCCGACACCTGCGCTGGCGCCGTGCTGGCCAGCATGCCGTTGCCCGATCCGGCGCATGGCCCCAGCCGCTTCGAACTGCAGGCCCAGCTGCCCGCGCAGACCGGCGAACGCGGCCTGTGCCTGATCTACACCGCGCCGATCGACGGGCCGCTGTATGCCATCGGCCGCGTGGCGCTGACGCCATGAGCCCCCGATGGCGCGCGGGTCGCACGGCGCCCTCTCCTGCGAGACAGGGGACGGTCGGGCGACCGCAAGGGAGTCCTTCAGGTGAGGGGTTCGTGCTGGATCTTCCCCGCGACCCCGCGCCGCCCCTCCCTGCCTCTTCCTTGCAGGGGGAGGCATTACGGTGTCGATGAGGTTTCCCGCCGCATGAAACGCCTCGCCTCGCTCGATGCCCTGCGCGGCTGCACGGTGGCGGCCATGCTGCTGGTCAACGACGCCGGCGACTGGGCTCACGTCTACTGGCCGCTGGAACACGCCGCGTGGCACGGCTGCACGCCGACCGACCTGGTGTTCCCGTTCTTCCTGTTCGTGGTCGGCGTGTCGGTGGCGCTGGCGATCCTGCCGCGGCTGGAGCAGGGCGCCTCGCCGCTCGTGCTGACCCGCGCTGCGCTGTGGCGTGCACTGCGCATCCTTGCGCTCGGCGTGGCGATCAACCTGCTGGCGGCGTGGTGGCTGCCGCAGGCGCACCTGCGCCTTCCCGGCGTGCTGCAGCGGATCGCGCTGTGCTTTGCCGGCGTGGCGCTGTTCGCGATCCACACGAAAGCGCGCACGCAGTGGTGGACGATCGCGGCACTGCTGCTTGGCTACTGGGGCTTGCTCCTGCTCGGCTCGCTGGAGCCGTGGAGCAACCTCGCCAGCCGCGTGGACAGCGCGGTGTTCGGCAGCCACGTCTACCTGGTCGACCCGGCCAGCGGCCGCGGGCACGACCCGGAAGGCCTGCTCTCCACCTTGCCGGCGCTGGCCGGCGCCCTGCTCGGGCTGCGCATGGGCTGCTGGCTGCGCCGCGAACAACTGCGCAGGTTGCTGTTGGCCGGCGCCGCCTGCCTGCTGCTTGGCGCGCTGTGGTCGTGGTGGCTGCCGTTCAACAAGAACCTGTGGACGCCCTCGTTCGTGCTGTGGACCAGCGGCTGGGCGGCGCTGGCGCTGCTGGCGTTCCACGTACTGATCGACCGCCGCGGCTGGCCGGCATGGGGTCGCCGCTTCGGCACCAACGCCATCGCCGCCTACGCCGGCTCCGAACTGCTGCAGATCGCACTGCCCGCGCTGGGCTGGCAGGAGCCGATCTACCGGCACGGGTTCGCCGACTGGCTGACGCCGCGCTTCGGCCCGTACATACCGTCGCTGGCGTTCGCGCTGGCGTTCGTGGCGCTGTGGTGGCTGATCGTGTGGGCGATGGACCGGCGCGGCGTTTACCTCAAGCTTTAGGTGCATCGCGCTGACAGCGCGGCTAGCTCGTGCCTCGTAAAAAACGCGCACGACGCGCGCGTGTCACCTGCCGCCATACATTACAAGCGCGAAATCTTCCTATGGACGGTCAACGCCTGCGCGTGAACAATCACCGCCGCTCGACGCCGGAAGCAGCGCGAAGCCGGCGATCCGGGTCATTGGTCGCATCGCCAGGGAGGGCGCGGTTTGTCACAGGGACTGTTTCGCCAGGAAGTCATCGACGCCCAACGCGGCGACTGGCTGGGATCGATCATCGTCGCCGCGCCATTGTCGCGTTGGTGGCTGACTACATTGGCGTTGGCCGCGGCCGGCAGCATCGTCGCGTTTCTGTGCCTTGGCCATTACACGCGGCGTGAAACCGTCACCGGGCAGTTGGTGCCGAGCGCGGGCCTCCTCAACATGGCAGCACCCGGCGCCGGCACCGTCACCCGCCTGCGCGTGCATGACGGCCAAGCGGTGAGAGCCGGCGACGTGCTGCTGGAACTTTCCAGCGAGCAGGACAGCGCCTCGCTGGGCGACACCCACGCTCTGGTGGGGCAGCAGCTGGCGACGCAGCGCGCGCGGCTGCAGGATGACCTGGCCAACCAAGCGCAGTCGGCGCACCAACAGGATGAGGCGTTGCAGGCCAAGGCGGCCCTGCTGCGTGCACAGCTTGCACAGGTCGCCGGGCAATTGGACCTCCAGCGCCAGCAGGTCGACGGCAACCGGCAGATGCTCGAGCGTATCGAGCCGCTGGTCGCCAAAGGTTACGTCTCGACAGTGCAGATGCAGCAGCAGAAGGCAGCACTGCTGGAGGCGCAGACGCAGTACCGGGCGCTGGTGCGCCAGCAGCTCGACACCCGGCAGCAGCTCGATGCCGCCCAGCAGCAGCTGGCCCAGCTGCCGCTGGACGAGGCTGCACGGCGCAACGACACCGAGCGCCAGCTCGCCAGCATCGCCCAGTCGATGGCGCAGAACGAGATGCAGCGCGCCGTGGTGCTGCGCGCGCCGCGCGACGGCGTGGTGTCCGCCGTATTGCTGAAGGAAGGGCAGATGGTCGGCGCGGGGCAAGCGCTGCTGTCCATCCTGCCGGCTGGTTCCACGCTGCAGGCGCAGCTGCTGGTGCCCAGCCGCGCGATCGGCTTCATCGAACCGGGCAGCCAGGTGGTGATGCGCTACCAGGCCTTCGCCTACCAGAAGTTCGGTCAGCAGTACGGGCGCGTCACCGACATCTCGCGCAGCGCGCTGACGCCGGTCGAGGTGGAGGCGCTGGTCGGACAACAGCCGCACGAACCCGTGTATCGCGTAAAGGTGGCGCTGGACAGCCAGCAGGTGCTGGCCTACGGCCGTCCCGAGCCGGTCAGGTTGGGCATGGCGCTGGACGCCGACATCCTGATGGAGCGGCGTCGGCTGGTCGAGTGGGTGTTCGAGCCGCTGTATGGCATGGCGCACCGCCTGGCTGGGAGCGGTGGACATGGCTGACGGTACCGGCCAAGGGAGGCTGGCGAAGCCGCCGCGCGAGCATCGCCTGTCGCTGCAATTCGGCTGGCGCCGCAGCCTGCCGATGTTGCTGCAAACCGAGGCTGCCGAGTGCGGTGTGGCCTGCCTGGCGATGGTGGCCGGTTTCCACCGACGTCCCCCCGCTTTGAGTAGCGGGTCGGTTTAGAGTCCAGAGTTACTTTAACTGCTTCGCGTAGGCGGCAGGTGTCAGCCCGCCCAACACCTTCTTGGGTCGCTCCTCGTTGTATTCCCGCCGC
>Ga0209916_1001725_pt1 | contig 15580 bp, 13 predicted proteins | sample ThiBio_1000_plan_FD_183956 | JGI IMG/M metagenome (GOLD analysis project Ga0209916, IMG submission 183956) | Wastewater bioreactor microbial communities from Cape Town, South Africa - Thiocy_solids_2 (SPAdes) | ecosystem: Engineered > Bioreactor > Thiocyanate-remediating > Anaerobic-Aerobic ... | reverse complement strand
CCTCGGCCATGCTGGCGGTCACGAGGCCGCCGTCCGTGAGGAACCCCGTGCCCAGCTCGCTCCACGGCACCACCAGGGTGTGCAGGCGGTTCGCCTGCAGCAAGGTGAGCACCTCCTGCACGCCCCACACGCCGCTCTCCTTGATGCGGTCGAGGAGCGCCTGCTCGTGCGCCGCCTCGGCGCTGGCCACCAGGTCCTTAACGAGAGGCAACCACTCGTGCGCCGGGGCGTCTGGGTTGGCCGGGCCGGAGAGCTTGCCGATAACCCGCTGCTTGATGGCGGCCGGCAGCACGCCTTCGAAGGTGCTCAGGGTTGAGTCCTGGCCGAGGAGGATTACGCGGTCTATGCGCCCCTCTTCGAGGGTCTTCTCCACCTCGGGTAACAGCGTGCGGTAAAGCCTCGCCGTGGACTCGTCTAGCCGCGCGCGGAACGTGTCCACGTCGGCGCCGCCACGCCCAGCCACCCCGATGCCGATGCCGTGGCTGCGGCGCGCATGGCGGTACGAGACCCACTCGTCCGTGTCGACACTGCGCACGTAGTCTGCGATCTCTGCTATCTGCCCGAGGAAGACCTCGAAGACTCGCACGCGGTCGGCGGCTACGTAGATGGCTGCGTGGCGCTCGCGCTGGTCGAGGGCGAACAAGAGGGGCGCCACCAGCGGCTTGCCCCAGTGCGCTATGGCGCCACCTTCTGCCGCCAGGAACGGCAATTCGGTTTGCAGGTAGTAGGCGTCGAAGGCGGTGCTCAGGTCTGGGCCCGCGAAGATGACGAGGCTACGGCCCTCCACGCGCGAGAACTCCTGGCGGAGCTTCTCCGTTACCTGCGCCACGTAGGCCTTGTCGAGGTTCAGCTCCCGCAGGGCGCTGGCGGCCCTGAGCACGTACGCCTTGCCGGTACTATCAGGGTTCGCAGGGTTGACGTCTAGGTACAGCGACAATAGTGGCCCATGTTGCGGGGCGATGTTGTCAAGTAAGGCGAGCTTAACGCTACTTCCGATCATCTGGATACCTCCTCGGTGGCAAGTGCTGCGGTGAGGCGCTAGTACCAGCATCCCTGCTCCTGGCGCAATCCATGTAGCCCAGACAGTGGCGCTGCAGCGAGGTTCATGTAACAGCCTGCCGTGCGCGGCGGTCTGTGATGGCGGGGCGAACACGCGGCCGGGGGCGACGATGGGTGCGACTGTGGCCGATATCATCCGCAGTTAGCGGGGCGAGTGGTCAGACTGCTGTCACGCATGGGCTCCCTACTCATAACCTTGTTGCCGTTCCTAATCGGCCCCGTCATCACGCTTGTCGTGTTCATCTTCGTTTTCAGGGTGAGGGCGCGAGTCATGCGTGGCGAGCCAGCCATCAGGGCTCCGCGCAGGCGGACGATCATGGGGTTCGTGTTGGCGGGCGTGGTCGTCGCCAGTCTGTTCTTCGGCTTCGTTGGCGCCGCCATTATCGGAGCGCTGGCTCCGCGTTCCGTGATGTTCGCGGCGGACATGGCTTGCCCTGGAGGAGTTCAACACAACTCGTACGATTACTCGTACAAGCCTGGCCAGCGGGGCACGTCTCAGGTGTTCCGTTGTGATCTCCCCGGTCAGGCGTCCACCGATATCACGGGGACGACGTTCGTTTACGCCGGGCTGAGCTTCAGCGCCGCCGCGCTGATCGTGTTGCTGGTCTTGTGGGCGTTGCTTTGGCCGCGCGTGACAGCCTTCTTCAACCGGCTGCGCACCGGAGGTGCGTTTGCTGCGTCGGGTAGACCTGACGCCGACTCAGACGCCAGCGTAAGTGACCTCATCACCAGCGTCATGGGCGCGGTGGCGACTAGGGCCAAGCGAACCCAGACGGCCAGCGTGTACGTGAACGGCGAACGCGTCGACTTAAGTCCGAACGACGAGGCCGCTGTGCACCGGACGGTGGCCGACGCGTTCGGCGCGGAGCCGCACGAACCGCGACCGCACCGCAGTCTGAGCGAACGGCTGCAGGAACTCGAGGCGCTGTACCGCGCAGGAACGATTAGCCGCAGTGAGTATGACGAGGGGCGCGCGCGGTTGCTTAGCGAGATCTAGCAGCTGTGGCCGAAACGGCCACCAACAGGTGCGGACCGTCTCACAGTCTTTGCTGTGCATAATCTCCCCGTTTACGCGTCCAGCGCGTGTTAGCGTCAATTAGTTTCATGCCGCTTCTAGGAGGAGCTCGATGAACTTCAAACTCGTGCGCGTGGCAGGCCTCATGGTCGCGCTAGCTTTCCTGTCCGCCTGTTCAATGTTCACGCCGGAGGCACCCGACAGGTTGATGCTCGGACTGAGCCCAACCAACGAGCTCGGTTACGAGATCGACGCGAGCGGGATCGTAACAATCGAGACGCGAGAGCTGGTGCTCTCCACCAAGGCTGGCATGCCGCAAACTAACGTCACTGGTTACCGCATCGAGTATTTCGACCAGTTCGACTTCCTGGTGGGTAGCACTACCCTCGAGCCGCAATCCCTGAGCATCACCGTGCCAGCCGGGATCGTTTGCGATGAGCCCAACCCGGTCGTCGGCTGCACCTCGTTCTCGGCGGGCGCCCGGCCGGGGCCCGGCATGGCAGTTGACGTCCCGGGGCTCGGCGATCAGCTCCTCAATGCCGATATCGCGATCGCCAACGCCGCGGCAGGGTCACCAACGGGCTGGTACGCCGTGCTGACCCTCTACTACAACAACGGCCGCGGAAGCTTTGCCGAGGACTACACGCTCTACATCGTGGCTCCCAACTAGCGCTAGCGCCCCTTTCGGATAAAGGGCCCCGCCTCGAAGTTCGAGGCGGGGCCCTTGCTTGGAGCGCTCCGTAGTAGTACTCGATCTTGCCGCCGAGGGGAACAGCCCTGGAACTCGTTCCTCACGCAGCCTGCTTCAGCAAGCCCCGGTCCTGAAAGTACTCCGTCTCAATCACGATGGGTGGTCGGTATCCGCTTTCGCTGTGTAAGCGCTCGCGGTAGAACCATTCCACGTGGCCGCCACTCGCTCAAACCAAGGGCTCACAACCTACTGCAAGGGTGTTCGCGCCGCCAACTCCACACGCTGGATTGCAATGAGAAGCTTCCAATCTACTTCGTTCCGAGTCCGTTGCGTGACCTGTCAGCCACCTTGACTCCGTTCGTTGAGCGCCTCACGTCCTCGGCGAAGCTGGCCGCGTTCAGCGCCTACTGATGACGGTGACGCTAGCTTCGCCTGCGCCCGGCGGGGGCTCGCCGATATCCAAGGCACCCAGTGCCTCGTCGTAGTGGATCTTGGCCGCCCCCGACACTTTGATGTTCCTTGCCCGGAGTGCCCCGTACATCTCGCCCCCGGCACTGACGTGCACGGCCGTCTTTGGTGCATAGAGGCTAACGTTCAGGTTGCCGTCGCCATTGAGTACTACTCCGTAATCGTCGTCTCTGGTTGACGCGTAGTTGCTGTAGATCGAGAAGGTGGGCGCGCCGTCCGCGCCGATCGGCGAGACATTCGACATGTTGATGCCCCAACCGCTGGTAACTTTGCCGCCGTTGACAACGACGGTCAGCGAACTCCCGGGCTCTATCGTCAGTTTGCCTTCGATTGCGAAATCCCCGTTCACGTACAGCACCGTATGTCCACCCTGAACAGTCAGGCCTCCATAACCGACCTTGAACGGCCCTGTCTTGATCATCGATACGGTCCGGTTGAAGAGGGAGGTGCTAGAAACATTCACGCTGGCGGCTACTTCCGGGGCGCTGGCGTAGGCCCTAGTCGTTACGCCAGTCGGAGTGATGGTCACGAACGGGCTTTCGAGCTTCGCGACCGGGCGAGAGTCTGCGGCAGCGAGGCCAGCAACAACCGAGTCGATATTGAGCGGGTCACATTCTTCTGGCGGCACGGGTAGGTTGGAAACCGGGCCGGCTCCGCTGGTAGTCGAACCTCGGACGTACGTACGGGTCTTGTTCCCGTTAGAGATCTTTACGGTTCCACCGGCCATTGCCGAACCGTTTACCGTGGCCGTGTTCTTGAAGTCGATATCCCCGCCCGCGGCCACATCGCCGTTGACGGTGGGTGTGCTGCTGAAGTTAACGTTCCCGTTGGCCGAGATACCACCGCCAATGTTGCCGCTGGACCCGGCAGTCACGTTTCCCGTGGTACGGATCTCGCCGCGAATCTGGTACGGCGTATACGCGCCGGCGCCACCACTGACAGATACGTCGGCGCTGGCGAAGATGGACCCTGCCACGCCGACTCCACCGGTGAGGGTGACACCTCCCGTCGAGTAAATGTCACCGAAAAGTCCGGTGCCCCCCGAAAGAACGATGTTCGCGCCCGGCTCGATTGTTCTAACCGAGGCGTTGTTGCGCGAGGTTGCTGGAGTGTAAAGGCCGATTCTGGAATCGAAGCTGTCTATCCGGCCACCAGCCGTGTGCTGAATGCTCTTGCAAGCTATGACGGCGCCCGAGAACGGGCTCCACCCCCCACTCGGCGCACCGGAGAACTCCACGAGGGCCTCCGCCACATACTCAGCGGCCCTTGGCCCGGTGCCCACCACACGCAGAATAACGCGATTGCCGCTCCATGCGGGCGAGCCCGCGGCAAGGCTGTACTCGAGGGTCCTTCCCGGCAAAACCGTCGACGGAGCCGCGCTCACGTCGGTTGGGAGATTGCCAGTCCGCCGGAACTCAGCTTCCAAGGCCGCGATCGTGACGTCGATGCCGGCCTCCGCATTGCTCCTGGCAATCGAGTTGCCAACAACGTTTTCGGCGATCATCAGGTTGGAGTTGGATAAGAAGAGCATGCCGAGACCCAGAAGGATTACCGAGCCCATCACCAACAGTGCCGTAACAAGGGCGAAGCCTTGGCGACCCTGTAACCTGGCTTTGCCTGCAACCTCGGCGTTGGCCCGTCCTTGCCCGTCCCGGTAACCTGACCGATCAGAAATGTTCATTGGTTCACCAATCTCACACTGAAGTTCTCGTCGATAGTGGCCTTGCCCTGGTTGTAGGTGATCTGGAGGTCAAGCCCGGTGAGGTCGTCAGGCATAACATCGCCGGGGGCACGCACGCTACTGCCGGTGCGCCGGTAGTTGAGTAACCGGAGGGATTCGATGCCAGCGGCAAGCTGTACGGACGCCCCGCCGTTCGAATTCCGCAAGAGCCTTCCCTGCTGATCCACTTGGTACGTGACTTCAATAAATGTTGGACTACCGCCAACGTACCGATCCTCGAAGTAGCGAACGATCAACTCGGTAATTCTTGGCGCCGTACCACCTTCCGCCTCGACCGTCAAGGCCACCGGATTCGTAACAGAGCGGTCCCCTGCCCCTGCATCCACGCCGCGGTACCCGGCCATCGAGACGTCGTACTGAATGGCCTGAATGGCGCTAAGCACCTGCGCCGAACTGGCGACCAGGTCGCGGTTGGCATTGCTGGCCCGGTGCGAACTCACGAACAGCGATCCTAGAGCAGTGAGGATAGTCAAGAAGATGGCCGTTGCGATGAGCAGCTCTACGATGGTGAAGCCCTGCCGCGCCCCCCGCCTCATTCTGACCTGGCCCGAACCACGCTGCTCAAAGTCACGACCCGTTCACCACGCGTGACGGACACCGTGACCGCTTGCGCTACGGGCGAAACCACAGTGCCTTGATCGCACCTGAGCGTGGCACCGTCCAGCGCGCACGGCCTGATCTCAACGGAGCAGCCGTCTGAGCCCGCAAGACAGTTGCCTGACTGCGGTCCGTCGTAAACGGATGACTCCAGTCGTGCCCGCCACACATCCAGCTCGCTCCTGGCCATAGCGTTCAGCTCCTGCACTTCTTTGGCTACACGGCTCGCCCTGATGCTCGTGCCTTGGACGGCCATGGCCCCGATGACGCCTACGGCGAGCACGAGAATCGCCACCAATACCTCGACAAGTGTGAGTCCCGCTGCGCGCTGTGCTCTCGACAGAGTCTTCATTGCGTCGTCACCGCCCCCTGTGGCCCCACCGCAACAGCTGCTTGGTCACGGTCGCCGATCAACAAGATCGAGACCCCGCTCGCGGCAATGGGCGCCCCGCCGCACGCTCTTGGCTGGCCAGTTGGTAACCAGAGGAACGGGAGCCCGTCGCCCTCAAGTTGCACACCGCGGTACTCATCGACCCCGATCTCGCGCACCAATGAGGACGTGCCCGCTGCACAGCCCATGTCCGAGGCCGCGGTGGCCGCGTAGGCTTGCAAGCGACTACCGTCATCGGACCCGATGACCAGAATCGGTCGGTTGCGCTTGATGGCTTCGAATTTGGCCTGTTGCAAGAAAGCTGTCACTGAGTTAGCGGCAACTCGCGCCGGAGGCGTCCGCAGATTCGGTGCTGCTATTCCGAAGAGAATGGCTAGCACTCCCAGCACTACGATGATCTCAATAAGAGTCATGCCAGCTTCCTTGGTTTCCAACACTGCTGGGAGATATGGCACCGATTGCCTCGGGTTGTTCATCGGACTCCAAGCCTAGCATCGGCCTTTTTCAAGCGCATTCCCCCAATTGGAGGGAGTCATCGACCCCGGCCAGGTCGGGCAGTTTTGACCATGCCATGAGACTGGGAGCTCGGCGATGGCCAAGCTCCCACCTGCAGCCGTTCGCAGCCTCAGCCCCGGCGCCTAGTAGACCTGCTCGCGCTGCCCGAAGCTATAGACCATGACGCCCTTGACCTTGTCGAGGCCGATGGTCGGGAAGTAGGGCGGCGAGACGCTGGCGTACATGCGGGGGTCGTAGGTAAAGTTACGGCTGTAGCCGGTGGACATCCTGCCGGAGTTGCTGTTGAAGGTCCCGAAGGCACCGTACTTGTTCTCGATGATGCCGCCCATCAGGTTAACTGCGCCGCGCGCGTCTCCCCTGTTGTAGTCCTCAACCGCAACAACCCCTTCCGAGCTCATCAGCACCCCTTGGATGTTGACGTCGACCGGTGCGTTGTCCGCCGATCTGGAGTTGTTGTTTCCGATCTCGATGTTGCCCTTTTGCGTGTACACCCCTAAGACGTTTATGGCATCGAGGTTCTCACATTGGGCCGGGGTCACGGAGTTGTCGGAGTTCCTTACCGGAGCGCTGGCACATGGGGGGTCTTGGTACTTGAGGTCGCGCGTGATCGTAAGTGAGCCGTCGGCGACCACCGTAATCTGTGCGAACGAGGCAATCGCTGGAGCGGAGGTCTTGGGGTTGCTTGCCGTCGACCGGGCCGGGCCACCGAAGCGAGCGACATCGCCATCTGCATAGATGACGCCATTGAAGTTAGTGATCGGTTGCCCCGTCTTGTTGAGCGCAGTTGCCCACGACCAAACGCCGCCGCTCCTGGTCCCCGCTTGCAGGACGCCGTCCTCTGCGAAACGGTACCTGACCGTCGTCGTTGCCCACCCGTTGCAGTCCCCCCTCCAGTTGTAGCTGGTGCATCTCTCAACCTCGGCCTCGACGTACTGATAGACGACCGGTCCGCCCGAGCAAGCGCCAGAAGTGTTGCAGCTGAGGGGGTTGCCGCTGGAGTTCGCAGCCCACAGGTTGAGCGAGGTCACGTTGGAGTCGTCACCGAAGTGGATACCCGCGGCGTTGGCTTCGTTGGCCTGCACGAAGGAGTTGGTGGGCAATGGGACGTACTCGGCCTGCCAATCCACGCCGCCGCTCAGGATCGGCTTGTGCGAGCCGTACTGTGGGTTGGGACCCAGGTTCCGGCGCAGGGTGTCTTGCCTGTCGTAGAAGTAGGCGCCGTAGGTCGCGGACCTGCAGTACTCCTCCTGAACGCCAGTCGAAGGGTTCACCCTAGTTCCGCGCTGGTTAGTCGGGCACCCGGCCGACGTCACTTTGTGCCCGAACCACGGCTCGTTGAAGAACCTGAAGTACTCATTCGTGTGCACGGGGCCGTCGAACAATGTGTTGTCGGTGAACCATACGGCATCGTTGCTTTCGCCTTTGTGGATGTTGGTGAAGAGCGCGTACTGGGCGAACGTCACGCGGCCTACCGTGAAGCGGTACTCGCCCTGCATGACGACGTTGCGCTTGAACCCGGCCAGGGTGGCTTCGGAGACCATGACGAACGGGATGGCGTAATCCTGGTTCTCTGGCCTTGGCTTGCCGGTCACGAAGCGCCCCGAGGGCAACGTGATGCCGGCGGGCAGCACCTCGCCACACGTGTTGTTAGTGACGAACACCCTAATGCGCACTTCGGATCCGGCCCCGAAGGAGGTGGGGTCGGCGCTGCATAAGGCCTCGTCGATCTTCGTTTGCAGCTGCGAGGCCACGGAGTTCGCGCCGGTGAGGTCACTAACCACGCTGCTGGCGTCCGGGGTCTGCGCCGTGCAACTGCCGCTGCCGAAGGACCAGCAGGTAGTGGTCGAGCTGCGCACCTTAACGATCTCGTTGAGTTCATCCCGGATGTCGGATGTTAGAAGCGCGCCACCCAGGTTGGCGCCTCCGCGAGCGAGTAGCAGCGTTTGCACTATGGCGGTGTCGTCACCGCTGTGGCGCACCTCGTTAATGGTGCGAGTGAAGAGTAGGGTGCCGATACCCGCTACCACCACCATCGTCAGGAGGGTGATGATTAGAGCGAGTCCGCCCTGCCTGGTTGACCTCAGATGCATGACCTCACCGCCTTGATGTTGAAGCTGGGGTTGGAACCGAGCTCCACTTGGCTAACGTAATTTCTCTCCACGGTGCCGCCAAGCGAGCGGCCCTCGCTGCGCAACTCGATCTGCAGCCGCAGCAACTCGACAGGCTCGCCGTTGTGCACGCCCGTTCTCGTGGGGTTGCCACTCTCGGCCAAGGGCGTCGAGAGCGTGTAGAGCGTGCCGGTGTTCTTACCCCGGTAAACGTAGTCGATCTGAACGCCGGTCAGGTTGAAGGCCAGCGCCTGGGCGGCCCCGTTGCGCTCGCGCTGGTAGAGCGTATCGGTGCCGTCGTAACTGAGACCGAGTGACTTGACTCGGAACAGCAGGGACCCGCGGTTGGAGCTAGAGGTGCTGGAGGCCGCCATCCCGGTGAAGCACGCACCTTTGCTTGGTGCCACCAGGCGGGTGCCACCCGAGCCAGAACTGTTCGTTCCCACGTTGAACAACACTGCCTGGCCGCCGGAATCGACGAGCATGACCTGTGTGCCTGCAGCGCCGACGTCGGCGGCTGAGCCATATACGTTCACTGTGTTTGACGCCACGTCGATGGCAGTCACCTGGAATCCGGCACCGCCGTCCAGCAACATGAACGACACGGAGTTGGCGCCGGAGGTGTACGGAACGTTCGAAACCGCGCCGAGCACCGCGCTGCGCACTTCTTGCGTGAAGACCTCTGTGATGCGCCTGAGCCGGGCCTGGGTGGCGGTAGCTGCCTCCTGTCCGCTCTGAACACGGAGACCCTGGGAGATAGCCGCGTACGCCACGGCTAGCACGATGCTCAGGATTCCCAGCGCGATGAGCATCTCGACCAGCGTGAATCCCTGCTTTGCGCCCCGGCGCATATCAGTTGATCCCGTCTAGACCGGTCGGCGAGTCGTCTTCCGGCCCTGGGGGCACACCCGCGGTGTCGCCCCTGACGCACGTCTCGCCGCCACCTGCAGAGCGCGAACAGGTCTCGACCGAGTAGTGAACCACGCTGGCGGTTCCTAGGGTCACGGCGCCGAGGTTCGTGACCACCACGCGGTACAGATCGGGGTCCGAGATGCCGTCGCCCCTGAACTCAGGGAAATCGGCCGTGAGGCCGCCGTAATCCCAAACGATGGGCGTGCCGGGTTGCGCCAGCACCACTGGGTCGGCCCCGGCCACGCGGCGGCCGATGGCGTTCATGATCTGCACGCTCTGGGTTCGCCGACCGGAGTCGGAGTTCGTGCGGATACTTCCGAGGTAGGTGGTCAGAATGGCTGCGGTGACGATGCCGAGGATGGCAAGCGCCACCAGAACCTCTATAACCGAGAGGCCTGCTGTCCGCCTTGCCGAAGTGTGGTTCATCTGCCCTCCCATCAGGATCCGGCCCTGACTTCGCCTATCAGCGAGATCTGCAGGGTCGTCGACTTGCCTTTGGCGGTAACGGTCAGGGGCGATGGCATGTCACTCAACGAGGACGCCTCGATCTTTCCTGGCGGCGTGAACACGAGCGCCGTGCCCGTCGGCCAGTTGCTGGATACCCCGTTCGGCAGTACAAAGCGCTTGAGCTCGGCGTTCGTCTCGGTGTTCCTCAGCACGAAGGTGTTGCCGGTGCGTGTGAGGGTGACGACGACGCCTCGAGCGGACGCCGCCGTGGCACCCTGCCATACGGTCTGCTGGATGGACTGGATGGCGGCCTTGTCCTCTTGACCTGTCAGGATGCTACGCAGGTTCGGAATGGTGATGGCGGCGACGATGCCGATGATGGCTATCACGACTACTAGTTCGAACACGGTAAGACCCTGCGTGCGCCGCCTAAGCAAGCTCCGCGGCACCGTACGGTTCTCCATACATTTGAGGCTCATGAGTAGATTGTGCGTCTTGGAGTGTGCCCATACATCCCCCGGTCGGAGGGGGACGTGATTCGGTTCGAGTTCGCTAGGTGCCGGTCATACCCAGACCACGGCGAAGCTCGCATCGTGAGAGCTGCCCGCGCTGGAGCAGCCAACGCCACATTGGTTGACCTTGGCCTCCTTGGGGTGCCGCGTTAATCGGGTCTGTGGCTCGTCGTACTGTCCACAAGGTGACGCCGGTAGAAGTCGTGGCTGGGCAGCTTGAGCGCGTGGTCAACGACGACCCGCACGACCTGCAAGCACAGCGGCGGTCCGGTCGGTACGCCTGGCACTTTGGCGGCAAGGGGCAACCGAATACCCCGCCGAAGCGGGGTTGACGGGGTTAGGTTGTCACGTCAAAGAGAAGGCCGCCCCGAAAGGCGGCCACCTCATAGGCAATACTCTACTTAGTAGACTTGGTCCGCGATTGTTCCGCCACCCCTTGAAGTTACAGCCACCGTGTACCGGCGCGTGGTCCCGTCATAGGCGACGGAGCAACCAGTAACGGCGTTTGGCGCTGTTGCAACAGCGCCCTCAGCAACCAACAGGGCGTCAGTGCACGATGTAACCGCTTGGAGTGCGGTCTGCCCAGCCGCAGTAGTTGCGGCCAGGTCCGCGGCGGCGATCCAGGTGATGACGTTGCGCTGGTAGGCGCCGGCGGCGGTGTCGTTAGCGCGGTTGCGAGCATTGAGCAGGTTCGGGATGAGTACGGCGGCGAGGATGCCGATGATCGCGATTACGATCAGCAGCTCGATCAGGGTGAAGCCTTGCGTCTTACGGTTGCGCATGATGCGCTCCTTCCGATTCGGCTCCCGGTATGAAGTATGAATGATGTCCGGTCGCCTGGTAGTGCTAGTCCCGGGAATCCCCGTGGACTGAGGAGAGCCTAACAAGGCGCCCTTACGAGACTCTTACAAATTCCACACATTCATGCCAGGGCAGCTAGGCTGGTGCCGAGACCACGCGTGGTGAACGCCTACTCTTGCTCTCTAGTGGCTAACCTCACATGCCTCACAGTGGCCTCACGAACCGTCAGCGGTCGTCCCCAAAACCGCCACTTCACCCCGCGCCTCGGCGCCGTGTTACTATCCCCTCTGCCCCGTCGGACCAGCGCGGTGGCGACCCTCGAACCAGGTCAGGTCGGAAGAAGCAGCCTTAAGAGGTGATCGTCAGGTGCCGTTGGAAACCGGCGGGGCCCTTATCTCGGCAAGCAGCCCAGCCGCGGCGGCCTCGATCATGTCGAGCACTAGCTCGAAGCCTTCCGCCCCACCAACGTACGGGTCTGGCACCTCTACCTCCGGCCGGTCGACTGCGAAATCCATGAACAAGCGCACTTGCGCCCGCTGCCCATCGCTTGGTTCGGCGCCGCCGAACAAACGCGTAACGCGGTTGAAGTTGCCACGGTCCATGACGATCACGTAATCGAAACGCTCCGCGTCGTACTCAGAAATCTGGCGGCCCCGCAACGCGCTCAGGTCGTAGCCGCGTGCGGCCGCCGCAGCTTGAGAGCGCGGGTCGGGCGGGTCGCCGACGTGGTACGCGTGCGTGCCGGCCGAGTCAACCTCTATGCGGTCCGCTAGGCCAGCGTTCTCTACCAACTTGCGGAACACGCCCTCGGCGGTGGGAGAGCGGCAGATGTTGCCCATGCACACGAACAGCACGCTGAGCTTGGGTTGAGTGTTCACGCTGGTGCGGGCGCGAACACGAAACAACAGCGAACCTGCCTCACGCCTTCAGGCCCGGCTTGCTGCGGTACACCCGCGTGACGTCGGCAATGCGCGCCACGCCCTCCTTGATGAACTCGATCTCGGCTTGGTCCTTCACGTCCACCCGGAACATGATGCGCGCGCGCATGGCGCCCTGCACGTCTGCCGCCACGCGGTTGGCGCTCTTGTTCATGCCGCTGATGACGTCGAGCACGTCCTTCAGCAGGCCGGGGCGGTCCATGCCGATGACCTCGAAGTCGACGGCGAACACCTCCCCCGCCGGCGCGTCCCACATGACCTGCACGAAGCGGTCGTGGTCCGTGAGCATGAGGTGCTTGACGTTAGGGCAGTCAACGCGGTGAACGGAGATGCCGCGGCCGCGGGTGATGTAGCCGATGACGTCGTCGCCCCGCACCGGGCTGCAGCAGCGCGCCAGGTTGGCGGGGGCGTCGAGGCCGTCTACGTACACGCCGCTCACGCTCTTGCGCGGCGCCTCGCTGCTTGGCGGCGGGCGGCGCTCCTTGACGAGGTCCGGCACCAGCGCCTCGACCACGTGCTTGGCGGACAAGCGGCCCGACTCGAGGGCCAGCAGCAGCTCCTCCGTGTTGTCGACGTTGAGGAGCTTCTTGGCTACCTCTTCGAGCTTGGCGCGGCTCATGAGCTTGGCTACGGGCAGACTGCGGCGCCTGAGGGCGCGCTCGAGGGAGCGCTTGCCGCTCTCCAACTGCATCTGCCTGGCCTGCGCCCTGAAGTAGTGCTTGATCTTCTGCTTGGCGCCGCGCGTGACGACGATGTTCAGCCAGTCGGCGCTCGGCCCGTACTGGCTAGAGCGGTTCGTGAGGACCTCGACGCGGTCGCCGGTGGCCAACTCGTGGTTGAGCGGCACGATCTCGCCGTTCACGCGCGCGCCGATGCACCTGTGCCCCACCTCGGTGTGCACGTGGTACGCGAAGTCGATGGGCGTCGAGCCGCGCGGCAGGTTCACCACGTCACCGGCCGGGGTGAACACCAGCACGCGCTCGCTAAAGATGTCGGTCTTCACGGCGTCGAGGAACGCCCCGGCGTCTTCGGAGCTGGTGTCCACGTCGAGGAGCTGCTTCATCCAGTCGAGGCGGCGCTGCACCTCCTCCACCTCCGTGACGCCTTCCTTGTAGGCCCAGTGCGCCGCCACCCCGAACTCGGCCACCTCGTGCATGCGCCGCGTGCGGATCTGCACCTCGATCGGCTGCCCGAGCAGGCCGATGACGGTGGTGTGCAGGCTCTGGTAGCCGTTCGGCTTCGGCACCGCCACGTAGTCCTTGAAGCGCCCAGGAATGGGCGTCCACAGCGAGTGCACGATGCCGAGGGCGCGGTAGCACACGGCCTTCTCGGCGTCGTCGCTGGCCAGGCCGTTGGGGCCGGTCTCCGGGTCGAGGATGGCCCTGATGGCCATGAGATCGAAGATCTGGTCGAGGTTGCGGTGGTCGCGCTGCATCTTACGGTGGATGCTGTACAGGTGCTTGCTGCGGCCGGACAGCTCGAACGTGAGCCCCTCGTGCACCAGGCGGCCCTCCAGCAGCTTGATGCTCTTCTTGACGTACGCCTCGCGCTCCGACTGCCGCATGCGCACTTGGCGCTGCAGTTGCAGGTAACGCTCGGGTTCGAGGTACCTGAAAGCGATGTCCTCGAGTTCGTTCTTGATGTGGTTGATACCCAGCCGGTGCGCCAGCGGCGCGAAGATCTCGAGCGTCTCCTCGGAGATGCTCAGCTGCTTGTGCGGCGGCATGAACCGCAGCGTGCGCATGTTGTGCAGGCGGTCGGCCAGCTTGACGAGGATGATGCGCACGTCGGTCGTCATGGCGAGGAGCATCTGGCGGAGGTTCTCCGCCTGCTCGTTCTCGTACACGCGCACGGCTAGCTTGCTGATCTTCGTCTCGCCCTCGACGATGCGCCTGACCGTCTCACCGAACTTGGCCTCGACCTGCTCGAAGGTTGCGGGGGTGTCCTCCACCGTGTCGTGCAGCAGGCCAGCCATGAGCGCGGCGCTGTCTAGGTGCATCTCCGCGAGGATCTCGGTGACCGCGACCGGGTGGATGATGAACGGCTCGCCGGAGCGCCGTACCATGCCGCGGTGCATCTCCTCGGCGAACTCGTACGCCTCCGCCAACTTGGCGGCGTCTGCTGGCGCCAAGTAACTCGTGGCTTTGAGGAGGCTCTGCGGGACCGCGGCGGGCATCAGACTGTCGACGATACCATTAGTGGCACTGGTGGCGACGCGTTCTGGCCGACCTGGACGGGGTTTCAAGCGCACGGGCGCGGGTCGGTCCGCGCAAGCTCACCGTGCCCGTCGCGCCAGCAACAACAGCCCAAGCGCAGCGAACACGATGTTCCCAAGCCACGCGCCTAGCCACACCGGCAACTGACCCGTTTGCGCGAACAGCAAGCCGAACGTGTAGAACAAGTACCAAACGAGCGTCACCACCAGGCTGAGGCCGAAAGCGACGCCGCGCGTGCGGGCGTACGTGAGGCTCAACGGCACCGCCACCAGCAACAACGCCAGGTTCGTGAACGGCTCTGACAGCTTGCGGTGCATCAGCGCGGCCGCCTGACGCCGGTCGGTCGCCGAGGCGCCCACCCGCGACGAGTCTCGCCACAACTGCGTTATCGAACGGTCGTCCTCGAAACCGCCGCTGCCGAAGCGCGTGATGATCTCCTCCAGCGTGACGCTCGTGGTGATGGTCAACGGCGCCGCGTCATCTGGCGGCACGTTCCTCAAGCGGATCAACCGCGCGAGGGCCGCCGTCGGGTCGTTCGTGGGGCTGTCGAGGGCACTCAGGTCGAGGGCGTCGATCCTGTAACCCGTTAGCACCAGATCGACGCCATCGAAGCGCGCCTCCTTGGCGCGCAGCAAGGTCAGCACCTCCCCGTCCCAGCGCTCGATCCTCACGTCCTGCATGAGGTTGCCGCGGTCGGCGGCCTTCTCGAAGTGCAGCGTGAAGTCGTCGACCGGCAACGACTGCTGCGCCAAGCGGAATAGACCGGTCTGTCCGGCTGTGAGCTGCCAGTAGTACTTCGTCACCAAGGTGTTCGTGACGGGCAAGACCCACTGGTTGATAGCTAGAACGGTTAGTGCGCTAACCAGGCCGAGCACGACGAACACGCCAGCCGTGCGGCGCACGGGCACCGCGCCAGCCTGCAGCGCCAACAACTCGTTCTCGCTCGCCAAGCGCCCGAAGGCCAGCAGCACCGCCAGCACCAGGGCAATGGGGAACGTCTGCACCATCGCCTGCGGCAACTGCACGAGCAGCCACGCACCTAACTCCAGCACGGGCGCGCCGACCACCCACTGCAAGCGCGGGATGGTCACGCTGACGACCGCCAAGCTCGAGTACAGCAACAAGCCGAAGAGGAAAGGCGGCAGGCTCTCCCTCAACAGGTAACGGT
>Ga0209916_1001714_pt1 | contig 15694 bp, 13 predicted proteins | sample ThiBio_1000_plan_FD_183956 | JGI IMG/M metagenome (GOLD analysis project Ga0209916, IMG submission 183956) | Wastewater bioreactor microbial communities from Cape Town, South Africa - Thiocy_solids_2 (SPAdes) | ecosystem: Engineered > Bioreactor > Thiocyanate-remediating > Anaerobic-Aerobic ... | reverse complement strand
TTCGATTTCCAGCTCGAAATTCTTGTAGGTCTGGGCGGATCGGAGCCAGCCCTCGCCGGCTTTGGAGGCCAGGACGCCGTCGGCGGCCGTGAAGCGGTCGGTGTGCTCGGCGACCCAGCCGGCCAACGACTTGCCGTCGAAGAGCGGGGTCGGCGGCGGTGGCTCCTCGGAGCCGGACAAAAGCCCGGTCGCAAGCACGACGGCGGCGATCGCCCCCGACAATCGTCTCATCGCTGGAAGCCTCGCGGCGGCGGGCGGGAGTCCGACGCGGGGGCGGGCCCACGGCCGGCGCCCCTCGCGTTCACAGTCTGATTATGGCCTATCCCGCGCGCGAAGGGAGGATCCCGGCGGGCTTTCTCGGAAAACCTCGGACGTCACCGGGCCGCGGGGGCGTCGGTCTGAATCCGGGCGGCAAGGTAATGGACCGGGTTCTTCATTAGGACGGCGGCCTCGGCCAGCCGATCGAGCCGGCCGCCGCGCTGGCAAAGCTCGGCGACGGAGGGGCAGGCCAGCATGGCGTCGGGGACGTCCAGAAGGTTCCGGATCGCCTCCTCGACCGCCTCGTCCTCGCGGCCGACGCGCATGAGCAGGTTGACCAGCGCCTGGGCGGGGAGGGTCGATTCCAGCTCGTCGCCGTCGGCCGCCGCCGCGGGGAGCTTGGCCCGGAACCGCGCCACCGCCTGGTCGACGTCCCGGCCGACGAGCGCCTTGAGGTAGGCGTTGTAGTCCTCGAAGGTCTTCTCGAACGGCGGGGCCGAGTCGTACTGAAGCCGGGGGGAGAGCCGCCGGCCGTACTCGGTGAGGTCCAGGGCCAGGAGGAGGGCGTCCGGGTCGGTCGCCATCACCGACCAGCGGACGACGGCGGTGAGGTGGGAGACGTCGGTGTGGTAGGCGTCGTCGGAAAAGAGCCAGTCGCGGCCGACGGCCAAGTCGGCCAGCGAGGCCCCCTCGGGGGGTTGCGGCTGGCCGCGGCGGGCGACGTCGGCCCGCACGGCGTATGTGAGTTGCTCGTGGAGGTGCCGGATCAACGCCTCGACGCAGGCGACGCGGGCGGCCGGCTCGGCCGGGCCGGCCTGCTCCAGCGAGGTGATGGCCGAACACGTCCCGTAGGACCGCAGGATCCACTCGAATCCCTTGCGCGGGTTGGCCCCCTGGTGGAACGCCACGTCGATCAGCCGCGCCAGCTTGTCCGGGTCGTCGGGCTGGGGGAGGGTCTCAAGCGCCTCGGCGACCGGCTCGGGCTCGCCGACGGCCTGGAAGTAGGCCCAGGCCGTCACGACGTCGCCGGACTCCAGGAACTTGCCGCCGACGTGGCGCAGGGCCTCGACGTAACGGCCCTCGAACCGAACGCGGTCCTCCTCCGCCAGGTCGGCGTAGCGGCCGACCTGGATCAAGGGGAGCCCCAGGTCCAGCCGGGCCTTCAGCAAAAGCGCGTCCAGAAGCATCCGATAGTCGCCCCTCGCCTCCAGATCGGCGATCAGGCGGTCGACGGCCGCGGCGGGGCCCTCGGACCCAAGCGCGTCGTCGAGTTCGGGGAAGCCGGATTCGGCGGAGGCGGCCGGTCGGGCCTCCGGGGTCTTGGGGTCTTTCATCGGCGGTCGTCCCCGGGGGTTGGTCGTTCGGTGGTCGGGGCGATGGCGGCGGGAGTCACTGGGCGTCGGACTTGGCCGGATCGACGGCCGTCGCCGGCGCGCCGGGGGGGTCGGCGTCGAGGGAGGCCCCGGCGGAGCGCTTCCACGTCTCCCAGCATCGCGACTGGTAGCATTCTACCAGGGAGTCGCGGATCTCCTCGAGGGAGTCGGTGACGATCAGGAGGTTGAGGTCTTCCGGCGAGATGGTCTTCTGGCCGATCAGCCGCTCGACGATCCAGTCGACCAGCCCTTTCCAGTAGGACGAGCCGTAGAGGATGATCGGGAACCGCTTGATCTTGTGGGTTTGGACCAGGGTGAGGGCCTCGAACAACTCGTCGAGCGTGCCGAAGCCGCCGGGGAAGATCACGAAGCCGTCGGAGAATTTGACGAACATGGTCTTCCGCACGAAGAAGTAGCGGAAGTTGACCGCCAGGTTGGTGTGGGGGTTGGGCGCCTGCTCGAACGGCAGTTCGATGTTGCAGCCGACGGAGACGCCGCCGGCCTCGTACGCGCCGCGGTTGGCGGCCTCCATGATGCCGGGGCCGCCGCCGGTGATGACGGCGAAGCCGGCCTCGGCGAGCAGGCCGCCGAGCTTGCGGGCGTCGTCGTAAAGCGGGTCGTCCTCGCCGATGCGGGCGGAGCCGAAGACCGAGACCGCCGAGCCCAGCTCGGCCAGGGAGTTGATGCCGTGGACGAACTCCCCCTGGATCCGCAGCACCCGCCACGATTCCTCGTGGGTGAACAGCCCCAGTTCGGGCATGTGGGGATTGGGGGCGCGGTCGAGCTTGGCGGCGGGCCGGTGGAAGAGGCGCTCGTCCTCGGTCGACCCGTCGGCGACGCCGAGGCCGTCGAGCCTGGAACGCGACGACGCGCGCGGCGTCCGTCGCGGCGAGTCCTTGGGGTGGGGATGCGAAAGGAGACTTCCGTTCGCCGTCTCGCGCGTCGATCGCGGCGCGCGACCATCATGGTCGTAATCCATAAAACCATCCAGTGTTATCGCGAAACCGAGAGGGGTGGGCGGCCGCGGTCGCCGCGATCGCCTGCTCGTTGATACCTGTTAATACGCACGCGGGAGGCCGAGCGTGCGGTGTCTCGTCGAGACGAGGGGGATTCGGTAGGATGGAGGGTCGTGGATTCCCCCTCGCCCTCTGGGACCGTTCGACCGATGACGACCGAGACTCCGCCGCGATCGACCACGACGGACGCCCTTTGGAACAGTCGGTTCCTGCGGGCCTGCCGCCGCGAGCCCGTGGACGCCACGCCCGTCTGGCTGATGCGGCAGGCGGGCCGCTACATGGCCGAGTACCGCTCCCTCCGCTCCAGGGTGTCGTTTCTGGAGCTTTGCAAGAGCCCCGAGCTGGCCGCGGAAACCACCGTCTTCGCCGCCGAGGTCCTGGGGGTCGACGCGGCCATCCTCTTCGCCGACATCCTCCTGATCCTGGAACCTCTGGGCTTCCATCTGGAATTCCCCAAGGGGGACGGCCCGGTCATCCACGACCCGATCCGCGAGGCGGACGACGTCGGCCGGCTCCGTCCCCTGGAGGACGTCGGGGCCCTGGGGTTCGTCTACGAGGCCGTCGGCAAGATCCGCGCCGGGCTCCCCGGAACCGTCCCCCTGATCGGCTTCGCGGGCGCCCCGTTCACCCTGGCCTGCTATCTGATCGAGGGGGGCGGATCGCGGAACTACCAGCGGGCCAAGACCTTCATGTACTCCAACCCCGGCGCCTGGAACGACCTGATGACCGTGCTGGTCGATTCCACCGCCGGCTATCTCAACGCGCAGGTCGCCGCCGGCGCCCAGGCCGTTCAGGTCTTCGACTCCTGGGTCGGCTCGTTGGGCCCCGACGACTACCGCCGGTTCGTCCTGCCGCACATGCGGCGGCTGTTCCAGATGATCGACCCGACGGTCCCCAGGATCCATTTCGGCGCCGACACCGGCTCGCTCCTGGAACTTCAGCGCGACGCCGGAGGGGACGTGATCGGCCTGGACTGGCGGGTGGAGCTGGACCGTTCCTGGGAGCGGCTGGGGCCGGACGTCGGCGTGCAGGGGAACCTGGATCCGATCGTTCTGTTCGCGCCGCGGGACGAGATCGCCCGCCAGGCGCGGCGGATCTTGGACCAGGCGGCGGGCCGCCCCGGCCATATCTTCAACCTGGGCCACGGGATCCTGCCGACCACCCCGGTCGACAACGTCCGGGCGCTGGTCGAAATGGTCCACGAGTTCTCCGCGCGGTGAACGCCGGCGGAGGGAGGACGCGATGGTCGCGAGGGTTTCAACCTGGCTTCTGGCGGTCGCGTTCCTCGCGTCCCTGCTCTGGGCGGCCTTCATCTGGTGGATGGCGCCGCAAGGGATCAGCGACCACCTATCCGTGACGATGCACGATTACAAGGGCGACGGGAGCGCGAAATCGCTGGCGAGATACGTCGCGCCGCTGGTCCACGAGCCGGTCTCCGATCTGATCCTGATCGCCGCGGCCCCGATGACGGTCGCGGCCCTGGCCGGGCTGGCGCTATCGGTCGCGCTCGGCCGGGGCTGGATCGCCGGGGCGGGTCGACCGGCACAGGCGCCCCCAGGCGCGCCGGAGGATGGAGCCGAAGCGCCAACGTCCCCTGGCGAAACGGCGAGGGATCGGCGAAAATAGAGGGTCGGTGGCGACAGTGTTCGGCACGGCTTGCATTTGCGGTTGCCAAGAGCGTCATCCCCCCTTCTCCCCTTGTGGGAGAAGGTGCCCCGGAGGGGCGGATGAGGGGTGGCGCGACCGGAAGCTCCTGGAAGCGCCCCCCCTCATCCGGCCTTCGGCCACCTTCTCCCACAAGGGGAGAAGGAATGTCAGGCGTTGGTCCGTGGGAATATCAAACTGATGGCGACTGCGATCGAACGCAAGGCGGATCGGGTGGTGGTGATCGGCGGGGGGCTTTCGGGCCTGGCCGTCGCCGACCGCCTTCAGCGATCCTCCGCCGGGCGGCGGCCGGTCGAGGTCGTGCTGCTGGAGGCCGGGAACCGCGTGGGAGGGGTGATCGCCACCGAACGTCGCGACGGCTTCACCCTGGAGCGCGGGCCGGACTCGTTCATCACCAACAAGCCCTGGGCCCTGGACCTTTGCCGACGGCTGGGCCTGGAGGACCGACTCGTCGAGGCCGCGACGTCGCACCGGCGGTCGTTCGTCGTCCGCAAGGGGAAGCTGACCCCCGCGCCGGAGGGGTTCGTCCTGATGGCCCCCAGCCGGATCGCGCCGATCCTGACCACGCCGCTCCTCTCCCCCTGGGGGAAGCTCCGGCTGCTGCTGGAGACCCTGATCCCCAGGCGGGATACCGACGCCGACGAGAGCCTGGCGGCGTTCGCCCGCCGTCGGTTGGGACGGGAGGCGTTCGACCGCCTGGTCCAACCCCTGGTGGCCGGGGTCTACGCCGGCGATCCCAACAACCTGAGCCTCCGGGCGACCCTGCCGCGGTTCTTGGAGATGGAGCGCGAGCACGGCGGCCTGATCCGCGCCGCGCGACGACGCCGCAAGGAGGCCGACGACTGGGTCGAGACCGAGTACTCCGGCGCGCGCTTCGGGTCGTTCGTCACCCTGGCCGACGGCATGGAGGAACTGCCGCGGGCGCTGGCCGCCGGACTGAAGCCGGGGACGATCCGACTCGGCGCGACGGTTCGCCGGCTGAGCCGGACGAGCCACGGGCCCGGCTGGCTGGTGGAGCCGCTGGACGGCCCGGCGATCGAGGCCGACGCCGTCGTCGTGACCACCGAGGCCCACGCCGCGGCCCGCCTGCTCGACGGTCGCGATCCTTCGCTGGCCTTGCAACTGCGGTCGATCCCCTACGCCTCGACGATCATCGTCAACGTCGCCTACCGCCGCGACCGGGTCCGGCACCCGCTGGACGGCTTCGGCTTCGTCACGCCCGCGATCGAGAACCGAGCGGCCTTCGCCGCGTCGTTCCTCAACGTGAAGTTCCCCCGCCGCGCCCCGGAGAAGACGGCCCTGATCCGCGTCTTTCTGGGAGGAGACGCCCGGCCCGAACTCCTGGAGGCGGACGACGACGAGATTCGCCGGATCGTCGTCGCCGAGCTGGCCGAGTTGATCGGGGCCCGCGGCGAGCCGATCCTCATGGACGTCGCCCGCCACCCGCGCGCGATGCCCCAGTACGTCCTGGGCCATCAGGAGGCCGCGGCGACGATCCGACGCAAGGTCGCGATGCACCCGGGGCTGTTCCTGGCCGGGGCCGCCCTCGACGGCGTCGGCATCCCCGACTGCGTCCGCGCCGCCGAGGCCGCCGCCGACGCCGTCCTCGCCCGCCTCGCCGGCCCCGGCGGCGTCGCCGCCGCCTGAACGGGCCCGACTGTAAGACAAGGAAAAGTCTATCCACAGATTACCCAGATTAACGCAGATTATTAAATCAACCACTCTTATATAATCTGCGTTAATCTGGGTAATCTGTGGATCGTCCTCTTCTTCTCTCTTCTCCGTGTCTCGGTGGTTCCCATCCCTCCGGGCGCCCGATTTTCGACGGAGCGCGGCGCGATCGTCAAAGCCCCATCCAAAGCGCGGCCAGCAGCGCCGCGCGTTCGGGGACGGTCTGAAAGAGAACGTGTTCGTCGTCGGCGTGGGCGCCGCCGCCGAGCGTCCCCAGGCCGTCGAGGACCGGAGTCCCGACGGCCGCGATGAAATTGCCGTCGCTGCCGCCGCCGGTGGCGGCCTCGATCAGCTTCAACCCCAGCGTCGCGCCGATCGCGCGCGCCCGCTCGAACAACGCGGCGATCGCCGCCGTCCGCTCCATCGGCGGTCGGTTGAAGCCGCCGGCGATCGACACGCGGGTCCCGGGCGTGACCGCCGCCAGGCCGGCCATCGCCGCCTCCAGCGTCTGGGCCCCCGCGACGGTCGCGGCGCGGGCATCGACCGCGGCCGAGGCGCTCGCCGGCACCACGTTCGGCGTCGTCCCCCCCCGAACCGTCCCCACGTTCACCGTCGTCCCGGATTCCGGATCGTTGAACGATTGAATCTTCAAGATCTGATGGGCCAACTCGACGATCGCGCTCGCCCCCTCCTCCGGCGCGATCCCCGCGTGCGCCGCCCTGCCGGCGACCTCCACCTCGAACCTCCCCACCCCCTTGCGCGCCGTCTTCAACGCGCCGCCGGCCAACGGCGGCTCCAAGACCAGGGCGAAGGCGCTCCGCCGCGCCTGCTCCTCGATCAACGCCCGCGACGTCTTGCTCCCCACCTCCTCGTCGGAAGTGAAGACGACCGTCACCGGTCGACTCGGCGACGCCCCCGCCGCCGCCAAACCCTCCAGCGCCGCGGCGACCAGCACCAAACTCGCCTTCATGTCATAGACGCCGGGACCGTAAATCCGCTCCCCCTCGCGACGCCAGGGCAATCGCTCGATCGTGCCGACGGGCCAGACGGTGTCGAAATGACCGACCACGAGCGCCGGCTTCCCTGGGGCCGCCGTGAAGAACCGACCGACGAGATGGCCGCCGTCGACGCGCTCGACCCGGCCGCCAAGCTCCTCCCAGCGCGCGACGATCTTATCGGCCAGCGCGTCCAACCGCGACTTATCGCCGCTGGGAGATTCGTGTTCCACCAGCGCCTTAAGCTCGGCGAGGTACTCTTCCAGTCGTTCCGCGACGAACGCGCCGACGGCGTTGGGATCCATGGCGGTCTCGGTCTCGGTACTCGGTTCAGCCGTCGGCGCGGAGCGTCGCGGCGCGGAGGGTATGCTTCCGGATTCGATCCGGGACCGGCTCGACGCCCAGGCCCGGCCCGTCGAAGACGGCGATCGCGCCATTGGTCGCCAGGATCGGCGGCTCCACGACGTCCTCATGATAATACTTGTCGGAGCCGGAGACGTCGCCGGGAAGCGAGTAGCCGGGAAGGCTGGCCGCGGCCACGTTCGCCGCGCGGCCGACGCCGAACTCGTGCATCCCGCCGCACCAAACCGGCACGCCCCGGGCGTGGCAGACGTCGTGAATCCGACGCGCCTCCAACAACCCGCCGACCCGACTCACCTTGATATTGATCGCCCGGCACGCATTCAAATCAAGCGCCTTGCGGGCGTCGTCGGCCGAGTGGATGCTCTCGTCCAGGCAGACCGGCGTCCTGAGCGCAGCTTGCAGCGTCGCGTGGTCGATGATGTCGTCGTGCGCCAGCGGCTGCTCGATCAACAGCAGGTCGAAGTCGTCCAGCTTCTTGAGCACGTCGACGTCGTCCAGCGTGTAGGCCGAGTTGGCGTCGACCTGCAAGGGAACGTCCGGATACCGCTCGCGGACCCGGCGGACGACGTCGACGTCCCACCCCGGCGCGATCTTCAACTTGATTCGACGGTAGCCCTCGGCCAGAAACCGGTCGACGTTGGCGAACACCGCCTCGACGCTCGACTCGATCCCCAGGCTGACCCCGGAGAGGACTTCCGTCCGCGTCCCTCCCAGAAGTCGGTGCAGCGGCTCGCCCCGCGACCGCGCCAGCGCGTCCCAGCAGGCCGTTTCCAGGCCGGCGCGGGCGAACCCGTTCCCCTTCACCTTCCTGTAAAGGCCCACCAACTCCTCGATGCTTTCCCAGGGCTTCCCCAGGGTCATCGGCGCGAGGAAGTCGTGAAGGATATGCCAGCAGGTCTCGGTGGTCTCGGGACAGTAGAACGGGTCCGACGGACTGGCGCACTCGCCCCAGCCCTCCACGCCGTCGGCCAGCACCCGGACCAGGATGTGGTCCAGATGGTCCTTGCGGCTGGAGCTGGTCTGGAACGGGCGGACCAACGGCAGGCGGACGACGGCGAGGTCGATCTGTTCGATACGCATGGCGACAGCATCCGATCGGCGGCCGGCGGCGTCAAGTCGGTCGCTTCGGCCTGGGGGCCCTGGAGACGTGAGGGTTGCCGGCGATCGTGAACCGCAACGGCTTCGGCGCCCACTCCTTGGCGTAGTCGACGCCCACCCGCGGGCTCCGCTCGATCTCGAACGATCCGGGCCCCTCCGGCGGCCGGACGATGGTCAATTCGCCCTCGCAAAGATCGTGGCCGTAGAGCGAAAGATCGATCCGCATCGCGCGGCAGAGCCGCCCCGGCCCGTTGGTGGCGCCGACGATCCCCGCCACCGGCTCCACCGCCCGCAGCAACACCGCCGAGGCGTACTCGCCGGGACCGGCCACGGCGTTGAGGCAGTGGTACATCCCGTAGATCAAATAGACGTAGGCGTGCCCCGGCGGCCCGAACATGACGCTCGTCCGCCTGGTGTTCCCCTTCGACGCATGCGCCGCCAGGTCCGGCGGACCCAGATACGCCTCCGCCTCCACGATCCGACCGATCAACGTCTCCTCGCCAATGGTCCGGACCAGGTGCATCCCCAAAAGATCGGGCGCGACCTCGTCCGCCATCCGGTCGTAAAACGCGCGCGGCAATATGTCCATGCGGCCAGTGTATCAGGCCGTCGAGGGTGCGGCAAGCAGGCCGTTGCCGACCGGGCCCGCGCGACTTAGAGTCAGTCCCATAAGGGTGAACGACGACCATAACAGTCTTCCCCCCTCGCGGGGGAAGACAGACGCCGAAGGCGTCAGATGAGCGACTGTGTTTCCGCCCGGGGCGATTCGCGATCGTTTTTCGTGGAAAACCCCGAGCTTCAACACCGTCACTCTGGTCCTTCGGACATACAAGGGGGACGACGCGACCAGAAGCCGTCGGAACGTCGAGGGTCGGTCCAAGGCGACTCGGGATCCCGACGGCCTTCTGGCTCGCCCCCCCCTCATCCGGCCCTTCGGGCCACCTTCCCCCGCGAGGGGGGAAGGCCGTTACGCCGATCGCAATACCCTTATGGGTCAGAATCTTAGAGTCGGTCCCCGAGCCGCGCCCGGTCGGCGCGGGGTCGCGGAACGCGAGGAGGGGCGACGATGCCTCACGCGAAGAACGGGCCGGGCCCGGCTTACTGGATCGTGACAGCCCTGGCGCTTTCGATCGGCTGGGGTGTTCGGGGCAACTTCGGCCACGAGTACGGCGCGTTGATGCCCGGGGCGCTGGCCGCGATGGCGGCCGTGCTTCTGGCCGGGCGTCGCGACTGGCTGGGGCGACTGCCGTTCTTCGCGCTGTTCGGGGCGTTGGGGTGGTCGTTCGGCGGTAGCATTTCGTACATGATCGTGATCGGCTACACCCACTCGGGACATTCGCCGTCGGTGCTGTACGGGTTCGCGGCTCTGTTCCTCGTCGGCTTCCTCTGGGCCGCGCCCGGAGGCGCGGGGACCGCGCTGCCCGCCGAGGCGGATCGCGACCGCCTCGTCGAACTCTTCCCGCCCACGCTGGCCGTCTTCGCGGCCTGGCGACTTCAGGGGAGGCTGCTGGAGCCCTGGCTTCGCGGCCTCGGCTACTCTTTGGACTGGCGCGACACCGATTGGCTGGGGGTGTCGATGGCGATCGCCGCCGCGCTACTCTACGCGGCGGCCCGGCGACGGGTGGATCGGGCGACGTCCCTGATCCTCCACCTGGCGATCGGCTGGTGGATCGGGTTTTTGGCGCTGACGGTGCTCCCGGGTCTGCGCATGACCCCCCCTCGCGGCGACAACTGGGCCGGCATGACCGGGCTCGTCGGCGGCCTCCTGGTCTACTGCTTGAGAAGCGGACTCCCCCAAACCGCGAGGGCCGCGCTGGTGTCGGGCTTCGTCGGCGGGATCGGCTTCGCGGCGGCCGCGGCGATCAAGCTTCTGGCGATGACCAGCCGCTATCAGACCAACTGGCACAGCGTTCTGGAACAAACCTACGGATTCATCAACGGTTTAGGTCTGGCCCTGGCCGTCGCCGGCCTGTCCAGGAGGGTCGGGCCCGTCATCGACGGGACGATTCCCCCGGCGCGGCGCTGGCCGGAACGGCTGGCGTTGGGATTCACGCTGCTGGCGATCCCGCTGGTGAACTTCCGCAAGAGCGTCGGTCACTGGGTCGACGTCCAGGCGGTCCCCGCGACCATGTACGCGATCGCCGCGGAGGGATGGTTCGACCTGGGGTTCGCGCTGGCGGCGGTCGCGCTGTTCGCGCTGATGTCGCGTCACGACCGCCGACCGCTGGCCGTGGTCCCCGAAACCGCCGCCGGCCGCGGCCAGGCGCTGTTTCTCATGCTGCTGGCGATCGTCGTCGCGGGGAATTTCGGCAAGGCCGTGGTGAAATTCACCGATCAACGACTGATTACCGAGGGGATCGTTTACCTTAACGCGATCGTCGTGGCGCTGGTCCTGCTTTTGGCGTCGCCGCCGCGCGGCGAGGACGCCGTCGCCCCGGCGATCCGGCCCGCGCGGCCGACGCGCTGGGGACGACTGATCGCGGCCGGGCTGGCGGCGGCGCTCGTGGCGGTCGTCGTCGATTGGGCCGTGGTGAGAGGGGTTTACGGCGACCGTCACGCCGGCGGCGCCAACCTCCACATCCGGTTCGGCCCCCGCGCCACCACCCACCTCCCCGGCCGGCCGGGATGAACCGAGCCCGCGCGAGCCGGAGCGGCCGCGGGCGTTCAAACGAACACCTTGAATTTTGATTAAAATTCATGAATTTACCGGCCGACTCGTAACCGAGGGCTGGTGTTTTGGAACTTCGCGACGGTGAAAAATCGCGATCGGTGGTGGATTCCCATGGAGCCGGCATGGACGGCGTGGTACTCTTGTCGGTAGGGTCCGTGATCATGGACCCCGCCAAGCCCCCTCGCATTGCCAGTCAGAGAGGGGAGGCGCGCTCGTCAGCCGTCATTCGATCGTCGTTCGCTTGAGTTTCGGGTAGTCGGCAGTCACGGTTCGATCGCCGCCCCCGGCCGCCCGACGGCGGCGGGATCGGGCGCGATCGTCCGATTCTGGTTTCCGGACGCGCCGGGGCGTCGATGCACCGTGGGTCGACATCCGCGCGCGCCGCCAGCCTGGAGAACCGAATCCGATGACATCGCGTCGTTTTTGGAAGCTCGCCGTTCCCGCGTCGGCGCTCGCCCTGGTCGGGATCCTACCGGGCTGCGGCGAATCGTCGTCCCCCCCGCCGCCGACCGCCACGCCAGCCCCCGCGCCGGAGGCGTCGCAAGACGCCAAGGCGGTCAAGGGAAAGCACAAGAAATTCGCGGACGACGACATGGGGATTCGAGAGAAACGCGAGCAGCGCCGCAAGGAGGCCGCGGCCGCGGGCGCCCCGGCCGAATAGGCCCCGGAGACTCGCGCGCCTTCCCCGACTTCCGACGTCGACCGCTCCGTCTCGACACCGCTTGACCGCACCGCATCGCTTCATTCCCGATCCCAGCAATTGAGGAAACGCCCCATGACTCGCCCGCCCGTTTCGACCGACGCTCGTCGCGGCTTCACGCTGATCGAGCTGCTCGTCGTGATCGCCATCATCGCGGTCCTGATCGCCCTTCTCCTCCCCGCCGTGCAGGCCGCCCGCGAGGCCGCCCGCCGCGCCCAGTGCGTCAACAACTTGAAGCAACTCGGCCTGGCCACCCACAACTACGAAAGCTCCAATGGCAGCTTCCCCATGGGGGACAGCAACGGCCGGTTCAACGACGGCTCGATGATGCGCCAAAACGTCAGCGCGTTCGTCCCCCTGCTCGCCTTCTACGAGGGCGGAGCGGTCTGGAACGCCTTCAACCAGAACCTGACCATCTGGGTCGGCGCCAACACGACCGTCACCGCCACCTGCATGAGCACCCTTTGGTGCCCCAGCGACGACGTCGCCGGCCTCCGCGCCCCCAACCTGGGGAGTGACACCCAGGGTTGGGACGACGCCTATCAACCGTACACCTTCAGCAGCTACGCCCAGAACTACGGGACGTTCGCCTACAAGTGGGACAGCGCCCTGATTGCCCAGTCCGACGGCGTCTTCAACCACAACGGCAGCTCCCCGGGCCGCGTCTACTCCGGGAACTTCGCGCCGGCGACGATCGCCAGCATCACCGACGGCACCAGCAACACCATCCTCTACGGCGAGCACGCCCACAGCAAACTGAAGGATCCCACCGACCCCAACGCCCAGTGGACCACCAACATCTGGATCTCGGGCGACTGGGGCGACTGCTCCTTCTCGACCTTGTTCCCGCCCGGCTTCTTCAAGGACTACGGCGCCTTCCTCCAGTCCCCCACGCTCGGCCCCTCCAACTCGAAGTTCCCGCGCTCCGACAATTACAGGATGACGGCCAGCAGCAATCACTCCGGCGGTTCCAACTTCGCCCTCTGCGACGGCTCCGTCCGCTTCATCAAGAGTTCGGTCAACTCCTGGAACCCCGCCACCGTGACCTTCAACGGCACTTACGCCGCGACCCAGCAGAAGGGCGTCTTCCAGGCCCTCGGCACCAAGGCCGGCGGCGAGATCGTCGGCGCCGACCAGTACTGATCGATCCGGTCGAGCCGCCGCCCCAGGCGTCCCGATCCGAAAACCCGAAGGCCGGCCGAGGACCATCCTCGGCCGGCCTTTCGTCGTTGGTCGCCTCGCCCCGACGACGCCGGCCATTATTTTCTGACCGTCACGGATTTTGGGGGTGGTGAACATAACGGCCTTTCCCCCTCGCGGAGGAAGCTGGCCCGAGGAACGATGCCGAAACAACTTCCCGGAATTGAACCACGGAGTCACGGAGGAGACGGAGAGGAAATCGAGAATTGGAGAATTGAAAACTTGTGGATTTAAAGGTTAAATCCGGACGAATCGCTCCTCGTCCTCTCTCTCCGTGTCCTCGGTGACTCCGTGGTTCCCTATCTTCGTCCCATGGATTCGGCAAGTTATTTCGGCGGCGTTCCAAGGGCCGGATGAGGGGGGGCGAGTACAAACGCCATCGACGTCCAGGGCCTCCCGGACGGGCTTCCGCGAATTCCAACGGTCGTCTGGCGCGTCGTCCCCCTCATCTGACCGCTGCGCGGTCTGTCTTCCCCCGCAAGGGGGGAAGATTCGTTCTGGCCCCCGAAATCCGTGACGGTCATTATTTTTAAATCATTGTGAACCGCGCCGGGGCCGGCTTCGACCGCGGCGAGTCGGCGGATTTCAACGTCCGAACCGCAAAAATTCGAGATTCGGCGCGACACCTATGGAAGCGGACTGACCGTCTTGCTACCATTCCCTAGTCTCTCTTCATGAATCTCATTATACTCTCCCGATTCGCCAATCGTAGAGGGGGGAGGAATCATGCTTGTCAGCCGGCATTCGATCGGCGGTCGCTTGGGCCTTGAGTAAGGAAGATTGACGTGGTTCGACCGGATCGGCTCCGCCGCCTGGTCGTGGGCGAGCCGGTTCGATCATCGCCGTTTGATCCCTGGCGCGGCGGAGCGTCGACGCTCCGTGGTCGGCAGTCGCGCGCGCCGCCATTTTGGAGACCATGATCCAATGGCATTTCGTCGTTTTTGGAGAGACGCGGCCCTGGCGTCGGCGTTCGCGACGGCCGGGGCGGCCCTGGGTTGCGGCGAGTCGCCGCCCCCCCCGCCTCCTCCCGCGCCCGCCTCCGTCCCCGCCCCCGAGCCGGAAGCCCATCACAAGGCCAAGCGGAAGCGCGACACCCGCACCGCCGAGGAGAAGGACATGGGGATCAGGGAGCTGCGCGAATTGCGCCGCAAGGAAGCCGCGGCCGCGGGGGGCTCGGCCGGGTAGGCCCCTGGAGGCTCGCGGCCTTCCCCGACGCTCGACGCCCACTCTCGCCACCTGACCGTTTCGCCTCGTCCCCGATTTAACTGGGAGGAAACGCTCTCATGACTCGTCCGTCCGTTTCACCCGCGACTCGTCGCGGCTTCACGCTGATCGAGTTGCTCGTCGTGATCGCCATCATCGCGGTCCTGATCGCCCTTCTCCTCCCCGCCGTGCAGGCCGCCCGCGAGGCCGCCCGCCGCGCCCAGTGCGTCAACAACTTGAAGCAACTCGGCCTGGCCACCTTCAACTACGAAAGCTCCAACGGCAGCTTCCCCATGGGCGACAGTTGCGGCCGCAACCTCGACGGCACGATCATGCGCCAGAACTTCAGCGCCTTCGTCGGCTTGCTGGCCTACTACGAGGGAGGGACGATCTGGAACGCCTTCAACCAGAACCTGACCATCTGGCTCGGCGCCAATTCCACGGTCATCGCCAGCGGGATGACCACCCTCTGGTGTCCCAGCGACGACGTCAACGGCCTCCGCGCCCCCAACCTCGGCAGCGACACCCAGGGCTGGGACAGCGTTTATCTGCCGTACACCTACAGCAGCTACGCCGAGAACATGGGGACGTACGCCTATCAGTACAACAGCGTGCTGCTCCCGCAGTCCGACGGCGTCTTCAACCACAACGGCAACGCGCCGGGGATGGGCTACCCCGCGAACTTCGCGCCGACGACGATCGCCAGCATCACCGACGGCACCAGCAACACCATCCTCTACGGCGAGCACGCCCACAGCAAACTGAAGAACCCCGCCAGCCCCAACGACCAGTGGGGCACCAACATCTGGATCTCGGGCGACTGGGGCGACTGCGCCTTCTCCACGCTCATCCCCCCCAACTTCTTCAAGGACTACGTCGCCTACGCCCAGTCCGCCACGCTCGGCCCCTCGAACCCGAAGTTCCCTCGAGGCAACAACTTCACCATGACGGCCAGCAGCAACCACTCCGGCGGCTGCAACATCGGCATGTGCGACGGTTCCGTCCGGTTCATCAAGAACTCGGTCAACTCCTGGAACCCCGCCAACGTGATCTTCAACGCCGGCGTCTACACCATGACCATCCAGAAGGGCGTCTACCAGTCCCTCGGCACCAAGGCCGGCGGCGAGATCGTCGGCGCCGACCAGTACTGATCGATCCGTCGGTCCAGGCGTCCTGAAAACCCGAAGGCCGGCCGAGGACCATCCCCGGCCGGCCTTCGTCGCTTTCATCCGACCGACACCGAGCCGCCGGGATCGAGATCCGTCCCCTCTCCCGGCGGGCATGGACATGGCCATAACTTTTCGAGTTGGAATCTGGGAAGGATAGGGCGACGCGCGACATCCCCTCTCCCGCCGGGCTGACGACCCGACACTTTTTCAGAAGTCGTCACGACGAGGAGTGAGCCGCGGCGTTGATCGCCTTCTCCCCTTGAGGGAGAAGGTGGCCGAAGGCCGGACGGGGGGTGGGCGGGACCGGAGGCC
>Ga0209916_1001713_pt1 | contig 15718 bp, 17 predicted proteins | sample ThiBio_1000_plan_FD_183956 | JGI IMG/M metagenome (GOLD analysis project Ga0209916, IMG submission 183956) | Wastewater bioreactor microbial communities from Cape Town, South Africa - Thiocy_solids_2 (SPAdes) | ecosystem: Engineered > Bioreactor > Thiocyanate-remediating > Anaerobic-Aerobic ... | reverse complement strand
TCAGGTGGATGCGCAGCATCGTCTTGAGAGCGTACGGGCGCCGGCCGTTGCCGGCCTTGGGATATACCGGCTCGATCACCGCCAGCAGCGCCTTCCACGGCACCACCTGTTCCATTTCGGCCAGGAATTTTTCTCGTCGCGTCTGCTTGCGTTTGCCGGCATACTCGGCATCGGAGAAGCTCATCTGGGTCATGGCGGCCGCCGCTCGTTCGGACGTCCAATTGTAGCGGACTTGTTCAGAGTTTCCTTGAGTGTCAGTCCGTATCCTCTCGAAGCACGCGATAAAACTGCCGGTCGGAATCAGGTAGGGTCGATGCCAATGCGGCGGCATGCAGCAGGTCCCTTGCTGTTGGATTCGTGGTGCACGGCATCCGAGCCTTCAGGATGTTCCACGTTCGCCACATGATTTTTGTTTCTTGGCGCAGCTTCCGTGCGCGCGCCCAATCCGTGTTTTCTGGCAGCAATTGGGCCGCGGCACGGATCAGGCGATTACGCTCTTTCCGCAACAGGTCTTCGCTCGCGACTCGCACCAGGCATTCAATGGCTGCATTCAGCAGCACCGGAGAAACCGGGGTTCCGGTGGCGCTGCAAGCGCGTAGCGCCTCGAGCGTGGCGGCAAGTCCAAACGAGACGGGCGAAGCCGCTAAACCGAATCCTCGCGTGCTGCGTTCAAGGATCTGCGTGCGGCAGTCCGCAGCAGGCGACATCCGATCTTGCCCGGCAGAATCATGGTCAGCGGCCGGGCCCGTATTCCGCGAACTGGCGAGAGCGGTCATCTGTTCGCTTCTCCAGCTGGTTCTGCTGGATCGCTCAAGTTTCCTTGCGAGCCTTGCGCGCCACGCACGGATTTACCTGGTGGCCGAGGAATGGGAAAGCCGGCAACCCGGTTCCAGCACCATGGGCAGGCGAGCACGTGGGCGGGTGCGCCGTGCCATAGCCACACGGGGCCGCAGCAGAGACAAGTGGATGCCTGGCCCCAGCCCCGGGGCTGGTAGCCGTCCCTTCGGTCGGCCGTATCCAGCAATGCTCGCGCATAGGCGAGACAGGTGGCGTCGGGAAGATTGGCGAGGAGATGGCAGTCACCGCGTGCCAGCCGCAGCACGTCACGTACCGGCAGCTCGACGGCCTGCACCAGACGGATCAGGCGAAGACGTTGTGTTTCTTCAAGGGCTGCCGGAGTGCTCATGCATCGCCCTCGCTGTCTTCGTCGCCGTCGTCGCTCCAAAGCTCGGGCAGAATCACGTAGACGCGCGCCTTGCGCCCATCGGGCAGACGCTCGCGACGGGTGAAGCCGCCGTTGCTGTCCATCCTCAGCGCGCCGGCGAGGGCCAGCGTACGTGCCACCTGTCGAGGATCGAAGCCGCTACACACTTCGGCCCGGAATACTTCGGCCTCGATGTAGTAGGCCAGGCCGCCGGCATCGTCCCGGCTTTTGCGGAAGCCGGCGCGATTGATGGTGCGAGGCTTGTGCGACTCGTCCGCGTCGCGCCATGTGCTGAAACGCGCTTCACCATGCTGCGCCAGGAACAAGCGCACCTGCGCAAGCATGGCGGCCGGCTCGGCGGCGCCGGCGGTGCCGCGGGAGTTGAGCCAGGCCGCAAAGCATGCGCGCGCCGCGCTTTCGGCTTCGCCAGCCGGCCAGCCGGTCAGCCCCTTTATTGTTGCCAGCTCGCCCGCGGCGCTGGCCAGTGCAAATCGCTGCGCAACCCGTCGCACTTGTCCGGCTGCACTCTCGCCGCACAAGGCATCAGCCATCTGGTCACGATGCGCCCGCAAATAATCGCGTGCCGCTGCGGTATTTGCCGTAAGTGCTGCGAGCCACTCGTTCAGCGCGTGACCATGGTGTTCAGCCGCGGCGCGCTTCAACCGGTCTGCGAAGTCACCTGGCGCGAGTCCATCGGGAATGCACTCGAAGATCCCGCAGCCGCCCTCCACATCTGCCGGCACATCGATCACGCGCACCTCATGCCCTGCTCGCGACTTGCTACCGGATGCGGTCACCAGGTCGCCCAAACCAACCTCGCCCGCACTCATGAACAACAGCCGGAACCGAGCGGCCGCGCGTGCGCTTCCATCGCGGTGGCTGCGGCTCTTGCCTTGTCCGTTCGCCAGCAGGTAGGCCGCCGCACCCGCATGGCGCGGATCAAGCTGGCCGATCTCATCCAGTGGAAGCAGCAGATCCGAGTACAGGGACGCCACGGCCTCCAAGGCGTTGTCGGTCGCACGCCAGGTCCGCATGTAGGCAGGTGGCCCGAACACGCTTGCAGCGACCGCCAGCGCAGTGGACTTGCCCGAGCTGCTGGAGCCGCGCAGGTGGAAGCCACCGCCCTCTGCATCCAACAAACCCAGGCACGGGCCGGCGAAGGCAGCGGACAGCGCCAATACCAGTCGGCTGTTACCAATGCACGGGGCGGCCACCGCCGCACGCCAATCGCTCATGGTTCCGGCGACTGCAAGCGCGACACCGTCGACCGTCGCTCCCTGGAAGATCACGGGTTCGCCTGGTGATTCGCCGTAGGTGGCCGACGGCAGCACGAATGCACCATCGTGCCAGCCGGTGCGCAGTACGCATCGCGCCTTGGCTTCCGGACGGGCCAGCCCAATGTATTCCGTCAGCTTGCCGCGCCGCGTGGCGATCGTGGTGACTTCCAGGCCTTGGCGCAGCAGTTCGGCCCGCAGCTCCTCCCCGCTCCCGGCCAGCATCGCCATGGGCATGGCCCATCGATGTTCCTGCCCGTCGCGATCGGGGAATATCAGCAACCGGCCCCATTCATTCCCGCCGGCATCGCGGGTCAATGCCGCCACGGTCAGCGGCGAGCAAATCCACTGCGGCTCGGCCTCTATGATGTCGCCAGTGCTGCGATCTTGCGCAGTCCCGATCCAGTAGACGCCGGGCCGGCCCAGCGCCTCGCTGGCGGTGTTCACGAAGCGCGCGCGCGCCGCCTCCGTCCCGCCGGCCGCCTTGCCGCCACCCTTCCCCTTGCTGCGTGCCTTGCCCTTCGCATCGAGCGCCGCCTGCATGCGTGCCAGGTCGCGTTCCGCCTGTTCGTCCAGCGACGTCATGCAAGCACCTCGCGAGCGCCTTCGATGCGCTCCAAGGCCACCCGCAGCCGCGCTTGATCGTCGTCACCCAAGGGGTGACCATCGGCCAGTTGGCGGCCGGCAATCAGCACCACAGATGCCTCGCGGGCCAGCACGCCGAGCGCCGCTGCCCAGCCGCTTTGCCGCCATGCCTCGCGCGCTTCGGCTCGCCCTATCGGCGACTTGTCGGTAGCTCTCTCAGGGAACAGGTCAGCCAGCTCCAAACCGACGGCGCGCACGACGGTCAGCACCTCACAGCCCGCGAAGCACTTCACCAAGGCGCGGCCATCCTGCCCTTCAGCCAAGGAGAGACTGGCGCTCCGATCCTGATGGGCAGGACAGCGCGCCACCCAGCCGCGGCTGGACGTGCGCACACCTTCCAGGCGGGACAGCAATAACTCGAGCGGCGGAGGCGTCATGGGCGGGGCCATTCGCCCGAAGCGGCAGGCGACGGAGGCAGGCCGAGCGGCTCGGCATGCAGCACGTAGACGCGCGCAGTTTTTCGGCTGCCGGGCAAGGCCTTGCGGTGCTTGAAACCGCCTGTTTGATTCTTCTGCAGCACGCCGAGACTCGCGAGCATGCGCGCCGCCTCCCGGGGACGTAAGCCGCCGCACGCGTCGCGGAACAACTGCGCCGGCACGTAATAGGCGGAATCGCCGACAACACCGTACAGGCTTTGCGCGAGCCTGCCGTTGGGCATAAGGCGCGCACGAAACCGGGCCAGCAGAGTTTCGGCCTCAGCGGTCATGCGCTTCCCCTTGGCGGGTGGCCTCGATCAGGGCGCGAATCTCGTCCACATGCCAGGCAGTGCAGCGCGCGCCGAGTTGCACGGGTTTCGGATACCGCCCGGCGCGGACGCCGGCCCACCAGGTCGAACGCGAGACGGGAAAGACGGCCAGCACCTGCGGAAGACGCAGGTATCCGGCCTCGGGAATTGCGGAGTTTGCGAGAGGTGCTTGCATTGCAGCGTTCCATTGGATGCACCGCGATCCGGTGCGCTCCAGAAGCTACAAAGCAGGCGCCGCATTTGTTGCAGAAAACAGTGCGGATTTTTCCGCATTTTCTGCAACCGCACCAATGTTCTCCGGCGGATTTAACTCCGAACAGGGGGTATGACGGACGGCAGGCCAGTAACCCTGCAGGTGTCGAAGCGACTTAACGCCATTGCTCCGAACCGTTGCCAGTGAACTCTGGATGGTTCTCGAAATCTTTTCGACTCGGCGTAATGTCACAACCCGGCGCGGACGCCTGAATCAGTTCAGCCATTCTCACCGCAAGGCACAGGAACGCGCCCCGGTCGCGGTCGGAGACTCTAGGCACGCCCACCATATCTTGCGCCCTGATGATCCAGATAACTGCCGACGAATTCGGTGTACTCGGCCAGCGACCGGACGGCGTGGACAACATGGTGTGTATCCACGTCCCGCCATCAGCACTGTGCAAATGATCCGCCAAAGCGTCGAGGTAGGTGCCAACGTCGAGTGTCGGTAACTGTCGCAGAAATGCATCCGTAGTCGTTTCAACATCGGCCCGATAAATCACATCACTCGGGGACGGCAGGCCATCGCCGGACTGCCGCTCATAGGCTTCAATTTCCGAACGAAACTTATTTATTGCCCGCTCCAGCTTCCTGCGGCGCTCAAAGCGTTCTGATGCGGCTTTCTTCGGCAACGCGAAATGCAGGCCGGCGACGGTGCCAGCAAGGACGTCAAAGGCATGCGCAGCGTCGGGCGTGAACTCACAACGGCCTGCGATCTTGCACCATATCTCGCACACCTCTGCGTCACTTCGGATCAACGCCGCGCAATCGCTTGCTCTCTTGGCGAGCGCCGCCTCATCGTCCCTTGGCTTCATGACCGCGCACCTTCGTTGCGCCCTTCAAGGGGACGCCACGGCAGCGGGTGAAGGTATCCCGCGTTCGGCTGGCCGGCCTAGCCGTGGCGTGTTCGGTAGTGGCCGAAAAGGTGACCGTAACCGGTCACCTTTTCCGACCCTTATTGCTCGCGATGAACGGCTGCCGGCCGATAGTCTTCGTACCGGATTCCGCGGCTCCGGGCGACACGGAAGAGACGCCCCAGCTTCGCGTCGAAATTGCTTCCTTGAGCACTGTTGGCGGCGCGCAGCATCAACTGTCCAAGCTCGGTGCGACCCGACTCATCCAACACTTGAAACACGTGAATCAAATAGCGCTCCATGCCGTTCATCGCCATCGGCGAATTTTCGCTCTTCATCACGCTTCGCCTGCAGGGTGTGTGCCGTCGTAATCGACGCCGCGTAGGCGGCATGCGAATTCCAATGCCGCCTCCCCCAGCTCAGAGAGGATGCGCGCAGCACCCAAGGTGTTTTCGATGGCATACGCAACGGACGGGTCATCAACCGCGCGTTCGGATGCAGATTCTGCCAAGGCCAGGAGACCCCGAACCTGCGCGCGCCAAACATAGGCATCCGCTAACAGGCCGCCCGGATCAGTGCTGACAAGTTCCACTTGAGTATTCCCAAGGGTGAAGCCGATGCGCCCATCTGCCGAAGCGCTCAACTCGTTGCTGGTTGCTATGCTCGCTTTTGCCATGATCGTTCTCCATTGAACGGTTGTGGAAGGTGCGGCCGGGTGCCTCTAACACCCGGTCGCACCGCTTCGGGCCTTGCCCGAATCTTCGTGCTGACATCGCCTCGCCTGCGACTCAGCCAGCTTTGCGCTTGATGGCGACTACCCTGCCGCCGGCCTTCAATCCATCCAGGTAGTCCGCCCACGCCTGCATCATGCGGGTGCGTTCGTCCAGGTACTGCGCCGCGTGCGTGTAGGCCTCGCGCACCTTGTTCGATTCGGCATGGGCCAGCTGGCGCTCGATCGCGTCCGGCTTCCAGCCCATTTCGTTCAGTCGCGTCGCCGCCATGCCGCGGAAGCCATGGCCAGTCATTTCCTCACCGGAGTAACCCAGCCGGCGCAGCGCGGCGTTGATGGTGTTTTCGCTCATGGGGCGGTTGACGGTGCGCAGGCCCGGGAACACGTAGCGGCCCTCGCCAGTGAAGGTCTGCAGCTCGCGCAGGATCGCCACCGCCTGGGTGGACAGCGGCACCAGGTGCGCGGCCTTCATCTTCATGCGCGCACCGGGGATGCGCCACATCGCTTCGTCCAGGTCGAACTCGACCCACTCCGCTTGCCGCAGCTCACCAGGCCGCACGAACAGCAACGGAGCCAGCTTCAGGGCGCAGAGGGTCACGTACTGGCCGGTGAAGCCGTCGATCGCGCGCAGCAGCTCGCCCACCTGGGCCGGGTCGACGATGGCGGCATGGTGCTTCACCCTGGGCGACTTCAACGCACCGCGCAGGCTGCCGGTCGGGTCGTTGTCGGTGATCCCTTCAAGGATCGCGTAGCGGAATACCTGCCCCGCCTTCACCTTGGCCCGCTTGGCGGTTTCCAGCTTGCCGGTGGCCTCGACCTTGCGCAGGGTGTCCAGCAGCTCGCGCGCGGTGATGTCGCCGATCGGCCGGCTGCCCAGGTCCGGGTACAGGAACGATTCCAAGATCCAGCGGGATTTCGCCGCAGTGATCTCGGCCACGTCCTGCCGGGCCATCCACTGCTCGCTCACCAGGCGGAAGGTCGGGACAGGGGCCGCAGCTTCCGCCCTCGCCTCCTTGCTGGCCTGCCGTTCGGCACTGGGGTCGACGCCCTGGGCGACCTGGGCCCGGGCCGCATCGCGCCTCAGCCGGGCTTGCGCCAGCGTCACGCTCGGATAGGTGCCCAGGCTCAGCATCTTGGCCTTGCCGTCGAACCGGTAGCGGTAGCGCCAGCGCAGCGCCCCAGATGCCGGCACCTCGACCGCCAGCCCGTTGCTGTCCGCCACCCGGTACAGCGCGCCGCGGGGGCGCAGGGAGCGCAGCTTGATTTCGGTCAGCATGTGAGTAACCCCGCCGTGAGTAACCGGCCACCAGGCCTTGTTACTCCCAAAGTTACTCACAGTTATGGCCGGATGCAATAGGCCCGTATCGGACGATACGGGACACTCGGGCACAAAAAAACCCGCCAAGTGGCGGGTTTCGTTGTGTTTCTTGGACTCTATCGGACGTCCTGAAACAGTCTATTGGTGCCCAAGGGGGGACTCGAACCCCCACGCCTCTCGGCGCTACCACCTCAAGGTAGTGCGTCTACCAGTTCCGCCACCTGGGCAGGTGTGTTGCTTCAGTGCTTGGTTGGCTCCGACGGCTTCGCCGGCGGTACGTCGCCCTGGCTCTGGGCCGGGGCCGTGTTCGTGGCGGCCGGTGTCGCTGCCGGCACGGCCTTGCCGGCGGCCGGCGTGGCCGTGGGCACTTCCGAACCGTTGGCTGCAGCCGGCGTCGCCGCGGCCGGCGCGGGTTGTTCCGTCGCCCCGGCCATCACGCCGAGGCCGCCGCCGGCAGGCTGCGGCGCACCATTGGCATGCAGGTAAATGCCCATGCCGAGGCTGAGCAGGAAGAACAGTCCGGCCAGCACGCCGGTGGCGCGGGTCAGGAAGGTCGACGAACCCCGCGCGCCGAACACCGTGGCCGACGCGCCGCCGCCGAAACCGGAACCGGCATCCGCGCCTGCACCGTTCTGCAGCAGGATCAACACGATCATGGCCGCAGCGATCAGGATGTAAAACACGCTGAAAATGACGAACATAGGTTTCTATTCGAGCCTGTGTACTAGCTGCCCTGGGGCGCCTGGTGTGCGGCGGTGCAGATGGCCAGGAAGTCTGCGGCAGTCAACGAGGCACCGCCGATCAAGCCACCGTCCACGTCCGCCTGCGCGAACAACTCGGCGGCATTCGCCGCCTTGACGCTACCGCCGTAAAGCAGTCGGGTCAGACGGGAAAGTGTAGCATCTTCGGTTTCCAGTTGGCTACGAATGAACGCATGCACCTGCTGGGCCTGTTCCGGCGTGGCGGTGTGGCCGGTGCCGATCGCCCAGACCGGCTCATAGGCGATCACCGCGGCGTCGAAACTGGCGATGCCCGAGCTGCGCAGTACCGCCTGCAGCTGGGCGGCAATCACGCCTTCGGTGGCATTGGTTTCGCGCTGTTGCAGGGTTTCGCCCACGCACAGGATCGGGGTGAGGCCCGCCGCCCGTGCGGCGGCGAACTTGCGCGCCACCAGTTCATTGTCCTCGTGGTGGTACTGCCGGCGTTCCGAATGGCCCACCAGCACCCAGCGCGCGCCGACATCGGCCAGCATCGCGCCGGACACTTCGCCGGTGAAGGCGCCCTGCCCTTCGTGCTCGCTGAGATCCTGCGCGCCGAAGCCGATACCGCTGTCCCGATGCTGTGCGGCCAGCTCGGCCAGGTAGGGATAAGGCGGGAACACCGTCACGTCGATCGACGCCGGCTTGGCGGTGGCAAGTTCGCCGACGAGCGCAGCGGCCATCGTGCGACTGCCGTGCATTTTCCAGTTGCCAGCGACCAGTTTCTTGCGCATGGTGTGCTTCCGTAGAAATCAAAACGGCAAGCTTAGCCAGCCCCCGCGACATCGGCAAACCAGCCGGCCGCGCGCGGCTGCACTCCAGGGAACCCCGATGACACCTGCTCGCCCGCTCAGTCTGATCACCGGCGCCTCGTCCGGCATCGGTGCAGCGTTTGCCCGCCATCTTGCTGCGCTGGGCCATGACCTGGTGGTCACCGCGCGCCGCACCGAGCGCTTGCAGGAACTGGCGACGGAACTGCGCGCCGCGCACGCGACCACGGTCACCGTGCTGCCCTGCGACCTGGCCGAGCCGACGGCGGTGGCAGATCTCTGCCACGCCATGGAGCAACGCGACCTGCAGGTGGACTGGCTGATCAACAATGCCGGTTACGGCGTGCCCGGCAGGTTCGACGCCAACAACTGGCCGGTGCATGCCGATTTCCTGCGTGTGCTGCTCACCGCCCCCACCGAACTGGCCTGGCGATTGCTGCCCGGCATGCGCCAGCGCGGCTATGGCCGCATCATCAACGTGGCCTCACTGGCCGGGCACGTTCCGGCGCCGGCCGGCCACACCTTGTATGCGGCAAGCAAGGCTTACCTGATCAAGTTCTCGCAGGCGCTGGCACTGGAGAACAGCGCGCGCGGCGTGCATGTCTGCGCGTTGTGCCCGGGGTTCACCTGGTCGGAGTTCCACGACGTCACCGGCACCCGCGCAAAGATGAACAAGCTGCCCCGCTACATGTGGCTCACGGCCGACGAGGTAGTGCTCCAGGGCATCGCCGCGGTCGAACGTGGCGATGCGGTCTATATCCCGGGCCGGGTCAATCGCTTCATCAAGGCCACCTTGCAGATGATGCCGGACCGGTTGGCGTTGCGGCTGTCGGCACGGCAAGGCACGCGCTACCGCGATTCGGGAGCGCACTGACATGTCGCTGATGCCCACCCAGATGCGGCCGCTTCCCTATCGCAAGCCACAACAAGGGCGTGATTACTGGGTGGTGGACGATGTCCTGCCCAACCCCGGCGAGGTGCGCGAACGCTGCCTGGCCCGCACCGACTGGGAACTCGGCTACCCGCACACGGGTGAAGTCTGGCCCGGCATGCGTGCCATGCCCGCCTTGCTCGACGGAGAACTGGCGGCACTGGATGCGCGAGTCTGCGCGCTAACCGGTGCAACCAGGGTCTGGGTCGAGCAGAGCGAAACCGGCACCCGGCTCAACCACAATTGCGTGCAGGTGGTCGGCTCGGTCGAAGGCTCGGTGAAGCCGCACACCGACTCCTCGCACCTGTGCCGCTACGCCGCCGTGCTCTACCTCAACCCGGACGTGCCGGACCATTGCGGCACCAGCTTCTTTCGCCAGCGCATGCCGGGCGGCCAGCTCGGCGGCAACATCGTGCTGCCGCCGCATCGCAACCTGGCCGAGGCCCTGGGCAACCGCTTCGTGCGCCCGGACGCGTTCGTCGAGGACGTGCGCGTGGCGCATCGCCACAACCGGCTGCTGCTCTACAAGGCCAACCTGATCCACAGCGCCAGCGCATACTGGGGATTGGAAACGGCGACCAAGCGCATGACCGCCGTGTTCTTCTGGATGGCGTAAAGGTCAGCCTGCCCGCTTTTATCGAATCCCCAATCCCGAATCCCGGCTCTCAGATCAACTTGATCTCCCGCAACCGCTGCTGCAGGTACTCGTGCGAGCTGATCGAGGTGTCGTAGCGGCGCGGGTTGTCCGGCGTGATGCAGGAACCGAGGGGATCGAGCATCACGTCCGGATTCGGATGCAGGAAGAACGGCACCGAGTAGCGCGGCTTGCGCGCGTTCTCGTTCGGCGGGTTGACCACCCGATGAGTGGTCGACGGATACACGTGGTTGGAGAGGCGCTGCAGCATGTCGCCGATGTTCACCACGATCGCGTCACCCTCGGTGGTGATCGGCAGCCACTCGCCCTCGCGGGTGAGCACTTCGAGCCCTTCGGCGCTGGCGCCGACCAGCAGGGTGATGAAGTTGATGTCCTCGTGCGCACCGGCGCGCACGTTCGGCACGTTCTCGTCGGTGATCGGCGGGTAATGGATCGGCCGCAGGATCGAGTTGCCGACGTCGGTCTTGTCCTCGAAGAAGTTCTCGGGCTGCTTGATGTGCAAGGCCAGCGCTCGCAATACGCGGGTGCCGAGCTGATCGAGCGCCCCGTACAACCCGTAGCCGTACCGCTTGAAATCCGGCACTTCGGCCGGCCAGAGATTCGGCGGCATCAGCTCGGCAAACTTCGAATCGCGCGGGATCTCGCGACCGATGTGCCAGAACTCCTTGAGGTCGGCGTACTGACTGTCCTTGGCGGTCTCCACCTTGAACGGCGTGTAGCCGCGCGCGCCGCCGCTGCCGGGCACGTGGTACTTCATCTTGGTTTCGACGGGCAGCGCGAAGAAGCGCCGGAACACATCGTAGGAGCCGTCGATCAGCTCGCGCGCAATGCCGTGTCCGCTGATGCAGCAGAAACCGAATTCGCGGTAGGCAGCACCGATTTCCGCGACGAAGGCGTCACGGTCGCTGTCGTAGCGGCGGATGTCGAGGGTGGGAACATGCTTCATGGGTGAACGTCCATTGGAGGGTCGTGCGGTCGATGGATCCGCCACCGCAGGGGGCGGGCACGTCGGGCCAATCCTTGGCGACCCGGTACTACCTCAGGTTCACGAGCGTTCGGCGGCGGATTTTACCGTTCCGGCGAGTCGATCTGCCAGCTGCCGCACTTCGTCCGCGTCGGCGCCCTCGACCGTGACCCGCACCACCGGCTCGGTGCCCGAGGCGCGCAGCACTACCCGGCCGCGCCCTTGCAGGATCCGCTCGACCTCGCCCAGCGCCTGGCGCACCGCGTCGCTTTGCAGCGACTCGCGCGCGCCCTCGGCACGCACGTTGAGCATGACCTGGGGAAATTTCTTCAGCCCGCGGCGCGCGGTGGCCAGGTCCTGGCCGGCACGCGCCAGCGCTTCCAGCACGGCCAGCGCCGCAACGATGCCGTCGCCGGTGCTGGCCCGGTCCAGGCACAGGATGTGGCCGGAGGTTTCGCCGCCAAGCACACCAGCATGTTGTTGCAGTTGCTGCATCACGTAGCGGTCACCCACGTTGGCGCGGATGAACGGCACGCCGAGTTCGCCCAGCGCCTGCTGCAGCCCGAAGTTGCTCATCAGGGTGCCGACCACCGGCCCCGCCAGACGTCCCTGCGCCCGCAGGTCGCGAGCGAGGACGAACAGAATGTCGTCGCCATCGGCGAGCTCGCCGTGCCGATCGACCAGGATCACCCGATCGCCGTCACCATCGAACGCCACGCCCAGGTCGGCCGCGTGGTCCAGCACAGCCTGCTGCAGCGCTTGCGGGTGGGTCGAACCGACGCCGTCGTTGATGTTGAAGCCATCGGGCTTGTCGCCGATCGCCACCACCTCGGCGCCCAGTTCGGCAAACACCTTCGGCGCGACCTGATAGGTGGCGCCATGCGCGCAATCAAGCACCAGCTTGATCCCGCGCAGGCTGAAATCCTCGGCCACCGTGGCCTTGCAGAACTCCGCGTAGCGCGCCACCGCATCGGCCACGCGCACGGCCTTGCCCAGGCGTTCGGAGGCGACCGTGGCGAACGCCGCCTCCAGTTCCGCCTCGATCGCCAGCTCCACCGCATCGGAAAGCTTCTCGCCGGCAGCGGAGAAGAACTTGATGCCATTGTCGTGGTGCGGATTGTGCGAGGCACTGATCACGATGCCGGTCTGGGCGCGCATGGAGCGGGTCAGGAAGGCCACCGCCGGCGTGGGCATCGGGCCGAGCAGGCCGACGTCGGCGCCGGCCGCCACCAGTCCGGCCTCCAGCGCGGCCTCGAACATGTAGCCGGACACGCGGGTGTCCTTGCCGATCAGCACCTTCGGCCGCTCGCTCTCGCGCCCGAGCACGGCGCCCACGGCGCGGCCCAGCTGCAGCATGAAATCGGCACTGATCGGCCACTGCCCGACCAGGCCGCGGATGCCATCGGTGCCGAAATACTTGCGCTCTGTCATCGTGGTTTTCCGGAAAAGACAAGGAATTGCGTCGAGCCGGGCGCTTCAATCGTCGTCGGGCCAGCGCGGCGCGGGCGGCCGCTCATCCCGGCGCGGCGCCACGTCGGCCGCCTGCACGGCGCGCCACACCGCCAGCGCGTCGACCGTGGGCAGCACATCATGCACGCGCACGATGCAGGCGCCGCGTTGTACTGCAATCAACGCCGCGGCGGCCGACCCTGCCGCGCGGTCGGCCGGCCTGTCGCGGCCAGTCAGCGTGCCGATCATGCGCTTGCGCGACAAGCCGGCATACACGCCGCTGCCCAGGCTGGCGAAGCGTTCCAGCGCGCACAGCAGCGCAATGTTGTGTTCCAGCGTCTTGCCGAAGCCGAAACCCGGATCGACCAGCACCTTGCGCCGGTCGATGCCCGCGAGTTCGCAGGCAAACAGGCGGTCGGTGAGGAAGCGGTGCACCTCGGCGACGACGTCGTCGTAGTGCGGATCGTCCTGCATGCTGCGCGGCTCGCCCAGCATGTGCATCAGGCACACCGGCACGCCCAGCTCGGCGGCCGCCTCCATGGCGCCCTCGCGGCGCAGCGCGTAGACGTCGTTGATCATGCCCGCGCCGGCGGCCACCGCCGCGCGCATCACCTCGGGCCGCGAGGTGTCGATGGAGATCGGCACGGCGGTGCGCACCGCCAGTTGCTCGATCACCGGCAGCACGCGGCGCAGCTCCTCCTCGACGGAGACCTCGGCGGCGCCGGGGCGGGTGGATTCCCCACCCACGTCGAGCATGTCCGCGCCCTCCTCCGCCATGCGCAGGCCGTGCGCCACCGCGTCGTCCACGCTGGCGTGGATGCCGCCGTCGGAGAAGGAGTCCGGCGTGAAATTGAGGATGCCGGCCACGCGCGGGCGGTCCAGCGTCAGGGTACGACCGGCGCAGTCCAGTACCGGTGCAAACCATTCATTCGTCATGCTCATGTCTCCGCGCCGTGCCCCGCCCGCAGGCTCATCCGCCCGTACCGCCCAGCTCGCCCATGTAGCGCCGGTAATGGCGCAGCTCGGCGATGGAATCGCGGATGTCGGACAGCGCCGTGTGCGCCGCTTCCTTGCCCACGCTCTTGGCGATTTCCGGCGCCCAGCGCCGAGCCAGTTCCTTCAGCGTGGACACGTCGAGGTTGCGATAGTGAAAATAGCGCTCCAGCCGCGGCATCTGCCGGTGCATGAAGCGGCGATCCTGGCAGATCGAGTTTCCGCACATCGGCGACTTGCCCGGTGGCACCCAGGCGCGCAGGAACTCCACCGTGGCCTGCTCGGCCATCGCGTGGTCGGTTTCGGAAATCAGCACTTGCCGCCAAAGCCCGGACTTGTGGTGCTGGTTGATGTTCCAGCTGTCCATCGACTCCAGCCGGTCGACCTCGTGGCGTATCGCGAACACCGGGCCGTCGGCGAGCACGTTGAGGTCCTTGTCGGTAACTACCGTGGCGATCTCCAGGATCGAATCGTGGTCGGTGTCGAGGCCGGTCATCTCCAGATCGATCCAGATCAGGTTTTCTTCGTTCGCTTGGCTCATGGAATCTCCTTGTATGGCCCAGTTTATCAGCCTTGCCCGCGACGGACGCCTGCATGCGATCATCAGCGGATGCAGACTTTCTTCTGGCACGACTACGAGACTTCTGGCGCCGATCCGTGGCGTGACCGCCCGCTGCAGTTCGCCGGCATCCGCACCACGCCGGAGCTGGAAATCGTCGGCGAGCCGGTGATGTTCTACGGCAAGCCATCGCGGGAGATGCCGCCGCACCCCGACGCCTGCCTGATCACCGGCATCGCGCCGCAGCAGGCCGAGCGCGAGGGCATCGGCGAGGCCGATTTCGCCGCGCGAGTGCACGAACAGCTGGCCGCGCCGGGTACCTGCGGGGTTGGCTACAACTCGCTGCGTTTCGACGACGAATTCACCCGGCAGATGCTGTATCGCAATTTTTACGATCCGTACGGCCGCGAGTGGGAGAACGGCAATTCGCGCTGGGACCTGATCGACCTGGTGCGCATGTGCCAGGCGCTGCGCCCCGAAGGCATCGCCTGGCCGACCCGCGAGGACGGCTCGCCGAGTTTCAAGCTGGAGCACCTGGCCCAGGCGAACCGGCTCAGCCAGGAGCGCGCGCACGACGCCTTGTCCGACGTCCACGCGCTGATCGATCTGGCCCGGCTGATCCGCGTGCGCCAGCCGCGGTTGTGGGACTGGTACTACGCGCTGCGCCGCAAGCAGAAAGTGTTCGACCTGCTCGACGTGGTGAACATGACGCCGCTGGTGCACGTCTCCTCGCGCTACCCGGCCAGCCGCCACTGCCTCGCGCTGATCGCACCACTGGCTGCCCACCCGAGCCGCGCCGGCGAAGTGATCGTGTACGACCTGGCCACCGATCCGGCCGCATGGCTGGCGCTGGACGAGGACGAGATCGCCGACCGCATCTTCACGCCGCGCGCCGACCTGCCCGAAGGCATCGAACGCATCCCGCTGCGCACCGTGCGTGCGAACCATGCGCCGGCGCTGGCGCCGCTGTCGGTGCTGCAGGGCGTGGACTTGCAGCGTCTGCAACTCGACCTGGAACGTTGCGCAGCCCATCGCGACACCCTGCGCGCGGTTGACGGTCTCACCGAAAAGCTGCGCCGCGTGTTCCAGCGCGCTGCGGAGTTCCCGCCACCGGAAGATCCCGAGCTGGCGCTCTACGCCGGCTTCCTGCCCGACGCAGACAAGCGCCTGTTGGCGCAGGTGCGCACCACGCCACCGGCGGAACTGGGTACGCGCGCATTTCCGTTCCGCGACCCGCGCTACCCGGAGCTGTTGTTCCGCTACCGCGCGCGCAACTGGCCCGAGACGCTGGATGCCGAGGAACGCACGCGCTGGGAAACATTCCGCCAGGCACGACTGACGCGTCACACGCCGCTGACCGGCCTCACCCTGGACGACTACTTCGCCCGTCTCGCCGAGCTGCGCCACGATCCGCAGGCTCAGGACAAGCTGCCCCTGCTCGACCAGTTGCAGGCCTGGGGCGAGCAACTCGCCGGCAGCCTTGACGATACGTAATCGCGTGGACTCGCCCCCGCGCATTCAGGCATCGCGGTGCCAGTGGTGGTGAGTTAGTACTCCCAGCACAAGTCACGCGAGGGCGAGCCCATGAAAAATGTTACTGCCATAGCTATCGATTTG
>Ga0209916_1001712_pt1 | contig 15720 bp, 12 predicted proteins | sample ThiBio_1000_plan_FD_183956 | JGI IMG/M metagenome (GOLD analysis project Ga0209916, IMG submission 183956) | Wastewater bioreactor microbial communities from Cape Town, South Africa - Thiocy_solids_2 (SPAdes) | ecosystem: Engineered > Bioreactor > Thiocyanate-remediating > Anaerobic-Aerobic ... | reverse complement strand
TTCAAATCTGCCGAAGGAGCCGATATGTTTGCTATCCTGAGATCAGTAATTGATACCACAATCAAATCGGGACAAAATGTTTTGAATGCCTTATCCCTTATCGCTATACTGGGGACTGAATAGTTACCAAAATTTTAAATTTATCTTCTTTTTCGCGATCAAAATTTTAAATTCTTCATACCCTAAAGGCCCCAATATTGAGTCTTTTTTTTTATCAATAATATAATAATTCTCTTTTCTTTTAAAAATTTGTCCATAAAAAAGCGGGGCATCAATAATCTCGTAAATTTTACGACTAAGTATTTCCATATCCTTCTCTTCTGATAAATCATAGATGTTTTTCAAAAACATTTTTTTACCACAGATAGTTATCATGGAATCTTTCGCGTTTCTTAAATAAAATTTACTCCAAAATACTATGTCAGCCTTTAGTAAACTTGCCATTGCTTCTTTATTAGGCTTTTGAAGCACAATGATATATCTGTTATTATGTTCAGCCTTAGATATATCGGCGAAGATTTTCACATCTGAAAAAGAATTTTTATTATCTGATTTATAAATTATGGATCCATACGGATAACCAATATCAATGGCCTCATGTTTAGATAAATAATAATAACCATCTCCCAGGTTTTGCTCGTTACACGAAATAATTACAGTTGTAAATATTACAATAACAATGAATCGATGAATCGCTGAACTGCTCATGTTCCATTTATTTAGAATATCTCTAAAACACTCGATAATATCCATTTTTACTAGTCGCTTTAAAATTGATATTGGGGTTGTTATAGCGTATATTAAAATCAAATCCCCGTCCTATCGGCTTTCCCCACCATGTTCCAAAATTTCGTGCTATATTCTTTACAGAATTATTTGGGCGATAATTATAATGATATTTTTGATTAAGAACATCAGCAGTTGTTATCCCTGTTCTTCTAAAACTGGTACCTCCGTATGTTGAAGCTGTTTCATACGGCAGAGATAAAAAAGCCTCATGTGTTTCAATTGCAAAAATGCCTCCAATTGCATCCTCTGGAGACATTGTCAGGCCCGTCCAATCTATTTTACCATTGTCAACTTCAATATCTTGACCTTTTCCTTTTCGCCACCAATTGTCAGCTTCATTTTTTTGAAGTTTACCGTCTCCGTTTAAATCCCAAGGAGTCTCTTTATTCTTTTGAGTTACGGTATGTAATACATGATTCAATCCTGCTACAGTACCACCTACTAAAGCTCCTCTCCAAAATTCACCACCCGAAGCTTCTGCCCCTATCCCCCCGGCCAATGCTCCAAAACCAATTGTACCTGCAACACTGTTTGATAATTGAGGAAATATTTCTCCAAAAGCAAAAGCGCCATAAGAGCCCAATGCACCTGAAGCAAAACCCTCCCAGAAGTTACCTCCACCCAAAACAGAAAATCCTCCTTGTGATACACCCTGTGCTAGTCCTTGTGTTAGCACGTTTCCGATAGTCTGAGAAGTACCCTGAAACACATTCCCTATTCCGTAAGTAACAGCACCGGAAAGTGGTCCGATTCCAACCGACTTGCCAAATTGCCCCCAGCTCCAATTATTGAATCCTCCAGAACTCGCTGCCACACTCACTGTATAAGTTGCGCCTCCAATTACCGCACCAATGACTACCGCTTTAATCACAGGTATCAATAAAGCCGCGAAAAAAAACTCCCCATCCGGATCCACAAACTTCAGCGGATTGCCGTTTGCATACAGGTACCTGTTATAGCCACCGGGGCTAAAGGGCAGGGGCACATAATTGTCAGGCGACAGCATGAGTCCCGTCATCGGGTCGTACATGCGGCCGTTCATGTTAATGAGGTTGAAAGCTGCTACGTGTTCATGCCCTGTATAGCCGCGGTAGAGCCAGTCGGGAGTTGTCGGTACGCCTGTATAAGTCCAGTTAGCAGGGTTGCGTTTTCTGCCCCAGGCATCAAAGTTTTGCTCGGCTATGATGGTGCCGAATGCATCCGTTACGGCAAGGATACTTCCAAGCTGATCGGTATAGGCATTGTAAACGGTAATGGCGCCATTCTTTTTGACGATGATATTGCTCAGTCCTGCCGGCCCGGATATATAGTAAATTTCGCTGGTTACACCACCTTTGGTTACCAGTTCCATATCACCCCAATAGAGTTTGGTTTCTATAGTGGACCCGTTTTGTTTGAGTTCCGATTTGATGCGTTGCCTGTCGCTGCCATATGTGTAGGTAAGCTGGTAGTTATTTTCTGTTATAGTAGCCGTTTTTAAAAAGGAAGTATAGCTGATATTCCTTTCGCTGGTACCAATGACAACAGAAGGATTGGCCCCATTGCTGATGGAGGTAAGATACTTGAGCTGGTGTATTTTATTGGCATCATAGCTGTAATTGCCGATATCGGTTTTCTGCATGATTTTGCCCTGGCCACCGTTGTCGTATGTGATGGAAAACTGCTGTACGCCGTTTACTTTTACATCTTTTGTCTGAAAGTATGGGTTGCGAAAAATCATTATTATAATTACAGGTTCATCATTTCTCCTATCCGCAGACAACAAGTCCTGATATCCAAATTAAGGAACTCAAAACAATTACAATCTTTAAACTTATTTATAAAGAAGATCATAAAATGCGTTTTTTGTTTTCTCCATTTTATTTGTATTGGCTCCAATCTACCCGGCTCATCAGATAAAAGGGAAAAATCAAATTTGCTACCACAAATAATACAACACCCAGAACTATCCAACTGCCGATTCTGTTTTTTTTCTTTGGCAATCGGTCAAACTCTTTTACATATTCTTTCCATACATCAGTGTGTACAAAAGCTAAGTAATTAATTAAGATAATTATTAAAAGTGGAATAAATATTATTGGCATCGTAATATCTAACTCAATCTTTGTCTTTGTTAAAGCAGCATAATAAATCCCTATTGAAAAGAGTATCCATAACTCTAATACAATTATTACAATGCCTGCTTTCCAGTCACTCACCCAACGGGAAGGTGCCGCTTCCGACATTTTGTAAAATTTATAAAATAAGTAGTAGTAGGCTCTTTTCATTTTCTCCATTTTCTCCATTTTACCATTTATTGGAAGGGATAAGCCGCCACTTTAGGCCTAAAACTTCAAGATTGGTTTTCGATGTTCAATCCACATTTTCTATGGAAATAGGCTGTTTTTGAAGGCAAAATCTTTCGATCCTGTTATTTGCTTCCAGATATTCTAAACTTTTAAAATGTTTTGTAACAGATAAAAAGTTGTATTCCCTTTTTTATTCTGTATTCTTAATTCCCAGAGTGAAGGCCTCATAATTCAAACCTTAATCCAAGTGAAAAATCTAATCGGTTCAGGCTTTCATATTCCCCCTTTTCCAATTTAATTAATTGAACCCTTCTTCCATTATTTAAATGATACTTTGATAGGGATCCTGACAGAAGGCCAACCTGGAAACCAAGTTTCAACTGATGACTGAGACTGACGTCATATCCTAAATCAATTCCCAGGGCGATGGTTCCGCCGGTTATCTGAAATTTGTCAATCAGTATCTTATTATTTTGGTAGTGGGCATATCCAACTGATATATCTGCAATGAATGCATTGCGGTTAGAACGATTGAAGATTCTAGTAGAAAATACAGGTCCAATAAAATTTATTAATATATTATCACTCATTTGACCATAGGTTCGGATTCCATTTGTGTCTTCTAAATATATGTTGTCGATTGAATTTGAAGTTTTAAAAAGTGTATATTTTAGGCCAAATCCATAAACCTCGTTGAAGAAATATGATAGCTTACCACCAATATGGAATCCTGATTTGAGATTTTTTATGTAGGATTTAAAATCATCGGGGATGTCCTCATTTATTTTCGCTGTTTGATAGCTGAATCCAGAATTTACAGCAAACCTGAATCTGCGAAAATCTTCGTTGGCTTTTTCTTTCGCTGATTCGACTTCGCTGGTTTTAAAAAAGTTTTTTGTGTAATCGCTGACTTTTGATTTTGGCAGGAGAGTCTTTCTATTTTCATTTTCATACCTAAATGCAAAATAAATATTTCCACCCTTTATTTTTGTTATTTTGCAATGAATAGAATCGCCATCATTGGTCACAATGAGGTCTTGCGCAAAACTCTGATTATTGAAAGCGCATATCAAAATAAAAAGAAGTAAATTTTTCATTGGTGTTTTGCTTTGAAAGATTCAAATTCAGCTTTCCCCGTTTTATAATCCACTAATTCTAATTTTGGCCTTCCAACAAAAGCTCCCATGGCTATACTACATCGGATAAAATAGGTTTTTCCGGGTTTCAAATCGATAGGTATTTCTGATGCTGATTCTGTTTTAGCACGAAGTCTGTGAGTTCCTTCCTTATAAATATGCAATGTTGTTTTAAAATTATTTCTAACCCTGCAAATGGTAGAATCCCCTATTTTTAAATCGAAAGCTACCAATGAACCCGGGCCGCTGTATCTGTATATTTTGAAAATTGAATAATCGACATTCAATAAAATTTCTTCCTGTTCTGTTTCGGCATAAGCTTCTATTCCTTCTATCCTTAGGATGTTAGCCACAATACGATGGCAGGAACTTCCAAAGGCTGAAAGTTGTTTATGCAGAATGATCTTGATGGCATTTCCACCTATTTCTCTGGCCTTCATTTTGGCCTCATTGATGACGGTTTCATAATCACAATCAGTTGTAAAACCACTGTCCCCGATTTTCACTTTACCGATAACTTCAGCCTGTTTAGGTTCCTGCTGTTTCAGCCCAAAAACAATCACTTCTTTTCTGTAATCCAAGGGCGTATATTTTTTACTAATAGTGGTGGAAATCTTTGGACTGCATGAATCCAAAAGAAGCAAAAAGATGAGCAGATAAGGGAGTATTAGATGCTTCATTTTTTAATTTTTAAGAGTATTGTGAATAATAGTAATATTAGAATCTCTTTATAATGTTTTATCCCTCATTTCTCGATTTAAAACTTCATCGATCAGCTGAGAGCACAAAAATCAGGTTTGCGTTTATAATCTCTGTTGACTTTTAGATATTGACGATTTCTCACGGATTTTTTACAGTTTAAAGGATAAAATAACGGAGGATGGATGGTTCAGCGTTTTCTTTTCACTTTGCTGTTCAAACTTATTCTGATTGTGTCTTTTATTAAAGGCGTGTTATTACATAAGAGGTAACTGGAAGGTAACACAAGCATTGTTACGGTATCTAAATCAACCGGTTCTGTAGCGAAAGGAATAATCTTTACATCCAAATAATTATTATTTACCTCGAACCCATCATTATTTTGTTGAGGTTTGCTATTATCACCCACCCAGAAAGTCACTTCTCTGACTTTAACATGATCCGGAATAAATCTTATTTGTAAAGAATCAGGTTGAACAAAAAAACTCCCTTTACAAAAACTTGCCACAAACAACATACCGCCAAATCGAGAACCGGAGATTGAAAGTTTACCGCAGTCCGTAGAATACTCCATCCCGCCAGTAAGAGGAACTGAACGATCGCAAGACGATAACAGAATTGCGAATAAAAAAAACATCGCTATTTTACCACCAATACCTTCCATAAGCTAAATCTTCATAAAAATTGTAAGTACTCAAAAATTCACCGCCCATTAAAAGAGCATTGATTCCCTGTAAACCATAGTTTAATAGATATAAATTGTTGAAAGCGCGTGACTGCCACAGATGATGCAATTCATGGCTATAAACTTTATTAAGATTACTGTTCCCTGTTACAACGTAAGGACTGAAGCCAGCATCATTACGATATTCCTTCCCGCCTTGATAAAATGTAGGTGGATACATTTTGTCTATCAGGCCGCCTTTGTAATTTAAAGACAAGTTTTTCCAGTCAAAATCAATTTTTCCACCAAAGACAGTATTAATCAACCCAAAGGTATTCATTGCAATTCCACCAAAGTTATTTTGCAATTGAAAAAGTTTCTGTCCCTTGCCGAGAGTCAAATTAATAGGTCCAACACCTAGTGTTACCCTTGAGAATAATCCATTGCCTCTCACCCAATTATTACCGATAGACTGGCCCGTGGTACCTATCATTTGATAGCCCAATTTACCTGCTAATTTTCCATAATCTGAGGTTGTGCCGAAACCTTTAACCATTCCGAATCCACCACTTGCATTCCAGGCACCTGTTGCCATACCCACAATTCCTGCTTTCCAGGCACCGTCCCAGCCACCACCTGAAAGCGCATTTATTCCAATGTTTATTGAACCACTATTAAGTACTGAACTAACAAATCCAGCAGATTTGGTTGTTACATTTGCGACACCTTCTGCCGTTGTGACAGCAGTTGTCATGCCGGAGGCTCCAAACGCGGCTGATACCCCATATCCCAGAGTAGCACCCACTATTGCACCCGTGATAGCTCCCTTCCAAAAATCAGGTCTCCAATTCCAAAAAGCTGCTGTTCCTGATTGAATAGATGCTCCCGCATAAGCTCCCACTACCGCTCCAATAATGACAGGCACAAACCATATAAACTCTCCGTCCGGATCCACAAACTTCAGCGGGTTGCCATTCGCATACAGATACCTGTTATAGCCACCGGGGCTAAAGGGCATGGGCACATAATTGTCAGGCGAAAGCATTAAGCCCGTCATCGGGTCGTACATGCGGCCGTTCATGTTGATGAGGATGAAGGCTGCTACATGTTCATGTCCGGTATAACCTCTGTACAGCCAGTCGGGAGTGGTAGGTACACCGGTATAAGACCAGTTGGCAGGGTTGCGTTTTCTGCCCCCATGCATCAAAGTTTTGTTCGGTTACTTTGGCATCGACTTCGTTGGTAACGGCTACAATGCTGCCAAGCTGGTTGGTATAGGTGTAATAGATGCTCTCATCGACATAAGTGCTCTTATACGCCATTGTTAGGAACTGAAATACGAAACAATCGCTCACCCTGAAAAATTTAATTCTTTTACTCAAGAACAGCACAAGTGAACGCCACTTAAGGTTTTTATCTGAACTATTTGAATCTTTTATACTCAACAACCTGACATTCTTTCTTTGAAATCTTCAGCATTATTTCACCACCTCCTTTTTTAAAAGGGGCATTATGGTATTCCTGATTGATATAACTAATAATAAAAAAATCTCCTTCATCTACAATTTTTCTTTGAAAACTTTCAATCTTTTTCCCTATTTTTTTTAAAGCAATTTTATGAACTTCTCGGGAAATACATTCTCTGTCATAACAATTCTGACATTGTATGGATATTCCGGTTAAATCTGAGCATTTCATGTAAGAAAAAAGCATGAGCATATAGATTAAATGTAGCTTACGCATATTGCTTTAATTTTTTATCGTCCAAAATAATTCCAATAATAAGGATATAAATAGAGTTCATTGGGATAGGTTGTAATTAATGATGGAATTAATGTTCCATAAATATAGTCTAAACTGAAAGCTCTATAATTACTGGGGAGAGGATGGGTAGTAGGATTGTTTTTATATATTTCACTCCAACCAATTACATAGTTTACATTTTTTTCACCATCTAAATCAGTTGTACTATGAAATTGGATTGTACCAGGGTCATTTGGATGCGTATGAAAATTCGCAATTCCATTTCCAGGATTTTTTGGAAAGTTATTTATTCCATCCCTGTCACCATATATAATCTTTCCTACATTTCCATCATCTAAAATCCATCCACCTGCTTCCTTACCTCTAGCAAAACTACGTTGAGAGGCAACGCTTATTTTTCTAAATCCTTGTCTTGTTAAATAACCAAAAGGTTTCGAGCCTTTATTATATTGTCTGTACGCAAACGCTTGTTGTAGTTGATATCCGCTCCAAGCAATCGCCCCTCCAACCAATGCACCTTTTATAAAATCATCCCAGTTGCCGCCATATAATACAGTACTTAATCCGCCTGAAGTAGAGCCTCCAGCAAACGCACCCAAACCGCCGCCAATATATGCCCCTACACCACCACCGACAAGTCCACTTAGTGCACCTTTCCAAATACCCTCGACTATGTTTCCTCCCCCTAATGCGGCAAACCCGCCTCCGCTTATTACACCGGCCACAAACCCGCCTGCAGACCCAGCCACTGTACCTGCTCCGGCAAACGCTAAATTTTGCCCTATTGCCCCGGCCACAGCGCCTCCTGCCCATCCTGCCGTACCCCCGATAACTGTACCCCCCACTATATAACCAAACATACTCCAGCCTGTTGCACCGTGTGCTTTGGCAGCTTTATAGCCTGAATAACCACCTATAACTGCCCCAATAGCAATTGGTATCCAGAAAAACTCCCCATCCGGATCCACAAACTTCAGCGGATTGCCATTCGCATACAGATACCTGTTATACCCACCCGGACTAAAGGGCATGGGCACATAATTGTCAGGCGAAAGCATTAAGCCCGTCATCGGGTCGTACATGCGGCCGTTCATGTTGATGAGGTTGAAAGCTGCTACGTGTTCATGCCCTGTATAGCCGCGGTAGAGCCAGTCGGGAGTTGTCGGTACGCCGGTATAAGACCAATTGGCAGGGTTGCGCTTTCTGCCCCAGGCATCAAAGTTTTGTTCGGCTACCAAACCTCCCGATGCATCTGTGACAGCAAGAATACTGCCTAACTGATCTGTGTAGGCATTGTATCTTGTAATAACACCATTTTTCTTGACGATGATATTGCTCAATCCTACGGGCCCGGATATATAGTAAATTTCGCTGGTTACACCACCTCTGGTTACCAGTTCCATATCACCCCAATAGAGTTTGGTTTCTATAGTGGACCCGTTTTGTTTGAGTTCCGATTTGATGCGTTGCCTGTCGCTGCCGTAGGTGTAGGTAAGCTGGTAGTTATTTTCTGTTATAGTAGCCGTTTTTAAAAAGGAAGTATAGCTGATATTCCTTTCGCTGGTACCAATGACAACAGAAGGATTGGCCCCATTGCTGATGGAGGTAAGATACTTGAGCTGGTGTATTTTATTGGCATCGTAGCTGTAATTGCCGATATCGGTTTTCTGCATGATTTTACCCTGGCCGCCGTTGTCGTATGTGATGGCAAACTGCTGCACGCCGTTTACTTTGGCGCTGGTAAGCCGGTCGTAGGTATCGTAGGTAAAAATTTCAGTAATGTTTCTGATATTATCTTTCCGGCTAAGCAAATTTAATGTATAGGGTTGATATTGTAGACTCAAATCCAATACACCACCAGTGTTAAACCGGGTAATAGCTTCTTTGCTGAAATCGTACTCTGTATTAGAATATTTATTTTGGATTAAATACCCGGTAGGAACGCCACGGCTGTTCATACTCATGGTTACATAAAGGTATTGTGAGCTACCGCCCTCCTCATACTTGGTAAAAAGGAAAACGTCATCATCATTATACTGATTTCTAATCGTAAACCCTGCCGGGTAGGTGGTAGTGGCTAAGTTGCCTTTGGCATCGTAGGTGTAGCTTTTGGTAATCGTGCTACCTCCGTAAACCAAACTTTCCGTACTCAGCCTTTGCAGGTTGTCATACTGATAGTTTCGAACATCGCCACTGAAACCGGTTATCTGGGTTATGTTGTCGTTGCTCTTTTGCGTGGCAGCATCATAGTAATAGGTATAGGTAGTGGTGCCCTGTGTGCCGGTTTCCGTGGTCACCCTGCCGAATACATCGTAAGTGGTATTTTGTACCTGGCTTTTGGCATCGGTCTGCTTTTTTACACGGCCAAGGGCATCATATTCGTAGCTGACAGCACCGGCATTGATATCGGTGACGCTGGTTTTTCGTCCGTAGTTATCATAGGCATTGGTAACAAAAGTTTTGCCGTTACTGGAAGCGGTGAGTTGATTGCCCCAACTGTCGTAGGTAAACTGCATTTCCTGTCCGTTGTCGCTGCTGCTGACGACCGCACCGCTGGCATCAGTGGTTTTGCTGGTCCACTGGCCGGCGGCATTGGTGGTCTTGACGGTAAAGGCAGTATTGCCAGTTCGTGTGTAGGTGGTTGTTACAGAACCGGTATTATTGGTGGCAGTGGTGAGCCTGCCGTACGAATCGTAGCTGTAATATTTAGTATTGATGGGTTCACTTGTGTAATAAGGAACAGTTTCCTGCACCAACTGCCCGTAGGTATTGTACGTTTTGGTACTGGTTAGCCAATTGTTGGAATAGGCTCTTTCTTCTGTTTTAATATCTCTGCCCAATATATCCGAATAAACCTTTAAAGGCTTTGTGCCATCGGTTCTCCGGGTGAGGGTGCTATACCTGAAATTACCGGAAGTTTCCCATGACTTTGTGGTAACTATCGAATTGCCGTCGGGCAGGTTTGTTTGTATCAGTTCACCGAAGGTATTGTACTGATAGGTGGTGGTAAGGCCGTCGGTGGTGGTTTGGCTTAATGGCTGCTGCCACCGCTCATCGTAGGTAGCGGTTTCTTTTTTGGTGATGCCGCTGCCGGTTACCTTCTTTTCCAATACGAATAGGCCTTTGCTGTCATATACATACTGTATCACCGGTGTGGTAACGCCGGGAGCTGAAGTAGTTACCTGTGTAGGCAGCCCCAGGGTATTATAGGTATTGGTGACAGTGGTAGCGAGGGCGGTACCGGCAAAGTCTGTTGCAGATTGAACCAATCCATTGGCAGTATAAGTATAATTGGTGGTTTTGCTGATTTGAGGCTGGCCGGTTCTTGTTTTTTGCGCCACTACCGAGGTAGGGAAACCGGGGTAGGGAGCGCCTGCGTAGGTTGCATAAATGGTATTGGTAACGGCGGTCTCTATGACAGGGCTGATATTAAAGTCGTCGGAAACACCGGTATTAACGGTGCTGGCGGTGGTGTTGCCGTAATCGTCGTAAGTGTTGAGGGTTTCATGTGCCTCATTGGTGAGCCAGTTTTTGGTGTGTACTCTGTCGGTTTTGACAAAGAACCGCCGGTTGGTATAATAGCTTTGCGACACGTATTTGAAGGTATAGAAGTAACGGGTACGGGCGTAGATACTTTCTCCTTCCAGATGAGTTTGCGTCACATCCGGCAGCATCATGGAGTAATCTAAGTTCACTATATTCCAGGTGCGGTTCATCACATTCATGTCGTTGAGTACATCTGTGCGTTTAAAGCCTAAAAATCCCCTGCCCGAAGTGTGTAAAATTAAATCCTGATAATTATATTTTTCATTAAAATATCCGCCAACTCCGTTTGGCCTGCTGATTTTAGCAACTACATACATGGGCGGAACTGGCACAATGTAGGCAGGAAAACAGGGTGCAGAACTCCCATAATCATTGCAACTGTATTCTCCCTCTGTCCGAGTATATATTGAAGGGCTATAGTTGTCTTTTCCGTTGAGCAGGGCATAGTCAATTTTGGTCTGGTACCCTAAGTTGCTGACGCCTGTCAGCAGGTTTTGTTCTTTGAAAGGTTTGGCCAATACAAATTTCACCGGAAAGTTATCGTTACTCACCTTTCGCACCTTTAGCAGGTCAGGTTTGCCGTCGCCATTGAAATCGCCGCTTGAAAAGGCCAACTCGGAATTGGTGCTCTGACCAAAGCTACTGACTTCCGGTGTAAATGAAATCCCATTGGAATAATAAATTATGTGATTGGACGAGGAGGAGGTCAGGTCTAAGGAGTGCCATATATCGCTTTTGCCATCTCCGTCAAAATCACCGATGGTAATCATGTGGCCGTTTGAGTATCCGTCTCCGGGCAAAATGATATTGTAAGATAAAGTGAAGGCGGTTTGAGTGAAAGCCTTTCCTGTGCTCAAAAAGATTTTCCACGGGATGCCAGAGTTGTTTTTTGAGGCACGTACAAACAAATCCGTATTGCCATCGCCGTTAAAATCTGCGGGAAATATTTTATAGTCTGTTTTTATATCCGGCGTAAAATATAATACAGAAGAACCATAGTTATAACCTGTTGAGGGTGGTATGGGAAATACTGATACCAAATAGCTACCCTCATTTCTTACTATCAAAAGCTCTGTTTTTCCGTCGCCGTCAAAGTTAATGGGGATAATGGACTTGGATTCGGCGACGACTTCTGCCGCATTGCTGCCACTTGATCCATTTATCCCTTCCCCGAAACCTATTATCTCCTGGTTGAAAACGTTTTTGGCCGGTGTGGATAAAAAGGCTTTGTAGTTGGTACCACTCATCGCCACCCCAAGAATATATTTAGGGATCCCCAAAATGAGTATATAATCCAAATGACCGTCGCCATCAAAATCGCCGGTTACAAAAAAACTGCCTCCTGGTTTCCAATAGGTATGCTGGCCATAAAGAGATGAGGGCATGTTATCATAAGCTACTTTTTTATAGGTTGTATATTTATCGCCTGGATTGAAACCTGGATTCACTCTTGTATAATTGATATTTAATCCTTTAATAATTGAGATATTGTTTTTATCTAACTTTGCTAATACTACATCCTCTTTACTGTCACCATCAAAATCACTAAATGAAAAAGGGCTTTGTGCTGCATCCTTCCCCTGCACCTTGACCACTGCATCGGGAATGCCACTTTCCATATTGTACAGGTATTTTTCACCTATAACCCCATTATCATAATCGTATATCTGATACCACCTGTACCATTCGTCGCCATTATTATAGAGGCGATAGGCAAAGGTCATTACATCTGTTCTTCCGTCGCCGTCAAAGTCCGCTGAAAAGTTTTTATCGGTTGAATATCCGTATTCACCGCTTTGATAAACATCCGATGCTGAAGGATTTTTACCGTAGGTAAAGGAGATGGGATTTAACTCCGTACCGTCTGCTCCTTTTTCTGTTACACTTATCAGAAAATACTTTTTATGGCGATACTGATAGGAAAAGGTGTAACTTCTTATAGGTGTGTTATCCATTTTCTTAACATCAATCCTGTCAAGAATTTTGGAGCTGTAAAAGTTGGAACCTGAAATGTAAATTGGAGCGCTCTGATAATCCGTTTTGGTATTATAGGTAAATATTATCTGATAATTGGGAGCAACCCCACCAATGGCGTTACCGGTATATTGGATACTGCTCAGACTATAATACCGGTTTGAATTATCTACCTCATAATTATAAAGTATATAATTGCCGGAGGCGTCCGTTGCCCTTCTCAATAACCAAAAAATAACGTTGTTCCCATCATTTGTCTTTAGCCAACTGTTATCAGTGCCATACTCCAATACCATTCCGTCCTTCGTGGTTACCTTAAACCAGTTTGGTGAGTTTCCAAGGCCCCCATTTGCTTCTATTTTGCTAAACCCCTCTTTCTCTGTACCATAAACTGAACCATCCGATCCATTTGTACCGCTAATTAATATCAAGCGTTGTCCGTCCAATACAAATGCGTCATTTGCCCCGGTATAGTTCACTGGTGCGGTTATGCCATTATGAAATACATCCTTACCTGCTCTGCTAATAAACGAAAAGGCCGATAACGACCAGCCATGACCGCTATAACCATTACCCGCTCCCTGTGAACTATATGTAATACTCACGTTGGGTTGTATCCTTTTTATACCGCCAGGTATCCGGATGGGGATTGAATATGTTGCGCCTCCTACACCGTTGCTTCCCGCCTCACCAGGTGTTATACCAACCGCCTTAGATAAATCAATGGGTGTTTGGCTGACGGCAGTATGAAAGCAAAACGTAACTGCCAAAGCAAGCAAAATATTTGTAAGCGTTTTTTTTCGCATTCCGGTGTATATAGAAAATATTGGCATAAAGTCAGGTTTTAGATTTTTTTTCAAAAAAGGGGTACCATGAGTTAATTATTGTTTTACGATCCTGAACGTGTAAATATCATTGCCCTGGTAAATTTTTACATAATACATTCCTGCAGGTTGGTTGCTGATATTAAAGCTTATTGTATTGCCCGTGATCCTTTTATGCTCTATCAGGCTTCCATTGCTATTTAGCAGCGACACACGTGCATTTTGCAGCGCCTTAGCCAGCGTTACGGTGAATATGCCGGAGGTGGGATTGGGAGCGATAGCATTGACCTTTATTATTTCTTCTGTTACAGAAGATTTCTTTTCGTCTTCTTTTAAATATGATGTTTCAGCAGTCATTCCCTGTCTGTTCATAATGGCACCTGTATTATTGCAGATATACTCCCTCTTGGTCTGGCTGCCTGTAGCATCGTAGGTAAACATGATACCGCATTCGCCGGGAGCCAACTGGGCTTTTAGTACCGGAGTCTGCAAAAACAATCCGGCAACAAGCGCAAAAAGTATTTTTTTCATAATTGCAATATTGAAGTTGAATTACTGATCGTTTATCTTTTGTTCCTAAAATGCTGCTTCCCCGGTATCGGCGTTGATTTTTATCGCCTCACCCGTCAGGTTCCTTCCCTGATAATTATTTAATACTAATGTATTGACATCATCAAACACATTGGAATATTTACCCGACAGATTATTGCCTACCGTTATACGCCAAAACGCAGCGTTGTTTTTTCTGGTCTCCGGGTTTATGAATTTGCTGAAAGCAAGGTTATTCCCGAATGATTCTATTGCATATAGCTTGCCGTCCCGATAGATATACACTTCATTATTTACGGCAATGGCCCAGGGAGTTACAGGCCGCATGGTACTGTCGCCGGTAACCAGGGAGTTGATGGTGAGGGTATAGTCTTCGGATGAGGTAACAGGGGCATCGGAATCGGTTACATCCGGGAGAGGCTTAGATCCGGATTTGTTAATTTTTATAAAGAACCGATCAAAAGAAGGTCTGCTCGTTTTAAATTCCTCATACGTCATATAAATGCCTGTAGGTGTAAAATTTCTGGTAATAAAATTGTAACTTTCTTTTTCCCGTTGGATGGCCTGAGTACGGGTAAAAGATATTTCAGATTGGCCCGGTAAATTACTCCCGGTAAAGTTCGTGAGAGTTGTGATACTAATACTTGTACCAACAGCAGCGGTAATCAATTTACCAACGCTGTTAATATCGCCGCCCTTATCGGTAACAAGTGTATCTGCCTGCCGGACTAACATATAACTTTCCCTGGTTCCTGCATAAACCGCAGCCTTGATTCTGACGTAGTTCCCGTTCCTTATCCTTCCCACGCTGATGTCGTGCAGTATATATAGTATTCTAATCGCCGGATTGGAGGCTATTTCGGATATTTTATCTGTCACGACATTCTGAAGCCATCGCTGTTTGGAAACCGGTGCAACAATAGCCTGCCGGTCGTTACTGGCAGGTGTTGTTTTTAAGTAGCCCAGCACCAGGCTGTCGCCGGTGAGGTCAATGAGTTCAAAATTTGAGGGGTTATCCCGGTTTTCTATCCCGGGAAGGACCAATTTTGTTTGTTGAGCATTCAATGAGCTCATAACAGAAAAGCAAAGAATGAATATTGCGCAGATAGCAGGATAGGGGATAATGCTTTCGATGTATGTTTTCCTGTTTGTTGAGTTGTCGGCAGATTTTAATAGTGTTGGCATATACCAATGAATAAAGTGAACGTATTGAGTTCGTTTAATAATTAATTTTGAAAACGCCTTAAGAATAAAAGTCCTTTTTGTCAGGAAAGGCTAACTACAATTTCAGATGCTTCATTTCGGGCCTTTACCTGTGCAGTTTTGTTCTGATGCAATACTAACCTGATCATTATAATTGAAAAAACCTATTATGTGAAATGTCGTTTTGCCGATGTGAAATGATGATTTAAAGAACAGTTCTCATTTCTAAAAGCTATTAGTAATCAGCTATAGTATAAATCTCCGGACATTCAAGATCCGTAATT
>Ga0209916_1001708_pt1 | contig 15742 bp, 11 predicted proteins | sample ThiBio_1000_plan_FD_183956 | JGI IMG/M metagenome (GOLD analysis project Ga0209916, IMG submission 183956) | Wastewater bioreactor microbial communities from Cape Town, South Africa - Thiocy_solids_2 (SPAdes) | ecosystem: Engineered > Bioreactor > Thiocyanate-remediating > Anaerobic-Aerobic ... | reverse complement strand
TGTTCACCGCCACCACCAGCGGCACATTGGCCGCCTTGGCGTGATGGATGGCTTCGATGGTTTGCGGCATCACGCCGTCGTCCGCCGCCACCACCAGCACCACGATGTCGGTCGCTTTCGCGCCGCGCGCGCGCATCGCGGTAAACGCTTCGTGGCCCGGGGTGTCGAGGAAAGTGATGACGCCTTTTTCGGTTTCGACATGGTACGCACCGATGTGCTGGGTAATGCCGCCGGCTTCGCCGGTGGCCACCCGGGTACGCCGGATGGTGTCGAGCAGCGAGGTCTTGCCGTGGTCGACGTGGCCCATCACCGTCACCACCGGCGGACGCGCGGTCATTTCCACTTCGCCGGCCTCGCCGGTTTCGATGAGGAAAGCTTCCGGCGTATCCAGCGCGGCCGGCTTGCCGATATGGCCCATTTCCTCGACCACGATGATCGCGGTTTCCTGGTCCAGCACCTGGTTGATGGTCACCATGCTGCCGAGCTTCATCAGCGCCTTGATGACTTCGGCCGCCTTCACCGACATCTTGTGGGCGAGTTCGGCCACGGTGATGGTCTCGGGCACCAGCACCTCGCGCACGATCGGCTCGGTCGGGGCGACGAAGGTGGTGTCTTCCTGGCCGGATCTGGATTTGCCCTTGCGGCCGCGCCAGCCTGCGTCGGGCGCAGCGCCGCCACGGGTCTTGAGTCCGCCCTTGCGGCGCGCGGCGTCGTCCTTCCAGCTGCTGCCGGCTTTCTTGTCCGGGCCCTTGGCGCCCTTGGCCGCCGCCGGCTTGTCCGGTTTGTGCAGGGTTTTTTCGGTGGGAGCAGCCGGTGCGGCGGGCGCAGCGGCTTTTTCCGCTGCCGCAAGCTTGGCGGCTTCGCGCGCAGCTTCCGCCTGTTTGCGCAGGGCTTCGCGTTCGATACGGGCCTTGGCGTCCGCTGCCTGACGTTCCTGCAGCGCCTGGTGGCGGCGCGCCTCTTCTTCGCGCGCCTTGACCTCGGCTTCGTTCAGAATCGAGGCTTTTTTGATGCGGGTGGTTTTCTTCACCACCGGGGCGGGTTCCGCTGCGGCGGGCTGCGCAACGGCCGCAGCGGGCTCGGGCGCGGCTTCGGCTGCTACGGGTTCAACCGCCGCGGGCTCGGCGACGACGGGCGCAACCTCGGCAGCCGGGACCGCAACCGGCTCGACGACGGATTCGGGGGCAGGCACTTCGGCTCCGATCTCAACAACGGGCGGGACTTCCTCGACCTGCGGAACGGGTTGGACTTCCAGTGCCGGCTCTGCCGCCGCCTGGCCTTCGGCCGCCGGTGCGGCGGCATCGCGCTTGACGTAAGTGCGCGACTTGCGTACTTCCACCTGGATGGTGCGCGATTTGCCGGTGCTGTCGGTCTTGCGGATTTCACCGGTCTGCTTGCGCGTGATGGTGATCTTGGTTTTGCCGGTCTCGGTTCCGCCGCCGTGCATCCTGCGCAGATAGTCGAGCAAATGCGCCTTGTCCGCTTCGGTTACGGGGTCGACGATGTCATTCTTGCTGACGCCCGCCGCTTTCAGCTGTTCGAGCAACAGCAGGGGCGGCAGTTTCAGTTCCTGTGCGAATTGTTCAACGTTCATGCAGTCCTCTTAGCCTTGGGCGAACCAGGGCGCGCGTGCGGCCATGATCAATTGTTTGGCGCGTTCGGCATCCATGGCGGCCATTTCGGTGAGTTCGTCGACCGCCAGTTCCGCCAGGTCCTCGGTGGTGTGGACGCCTTTGCTGGCGAGCGTGCGTGCGGTTTCCGCGTCCATGCCTTCGAGCGACAGCAGGTCGCCCGCCGAGGCCTCGACCTGTTCCTCGCCGACGATGGCGGCGGTCAGCAGGGCATTGCGGGCGCGGTTGCGCAATTCGTTGACCAGGTCTTCGTCGAACGCCTCGATCTCGAGCATTTCGTTCAGCGGAACGTAAGCGACTTCTTCCAGCGTGGAGAAGCCTTCGTCGACCAGAATCTGGGCGACTTCCTCGTCCACGTCGAGTTTTTCGATGAACAGGGCCAGCGTCTTGCCGCTTTCGGTCGATTGCTTTTCCTCAGCCACTTCGCGCGACATGATGTTGAGCTCCCAGCCGGTCAGTTCGGACGCCAGACGCACGTTCTGTCCGCCGCGGCCGATCGCCATCGCCAGCTGTTCCTCGTCCACCACCACGTCCATGCTGTGCTTGTCTTCGTCGACCACGATGGAGCTGACCTCGGCCGGCGCCAGCGCGTTGATGACGTACTGCGCAGGCTCGGCCGACCAGTGGATGATGTCGACGCGCTCGCCCGCCAGTTCGTTGGTCACCGAGGTGACGCGCGAACCGCGCAGGCCGATGCAGGTGCCGATCGGATCGATGCGCGGATCGTGCGACACCACCGCGATCTTGGCGCGCAGGCCGGGGTCGCGGGCGGCCGCCTTGATCTCGAGCAGGCCTTCCTCGATTTCCGGCACTTCCAGCTCGAACAGCTTCATGATGAATTCGGGCGCGGTGCGCGACAGCACCACCTGCGGGCCGCGGGCGCCGCGGTCGATGCGCAGCAGGTAGGCGCGCACGCGGTCGCCGACGCGCAGGTTCTCGCGCGGGATCATCTGGTCGCGATGCAGGAAGCCCTCGACGCGGCCCGATTCGATGATGGCGTTGCCGCGGTCGATGCGCTTCACCACGCCGTTGACCAGGTGTTCCTTGCGGTCGAGAAAATCGCTGATGATCTGTTCGCGCTCGGCGTCGCGGATCTTCTGCAGGATGACCTGCTTGGCCGCTTGCGCGCCGATGCGGCCGAATTCGACGTTTTCCAGCGGCTCCTCGATGTAGTCGCCGATCTCGATGTCGGGAATCTTGTCCTGGGCGTCGATCAGCAGAATCTGGTGGCCCTCGGACTCCAGTTCGGCTTCGGACACGACCTGCCAGCGGCGGAAGGATTCGTGCTCGCCGGTGTTGCGGTCGATCGACACGCGCACATCGGCCTCTTCCTTGAAGCGTTTCTTGGTGGCGGAGGCGAGCGCCTGCTCCAGGGCCTCGAATACCACCTCTTTGTCCACGTTCTTTTCGCGCGCCAGCGCGTCGGCCAGCATCAACATTTCACGGCTCATCATTCCCTCCAGCGTGGCCAGCCTAAACCATCGGTTTCAGGCGGGCCGCGTCCACATTCCTCAAGTCAACCGACACTTCCGTGCCATCGACGATCAATTTCACCGCATTCTCTTCCAGACCGACCAGCTGGCCGCTCAGGCGGCGCCGGTTGTCCATCGGCACCCGCAGCTTCAGCGTTACCTGCTCGCCGGCGAAACGCGCATAATCCTGCGGTTTGACCAGTGGCCGGTCGAGGCCGGGCGAAGAGACTTCCAGCCTGTCGTAGTCGATGTTCTCTACGGTAAACAGGTGGGTCAGGTGATTGCTCACCGTCACGCAGTCGTCGATCGTGATGCCGCCCGGCTTGTCGATGAAAATCCGGACCAGCCCGCGCCCCGCACGCTCCAGCATCACCAGCTCGTAACCGAGTCCGGCAAGTACAGGTTCCAGGCGGGTGGGCAGATCCATCATCGAAAATCCATCGTTGCTTTGCATCGGGCACAAATAAAAAATGGGCGAACCGCCCATTTGCCCAACGCCATTACACAAATAATCAAGCGGCGAAATTATACCACTCGGGCCGGTAGACTGGAAGGGAAGGTGGTGCCCGGAACCGGAATCGAACCGGTACGCCATCGCTGGCGAGGGATTTTAAGTCCCTTGTGTCTACCAATTTCACCATCCGGGCGAAGCGGACAGCTGACCCTGAATCTGGAGGCGCGTGCCGGAGTCGAACCGACCTACACGGATTTGCAATCCGGTGCATAACCGCTTTGCTAACGCGCCCAAGTTGAATACCGCTGAGATGGGCGGTAAACCGCTTAAACGAAAAGGGGAAAACATCCGGGCTTAGCCTTCTGTTTTCCCCAGAATACTGGAGCGGGAAACGAGATTCGAACTCGCGACCTCAACCTTGGCAAGGTTGCGCTCTACCAGCTGAGCTATTCCCGCGTTGAAGGCTGCGCATTATGGTGATTCCGGTTTTTTCTGTCAACACCCTGAAAGGCTTTTTTTCAAGGCCGGGCGATCCCGAACAGCGGGCAGGGCGGGCGTACAAGCGGCTTTGGGTTCAGGCCTGCCGGGGGCTTTGATTTCCGCCGGCATGCCAGGAAGGCACTGATTCATTCCGTCAGCGCGCGGCCAGGAGGGCCGTGGCGATCCTGCGTTCGTTGATTTGCCGAACATACTGGATGGCTTCGCCGTGCCCGCAATTTCACTGTGCTCGCCATGACGAACCCTGATCGAATCAGCGCTTCCCGGGCTTTCCTGTTCTGGCGCGGGCGGCGGATGGCTTGTCCGCCGGGGGGGCGGTCGTGGTCAGCGCCCGGTAAAGCCCGAACAAGAACGCGGTGCGCGCGGCGTCGTCGTCGCTGCCGGCGTAGCCGTAGGCGGCGTCTACCGCGTCGTCCAGCGCGTCGTGGGCGTCTTCGAGGTCGGCGGGTAGGGTGTCGGGGTTGTAGAGCCAGGCGAGCGACTGGCCGGGATGCCGGGCGCGGGCGTCGAGCACGGCCTGGGCTGCGGCCTCGATGGCGGCGGCCTGTTCGGTATTGGGGACGGGCCAGGGGAAGTTGTTGTAGACGATGCCGGCGGAATAGCGGTAATCGCTTTTCATCCGACCGCATACGGTACGCACCCAGGCCATGTGCATGGTCGAAGTCAGGATGCCGAAGTGATATAGGCTGGCGTTCGGAATGATCAGACACAGGTTGCTTGCGATCACATCGGGCGGCATGAAACCGATGGGCACGAATCGCCGCCGTTCGGAACTGACGCTCGGTACCAGCAGGTAAGTGGTGTCTCGGTGTGACACGAATGCGAATTGCGATGGCGTGAGTGCGAGCTGACGTGTCGCCGGCCGCTTGCTTGCCTTACGGAATGTCTTGACAGCCTCAACGCGCTTACGAACCTCGGGCATGTTGCGCAGTTGGTGTGGCGCGGCATCCTTGAGCCAGAGACAGTGGCGTGGCAAGTTGTTGAGGAACTCGTCAGCTCCCAGAAATTTGCGCACAAATGGTGCGGCCAGTGGCTCAATCCGTAACAGTTCGCTTCTTTCTTCTTCGGATAGGATCAAATGGCCGCCGTCGATCGGCTGGTTGCCAAAAGACATGCCGGGCACGTCGCAGAGCGGTGTTTTGCGGTTGCTCAGCAGCACGTCCGGCGCGTCCACCAGATACGGATTGATGTTGCGCGCCTTGGACTGCTCCGGGTCGCCGTTGAGGTCGGGGTAGTGGAACAGGCGGGGGCGGACGGCGGCTTCCATGCCGAAGCCGACGATGACGCAATGCACGGCGGCGACGCCCCGGCCTTCGTTGTTCCAGCGGAAAGTGCGGTGAGCGAAGCGGATTTTGATGCCCTGCGCCAGCAGCCAGCCCCACAGCACGCCGACCTGTTCGCCCTGCACGATGCTGTTGGTGGAGACGAAGGCGGCGGGGATCGCGGTGTTTTCGATGTAGCGCGCGGCTTTGACGTACCAGCCGGCGACGTAATCGAGCAGACCGCCGTTCTTCAGACCACTGAGCACGCAGGCGGCGTCGGCGCGCTGCGCGTCGGTGAGAAATTTAGCACCGATGAACGGCGGATTCCCCATGATGAAATCCGCGTCCGGGCAGGCTTGCCGCCAGTCCAGCTGCAGGGCGTTGCCGCAGGCGATGCGGGCGCGGGTTTTGAGCGGCAGGCGGGTGTAGTTGCCGGGCACGCGGCGGTTCATCTGGTGGTCGGTGAGCCAGAGCGCGACGGTGGCGATCTTGGCGGCGGAGGGGTCGATTTCGATGCCGTAGAACTGATCGACGTTGCACTCGGGAAAGGGCACGGTCTGGCCGCGCATGCCGCGCAGGCGGTCGAGCGCGTCTTCTTCGAGCAGGCGCAGTTCGCGGTAGGCGACGACGAGGAAGTTGCCGCAGCCGCAGGCGGGGTCGAAAAAATGCAGGCCGCGCAGGCGGGCGAGATAGGCGCGCAGCTTTTTCGGCTCGCGCTTGCAGGCGGCGAGTCCGGCTTTGAGCGGATCGAGAAACAGCGGACCGATGAGCTTGAGGATGTTGGCTTCCGAGGTGTAGTGCGCGCCGAATTCGCGGCGCTTTTTGGTTTTGCCGCGCGCCGCTTCGTCGTCGAAGTGCATGATGGCCTGGAACAGCGAGCCGAAGATGTCGGGGCTGATGCCGGCCCAGTCGATGGCGGCGCAGGCGAGCAGCGCGCTGCGGGCGGTGGCGTCGAAGCCGCAGGGTTCGAGCCGGCCTTTGAACAGCTCGCCGTTGACGTAGGGAAAATGGGCGAGCCTGGCGTAGGCGTTGCCGCGGCGCTCGGCGGGCGGCAGGTCGAGCGCGCGGAACAGGGTGTCGAGCTTGCCGCCGAGGTCGTCGCCGTCGGCGCGGGTGTCTTCGACCAGCCGCAGGAAGGCGCCGGGTTCGCCGAAGAGTTCGGTGTCGTCGGCGAACAGACAGAACAGCAGCCGCACCAGCAGCGATTCGATGTCGGCGCCGTCGTAGCCGGTCGCCTTGATGGCGTCGTGCAGGGCGGCGAGCTTTTCGGCGGCCGCGGTGTTGGCGGCTTCTTCCGCCGCGCGCGCCTGTTTCTCGTAGCCCGCGAGAAAGCCCAGCGCTTCGACGTGCTGGCGGAAATCGTGGAGCCTGAAGCGCAGGGGGTCGGCGTCGGGCGTTGCGCGGTCGTAGAGATGCAGGTTCCGGAAGTCGCTGATGAGAAGGTATTGCGGCAGGTCGGCGGGCCGCTCGCGGGCGATCTGCTCGACGTAGCCGCAGGCCTGGATGTAGGCGTCTTCGAGATTCTTGCCGCCGGATTTCATTTCGACCAGCAGCTTGCCGGGGAAGAAACCGTCGATGCGCTGAATGCCGCTGCCCCGGACTTTTCCGATGCGCGCTTCGAAGTTGACGGCGCGGCGCGGACTCAGGCCGTACACCTCGCACAGGCCGCGAATGAATTCCTGCGCTTCGCCCATTTCGTATTCGGCGTCGGCAAAGTCCTTGGCGAAGGCGTCGGCACGGGTGCGCAGTTCGTCGAGATTGGAGATGCCCGCTGAGGGTGCGGCGGTTTCGCGGGCGGGTGGGGCGGCAGGTTTGCGGGGCATGAATAGGAGCTGGGTGCGGGATTGAACGTAACGGGGCATGGTATCCGAAAGCCGTGCGCCGCCCGACAGGGGAATGTCGGGCGGCGCACGCCGCGCGCGCAGCGTGCGGATTTCAGCCTTTTACGCACACCACCTGTTTCAGCGTGTGGACGATTTCGACCAGTTCGGTCTGGTTGGCCATGACCTCGTCGATGTCCTTGTACGCGGCAGGAATTTCGTCGATGACGCCACGGTCCTTGCGGCACACGACACCTTCCGTCTGGGCGGCAAGGTCGGCTTCGGTGTAGCGCTTGCCGGCCTGGGTGCGGCTCATGCGCCGCCCTGCGCCATGCGAGCAGGAACAGAAGCTGTCCTCGTTGCCCTTGCCGCGAACGATGAAGGAGCGCGCACCCATGCTGCCGGGAATGATGCCAAGATCGCCATCGCGGGCGCGAATTGCGCCTTTGCGCGTGACCAGCACATTCGCGCCGAAGTGATGCTCGCGCTCGACGTAGTTGTGATGGCAGTTGACGACTTCGGTGCGGGCGACAAACGGGCGCAGGTGTTTCGCCAGCGCGGCGAGCACAAGCGCCATCATTTCTCCCCGGTTGGCGCTTGCGTAATTCTGCGCCCAGCCGACTGCCTCGACGTAATCGTCGAAGTGCGCGCTGCCTTCAGGAAAGTAGGCAAGGTCGCGATCCGGCAGATTGATGAAATGCTGGCGCATATCCTCGCGCGCCCGTTCGATGAAGTAGTGCCCGATGGCATTGCCGATGCCCCGGCTGCCGGAGTGCAGCATGACCCAGACACGCTGCGCCTCGTCGAGGCAGACTTCGATGAAGTGGTTGCCGCCGCCGAGGGTGCCCATCTGGCTGGCCCATTTTTCGCGGTGTTTCATGCCTTTCAGCACGCCTGGATGCTTCTGCGTCAGCCGCTCGAAGCCGGCGGAAAAGGGACGTGCGGCATCGGCACGGACGCGGGCGCCGCGATGCTGATCGAATCCGACAGGCACGTCGCGGCTGATTTGATCGAACACCTGGCGCAGCGTCGTTGCATCGAGGTCGTCCGCGGTCAGCGAGGTGCGTACCGCGGCCATGCCGCAGCCGATATCGACGCCCACTGCGGCGGGAATGATGGCTTTGCGGGTGGCGATGACCGAGCCGACCGTTGCACCGATCCCGGTGTGCACGTCGGGCATCGCGGCAACGTGGTGGTGGATGAACGGCAGGCTGGCGAGGTTCAGCAGTTGTTGCCGGGCGCTGGCGTCGATGTCGTCCGTCCAGATTTTGACCGGATGGCCGGTTTCCTGAATGACTTGCCGGATGGGCATTTTCTTCTCCTCTTTGTTGTGCGTCGGGTTGGACGCATCGATGCGGCGGTAGCCGCGAACAGGGCGAGAAGAAAACGAATCGGAGATCAGCCGGTTGGTGCCTTCCCGCCAGACAATCTGACGGGAATAACCGGCAGATGTATCAGGGCGTGCGCGTTTCGCGCTTGAAAGCGAATGTGCAATACGTCATGCAGCCACGTTCCGAGCGCGCGCGAATCGTCCAGCCTGGCTGGGCAGCGGGCTGGACGATGATGGGGCGGCGAGGGGCGGAGCGCATGTTCATGACGCGAAGGCGGATTGGAAGCGGGCGGACTCTACGCCAGTACGTTTGAGTGTGCAATACCTTCAGGCTTTTTGCAGGGCGCGGGCGGCCATCATCAGGTAGTAGGCCATCGAGATCAGGGTGAGCAGGGCGGCGATCCAGATGAGGATTTCACCGACGAGCGCAACCGGCAGGCCGGCGACCGGGGTCCAGTAGAGCAGCAGGACGATGGCGATCATCTGCGCCGCGGTTTTCAGCTTGCCGACGAAGGATACGGCCACGCTGGCCGACTTGCCGGCCTTGGCCATCCACTCGCGCAGGGCGGAGATGGTGATTTCGCGGCCGATGATGATGAGCCCGATCAGCGGCGCCACGCGGTCGAGGTCGATCAGCACGATCAGCGCGGCGGCGACCATCAGCTTGTCGGCCACCGGATCGAGAAAGGCGCCGAAGGCCGAGGTCTGGCCAAGCGTGCGCGCCAGATAGCCGTCGAGCCAGTCGGTCAGCGCCGCCACGCCGAAAAAAGCCGCCGCGAACAAATTGGCCTCGAACGGCGTGACCCAGCCGTCGGGCAGGTAGAACACGCCTGCCATCAGCGGAATGAAGAGGATGCGCAGCCAGGTGAGCAGATTGGGGAGATTGAGCGGCATCGGCGTTAATGGAGGGCGTTATAGATGGTTTCCGCCAATTCTCGACTGATACCGTTCACCGTGGCAAGCGCGTCGACACCGGCGTTGCGCACGCCCTGCAGGCCGCCGAAATGTTCCAGCAGTTGTTTGCGGCGTTTGGGGCCGATGCCGGGGATGTCTTCCAGCGTCGATTGCACGCGCGCCTTGCCGCGTTTAGCACGGTGGCCGGTGATGGCGAAACGGTGCGCTTCGTCGCGCACCTGCTGGATCAGGTGAAAGCCGGGGTGATCCCTGGCCAGTTTCAGTTCGCGGCCGTCGGCGAAGATCAGCGTTTCCAGCCCCGGCTTGCGCGCCTCGCCCTTGGCGACGCCGAGCAGCAGCACCTCGCCGAGGCCGAGTTCGGTCATCGCCTCGACCGCGCTGGATATCTGCCCCTTGCCGCCGTCGATCAGCAGCAGGTCGGGCAGCACGCCGTTTTCCTCGACGCTCTTGTGGAAGCGCTTGGTCAGCGCGGCGCGCATCGCGGCATAGTCGTCGCCCGGCGTGATGCCGCCGATGTTGTAGCGGCGGTAGTCGGATTTCTTCAGGTCGTCGCCTTCGTACACCACGCAGGAGGCGACGGTCGCTTCGCCCAGGGTGTGCGAAATGTCGAAGCATTCGATGCGCTTCAACGCCGGCAGGTCGAGCGTGTCGGCGAGCGCGGCGAGCCGCTGCGACTGGTTGGCGCGCTCGTTGCTGCGGCGTTCCGCCGACAGGCGCGCGTTGGCCTGCGCCATGGCGAGCCAGACGCGGCGTTCGCCGGTGGCGCGGTGCTGCAGGCTGATTTTCTTGCCGGCCTGCTCGCTCAATAGCGCGTCCAGCGCGTCGGTCTCGATCGCCTCGCTGATCAGGATGCGCGGCGGAATCGGGTGGTCGAGGTAATGCTGGGCGACGAAGGCCTCCAGCGCTTCGGCCGGCGTCGCGCCTTCGCCGTGCTGGGGAAAAAAGCTGCGGTCGCCGAGATGGCGTCCGCCGCGGATCATGGTCAGGTTGACCGCGATCGTGCCGCCGGCCTCGGCCGCCGCGATCACATCGGCGTCGGCTTCGCCGCCGGTGCTGTCGACGAACTGTTTTTCGCGCACCGTGGCGAGCATGCGCAAACGGTCGCGCAAGAACGCGGCGGTCTCGAAATCCAGTTTTTCGGCAGCGGCGTTCATCTGCTCGGTTATGGTTTCGGTCAGCGTAGTCGCTTCACCGTGCAACAGCTGCGCGGCGGCATCCACGTCGCGCGCGTAGGCCTCCGGCGTGATGTGGCCGACGCAGGGCGCGGTGCAGCGTTTGATCTGATACAGCAGGCAGGGGCGCGAGCGGTTGGCGAATACGCTGTCCTCGCAGCTGCGCAGCCGGAACACTTTCTGCAAGAGCTGGATGCTTTCGCGCACCGCGTAGGCGTTGGGATACGGCCCGAACGCCTGGTCGGACTTTTTTGGCGTGCCGCGGAAATAGGCGAGGCGCGGAAAACGGTGCCCGGTCAGCAGCAGATAGGGGTAGGACTTGTCGTCGCGGAACAGGATGTTGAAGCGCGGCTTCAATCCCTTGATCAGGTTGTTTTCCAGCAGCAGCGCCTCGGCCTCGGTGCGCGTCACCGTGGTGTCGATGTGGTCGACGCTTTTCAGCATCAGCCGGATGCGCGGGCTCTGGTCGCTTTTCTGGAAATAGCTGGAAACGCGCTTCCTGAGGTCCTTCGCCTTGCCGACATAGAGCACCGCGCCGGCCGCGTCGATCATGCGATAGACGCCGGGCAGGGTGGGCAGCGAGGCGAGAAAATCCTTGGTGACGCTCAAGTCAGAAAACCTTTTTTATCCGCGAAGGGCGCGAAGATAATCTTTAAAGTCTTTACTTCGCGCTTCTTTGCATCCTTCGCGGATAAAAAATCATTCTTCATCCAGCAGCTTGCCGGCGATCGCCCAGTTCTCGTCGGGCAGTTCCTCGAACGCAATGTAAGTGTAGGAGGCCGGCTTGCCGGCGTGGCGTTCCAGCGTGGCGGTGATTTCCGCGGCGATTGTCTGCTTCTGTTCGCGGGTCAGCGTGCCGGCGAGCTTGATGGTGACGACGGGCATGGTCAGTCCTTGGCTTGAATCCTGGTGAACACCGCGGCGAACATCTCGGGGGTGAGGCGGCGCGTCTGGGTATTGTAGCGGGAGCAGTGGTAGCTGCTGACCAGGCGCCGGCCGTCGGGCAGGCGATAGTCGCTGGCGTGGGCGAAGGGATAGTCCTTGAGCTTCAATCCCTGCGCGCGCAGCACCGCCTGATGCGCGATCTGCCCCAGCGCGAGGATGCTGGCGTGCGCGGGCAGCGCGGCGAGTTCGGCGGCGAGGAAACCGTTGCACTGGCGGATTTCGGCAGGCTCCGGCTTGTTGGCCGGCGGCAGGCATTTCACCGCGTTGGTGATGCGGCAACCGCTGAGCTGCAAGCCGTCGTCCGCCGACAGCGATTGCGGCGCGCTGGCGTAGCCGAAGCGGTGCAGCGTCTCATACAGCAGCACGCCGGCGTAGTCGCCGGTGAAGGGGCGCCCGCTGCGGTTGGCGCCGTGCATGCCGGGGGCGAGGCCGACGATCAGCAGATCGGGCGCAGGGTCGCCGAAGGCCGGTACCGGACGGGCGTGGTAATCGGGGTGACGTGCGCGCACCGCGTCGAGAAAGGTGGCGAGACGCGGGCAGGCGCGGCAATCCGGATCAAAGCTGGCAGGCATAAAACGTCCCCCGCGGGGGCCCTCTGCCGCGGGCCGAAGCCCGGGCAGGCGTGTGTCCCGCTGGGGGACGTTGAGGGTGTGGCGGACTGCGTTCAGCCTTCGATCGGGCCGGCAGCGGTTTGCGTGTAGTTCTGTTCGCCCATGCGCTGGATGAGATCGAGCTGGGTTTCCAGATAATCGATGTGCTCTTCGGTGTCTTCCTGGATGCCGACCAGGACTTCGCGCGAGACGTAATCCTTGACCGTTTCGCAATGCGCAATCGCTTCGATGTACAGGGCCCGGCCGGTGTGCTCGAGTTTGAGGTCGCATGCCAGGCACTCGGGCACGTTCTCGCCGATCATCAGCTTGTTGAGATCCTGCAGATTGGGCAGACCTTCCAGAAAGAGGATGCGCTCGATCAGCTTGTCGGCGTGGCGCATCTCCTCGATCGATTCCTCGTATTCGTGCTTGCCCAGGGCGGTCAGCCCCCAGTTCTTGTACATGCGCGCATGCAGAAAATACTGGTTGATGGCGGTGAGCTCCACCGCCAGGGCCTTGTTCAGATACTGGATGACTTTCTTGTCGCCTTTCATGGCGTTCTCCCGATGGCTGGAAATGCCCGCGAGCGGGCAGGTGGCAGGACGAATGCCCGGTCAAGGGGCAATGCAGGCTCACCCGGCATTCTAGGTGTGCGGGCCTGCAAAGCAAGTGCCGTCGCGGCGATTCGGCGGCGCCTGGGCAAGGCGAATCGGGCCTGGCGGGTCAGGCTGCCGCGAGTGCGCCGCAGCCTGCTTCGCTGCGCGTCTCATGCAGGGCTTCGCACAGCACTTCCCTGGCGCAGCGGCCGCATTTGCCGCACTGGGTGGCGACCCCCAGCTGACTGCTCAATTCGCGCATCGAGCATACGCCTTCGGTACGCACAAGCCGGCGAATATCGGTGTCGGTGACGCTGTGGCAAAGGCAGACGTACATGGTGAACACTCCAGCAGTTGCATCGGTTGAGTGTAGTTTTATATAAATGAGAATAATTGTCAATAACAAAAACAGAGCGGCGCTGCCATGACAAAGGAAAAAGCGACAGCGTCGGCGCGTGGCCTCGCCGTGACGGAGACCGCAAGCCCCGCCTGGCCGCTCCCGGCTACACCGTCGCCCACATCCGCATCAGGTTGTGATAACAGCTGGTCAGCCGCACCGCGGTATCGGTCTCGCCCCGCTCGTCGCGCAGCGCGACGATGCCCATGTCCAGTTCGTGCAGCAGCGCGCGCTGCTGCGGTTCGCGCACCATGCTTTCCAGCCAGGAAAAACACGCCAGCCGCGCGCCGCGCGTCACCGCTTCGACGCGGTGCACGCTGTACGACGGATAGAGGATGAGATGGCCCGCCGGCAGTTTGACCGCCCGTCCGCCCATGCCGTCCTCGATGATGAGTTCGCCGCCGTCGTAGTCGGCGGGATCGTTGAGAAACAGCGTGAACGACAGGTCGGTGCGCACGTGCCGGGCGCTGGCCGGGTGGGTGCGGATGGCGTTGTCGACGTGGTTGCCGAAGGAATTGGCTTCGCCGCCGTAACGGTTGAACAGCGGCGGGTAGATGCGCTTGGGCAATGCGGCGCTGAAGAAGGCGGGATTCTTCGACAGCGCTTCCAGTGCGATCGCGCGCAGCTGCTGGGCGACCGGGCTGGCTTCCGGCAGTTGCAGGTTGTTTTTCACCGTGGCGGCCTGGCTGCCGGCAGTGACGCGGCCGTCGGTCCAGTCGGCCTGGTTCAGCAGTTCGGCGCAGCGGGCGAGGGCGGCGGGGTCGAGTACGTTGGGAATGTGCAGCAGCATGGCGGTGTCTCCTGTCAGGGATGTGGCGCCGCGCGGGCAGCGCCACATCCCTGCCAATAGGCAGGGATGGCGGGCTCAGAACTTCAGCTCGCCGGTGAGGATGAAGCGACGGCCCTGGCCCGGCACCGAGAAGGAGCCATTGTCGTAGACCGCGTCGTAGTACACCTCGTCGAACAGGTTCTGCACGTTGAGGCGCGCCGACCAGCGCTTCTGCTCGTAGGACACCATGGCGTCCCATCGTGCATAGGCCGGCGCGGTATTCGGCTTGAACCCGCCGCCGGGGAAGAGCGCGTCGACCGAGGCGCCGGGCTGCGCCGACGGCGAGTAGGCGTAACGGTCGCCCTTGGCCTCGACGCCGCCGCCGATTTTCCAGCCGTGGCCGAGCCGGTAGGTGCTCCACAGGTTGAAGGTGTACTTCGGCGTGTTGCGCGCGCGCTGCCCGGAGAAGCGCGGGTCGGCGAGGTCCGGGTCGGCGTTGGCGTCGTTGCCGTCGTGGTTGTATGCCACCTCGAGGATTTTCGAATCCATCAGCGCGAGACCGGCGAACACTTCCCAGTTGGGCGTGATGCGTCCCGCCGCCTCGAACTCGATGCCGTCGGTGCGCCGCTTGTTGGTAAGGATCGCTGCGGTCGACTCGAGGTCGGTGTTGCGTTCCCAGTGCTTGGTCGCGCGGTAGATTGCGGTGCGGAAGGTGAGGTCGCCGTCGAATAACATCCACTTGGCGCCCGCCTCGATCACCTCGCTGGTTTCCGGCGGCAGCGGGGCCAGGGTCAGCTGATAGAGGTCGGCGGTCGGGCTGAACGAATCGCTGTAGCCGAGGTAGTAGTGGGCCTGGTCGTTCGGCTGATACGACAGCGCGGCGCGCGTGCTCCATTCGCCGTATTCCAGCCGGGGCGAGGTGGCGCTGGAATACTCGGCCTTCAGCTCGTCGCGTCGGACGCCTAGGGTGAGTTTCCAGTAGGGCAGGAACTCGACCGTGTCCTGCGCATAGAGCGCGTAGGAATCGCCGGTGAAATTGACCACGCCCGCGGTGCTCTCGACGTAAGGCCGAAACAGCGGCGGGTTGCCTGCCGTCGTGCCGCCGAGATTGCGAAGTCCGCTGCGATGGCTGTCCTCGTGCAGATACTCGACGCCGGCGACCAGTTCGTGCTGCACGTCGAAGGCGCGGAAACGGGTGTTGTAGTCGGACTGCACGGTGACGGTCTCGTAGTCCATCGAACGGGTCGGACCGGTATTGGTACTCGGCAGGTTGAGACCGGTGCCGCCGGGCGCGACCGTGGCGCTCGGCGTGCGGGCCCAGTAGCTGCGCTGGTAATCGCCGTAACGAACGGCGGTGCGCAGCTCGCTCGTCGGCGAAAAGCGGTGGGTCCACGTCGCGGTGCTGATGTTGACGTCGCTGTCGTCGAAGTTGGCGTCGATGCCCCAGAAGGTGTCTGGCGCGAAATTGGCGTTCGGGCGGCGCGTGGCATTGTCGAACGAGAAGCCGTAGTCGGGAGTGTCGCGGTTGCGGGTGAATTGATGCGACAGGATGAACTCATCGTCGGTCTGCATGCCGAGTCCCAGGCTGACCGCCGCGCCGCCGCGATGAACCTCGGGCTGGGCGCCGGTCGCGGGGTTCTCGCGCCAGCTGCCTTCGTCGCGCTTCATCAGATTGACGCGGAGGGCGGCGTCCTGGCCGACGCGCTTGTTGAGGTCGGCCGTGGCTTCGGTGTACCCGTCGGTGCCGCCGCTGCCGGTCAGCGCGTAGGCATCGGCGCGCTTCGGCGTCTTGCTGACCAGATTGATGACGCCGCCGGCCTGGCCGCGGCCGAACAGCATCGAGGCGGAGCCGCGCAGCACGTCGACCTGCTCCAGGTTGAAGGTTTCGCGG
>Ga0209916_1001706_pt1 | contig 15760 bp, 12 predicted proteins | sample ThiBio_1000_plan_FD_183956 | JGI IMG/M metagenome (GOLD analysis project Ga0209916, IMG submission 183956) | Wastewater bioreactor microbial communities from Cape Town, South Africa - Thiocy_solids_2 (SPAdes) | ecosystem: Engineered > Bioreactor > Thiocyanate-remediating > Anaerobic-Aerobic ... | reverse complement strand
AAGATCCGAAGCGCCTCGCCGCGCCACCGCCATTCGGCCTGGTCGCGCAAGAGGTACTTGGCGGTGACCATGTTGAGGATCGGGCCGACGTTCTGGGCCATGCCGCCGTGGACCAGCACCATGCCGTCGGCGAGGGCCTCGGCGAAGGAGCCGCCGGCGGGGGCGTCGCCGTTGGGGGAGACGTCGATGAGCCGGTGGTCGGGGAGGAGACGGCCGCGGCTGACGCCCCACTCGGGGTCGCCCGCCGCGGCCGGCACGCCCGAGATCAGCTTCACGCCGGGGAAGATCCCGCCGGAGTCCTGCCAGCCGCCGCCGGAGCCCCCTAGCCACTCGCCGAGGATCGCCCGCGCGACGACGACGCGCGCCTCGTCCGGCCGAAGCGCTCCGGTCAGGCTCCGCGCCTGGCCGGTCGCCCGCATCAGAAGCGCGATCAACGACGCCAGCAGGTTCGTGGAGACCGCCAGCCGGGAGCCCTTGGGGATGTCGTTGACCTGGCTGACGACCTCCAACCCGTGACCGGGGCGGACCACCCGCGCCAGGACGTCGGCGAGGCTCTCCCGCGTCCCCTCCAGCGACGGCGGCGCGAGCCCCGAGGCGACCACGCCGGCCTTCACCAGTCCCAGGTAGTCGTTGCCGAAGTTGAACAGCTCCGCGAGCGAGTCGACGTCCTTGGTCGCCCCCAGGTCGACGCTCGTCAGTCGAAGCACCGGCTCGGCGATCACGCGCAGGCGGCATTCGATGGGAGGGGTCGGCAGGGCGTCGCGGCCGTGGACGCCCAGGTCCACCGAGACGTTCATCACCCGCGCGCCCTCGGGGAAGTCCATCCCCAGGAAGAAGATGTCCGACCAGCCGGCGTGCGAGAGGTCCAGCCGCACCGGGGTGCGCTCCGTCAGGATCGGGAACGGGTCGTCGGCCGCGGCCCGCTCCAACAGCCGCCGGTCCAGTCGCAGCGGGTGCTCGTCGACGCCGCCGACGCGGAACATCCAGCGGTTGCCCGTCGTGCTCCTGACCGACCGCCGCACCTGGTCGGCCAGCGTCTGAAACGCGATCTGCTCGTAAGCCTGGGCCAGCGCCGAGTGGATCGCGCCGTTGGGCCCGTCCTTCTTCAGCGCGGCGCGGAACGAGGCCAGCGCCTGCTCGAAGCGGCGGTTCATCAGGTCCGTGTAGCCGTCGAACGGGACCAGCCCGGCGCGGCGGACTTCGGGGCGCTCTTGAAGGTCGTAGCGATGGATCGCATGCAGGAACAGCGAGGCCCGGACGCGCTGGTAGAGGTTGTCGGAGTCGCGTCGGAACCGCTCCAGGTCCTCGCAGGCGGCCAGGCGGTCGGCCGGGCCGGCGGCGGCGGCGAGCGCGCGAACCGAGCGGTCCCGCGTCGCGGGGTCCGGGGACGTGACGGTGGCGATCAGTTCCTGGCCGAGTGGGGTCATGGCGGTCGAGGGGTCCGGGGGCGGGGCGGTTCGAGGTCTCAGCGCGGGGGGGCCTGGTCGACGCGGGCGGCGGCGTCGAGCATCACGGCGAGGATCCGGTCGCGGTCGACGCCCGCCATCGCCAGCGCGACCTGGGCCTCGACGGCGCCGAACTTCTCCCCGAGGTTGAAGCGCCGGCCGCGGGTCTCAAGGGCCAGGTACTTCTCCCGCCGCGCCAGGGCGCTTAAGGCCGTGGTGAGCTGGATCGAGCCCAGCTCGCGGCGGTCCTCGCGCACGGCCTCGTCCAGAAGCTCGAAGACGCCTGGGGTCAGCACGTGGATGCCGAAGAAGCAGAGGTAATGCCCGGCGCGGAGGCCGGGGACGCGCAGCTTCAACTCGGCGAGCGTCGGGTTGGGCTTCTCGACGATCTCCTCGACGGCGTAGACGTCGGGCCGATCCGGCGGCCGACGCCCCGAGAGCGTGCCGTACTGGTGGATCAGATGCTCGCGCGTCGCCTGGACCGCGGAGACGGCGCAGTCCTCGGCCGCGGCCAGGTCCATCACCTGCCGGGCGCATCGGCGGGGCTCGGCGGAGAGGTAGAGGTGGTCGCTCAAAAGCAGCAGGAAGGGGTCGTCGCCGACGAACTCGCGGGCGAGCCACACGGCGTGGCCGTAGCCCCTGGGCTCCTCCTGGACGACGAACGTCAGCCGTTGCGCCAGGTCCGACAGCCGACGGGCCTGGTCCAGCGCCCCCTCGGCCTCGCCGCCGCTTCGAAGCGCCTCGGCGTGGTTCCGAAAGTGGGCGCGATAGACCGCCTCGTCCCCCGGCGCGACCACGACGTGGATCCGCTCCACGCCGCTTTCCAGCGCCTCCTCGGCGATGATCTGAAGCACGGGCTTGGTCAGGCCGTCCCGGTCGACGATCGGGAGCATGGCCTGTCGCCCCGCCCCCCTTCCCGCCGCGGTGACGACCGCCTTGGATACAACCACGTCGCGACCCCCTCGACCTGAAGAACCCACCGCCGCCCCGCCGCCGACGCCCTCAACAAGACCATACGACGCCCGCGATCCGCAAGTCGGGTCCGCCCCCGGAGATCTCGGCCGCCGGCCCCTTGACTTCCTCCGTACCGCCCCTTATCCTGTCTCTACCAATGCGACGGACGCCGATTCCCAAACGGCGAACGTACCGTCCTTGGGGATGTAGCTCAATTGGTTAGAGCACCGGCCTGTCACGCCGGAGGTTGCGGGTTCGAGCCCCGTCATCCTCGCTTCCCCTTCCGCGACACGCGACCCATATTGGCGGGAGCCCCTCATGCTCGCCGTCCGGGTGGTCCTCGTCGTCCTGTTTCCGACCGCCGCCGCCTTCGCGCAGGAAGGCGACGTGGCCGGCGTCCACGACCCCTGCATCGTCAAGGCGGGCGATTCGTTCCACGTCTTCTCGACCCACGGCGGGATCCAGGTCCGCGAGTCGCCCGACCTCTTCCACTGGCGCCGCGCCGGGCGCGTCTTCGAGGAATCCCCCGCCTGGGCCGTCGAGCGGCTTCCGGGCTACCGCAACGACCCCTGGGCGCCGGACGTCGCCTTTTTCAAGGGCGAGTACCGCCTTTACTACTCGGTCTCGTCCTGGGGACGGAACCGATCGATGATCGGCCTGGCCGCGAACAGGACCCTCGACCGCGCGTCGCCGGATTTCCAGTGGCGCGACGAGGGAATCGTCATCGAGTCGCGACCCGGGCGCGACGACTTCAACTGCATCGATCCGAACCTCGTCCTCGACGAGCGCGGCAGGCCCTGGCTGGCGTTCGGTTCGTACTTCAGCGGGATTCAACTGGTCGCGCTGGATCGCGACGGGCGACGGGCGGTCGGCGAGCCCTTCGCCCTCGCCAGACGGGAGGCCGGCGTCGAGGCGCCGTTCATCGTCCGCCGCGAGCCTTACTACTACCTGTTCGTCTCGATCGACCGATGCTGTCGAGGCGTGGACAGCACATACAAGGTGGCGGTGGGACGGTCGCGCGGGCTCGGCGGACCCTACGTTGACCGGGACGGCGCGAGGATGCTCGACGGCGGCGGCTCGGTGGTCCTTCAAGGCCGCGGCCGCTACCGCGGGCCGGGGCACAACGCGGTCCTGGGCGAGAACGGCCGCGACTACCTGATCCACCATTTCTACGACGCCGACCGCGGCGGCCGGTCGACCTTGCAAATCCGCGACTTGACCTGGAGCCGCGACGGCTGGCCGGTCGTCGGCGAGCCGATCGCCGGCGGGGTCGACGCCCGTTGAGTCGGCCGCCGCGCCGGTTCGGCGCTTGTGGCCTTGATACCGACCGGCGACGACGGGATAATTTCCACTTCATCGGTTCGCGCGACGACGGCGCGGGCGCATCGGGGATTGCAGCGGGGAAGGACGCGGTCCAAGACCATGGACCGGCCGAACCGGGAGGACACAAGCCAGAGATGTATGTACCTTCGAAGTTGTTCTTCACCAAGGGAGTCGGCACCCACCGCGAAAAACTGACCAGCTTCGAGTTGGCGCTTCGGGACGCCCGGATCGCCTGCTACAACCTGGTGCGGGTCTCCAGCATCTTCCCGCCGCGCTGCAAGGAGGTCTCCATCGAGCAGGGGCTCAAGGAACTCAGCCCCGGCCAGATCGTCCACGTGGTCATCAGCGAGTGCGCCACCGCCGAGCCCAACCGTCTGGTGGCCTCCAGCGTGGGCGTGGCCATCCCGCGCGACCGCGACCAGTTCGGCTACCTCTCCGAGCACCACGCCTACGGCCAGACCGCCAAGACCGCGGCCGACTACGCCGAGGACCTGGCCGCGGAGATGCTCGCCACCATCCTGGGCGTGGAGTTCAACCCCAACAGCTCCTGGGACGAGAAGCGCGAGATCTGGAAGATCGCCGACGTCATCTACAAGACCAAGGAAGTCACCCAGACCGCCGTCGGCCACAAGGACGGCAACTGGACCACCGTCATCGCCGCCGCCGTCCTGATCCCCTGATCGAAACGACGAGACCGCCGTGACTCGCACGCGGGTGCTGATCGTCGATCGCGACGAACCCGAGCCCGATCTCATCGCCGAGGCCGCCGTCGTCCTTTCGCGCGGCGGCCTCGTCGCGTTCGCCACCGAGACCGTCTACGGCCTTGGCGCCGTCGCCACGAACGCCGACGCCGTCCGAGGGATCTTCCAGGCCAAGGGCCGACCCTCGAACAACCCCCTGATCGTCCACGCCGCCGACGTCGACCACGCGCGCCGATACGCCGCGCGCTGGGACGATCGCGCCGAAAGCCTGGCCCGGCGCTTCTGGCCCGGCCCGCTCACCCTGGTCGTTCCAAGGACCGCGAGCATCCCCGACGTCGTCGCCGCCGGAGGGCCGACCGTCGGCGTTCGCGTCCCCGCGCCGACGGTCGCGCGGCGCTTGATCGAGCGCGTCGGTCTTCCCCTGGCCGCCCCCAGCGCGAATCGCTCGAACCGGATCTCGCCGACCCTCGCCGAGCACGTCGCCGCCGACCTGGACGGTCGCGTCGACCTGATCCTCGACAGCGGCCCGACCGCCGTCGGCCTGGAATCGACCGTCCTGGACCTGACCGCCGAGCCTCCGCGCGTGCTTCGGCCGGGGCCGATCACGGCGGACGAACTGAGCGCGGCCCTGGGCGTCGCGGTGGAATCCGGCCCCGTCGCCACCGACCCCGGCCGCCTCGCCAGTCCGGGGATGCTCCCGGTCCACTACGCGCCGAAGACCCGCGCCCTTCGCGTTCCGACCGTCGCCGAGCTTGTCGCCGTCGACTGGCCCGAGCGCGCCGGGCTGATCGCGTTCGAGCCGCTCCCGGAAGGCTCGATCCCCGATCGCGTGGTCCGGTTCGTGTTGCCCGATCCGGTCGTCGCGGCGCGGGAGTTGTATCGGGCGCTCCACGACCTCGACGCGAGGGGCCTCGACCTCATCGTCGCCGTCGAGCCTCCCGCCGGCGCCGCCTGGGACGCGCCGCGGGACCGCCTGCGGCGCGCGACGACGCCGCATCGTTAGGGGAACAACCGGCGCTGCGGGTCGAGCAGGTCTTCCTCGGGGTCGCGCTCCGGGACCGGCAGGCCGAGGTGGCGATAGGCCGAGGCGGTCGCCAGGCGACCTCGCGGGGTGCGGACGACGAACTCCCGGCGCAGGAGGTAAGGCTCGACCTCGTCGCGGATCGTGTCGACCGAGAGGGTCATCGTCGCGGCCAGGGCCTCGGCGCCGGTGGGGCCTCCCTTGAAGACGCGGATCAGGGTGTCGAGGTAGCGGCGGTCCTGCTTGTCCATCCCCTCGGAGTCGATCTCCTGCATGGCCAGGGCGTCCTCGGCGATGGCGACGTCGATCCTGCCGTCGGCGCGGGCGATGGCGTAGTCGCGGACCCATCGCAGCCGAGAGTTGGCGATCCGAGGCGTGCCGCGGCTGCGGCCGGCGAGTTCCCAGGCGGCCTCCGGGCTGATCTCGACCCGGAGTTTGGCGGCGTTGACGGTGATGATCCGCGCCAGGTCCTCCGGCTCGTAGAACTCCAGGTGCTCGTGCATGTGGAACCGCTCGCGAAGCGGCGAGGAGAGCATCCCGCTACGGGTGGTGGCCCCGATGATCGTGAACTTCTTCAAGGGGAGGTTGATCGTCCGCGCGGCCATTCCCTCGCCCAGGACGACGTCGACCCGGAAGTCCTCCATCACCGGGTAGATGAACTCCTCGACGGCGCGGGGGAGGCGGTGGATCTCGTCGATGAAGAGGATCGAGCCCTCCGCCGCGTTGGTGAGGTAGGGCATCACGTCCATCTTCTTGTCCAGCGACGCGCCGCTGGTGAGGCTCAGCTCCACCCCCAGCTCGTTGTGCAGCACGCCGGCGAAGGTGGTCTTGCCCAGGCCCGGGGGGCCGTCGAAGAGGATGTGCGGCAGGGGCTCGCCGCGCTTCTTGGCCGCGGCCAGGGCGATCGCCAGCCGCTCGGCGACGGCGCGCTGGCCGATGATCTCGGCGAGCCGCTGGGGGCGCAGCTTCTCCTCCACCGGGTCGGGCGGCGCGGGGTCGTCGGCCCTGGCGTCGGCCCCGGCCCTGGCTTCGCGGTCGCGTTCGCGGTCGTCGTCGGGCTTCTTTCCGGTGATCTTCACTTCTCGGGCCATGGCGTGGTCCTCCCTCGGCCGCGGCTCAGGGTGATACTGTTCGGCGTGAGATCGACACCCCCGCTAGCCGACGCCGGATGTCCCTTCTCCCCTTGTGGGAGAAGGTGGCCGAAGGCCGGATGAGGGGTGACGTTTCCAGAGGCTTCCGGTCGCGCCCACCCCTCATCCGCCCCTTCGGGGCACCTTCTCCCACAAGGGGAGAAGGGGGCATGGCGCTCTTGGCCGCCGCGTATGCGGGTCGAGCCGGACGGTATTGGGCTCAGGGCTTCTCCCTTTGATAGATCGCTTCGATCAGATCGTTGACCGACTTGAACTTCTTCCGGCCGGCCAGCGCGTGGTCGATCAGCGCGCGGGCCTGGGCGTCGGAGTGGCCGACCGCCAACAGCGCGGCGTAGGCGTCGCTGACGACGTCGGGCGCGGCGCGGGCGGGCTCGCCGTTGGAGGGGGCGGGCTCGGAGGTCGAGCCGTCCGGGTTGACGATCAGGGCGTAGATGCCGACCTTGCGCCTCAGCTTCGCCACGATCCGCTCGGCGGTCGCCTCGCCGATGCCGGGGAAGGTGGAGAGGGTCTTCACGTCCTGCTCCTGGATCGTGCGGGCGATCTCGCGCACCGGGCGGACCATCGCCCGAAGCGCCTTCTTCACCCCCACGCCGTCGACCGAGCAGAAGGTCTCGAAGAACTGGCGGTCGATGGTCGAGAGGAAGCCGACGAGCCTGGGCGTCATCCGCCCCCCCATCGCCTGGCCCTCGATGTAGAACGAGGTATGCAGGGTGATCGGCTCCCCGGCCTTCCCCTGGACCTGCCGCCGGGTATGCTCCGGGATCAGCACCTCCAACTCGAAGGGCTCGACGACCAGCGTCAGGCACTCCTCCTCCACCGCCCCCAGCACGCCCCTGATCCGAGTGATCACCGTCGCCCCCCGCGCTTGAACGGCCATGTGTTTTTGTTCAGATGATTGTAGACCGCGAATCCGACTTACGCAAGCGGGATTCCGGCGCGTCGCGGCCGACCGGGCGGGCGCCGCGGCGGTCGATAACGGGTGAGCAAGCGATTGCGCGTCACGGTCCTTCGCCGCGGCTCGCGGCGGGCGGATCGGGAGGCGCGCGAGGCTTCGCGCGGCGACGTTCGCGAGGGCGCCCGCGAGCGTCCCCGCGAACGGGTCGGGAAGCGCCGCGCCGCGGCCTTCGCGCGGCGTTTCGCGCGGCGTCGCGCGGTCGCGGTTCGACGGAAACCCTGGAAAACTCCGGACGGAACGAGGATCGATAGAATGGCAATAGAATATGGATATTCAAGTTTCGCGCGACGATTCGCTTCCGAGCCTCGAGGCGGCGCGGCGGCGGCGCGGCCGAAAAACCCGAAAATCCCCGAGAAATTCAAGGGTTTCGAAGCGTCTTCCTCTTCCACTGGGTCAAAGATTTGGTATGAATTGGCGCAGGGGCCGCTCAATGAGAGATGGTCCGCCGTGAGATCACGTCCGAGACGAGGTGCCCGATGGCCGCGAAGAAAGCGACACCCAAGAGCAGCGCCGTGAAGGCCGCCCCCAAGAAGGCCGTCACCAGGAAGGCCGCGGCCGCGAAGGCCCCGGTCGAGAAGGCCCCGGTCGAGAAGGCCCCCAAGAAGGCCGCGGCCGGCGTCAAGAAGACCGTCAAGAAGGCGGCGCCGGCGATCAAGCTGTCCGCCGCGCAGGAGAACCTGCTGAGGGAGATCGGCGGCGCCGGCGAGGCGGGCGTCGTCGCCTCCAAGAAGATCCAGAAGTCGCTCGACGCCCTCCAGAACAGGAAGCTCGTCAAGAAGGGGAAGAAGGAGGGGGAGTTCTTCAAGTACCACGTCTCCAAGGCGGGCGAGAAGCACCTCGCCGGCCTCGCCGCCCCCGCCGACCCCGCCTGAGCGCGACGACCCGCTCGTCCGCGACGACCCGCCAGGGCCGGTCCCGCGTCCACGCCGGGAGCCGGCCCTTTCTCATGCGCCCGGCGGGACGGCCGCGACGCGAAGCCGGTCTTGGCGGCCTGGGCGGGGGCCGTTATGATCCCCGGGCCACGTCGATCGGTCTTGCTCGCGTCGCGATCTGGCGCGACGTCCCATCTCCATCGTCACGAAGGGTGGTTCCTCGGCCATGGACGACCGAACTGTCTGGAGCGGCGCGGCCCGCGGGGTCGTCCTCGTCGCCCTCGTCGCGCTTTCGGCCTCGGGTTGCGCCCCATACATCGGCACCACGGCCAAGAGCTTCATGAAGCACGTCCGGACCAACCCCGACCCCAACGTCCGCTACCTCGCCTACACCAAGCTCGGGTCCAAGGACCTCTTCGACGACCCCCAGGACCGGGTCGCGGCCGTCGCCGTGCTGATCGACCGCTACAAGAAGGGGAAGGAGCCCCTGGCCAGCCGGGCGATGATCTGTCGGACGCTCGGCGAGTTGGGCGATCCCGCGGCCCGCGAGGTGCTCTTGAAAGCCGTCAACCACCCCGAGGCGGTGGTCAAGATCGAGGCCTGCCGCGCCCTGGGCAAGGTCGGCAAGTCGGAGGACGCCTCGGTCCTCGCGCGGATCATGACGCTCGACCCCCTGGAGGACGCGCGGGTCGCCGCCATCGACGGCCTGGCCGACCTCAAGAGCGACGACCCGCGGATCACCAAGGTGCTGCTCGACGCCATGGAGCACGACGACCCGGCGATCCGCCTGGCCTCGCTCGACGCGCTTCGGAAGATCACCGGCAAGGACCTGGGGACGGAGGTCGGCCCCTGGCGCAAGGATCTGGAGCCGCTCCTGGCCGCCGCCGAGCTGGCCGCCCCCTCCGACGCGCGCTCGCCGGCCGACGAGGCCGCCTCGAAATCGGCCGCCGCGCGCGGCCCGTTCGCCTCCTTGCCCGAGCCGGCCGAGGCCGACGCGGCCGAGCCGGGCGAGCCCCCGGCGAAGGCGGTCGCGACCGCGGGCGGGAAGTCGGCCGGGACCGCCGCGGCCGAGGCGGACGAGGACGAGGCCGCGACGAAGCCGATCAAGACCGCGGCGGCCGGGAAGTCGAAGCGGAGGCCGGCCAAGGCCGAGGCGGGCGAGGACGATGAGGAGGAGGACGCCACCCCGCCGTTCATCAGCTTCTTCCTGCGTCGCGGCAAGGCCCTCTCCGATCGCGAGCGCGAGCGCGCCCGCGCCCGCGCCGCGTCGGAGTGGGCCGACACCGACGCGCGGCTGAAGTCCAACGGCATCACCTCGCCCAATCGCTGAGCCACCCGCCGCGGCTGTTGGGATGGCCTCGCCACGCTCGGGCGCGTCATAATCACGCGACGACGCGAACCGCGCTCGGTCCCCGCGCGTCGGACGAGGACCCCGCCGCGCGTCGGCACCCGAGAGGCGAGATGGACGGTCACACGCTCGAACTGCTAGGCGTCTCCAAGATCAAGGAGCTGGTCGCCGCCCGCGCCGCCTGCTCGCTGGGCAAGGAGGCCGCCCGCGCGCTGGAGCCCTCGCGCGACCCCGCCGAGGTCGCCGCGCGACTGGCCGTGACGACCGAGATGGTCGAGGCCCTGCGCTCCGGCCTTCGCCCTCCGCTGGGGGGGCTTCACGACGTCCGGCCCCTGGTCCGCCGCGCCCGGATCGGCGCGATGCTGGAGGCGGAGGAGCTTTCCCAGGTCGCCGAGACCCTGCGCTCCGTCGCCGCGTTGGGCGACTGGCTGGAGCGCCACGGCGGCAACTTCCCCAGGCTCGGCGGCATGCGCGCCGACGTCGGCGAGTTCGGCTCGGTCCGAACCGCGATCGAGGGCTGCCTCGACGCCCGCTCCAAGGTGCTCGACACCGCCAGCAGGCGGCTCTCCACCATCCGGCGCGAGATGGAGGAAGTCGAGGCCAGGATCCAGGAGAAGCTTCGCTCCATGCTCCGCTCCGCGGAGGTGAAGCGGGCCTTGCGCTACGGCAACTTCACCATGGTCGGCCACCACTACGTCCTCCCCGTGGCCAAGGACCATCGCGGCGAGATCCCCGGCTCCGTCCAACGCACGAGCGCCAGCAACGAGACCGTCTACGTCGAGCCCGCCGCCATCGCCGACAAGTCGGCCCAACTCTCCTTCCTCCGCGGCCGCGAGCAGAAGGAGATCCGCCGGATCCTCCGCTGGCTCGGCGCCCAGGTGGGCCAGGTCGCCGACTCGCTCCTGGGGACGCTGGCCAACCTCGGGGAACTCGACCTGATCCACGCCAAGGCCCGCCACGCGATCGACTACCGGATGCGCGCCGCCGACCTTTCCGCCGACGGCGGCCTGGTCCTCCGCCGCGCCCGTCACCCGCTTCTGGAAGCCATCTTCCGCCGCGACCCGGCGCTGCTGGTCGAGCCCCCCTCCCCCGCGGCCGTCGAAACCGACGAGCCCGTCTCCACCGCGTCGCCGCCGCCCCAGCCGAAGCGCGAGGTCGTCCCCATCGACGCGCATCTGGGCCTTCGGTTCCGAATCCTCGTCATCACCGGGCCCAACACCGGCGGCAAGACGGTGGCGCTCAAGACCGTGGGATTGTTGGCGGTGATGACCCAGATGGGCTTGCACGTCCCCGCCGCCGAGGGCTCGCGGCTGCCGATCCTCGATCAGGTGCTCGCCGACATCGGCGACGAGCAAAGCCTGGAGCAGTCGCTCTCCACCTTCTCGTCGCACGTCCGCCGCGTCTCGGAGATCCTCGGCAAGGCCAACGAGCGCTCGCTGGTGCTTCTGGACGAACTCGGCGCCGGCACCGACCCCGCCGAGGGCGCCGCCCTGGGCCGCGCGATCCTCGACGAGCTGGACTCCGTCGGCTGCCTGGCGATGGTCACCACCCACATCGGCGACCTGAAGACCTACGCGCTATCCAACCCCCGCGCCGAGAACGCCGCGGTCGAGTTCGACGTCGAGACGCTCCAGCCGCGCTACCAGGTCCACATCGGCGACGTCGGCCAGTCCAACGCCCTGAAGATCGCCCGCCGGCTCGACATGCCCGAGCACCTCGTCGCCCGCGCCCAACGCTATCTCGACCAGGCCCAGGGCTCCACGATCCCCGAATGGGAACTCATCGCCAGGATGCGCAAGGAGGCCGAGACGGCTCGCCAGGAGGCGATCGCCGCGGCGGCCGACGCCGAGCGCTCCCGCGACGCCGCCGCCCAACGCCTGCTGGCCCTGGAGATGGAAAGCCGCCGCGAGGTCGATCTGGCCGAGGCCCGCGCCCGACTCCAACCCGGCGACAAGGTCGTCGTCCCGCGGCTGGGCTACGACCGTCCGGGGCGGGTCGTGAAGATCGACCCGCGCAAGAAGACGGCGGCCGTCGCCATCGGCCACGTCACCTGGGACGTGGCCGTCGACGAACTCGTCCCCCAGGAAACCGCCGCCCCCGTCGTCGCCAGGCCCGACCGATCCAGGACGCCCCGGCTGGAAGACTTCCACGACTGACGGCGATCACTTCGGATCGACCCCCGGCAACGGGAAAAGCTCCGACGGGACGTGCTCGCGCTCCATCACGGCCTTGATCTCGGCGACGACCTCGGGATGGTCCGCGGCGACGTCGCGGCTTTCGGTCGGGTCGGCGTCGATGTTGAACAGGCCGATGGCGAGGTTCCCCTTCCTCATGTCCTGGCGGACCCCTTTCCACCGGCCCATGCGGACGGCCTGCTGACCGCCGTAGCCGGGGAACTCCCGGTAGAGGAACTCGTGTTCCTTCCGCTCGGCCGGCTCGCCCAGCAGGACGGGGGCGAAGCTGACGCCGTCGAGCCCCGCGGGGAGCGCGTCCCGGCCGCCGATCAAATCCATGAACGTCGGCGCGACGTCGGGGAAGTAGCCGAGGAAGTCGCTGGTCGAACCCGCCGCCACTCGACCCGGCCAGCGGACGATCAGCGGGACCGCGACGCCGCCCTCGTAGGCCGAGCCCTTCAGCCCGCGCAGACCGCCGGCCGACTTGAAGAAGCCGCTGTCGGCCCCGCCGACGTCGAACGTCGGGCCGTTGTCGGACGCGAAGACCACGATGGTTTCGTCGTCGAGCTTCAACTCCCGAAGCAGGTCCATCACCCGGCCGACGGTTCGATCCATCCGGGTGACCATCGCCGCGTAAGCGGCGTGGGGCTTCGCCTGCGCGAAGTATCCTTTCTTGCCGTCGTAGGGGACTTCCTCGCCGAGCTTGCCGTCGTACTCGGCCAGCGAGTCGTCCGGGACCTGAAGCGCCAGATGGGGGATGGTGAACGGCAGGAAGAGGAAGAACGGCTCGTCGCGGTGGGCGCGGAGCCACTTCAGGGCGTCGGCCTCCATCAGGTCGTGCGAGTAATGTTCACCCGTCGGTCCTCCGGGGTTGCCCGGCAACTCGACCTTCTCGCGGTCGTTCCAGAGATGGTTCGGGTAGTAGTCATGGGCGAGGCGCTGGCAGTTGTAGCCGAAAAAGTGGTCGAAGCCCTGGTTCATCGGGTCGCCCTCGGAGCCGGGGAAGCCCAGGCCCCACTTGCCGATGGCGGCGGTGGCGTAGCCGTTGGCCTGGAACATCTCGCCGAGGGTCACCTCCGAGTCGGGGATCGGGGCCTGGCCCTCCGGCTTGATCTCGCGGTTGTCGCGGACGAAGCCGTGGCCGGAGTGCTTCCCCGTCATCAGCGCGCAACGCGATGGCGCGCAGACCGGCGACCCGGCGTAAAACCGGGTGAACTTCATTCCCTCCGCGGCGAGCTTGTCGATCGACGGCGTGCGGATCTTCTCCTGGCCGTAGGCGCCCACCTCGGCGCGGCCGAGGTCGTCGGCCAAAATGAAGACGACGTTCGGCCCCCGCTCGCCCGCGAGGGCGGGCGCGCTTAGGGCCGGAACGGTGAGCAAGGCGAGGACGGCCGGGATCAGGCGACGTCGCATGGGCTTGGGCTCCAGGGTCCGCCGTTGCGAATTTGGGAAGAATACAAACGATCTTCCCCCCTCGCGGGGAAGACAGACCGCGAAGCGGTCAGATGAGGGGGACGGCAAGCACAAACGCCGTTGACGTTAGCAGTAGGCTCGCCCGGCGGACGCTGGATCCCGACGGCTTTCCGTCTAGCCCCCCCTCATCCGGCCCTTCGGGCCACCTTCCCCCGCGAGGGGGGAAGGCCGTTACGATCGTTCTACCCGCGCCGGCCGCGGCCGACCAGACCCCGAGGAGTCGCGATCGATGAGGATCTGCTGCATCGCCGACATGCACGGCAACCTGCCGGACGTCCCGCCGTGCGACCTGCTGTTGCTCGGCGGCGACCTGGGCCCCAAAAGAAGCCGCGACGTCGCGGCGGCCCGATTCTGGCTGGACACGACGTTCCGCGCGTGGCTGGAGACGCTCCCCAGGACGACGGCGGTCGTCGGCGTGGCCGGCAACCACGACTTCGTCTTCGAGAAGGGCCACCCGAAGTTCGACCGGCCCCTCCCCTGGACCTACCTGCAAGACTCGGCGACGACCGTCGACGGCCTGTCGATCTGGGGGACGCCCTGGCAGCCGACGTTCTACAACTGGGCGTTCAATCTCGACGAACCCGTCCTGGCCGCGAAGTGGGACCTCGTCCCGGATGGGACCGACGTTCTCTTGCTCCACGGCCCGCCGTTCGGTTACGGCGACCCCACGCCCCGCGGCCCCGTCGGCTCGGAAAGCCTCCTGCGCCGGATCGAGGCGCTCCAGCCACGCCTGGCCGTCGCCGGACACATTCACTCGGGATACGGCGTTTATAAGATCGGGGCGACGACGTTCGTCAACGCGGCCCACGTCGACGAAGGCTACCAACCCGCGAACCGGCCCGTCCTGCTGGACCTGACCGACGCGGGGGTCGTGGCGGTCGACGTCGGCCCACTTTGACGCGGACCCTATAATGCGGGCGAAGACGATCCCTGGACCCCTGGAACATCCGCGAATGAGCACGAAAGCCTACGCCGCCCAGTCCGCCGCGTCCCCGCTGGCCCCGTTCACGCTCACCCGTCGCGCTCCGTTGCCGACCGACGTCGCCATCGACGTCCTCTACTGCGGCGTCTGCCACACCGACCTGCACCAGGCCCGCGACGAGTGGCGCGGCACGACCTTCCCCTGCGTCCCCGGCCACGAGATCGTGGGGAGGGTCGCGCGGGTCGGCTCGGCGGTGACGAAGTTCAAGGTGGGAGACCTGGCGGCCGTCGGCTGCATGGTCGACTCGTGCCGGACCTGCCCGAACTGCGAGGATGGGCTGGAGCAGTACTGCGACGACGGCGGCACGGTCTTCACCTACAACAGCCCCGACAAGCACTCCGGCGGCATGACCTTCGGCGGCTACTCAGAACACGTCGTCGTCGATGAGGCGTTCGTCCTGAAGGTCTCCGACAAGGCCGACCTGGCGGCCACCGCCCCCCTGCTCTGCGCGGGGATCACGACGTACTCCCCCTTGAAGCACTGGAGGGTCGGGCCGGGGAAGACGGCGGGGATCGTCGGCCTGGGGGGGCTGGGGCACATGGGCGTGAAGCTGGCGCGCGCGTTCGGGGCCCACGTCGTGCTGTTCACGACCTCGCCCGAGAAGGCCGAGGACGCGCGACGGCTGGGCGCCCACGAGGTGGTCGTCTCCAGGGACGCCGACGCCATGGCCCGCCGCGCCAATAGTTTCGACTTCGTCCTCGACTGCGTCTCGGCCACCCACGACGTCGCGCCGTACTTGCGGCTCTTGAAGCGCGACGGCGCGTTGGTGCTGGTGGGCGCGCCGGCGGAGCCGCTGTCGGTGGAGGCGCACAACCTGATCAACAACCGCCGCGCGTTCTCCGGCTCCATGATCGGCGGCATCGCCGAGACCCAGGAGATGCTCGACTTCTGCGCCGAGCGCGGCATCGCCTGCGACGTCGAGACGATCAAGATCCAGGAGGTCGAGGACGCCTACGCCCGGCTCCTGAAGGGGGACGTCCGCTACCGTTTCGTAATCGACATGGCGTCGCTTAGAGGTACGGCCTGAGCGGCGGGGCCTCGCCTCCAAACGTCATCAAAGGCTGATGACAAGCATTGTTTAGGTCGGCCTAGGCTGGCTATTCCGTCCCCTCGCCCGGCGGGCTGACGACCCGACACTTTTTCGGAGGCCGCGGCGATCATCGCCTTCTCCCCTTGAGGGAGAAGGTGGCCCGAAGGGCCGGATGAGGGGTCGACCGGCGTCGCGTTTCGGCGGAAGCCATGGGAGGAAAGCGACTTCGAGTCCGATGGCTTCCGGTCCCGCCCACCCCCCGTCCGGCCTTCGGCCACCTTCTCCCTCAAGGGGAGAAGGCCGTTAAGCGCCGGCTTGCGTGAGAGTCGCA
>Ga0209916_1001700_pt1 | contig 15842 bp, 15 predicted proteins | sample ThiBio_1000_plan_FD_183956 | JGI IMG/M metagenome (GOLD analysis project Ga0209916, IMG submission 183956) | Wastewater bioreactor microbial communities from Cape Town, South Africa - Thiocy_solids_2 (SPAdes) | ecosystem: Engineered > Bioreactor > Thiocyanate-remediating > Anaerobic-Aerobic ... | reverse complement strand
TTTACGCATGTCCCGGACCTACGACTAAAGTCGTATAGATGCGCCTCCCGCGACATGGCAAGCTGGCATTCCCATCAAAACAAGCGAGGGAGGAGAAAATGAAACGACGTGGATTCACCCTGGTGGAGCTGCTGGTTGTGCTGGCGGTAGGGTCGATTTTATTGGCGATTGCGGTTCCAGGCTATGGGTTTCTGGTCAACACCAGCAGAGTGGCGGCTGTGACGAACGATCTGGTCAGCAGCTTGCAACTGGCGCGATCCGAGGCGATCAAGCGGGGGACGCGGGTGACGGTGTGCAAGACGGCCAATGCTGGAGTTGCCATGCGGGTTTGTGATGCCGCGGCCAAATGGCATGAGGGCTGGCTGGTGTTTGTCGATGAAGGAACGCCAGGTGTGATCGACGCCAACGACTTCTTGCTGCGGGTGCACGAGCATGCCCATGCTGACGTAACCATTACTGCCAACAGCCACCTCAGTCATTTCATCAGTTACCTGAGCGACGGACGTAGCCGGGGAGGGGCGGGACCAGGTAACGGCACGTTCGAGATTTGTGTGTCCGGCTCGCGTCGTGACATCGTCATCAACAATGCTGGGCGTCCGCGACTCGTTTACGGTAGTTGCTGATCTCGTTGGCTCTTAAAGTTGGCTCCATTCGTGACGATAAGCATTGTGGATTCCTGAAACCCAGTGTTGGCGGGTTTGGCCGTTCATGAAGCCAATCACGCCATTCGTCTTGTGGAACTGGACTTCGTTGCCCCCAATTTTTAATGTGGCAGCGTGAAACGAGAACCTGAAAACCATGACTGACGCCCCGAGCACAATGCGCGGATTCACCCTGATCGAACTGCTGGTCACGCTGGCTGTGGCGGCTATATTGCTGACCGTTGCCGTTCCGAATTATCAGATGTTCGTGATGAATAGTCGTATGACGACGCAGGCGAACGACCTGATCACCGCACTTAACATGGCTCGGAGCGAGGCTGTCAAGCGCGCAGCGAATGTGATGGTGTGTACTGGTATCGGTTGTCCCGGCAACGTCAGTTGGACACAAGGATGGATCATCGCGGACGCAGCTGGTAACCCTATTCGGAAACAACAGGCGTTGAGTGGGGCCAGCACGGTAACACCCGGCACGGATGTGGCCAACACGATTACCTTTACATCCAATGGCCGCACGACTATATCCACTACGGCCACTGTGGCGAGCACCACACTTACGCTCTGTCCTCCTGTCCCTGCCATCGTCCAGGGGCGGGCCATCCAAATCGAACGGACTGGACGCACGCGTGTTTCAGCCGTTGCCTGCCCATGAGGATGCCCATGAAACAGTCAGGATTCACCCTGCTTGAAATATTAGTTGCCATGCTGGTGATGGCCATCGGCCTACTCGGCTTGGCCGGCCTGATGACATCCAGCATGCGTAACAACCTCAGCGCCAGCCACCGCACCCAGGCTACCTGGATGGCTTACGACATCGTCGACAGGATGCGCGCCAATCGTGCAAGCGCGGTCACCGGTGCCTACGCCTCCCCGATGGGAGTGGCGGCCAACTGTTCGGCAGCCGTGCCCGCCGGCACGGTCCCGGTACAGGATATCGCGGCGTGGAAAAACCAGCTTGCCTGTGCGCTTCCAGCGGGTAACGGTTCGATCGCGGTTGATGTGAACACGAAGGTGGCAACCGTCCTGATTCAGTGGGACGACAGCCGTGGTCTTCAAGATAGCGCAAACCAGACGGTCAAAACGTTCAAGGTGGAAACGCAATTATGAGACCGATTTTGATGTCGTCGCGTAACCAGTCGGGTTTCGGTCTGGTCGAACTGATGATCGCCATGGCCATCGGCCTGGTTCTGCTGGGCGGGATCGGCTACTTGTATATAGGTAGCCGTGGCGCGTTCCGCACTACCGACAACCTGTCGCGCATGCAGGAAAACGCGCGTTATGCCCTCGATATGATGAGCCGAGACATCCGTATGGCCGGGTATGTTGGGTGCGGAAACATGGCCTCCATCAAGGTTAACACCATCGCCAATCCACCCGTTCCGCCCATGACTATCGGTAACGCCTTGATCGGCTACGACAGTGGCGTAGGTTGGGTCAATCCTACCGCGATTACACGTGTAGCGAACACGGATGTCTTGTCGGTCATGGGCGCATTCAGCAACGGCGTCAACCTGACAGGCAATCTGGCCCCACAGAATGCCAACGTACAGATCAATGGCAATCCGGATGGCTTCCAGGCAGGCGACGTGCTGGTGATCACCAATTGCGTGAATGCCGATGTGGTCAAGGCAACCAACGTATCGAGCGGCTCCGGCACAACCATTACGATCGCCCATTCGAACAGCAATAATACCGGCAACCGTATTGGCGTCTATGGATCCGACGCCTTTGTCATGCGGATGAACCAGTACTCGTATTTCATTGGGACCAACCCGGCGGGCAATCCGGCCCTCTACCGCGTGGGACTGAGTGGCAATGCTGAGGAACTGGTCGAGAACGTGCAGGACCTGCAATTCAGATATGGTCTGGATACCAACTCCGATGGCGCTGTAGACAGTTTCAGTGCGACGCCCGGAAACTGGACCCAGGTGGTGAGCGTCACGGTGAATCTGCTGATGCGCAGCCCCGACAACAGTCTTTCGACCTCACAGCAGCCTGTCACGTACAACAATGGCACCTTTACGCCTACCGGGACTGATCGCAGGCTTTATCAGGTGTATTCGGCCACCGTGGGCGTGCGCAACCGTCTGCCGGCCATGTGACCAATGAATACCATGCCTACCCAAACTCTTTCTTCCCAAAACGGCGCGGCGCTGATTACCGGCCTGATTTTTCTGGTCGTGCTGACACTTATTTCGCTCTCGGCGATCAAGTCCACGTCACTCGAAGAGCGCATGGCAGGCAATGCACGTGACCAGGATGTCGCCTTCGAGGCGGCCGAGGCTGGCATACGTGACGCCATGAAATACATTGCCTCGGCAGGGCTGTCCCCCGCCTCCGCTTTTGCTTCAGGCTGTTCGGCGGGCTTGTGTCTGAACGACCCCACCACTCCAGTCTGGACGTCGATCACCAGTAACAATCAATGGACATCGAACAAAACCAAAGCCTATACCGGCGCGGCGCTTAAGTTCGACGCGACCAACCTTCCCACGCAGCCCCGCTACATCATCGAGTTGATTCCGAACAATGTTCCGGCATTCGGATCCAGTGCATCGACCGGGAAAGGGAACACCTCGGGAGCTCAACTGCTTCCATTCCGCATCACCGCACGTGGCTGGGGCATGACTGGACAAACTCAGGCCACGGTGCAAGCCACCGTTGTCTATTGACGCGCAGGGAGATTTCATGATGACCTTCAACCGTAGGCCTGTATCTCTGGCGCTCATGGCCGCTTTTTCTTTAGGCCATTACGGCATGTCGAGCGGCGCGCTGCTGAGCCTGAGCCAGGTGCCACTGTTCGTCACATCGGGGAGCAAGGCCAACGTGTTGCTGATCTTCAGCAATTCTAACGCCATGGACGAAGACCCGACCGGCTTGGCCGTGGGGAGCGCCGACCCGACCAGCAAATCGGAGATCGCCCGTACGGCCGCCCGCAGCCTGGTGACGAACTACACTGGCCAGATCAACATGGGTTTGATGGCATATCAGCAAAGTAACGTGGCACATAATTGGCTGAATCAAAGCCCTTACGACGCCAGTTATGATCCGGCCAACTATGATCCGTCGTGGACGGGAGCACGAGACAGCGCAACCCATAAAAAATACAAAATTCCGAATCCGACCAGTCCGAATGCTTCGGGAGCTTGCACGACGTCGAGCGGCGTTCAGGTCGACTGCATTTACTACAACGTCAATCTTCCTTATTACTCCGGGAACCCGGCTGGCAGCAGCTTCTGTTATTCCGCCACCAATGGATCGAGCAGCTATGCTACCTTTCCAGGCGACCATACAAGCTATGCGTGCTATGGCACCAAGACGGGTACTTCGGATGCGGCGCCTGGCTCTTCGGGTGCGGGTTATAGTTCATCCCTGTTCAGCGGGACTTTTGGACCGACCGATAGCGATTATGCGCAGGCGATCGATGATTTTGGCCAAAGGTTGGCATCGACTGATGCCGGACCAACCTGGTTTTCCAATAGCAGCCCCGGCAAGGGCTATCTGCATGTGCCGATTGCGAATCTGGACACGACGCAAGCCGCAAAACTCAACCTCAAGCTGGCAACTTCGATCGTGCCTACCCGCAGCGGTTCAGGCATCTGGAACGACGACCCGACCAGCATTTCGGGTGGCAATACATGGAATAATTCCAACGCGCCCTTGATCAATGCGGGCCTGACACCCATTACGGGAACATTCATGACGGCCAAGGATTATTTCAACGGCGCCACGACGAATTTTGGAACGGCTCAAGGCGGAGCGCAGTCCGCGCCCCCCAATTCGTGCAACAAGGATTTCGTGGTGTTCCTGACGAACGGTCTGCCCAGCGTGACCGCCACAGGTGGGGCTGTTACCTATCAAACCGGCCAGCCTTACTCGGCGTCCGAAGTGACGAATGCAGTGACCGCAGTAACCAACTTGAATAGTGGCACGCGACCCGTCAAAACCTACGTCATCGGGTTTGCCTTGCCCGAGTTTACCAACAATTACTTCATCACCAATCCGCCTAATCCACTCGATCAGATGGCGGCGGCCGGTGGAACCACCACGGCCTCGTATGCCAACAACCTGACCACCCTGAATTCGACCTTCAACGCCATTTTCAGCAGCATCATTGCACAATCAGGTGCCGCCGCCGCCGTGGCGATGACGTCCGGATCGGTCGTGGCAGGCGGAAAGATCTACCAAGGGCAGTTTAACTCGTCGGACTGGTCGGGCGACATGATTGCCTACAACACCAACTCCTCCACGGGCGCGATCACCACGGTGGCGTGGCAGGCGGGTACGGTGCTCAACGGCCAGAACTATGGTACCGGCCGGAATATCCTCACCTACAAGCCGAGCACATCGAGCGGTATTCCATTCCGCTGGCCCGCCAACCCAGCCAGTCCGACTACCGGAGAACTGGATATCAGCCAAGTGACCGCGCTGACATCCAATCCCAGTCTCAATGGCACCAATCCGAGTGATACCGGGGTCAACCGGTTGAACTACCTGCGTGGGCAAACCGGTATCAATGGCTTCCGTCCGCGCCTGATCAGCGTGCTTGGTGACGTGGTCAATTCGGCGCCGTCTTATGTAGGCGCGCCGGCGTTCAACTACCCGGATAATCTCGAGGCTGCGAGCTACTACGCGTTTCGTTCCACTTATTCCAGTCGCACGCCCATGATCTATGTGGGCGCCAATGACGGGATGCTGCATGCTTTCGATGCCACAACGGGGCAGGAGAAGCTGGCCTATGTACCCAGCAAGGTCTACCCGAACCTGGCCAAGTTGATATCACCCAATTACAGCCATCGTTACTACGTTGATGGTTCACCGACGGTAGTCGATACGTTTTACTTGGGCGCTTGGCATACCACGCTAGTTGCCAGTCTGGGGGCCGGGGGTCAAGGCTTGTATGCACTGGACGTGACCAATCCAAGTACCTTCAGCGAAGCCAATGCGAGTTCGATCGTGAAATGGGAATATAACGACGCCGATCTCGGTTATGTCTATGGCCAGCCGAGCATCGTGAAGCTCAACACGGGGCAATGGGCCGCGGTATTCAGCAACGGCTACAACAATAGCGAGGCGGATGGCAGTGCCAGTACCACCGGCTACGCTTATCTGTATATCGTGGATATCTCCACCGGGGCGCTGATCAAGAAAATTTCCACCAACACCGGATCGACCGCGACGCCCAATGCGCTGGCCACGCCTACACTCGTTGATGCCAATGGCGATGGCACGGTGGATTATGCTTATGCCGGCGATTTGCAGGGCAATATGTGGAAATTCGACCTCTGCAATGCAAATAACCAGGGTGTATGTGCCAGCAATACAAATGGATGGGCAGTGGCCTTTGGCTCGACAGGTTCACCTCAGCCGTTGTTTACCGCCAGGGATGCCAGCAACAACCCTCAACCCATCACCAGTGCAGCCGAAGTGACCCGCTTTTTCAGTGGAGATGGGTATCAGTTGTATTTCGGAACGGGCAAGTATCTCGAAAACGGTGATATTTCCACAACGGGAACCCAGACGTTCTATGCCATATGGGACAAGGCCTTGTCGCCCTCCACCATATCCGGGCGAAGCGTATTGCAGCCGCAAACGATTACCACGACGACAACCGTGTCCGGCAATACTTACCGTACGACAAGCAATAACACCGTGGCCTGGGACGGGCTTGTATCGGGTGGCACGATGCGCGGCTGGTATATGGACCTCCCCGCATCGGGTGAGCGGGTAGTGAGCGACCCCGCGTTGTATGACAATCGCATCCTGTTTACCACCTTGATCCCTAATGCCTCGACGTGTTCGGGCGGCGGCGATGGATGGCTGATGGAGTTGGATTCAGTGGGAGGCGGGGCGTTGGGCGGGCCTACTTTTGATGTGGACGGGGATGGCGTAGTGAGCACGACCGATAATCTTGGTACCACCGGATCGTACGCGTCGGGGGTCAAGAAGTCGTCGATTCCCAGCGCCGTGCGCATGCAAAAGAATCCTGGCGGCCCGGGTGGTGGGTCAATGAACAAATGGACCAGCATGAGCAAGAAAAACACAACGACGAATTCGTCGCTTGAAAACGAACTGAACAGCCTGCCTTCGATACAGAACCGTTCAAGCTGGCGGCAGATTTTTCAATAAGGGGTGATGATGAAACGGATAGCAGCGATACTATTTTTGCCGGCCATTTTGTCCAACGGCCAGACGTATGCCATGACCCGTGTTGACGCTGCTCCGGGCACGGAGAGCCGTGCTGCTGTATCCACACCGAGCCAGATGCGGCAAAGCGGCAAGATCGATGCGATTTATGCCAGTGCCAGCAAACTTGTGATTAGCGGCGTGACCTATGCGTACAACCCGTTGACAACAATCGTCATGATGAATGGAAAACGGAGCACGATTAGCGATGTGCGCGTAGGGGAAACGGTACAGTTCCAGACTTCATCGCAAGACGCACACTTGCCAGCCTTGCTGACATTGATGAGCGTACAGAGACGATGACTTGGGAGGGGGCCGCGATGAAACCGATCCAAAGTTTCAAATCTCATTTGGGGATCACCCTGATCGAATTGATGGTAGTCGTGGCTATCGTTGGTATCCTGGCTTCCATTGCCTACCCTAGCTACCAGGATTATGTGCGACGCAGCAAACGTGCTGACGCGCAGGCGATCATGACGGAGAATACACAATTTATGGAGCGCTACTTCACGACGAATGGCACCTATACCGGCGCAGTGTTGCCTGCGAACCAATCGCCCAAGAGCGGGACGGCAGATTACAACATCACCCTGCCAGTCGCGAACCTGACTGCGACGACCTATACTATACAAGCTGCGCCAACCGGGACATTCAGTGACCCGCTGTGCGGAACACTGACAGTAGACCAGACAGGCAACCGGACCGAATCGGGAAACGGCAGTTTGGCAGACTGCTGGAAGAACTGATCTGCTCAATATCCGACGTCCGTCAGGCGCCGAATATGTGGATTACTTCTTTTTGTTGTTGCGATTTTTTGCCCTGACTACCAATCCCGCTACGGCACCAATCCCCAGCAGCCAAAGCGCGTTAGGCTCCGGGATGGGTGAGGGGGCGACTGTAATGGCAAAAACCGGAAATGCTGTCGTCGCAAGAATGAAGCTCGCCAATAGTTTGTGCATGATGGTTTGTTCTCCAGGGTGAAATAAACATTTATCGTAAAGACAGCCATGATTATGAATCGACTCGCTTCCATCAGGCTTGCCATTCATTAAGCAGAATTCAGGCCTGATGGAAGGCCTATTGAAAAACCATTTAAAAACCATTTAAAAACAATAGACTGAGTCATTGACAAGCGGGTCGTATGATTCACCCAGTCAGGAATGTAAAAAAAGCTGACAAATCACGCTGCTTGCAGTACGCGCATTACTGATTTTTTTTTGTGTGGGGCTCTCTGGATCAGCCTAGGCCTTTCGGCAGTGGAAACCCCACATTTTCTTCGGCACCTTTTAGATTGATGACCTGCCCTGACCTGGATTGGGTCAGAAACGTAATGACGTCCTGAACCAGGACTTCCGGAGCCGAAGCGCCAGCCGTCACGCCGACGCGCTGCTTGCCTTCAATCCACCGCAGATCGATTTCACTGGCGTTGTCGACCATGTAAGCCGTCACGCCAAGGTTCTGGGCCACTTCTCTCAACCGGTTGGAGTTTGAACTGGTCGGCGAGCCCACCACGATCACCACATCGCTTTCGACGGCCAGCTTCTTGACCGCATCCTGCCGGTTCTGCGTGGCATAGCAGATGTCGTCTTTCTTCGGGCCGGTAATGCGGGGGAAGCGTGCACGCAGGGCATCGACCACGCGCGCGGCGTCATCAACCGACAGCGTGGTCTGGGTAACGTAGGCGAGTTTGTCGGGATCGGCAACCCGCAGGCTGGCGACGTCTTCCGGGGTCTCGACCAGGTACATGCCGCCATTCGACTGGCCCAGCGTGCCCTCGACCTCGGGGTGGCCTTTGTGGCCGATCATCACGATCTCGAACCCCTTGTCGTGCATCTTGCTCACTTCGACGTGGACCTTGGTGACCAGCGGGCAGGTCGCGTCGAACACGTTGAGGCCACGTGCCTCGGCTTCGGCGCGCACGGCCTGCGAGACGCCGTGGGCGCTGAAGATGACGGTGGCACCGGCAGGCACTTCCGCCAGTTCCTCGACGAAGATGGCGCCCTTGGCCTTGAGGCCGTTGACGACAAAGGTGTTGTGGACGACTTCGTGGCGCACGTAGATGGGCGCGCCGAATTTTTCCAGCGCGCGCTCGACGATGGCGATGGCGCGGTCGACGCCGGCGCAGAAGCCGCGCGGGTTGGCGAGAAGGATGGTGGGGGTCATGAGGGTTGCCTTAGAGGATGCGGACGATCTCGACTTCGAATTCGATCGACAGGTCGGCGAGCGGATGGTTGAAATCGACTTTCACCGCGCCGTCGCCGATTTCCAGGATGCGTCCGGCCAGCGTCTGGCCGTTGGGCATGGCGAATTCGACCAGTTGATCGACGGCGAATTCCATGTCGGCGGGCAGGTCCGTTCCGGGCAGCGTCTGGACCAGGTCGGGTTGGCTGGCGCCGAAGGCCTGCCAGGGATCGAGCAGGAAGACGTGGCGTTCGCCGGGAGCGAGATCGATCAGCCACTGCTCCAGCATCGGCGCCAGGGTGCCGTCGCCAAGTGTGAGCGTCTCGGGTTCGGCATCGTCGAAGTTGGAAACGATATCGTCGCCACCGCGCGGCCGCAGCGCATAGCGGAGCGCCAGGGTGTCGCCCATGGCAACGGTGCGTGCGCTCATGGTTTGCTTGCCGGGACGCGCTTGCCGCGCAGGCTGTCCCAGATCAGCAGAACGGCGCCGACGGTGATGGCGGAATCCGCGACGTTGAAGGCGGGCCAGGCGAGGCCCCGGTAGTGGAAATACAGGAAATCCACCACGTGGCCGAGCGCGACGCGGTCGATCACGTTGCCGAGCGCGCCGCCGAGCACCAGCGCCAGTGCGAACGACAGATGCGGATCATGGGCATGGCGCTTCAGCAGACGCACGATGACCACGGTCGCGACGATGCCCACCGCGATGAAGAACCAGCGTTGCCAGCCGCCCGCGTCGGCGAGGAAGCTGAATGCCGCGCCGGTGTTGTACACCAGCACCAGCGAAAAGAAGGGCAAAACCGGAATGGCTTCCTGGTAGTCGAGCGTGGACGTCACCCAGAACTTTGTCAGATGGTCGAGCACGATCACGGCCAGTGCGATGCCCAGCCATTTGCGCATGGCCGGATTGAGGAAATCAGGCATGGCTGCGCACCTCGCCTGCGCCAAACAGATTGGTGACGCAGCGGCCGCACAGGCCGGGATGGGCGGCTTCCGCATCGACGTCGTCGCGGTAATGCCAGCAGCGCTCGCATTTCTTCGCGGCACTCGGGGTGACCTCGATGTGATCGGCGGTGGCGGGAACCAGGCGTGCCTGTGAGGTGATAAGGACGAAGCGCAGATCGTCGCCCAGCGGCGCCAGCAGTGCCTGGGTATCAGCGTCGGCATGCAGGGTGACTTCGGCCTGCAGCGAGGAACCGATGCCACCGGCGACGCGCACGGTCTCCAGTTCCTTCTGTACCTCGGCGCGCACTGCGCGGATGCGCGTCCAGCGTTCGAGCAGGCCGGCTTCGTTAATCGGTTTGGGTCCAGCGTTTGCTCCCTCGCCCGCTTGCGGGAGAGGGTTGGGGTGAGGGCAGGGGTCGGGTAGCGCATGCCAGACATGCAGGAACACCGAATCGTTTTCACCGCTCATTGTGGAGCCCGTTCGCCCTGAGCCTGTCGAAGGGCCTTGTGTGTCGCTTGGGGGCTTCGACAGGCTCTGCCCGAACGGGGTTGAGGCTTCATTATTTCGGGGTGCCAGTTGTGTCCACACTTCCTCACCGGTGAACGACAGGATCGGCGCCATCCAGCGTACCAGCGCGTGGGTAATGTGAAACAGCGCATTCTGCGCGGCGCGGCGCGCGCGGCTGCCGGTGCCGCTGGTGTAGAGGCGGTCCTTCAGAATGTCCAGATAGAAACCGCCGAGGTCTTCCGAGCAGAAGCCTTGCAGTTTCTGCACGATGAAGTGGAATTCGTGGGCGTCGTAGTGCGTCTGAAATTCGCTTTGCAACTGGCGTGTCAGGGCCAGCACGTAGCGATCGATTTCCAGCCAGTCCGCCACCGGCAACGCATGCGTCATGGGGTCGAAATCGGACAGGTTGGCGAGCAGGAATTTCAGGGTATTGCGAATGCGGCGATAGCTTTCCACCACGCGCTTGAGGATTTCGTCCGAGATCGTCAGTTCGCCGGAATAATCGGTGGTCGCCACCCACAAGCGCAGGATGTCGGCGCCGTACTGGTCCATCACTTTCTGCGGCGAGACGACGTTGCCTTTCGACTTGCTCATCTTGTGGCCGCGGCCGTCGACCACGAAGCCGTGGGTCAGCAAAGCCCGGTAGGGCGCGCGGCCGTCGGTGGCGCAACCGGTGAGCAGGCTGGACTGGAACCAGCCGCGATGCTGGTCCGAGCCTTCCAGATAGAGGTCGGCGGGATACGCGAGTTCGGGGCGGCGCTTCAGCACGCAGGCGTGGGTGACGCCGGAGTCGAACCAGACGTCGAGCGTGTGGCCGGTCTTGTCGTAGTGCGCGGCATCGTCGCCCAGCAGTTCGACGGGGTCGAGCGCGAACCAGGCCTCGATGCCGGCCGCTTCGACACGCTGGGCGACGATCTCCAGCAGTTCCGCCGTGCGCGGATGCAGTGCGCCGGTTTCCTTGTGGGTGAAGAAGGGCATCGGCACGCCCCAGTTGCGCTGGCGCGAGACGCACCAGTCGGGGCGGTTCCTGATCATCGCCTCCAGCCGCGCGCGACCCCACGCAGGAAAGAACTGCGTCGCATCGACCGCCTGCATGGCGCGCTCGCGCAAGGTATTCCCCTCGCCCGCAAGCGGGAGAGGGTGGCCCGCAGGGTCGGGAGAGGGCTGTGTGCTTGTGGAGGGGGCTGACGCGGTGCCGAGACCCTCTCCCCCGACCCCTCCCCCGCTTGCGGGGGAGGGGTGTAAATCCATGCCGATGAACCACTGTCGCGTCGCGCGAAAGATGATCGGCGTCTTGTGGCGCCAGCAGTGCGGGTAGCTGTGCTGCAGTGTTTCGTGGGCCAGCAGGTTGCCGCGGGCGGCGAGGGTGTCGATGATGAGCGGATTCGCCTGCCAGATGCTCATGCCGCCGACCAGCGGCACGCTGGCGTAGAAGCGGCCGTCGTCGCCCACTGGGTTATCCACTTTCAAGCCGTAGCGGCTGCCCACCACGTAGTCGTCGAGGCCGTGTCCGGGCGCGGTGTGCACCGCGCCGGTACCGGCATCGGCCGTCACGTGGTCGCCGACGATCACCGGCACCTGGCGGTCCTGGAATGGATGCCACAGCAGCGCGCCTTCGAGCGCCTGGCCGGTCGTGTGGGCGACGACTGCGGCGCCTTCGCTCAGGCCATATCGGGTGAGCGCAGTCTCGCGCAGGCTGTCGGCGAGGATCAGCAGGCCCCTGGCCGTGCGCACCAGCGCGTACTGGAAATCGGGGTGCAGCGCCACCGCCTGGTTGGCGGGCAGCGTCCAGGGCGTAGTCGTCCAGATGACGAACTGAACCGGTTCGTCGATCGTTGCGATATCAAAACGTCGGGCAAGGTCGGCGCGGTCGGCCACGGCAAAGCCGACATCGATCGCGGGCGAAGCCTTGTCCTCGTACTCGACCTCGGCCTCGGCCAGCGCCGAGCCGCAATCGACGCACCAATGCACCGGCTTGGCGCCTTGATAAAGATAGCCGGCCTGCTGGATCTGACCCAGCACGCGCAAGGTGTCGGCCTCGAACTGGAAGTCCATGGTGCGATACGGATTCGCCCAGTCGCCCAGCACGCCGAGTCGGATGAAGTCGGTTTTCTGCCGTTCGATCTGTTCCGTGGCGTAGGCGCGGCACAGCTCGCGGAATTTCGCCGGGTCGATGTTTTTTCCGTGGGCCTTCTCGACCTGCAATTCGATCGGCAGGCCGTGGCAGTCCCAGCCCGGGACGTAGGGGGCGTCGAAGCCGGACAGCGTCCTGGCCTTGACGATGATGTCCTTGAGAATCTTGTTGACCGCGTGGCCGATATGGATGTCGCCGTTGGCGTAGGGCGGGCCGTCGTGCAGGATGAATGTCGGCCGTCCGGCCGCGGCCTTGCGGATCGCTTCGTAGCGTCTGTTCTCCTGCCAGCTTTTGACCCAGCCGGGTTCGCGCCTGGCGAGGTCGCCGCGCATGGGGAAGGGCGTATCGGGCAGGTTGAGGGTGCTTTTGTAGTCAGGCATGGCGTCCGGGTTTTATTTGATCGTGGCCAGGAAATGTCTGGCGTGCTCGACATCGCGGCGGATCTGTGCGGCGAGACTGTCGAGGTCGGGATATTTCGCTTCGTCACGCAGCTTGTGCAGGAAGTCGACGCGCACGCGGCGACCGTAAATGTCGGCATTGAAATCGAACAGGTGCACTTCGAGCACGGGAACGGCGTCCGCGCCCTTGACGGTCGGGCGTTTGCCCAGGCTTGCCACGCCCGGCAGCGGCGCGCCGTTGAGGCCATAGAGTCTGACGGCGAAGATTCCCATCAACGGTGGCCGGTTGTGCCGGAGCTGGATGTTGGCGGTGGGAAAGCCGATGTCGCGCCCCAGCTTGTCGCCGTGCACCACGCGTCCGGAGATGCTGTAAGGCTGGCCCAGCAGGTGCGCTGCATGGTCGAGTTCGCCGGCGGCCAGCGCCGTGCGGATGGCCGTCGAGGACGCGCGCTCGCCCGCGACCGTCACCGTGGGCAGCGACTCGACGTCGAAACCGAAGGTCCTGCCCATTTCTTTCAGCAGGGAAAAATCGCCCGCGCGTCTGGCGCCGTAGCGGAAATCATCGCCCACCAGCACATAGTGCGCCTGCAAGGTCCGGCCCAGCACCTGCTCGATGAAGGTTTCGCTGGACAGCGCCGAGAACGCGCGGTCGAAGCGGAACACGTGCAGCCGGTCGATCCCCAGCCGCTGCAGATGTTCGGCTTTTTCGCGCAGGCTGGACAGACGCGGCGGCGCCTGTTCGGGGGAGAAGAATTCGCGCGGATGCGGCTCGAAGCTCAGGACGCAGCTTGGCAGGCCGCGCGCGCGCGCCGCGTCGCGCAGACGGGTGAGCATGGCCTGATGTCCGAGGTGCAGGCCGTCGAAGTTGCCGATGGTGACTGCATGGGGCATGCCGAGGGGATGAAAGCCGTGGGTGATGCGCATTGCGGGCGGGGCGCCGAAAAGGGCTTATTCTAGCCGATTCAGGTCTTGACCGTCCGCTGCCGGCCATGCGCGGCAAGCGTTATTCCGCGGCGCGGCGGACGAATTGACGTGGACGGAAGCCCATCAGCGCAAGCGCTGAAAAATACAGCGCGACACCGCCGCCGACCAGCAGCGCCAGCCGCGCCAGCCTTTGGTAGGAGCGGGCGTCCAGCCACCACTGTGTCTCGCCCATGGTGAAGTAGAGTGCCGCCGCCATCAGCGACACCGCCAGCAGCACCCGCAGGAAATACGCGGCCCAGCCCGGTTGTGGTCGGTAGATCTGATGCTTCTTCAGCAGATGCAGCAGGATGCCGGCGTTGAGGCAGGCGGCCAGCCCGATCGACAGCGCCAGCCCGGCGTGGCCGAGCGGGCCGATGAAGGCCAGGTTCATCAACTGGGTGGCGATGAGCGTGAAGATGGCGACCTTGACCGGCGTGCGGATATTCTGCCGCGCGTAGAAGCCAGGCGCCAGCACTTTGACCAGGATCAGCCCGACCAGGCCGAGGCTGTAGGCCACCAGGGCACGCTGGGTCATGGCGACGTCATGGGTGTCGAATGCGCCGTAGTGGAACAGCGTGGTGATGAGCGGTACCGCCAGTACCGCCAGCGCGGCGGCGGAAGGCAGCGCAAGCAGCAAGGTGAGCCGCAGGCCCCAGTCGAGCAGCTTCGAATATTCGATGGGCGAATCATCGGCGTAATGCTTGGCCAGGCTGGGCAGCAGGATGGTCCCCAGCGCCACGCCCAGCATGCCGGTGGGGAATTCCATCAGGCGATCGGCGTAATACAGCCACGACACGCTGCCGGTGGCGAGGAAGGAGGCGAAGATGGTGTTGATGAGCAAGCTGATCTGCGCCACCGATACGCCGAGCGTGGCGGGCGCCATCAGCCGCAGGATCCGGTGGACACCCGGGTCATTGATGTGTCGCGTGGGACGCGGCAGCATGCCGATTTTCATCAGGTGCGGCAGCATCCATGCAAGTTGCAGCACGCCGCCCAGCGCGACGCCCCAGCCCAGCGCCAGGACCGGCGGGTCGAAATACGGCGCCAGCCACAATGCCGCGCCGATCATGGCCACGTTCAGCAGGGTCGGCGCGAACGCCGGAACCGAAAACTTGCTGTAGGTGTTGAGCACGCCGGCCGCCAGCGCCACCAGCGAAATGAAGACGATATAGGGAAAGGTGATGCGCAGCAGGGTGACGGTAAGCGTGAATTTTTCAGGATCGGTGCGAAACCCAGGTGCGCTGACATAGGCCACCCACGGCGCGCCTGCAATGCCCAGCAGGGTCACGACGACCAGCGCCAGCGTGAGCGCGGTGCCGACCTGGTTGACCAGGACGTGGGTGGCGTCGTGGCCCTTGCGGGTCTTGTATTCGGCGAGAATGGGGACAAAGGCTTGCGAGAACGCGCCTTCGGCAAACAGTCGCCGCAGCAGGTTGGGAATCTTGAAGGCGACGAAAAAGGCGTCCGTGAACATTCCGGCGCCGAACACGCGGGCGATGATGGTGTCGCGCACGAATCCCAGGATACGGGAGAGCAGGGTCATGCTGCTGACCGCAGCGAGAGCTTTGAGTAGGTTCATGGGGGCGCGTATTTTGCGCGCATTGTGCGGGGTGCCACGCCGCGCTGCAACTCCATTCGCCGCGCACAGTATTTTCCAATTCACACATGAGCCTGAGCGAGCGGGGCAATCGGAGTTGACTCAGGCGGCGCGTTGTCGGGATTTGTTGATGAGTTGAAAGAGTTTTGCTTTGGCCTGGTTGAGGCGTCTGGCGGCCTCATTATCGCTGCATCTCCTGGCGATTTCATCCAGCCTGTCGAACGAGACGCCCGGCTTGAGGAAGCTTTCTGCATTCGACAGCGATTTGAGCTTC
>Ga0209916_1001698_pt1 | contig 15893 bp, 6 predicted proteins | sample ThiBio_1000_plan_FD_183956 | JGI IMG/M metagenome (GOLD analysis project Ga0209916, IMG submission 183956) | Wastewater bioreactor microbial communities from Cape Town, South Africa - Thiocy_solids_2 (SPAdes) | ecosystem: Engineered > Bioreactor > Thiocyanate-remediating > Anaerobic-Aerobic ... | reverse complement strand
TACAAGAACCCGACCGAGTTCTACCGCCGGACCTTCATCACCGAGGGGCTGGGCCGGCTCCTGTCGCAGGCGCTCCACCGGCTCGCCGGCAAGGGAGGCGACCCGGTCGTCGAGCTTCAGACCAATTTCGGCGGCGGCAAGACCCACTCGATGCTCGCCCTCTATCACCTTTTCTCGGGTGCCGCCGCAAGCGGCCTGCCCGGGGCCGAGGAGCTGGTCAAGGAGAACGGCATTCCGATCGCCAAGAACGTGCGCCGGGCCGTTTTCGTGGGCACCCAGATTTCGCCCGGTCAGGAGCACCGAAAGCCCGACGGCACGATCGTCCGCACCGTCTGGGGTGAGCTGGCCTGGCAGCTCGGCGGCAAGGAAGCCTACGAGATGGTCCGCCAGGATGACGAACGCGCGACCAATCCGGGCAGCACGCTCAAGGATCTGTTCAACAAGTATTCGCCGTGCCTGATCCTGATCGACGAGTGGGTCGCCTACGCCCGGCAGCTCCACGGCGGCGCGGACCTTCCCGCCGGGACGTTCGACACCCAGTTCACCTTCGCCCAGGCCCTCAGCGAGGCTGTGAAAGCCGCCAAGCAGACCCTACTCGTCGTGAGCATCCCCGCATCCGAGAGTCCCCACCAGCGGGCCGATCGCGGCGTGACCGACATCGAAGTGGGCGGCGAGCGGGGCCGGGAGGCTCTGGCCCGTCTCAAGAACGCCGTCGGACGAGTCGAAGCGTCGTGGCGCCCCGCGAGCCCGGACGAGGGCTTTGAGATCGTCCGTCGCCGCCTCTTCCAACCCATGACCGGAGATCAGTTCATCGCGCGCGACGCCGTCGCGCGGGCCTTCTCCGACTGCTACGGCCAGCAGCCGCAGGACTTCCCGCCGGAGTGCCGCGAGGCGGACTACGAGCGGCGACTGAAGATGGCCTACCCGATCCATCCCGAGCTGTTCGACCGGCTGTACAACGACTGGTCCACCCTCGACAAGTTCCAGCGCACCCGTGGCGTGCTCCGCCTGATGGCCGCCGTGATCCATTCCCTCTGGGAGCGCAACGATGCGAATGTGCTGATCATGCCTTCGACGATCCCGGTCGACGACCCGATCGTCCAGTTCGAGCTGACCCGGTACATGGAGGACCACTGGGTCCCGGTGATCGAGAAGGACGTGGACGGCGCGAATTCGCTGCCGCTTGCCATCGACCGGGAGAATCCCAACCTGGGCCGGTATTCGGCCTCACGCCGCGTCTCCCGCACCATCTACATGGGGTCTGCTCCCACTCAGCGGGCCGCCAACCGCGGGATCGACGAGCGCCAGGTGAAGCTCGGGTGCGTCCAACCCGGCGAGGCCGTGGCGACCTTTGGGGACGCCATCCGCCGGCTCACCGACCGCGCCACCTACCTCTATGTCGACGGCAAGCGCTACTGGTACTCGACCGTCCCGACCGTGACCCGCCTGGCGGACGACCGCGCGAGCCAACTCTCGGACGACGACGTGGAGCAGGAGATCCAGAAGCGGCTCCGGGATGAGGCACGCACGCGGGGCGACTTCGCGAAGGTCCATGCCTGCGTCGAGAGCAGCGACATCCCTGACGAGCGTGAGGCCCGCCTCGTCATCCTCGGTCCGTCCCACCCGCACGCCGCTCGCGACGCCGGCAGCGCGGCCCGCAAGGAGTCCGCGTCGATCCTCGACTCACGCGGCAGCAGCCCCAGGAATTACAAGAATACCCTCGTGTTCCTTGCCGCCGACGCCACCCGCCTGCGCGAGCTGGAACAAGGGGTACGCCAATACCTGGCCTGGAACTCGGTCTGGAGCGATCGGGTCACGCTGAATCTCGACCAGTTCCAGACGCGCCAGGCCGAGTCCAAGCGCAAGACGACCGACGAGACGGTCGACGCCCGCATCCCCGAGACCTACCAGTGGCTGATCGTGCCCGGCCAGCCCGATCCACGCGGCAAGCCCGACTGGTCCGAGTATCGCCTCCAGGGCCAGGAATCGCTCGCCACCCGCGCCATCAAAAAGCTCAAGTCCGAGGAACTGCTGCTCGTGCAGCTCGGCGGCAGCCGACTCCGGCACGAGATCGACCGCGTGCCCCTCTGGCGCGGCGACCATGTCGGCCTCAAACAGCTCTGCGAGGACGTGGCCCGCTATCTGTACCTCCCGCGGGTCAGGGACGAGGATGTCATCGTGTCGGCGGTGGCCGAAGCCCTTGAGCGACTCACATGGCGTGACGACTCCTTCGCCTATGCCGAGGGCTGGGACGAGGCCAAGAGCCGCTACAAGGGCCTCCGGGCCGGTCAGGGCGGCCGGGTTGTGCTCGACTCGGCAAGCCTGCTGGTCAAGCCGGACGTCGCATCCCAGCAGATGGACGCCGATCGCCAGGCCGCTTCCATGACATCGTTGGCTCCCGGCGCAACCGTTTCTCCTGGCGATGCCGGCGGCCCCTCGCCCGCATCCACTAGCGGGCCAGATACACGCATCGCCACCGAGACTCCGCAGGCTCCCCAGCTGCGACGGTTTCACGGCTCGGTAAAGCTCGACCCGCTTCGTCTCGGCCGCGACGCTTCCCGGATTGCCGAAGAAGTCGTCCAGCACCTCTCCGGGATCGTCGGCGCCGACGTGCGGATCACCCTTGATATCCAGGTCGAACTGCCGCAGCCTGCAAACGACAAGCTGGTCCGAGACGTAACCGAGAATTGCCGAACGTTAAAGTTCGATGAATTCGGCTTCGAGGAGGACTGACCATGCCACTGTCTTACCAGCATGTCGTGCAAGTATATTGTGATATACAAGAGTCGAAATATTCGACAGAATTGACGTAGATCCCATGGGAATCCGAGCATCAATGTCGTCGAAGAAGAAGGTAAGAAAACCCGACACGACGCGGCAACGGGCTAGGCGTTATTCATCGCTAATTTATGCTGGGAAACACCTTGGTGAGTCGCGCGAAAAGGAGCTGAAAGCTGAGAGTCGAGCGGTCATCGACCACGTTCTGCGACACGCCCCGATCAGGCGTATTCGGCTCCTCGGTGAACCCTTCCCGAAGAGTCTTAACGATCTAGCTGGCCCAATACCTGTCGCGACGAGCGATGATTTGGTTACCCAAATCAATTGGCTGCATGCAGTGCTCTGCCACCACGCAGATCCGATCAACCACTTTCTGGCCGACCTGGATCAGTTTCAGAACGGCTTGCTTGTAGGCGACTACAATGCGGCCGAGGCGACGCGGGCGGAGATGGTGGAAAAATATGGATACTCATGGTGGTCAATCGAGGCCGAGCTCCTGTCAGCCCAGAAGCGGCGCGGGCTTGAAGGAAACCGGGAAGCGTTGCAGCGCTATCACGAAGGAGACACCAAGGATTGGATCAAATGCATCTGCCACATCGTCAGCTTGCGAGTCGAAGAAAGCTATCCGCCCGAGGATTATGACCGATACTGTGAGCTCCTTGTGGCTGGTGCGGACGACGACGAGCGAACGAAAAAATACTTCGAGTACCTGAAATTCCGCCACAACTTTCGAAATTTCCACGACGAGGGACTCCTCCCTTACTGTCTTGGATTCGAGGAATCCCATTCTCTGGTTGACCGTTACACTTCATTCTTGAGGGCCCTGCAATATGTTCTGTCCCACGCGAGCCAAGAACTATGCTCACGACTCTCCGGCATCGTGGCGTCGGCATCTAGATCTATTAGAGACCCTCGCCTGGCCGTGGTTGCGGGTATCCTGAAGCCCGAGTGCCTGGAGCGACATGCCTGCAGCGAGGTGATCTTTTCCGCTCTAGATCACTACACTGCGGGGAGGTACAGGCAGGCGGCGGAAGAGGCATCCGAGGGGTTGTCGCGATTCCCCGGGGTCTTCGAGCTCTACGAACTCGCCGTCCATTCTCGAATCCGGGGAGGCATGCCCTGGAAGAGCCCATTCTCGGAGAACAGCATCGCGTCGGAACTGCTGCTGCTCCTGGGCGACGTGCTGTCGCGGAACGAGAAGACGTCGAATGGCCTGCGACGCTTGGCCAAACTCTCGTACCAACTGGATTGCCTGCCGATCGGGGCGCAGGTGTATTCATTCGCACGGAGGCACGAGAGCAAACCAGCCGACATTACGAACTCATATGCGAACTACTCAACAAGTGTGCCCACGCCGAGGCTCTCCATCTTCATTTCGGACGGCGAATCCTCACTAAGATACCTTGAGCGCCTCGGTCAGCTCCACCAAGATAGCCTCTCCGTTCGGTTGTTTAGCGATGTCCGAAGGTCACTGATGGCCGACGCCGATCTTGTGGCCGGCGATCACCTTCCAGAAAGCCGCGTCTGGAAGTATCGCTCCTTCGTCTTCGAGCAGACCAGTCGTTTCGAGGCTGCCCTTGAAGCCTTCCAGCGGTTGGACGAGCTGTCGGCGGGCGATTTGCTCCTGAAATCGGATGCGACGGCAGGGCTATATCGGTGCTATCTGCGGCTTGACCGCGTGCTCGAATCAGCATCCATCCTCGCGCGCGCCGCCGCGGTGACTCCCTGGCTCGTCACGGAGACGACCATTAAGGAAGTGCTGACCAGATACCCGACCCGACGTGATTCGGCGTGGCTCGCTGATATCTGCTGGCCGGTACTACACGTTACGGCGAGCAGGGAGGGATACGCCAAGTACGACCTCGACCAGCTTCATGATGTGCTCGACGATTTTCTTACCTCGCACCGCGCAAGCTGTCCGACTGAGCTACGTCCCATCCAGGCGAGTTTTCCGAAACCATGTTTGGTTGTCCTGCTATGGTCTCTCTGTACGGCTGATGTCCTGCAATCCTCGGTGTGGTACGGCAACCAAGATGAGCTCGAACGGGAGCGGATAGCTATCTGTGAGTGGCTGGTCGAGCTAGACCCCGCGCACGCAGCGGACTACTTGCGTGAGATCGCGGAGCTAAACAGCCGTGCATCGATGCGAGAACTTGCCCACGTGGTCGGGCAGAGTAAGATCTACGTCGATACCGACGGGGTGAAGGATAGTCTGCCCCAGGCTTTCATTGACCGCGCCGAGCGATACCTTCAGTTTGCAGAACTGCGCTCAGACCTCCGAGGCACGCTGGAGGCGGCCAACTTCAAGGCCGAGAGCGTGAAGGCCGTGAGCATCGTCATCATCGATGGTGCTCCGAGTCAGTTCGCTCAGCTGTTCAACGAAGTGAAGCAACAGTTCTTGTACAGCAATGAGTACGGCCTCGACTCGAATCTCAGCCAGCGGATCAGACACGGCACACTCCTCGGCGCGATCAGGGCCCCTTTCGAGCAGGCCAACATGGTCACCCTGAAGAACTCCGAGGGAACCTACCTCGACAACTCACACTGGCTCGGAAAATTGACTGAGCCCGGCGAATCGCCCGTAGAAACCGCGAGAGCGGCACTCGGAGATCTCTCGCGGGACATCGATTCCATAGCCCATGAAGTGCGCACCCGATGGGTCCAGATCAAGGGATCTGCTAACGATAACCGAGGCATGTTCGATTATGAGTTTACGGATCGGGCATTGCGCGAGCTGCATGAGAGCGTCGGTACGCTCGCCACGGTTGAGGCGCTTGTGGACTTGATCCTTGATGCCCTATGGGGACGAACGGAGGAGGATCTTCAGACCGTCCGTTCTCAAATTACCGGGGAACTGAAGGAGCGGCTGTCCGCAGCGCTTGACCGGTGCCAGCAGACACTCGAAGCAGCGGTACCTCCCGACAAGGTCGTGGAGTTCCGCTCCGCGGTCACGAGCTGCAAAACCTCTCTGGAGTATGCACTGGACGCTGTTGCAGGCTGGTTCCGGGTGGATCAGGCGAATCGAATGCCCCATTTTACCCTGTCAAGTTTGATCGACGCTGTCCTGGATAACGTCGAAAAGTACTGCCGTCCGAGTCACCTCGACGTGACGAGAACGATTGCGGTGCCTCGACCGGTCCAGGGCCGACTCTTCCGGCCAATGTGGGATGTCTTCTTCCTCCTCTGCGATAATGTCGCGAAGCACTCCCAACTCACTCGGGTTCCCGTTGAGTTGAATGTGGCGGAGGTGCCGGGGAAGGTCCGGATCGAGGTGATTAACCAACTCGGTGAGGACGTCGACCTGCAGGAACTTGCCCGTCGAGCCGCGCGGATGTCCGGCGGCGAGCGTAGAGAAGACGAGTGGGATCTATTGCGTCGCGAAGGGGGGAGTGGGCTAACAAAGCTTCACAAGATCATCCGGTACGAGATGCACGCGGAGGCCTACGACCTCGACATCAATGTCCTCGAAGGCTCGCGTTTCTCAGTTTGCCTGTCCATCGCGCAGAAAGGAATCTTCGATGAAAGTCCTGGTAGTCGATGACGACCCCAACAAAGTGAAGCAGCTGCAGACCTGCGTCAACGAACTCTTGCCCACGGCCGAGGTCGTGCAGTGCCGCTCCTATCAGAGCGGCCTGAAGGCGGCGCTGTTCGGAAAACCCGATCTGATTATACTTGATATGACTATGCCAAACTACGATGTAGGGGGGAAGGAGACGGGTGGACGAGAGCGTCGTTACGCGGGCCAGCAGATACTGCGTCAGTTGAAGCGGAAGACCGCAGAAACCCGAGCGGTCGTAGTTACGCAATTCGAGCAGTTCGGCGAGGGTGACCAGCTCGTGACGCTTGAAGAGCTAAGCCGGAACCTCTCCCAAGAATTCGGCGAGATCTTCCTCGGGACGATCTTCTACCAGGCCGGAGATAAGCATTGGCGCGACGAGATTAAGCATCTTTTGGAAAGGGCTGGCTTCAGAGTTCCGTCGGAGTTCGAAGCATGATTCGCGTCCTATTGGTTGATGACAGCGAGAGGAAACTGGAACTCGTCACGTCTGCGATTCGAGAAGCAGTCGGCACAGCTAACGCAGATATTCATATCGCGAGAAACACCAACGAGGCCGCTCTGGCTCTCGAAGCTCATTCGTTCGAACTCATGATCCTGGATCTCAATCTGCCCATGCGAGCTGGCGAAGAGCCGAAGCAAGATGCCGGGAACCGCTTGCTGAGGCAATTGCTCCGGGGCGGGCCCCGCTTCCGGCGCCCGGTGCATATTCTAGGCTTGACGGGGTACGATGAGCTTCACCGCAATTTCGGGCCCCAGTTCGAAGCTGAGGGTTGGCAACTCATACGGTTCGACGAAACCTCCGTCGCATGGGCGGAGGCGCTGCAGAATAAAGTCAGGCATATCGCGGAGGCCATTGGCCCATTCGGCGGTTTCGATTATGACTACGACATCGCTGTGATCACAGCGCTGAAGGGTATCGAGCTCGAGGCGGTACTGCGGCTCGACGGCCATTGGGAATCCTTGGAACGTCCCGGCGACCCAACCCGCTATCACGCAGGCGTATGGAGTAGGGGTGGCAAGAGCGCCCGAGTTGTCGCCGCCGCCGCTATCGAGATGGGGATGCCAGCTGCTGCCAGCCTCGCCACCAAGATGATTATTGGCTTCAGGCCGCGGTACCTGGCGATGGTGGGCATCGCGGCCGGTGTTGGACTGAACTTCGGTGATATCATCGTGGCGGACCAATCCTGGGATTACGGGAGTGGCAAGCTCAAGCAGGGAGGCTCGTGCGACGCCGAGAGCATATTCAGCCCAGCCCCGAACTACATCCCGCTCGATCCTACACTCAAGGAGAAAGCAGAGACGTTTATCGGCAGCCGACGTGACTTGATCGCTGCCATCCAATCTTCCTGGCAGGGCAATCAGGTCAATTCCGTTCTGAAGGCGGTTGTAGGCCCGATGGCCTCGGGAGCCGCCGTAGTCGAGCATGAGGAGAAGATCAAGGAAATCAGGGAGCATAACCGCAAGGTCATCGGTGTCGAGATGGAGACCTACGGCATTTATCTGGCAGCCAGGACCGCACCGCAGCCACGGCCGTTCGTCTTCTCCGTCAAGTCGGTCTGCGACTTTGGGATGCCCCCGAAGACCGATGAGTACCAACGATATGCCGCGTTCACCAGCGCGAGCTTCCTCTTCGAGTTCTTCCTCGACCAGTTGATGAATTGAATGTAGATCATATGAACCGAAGATTAATAGACCTGACACGGGACGGCCCGAAGGGCACAGGAAGTCGCCGGACGTCGGTCACCGCGACCGTCTTGCCCGGCGCTCGGAAGACCTCGCGCCGTTCATGCCGGATCGCTCATCGGTTCGCTGACGGTCGTGCATGCGTTTTCGCTCGGCCCGGTCCCCGGTTCGATCGGGGGGACCAGACCGGCGAAGGGTTGGTTGATCGGCATCGCCCCCGGCGGCGATCGTGTTCGTCCCCCAAAGTCGCCCCGGCGGGGCGTTTCCCCCGCTCCCCTTCCGTCCCCTCGCCCCTTCGGGCGAAGGGAAACGGGGGGTGGCGCGATCGGAAGGCCCCAGAAGCCAGGCGATCCGCGTCGTGCGGCAGCCGTCCAAATAACCCTTGCGCTTGCGGCGGAGACGTATTACCACTGTTGCCATTCAAGCGATAGGTAATCGCGTCTCAGCATGGCATCACGGCACACTCCCTGGCCTCCTCTCCTGCCGGAGTCCCGGCGGGGCTCCACCGGCCAAGCCGTGTCGGACGATGCCGGCGGCGAGCGACCAGAAGGCAACCACAATGCACTACAAGACGATCGTCCTCGAACTGTTCCGAGATCACCCGGAACTGCAACTGAGGCTCCAGGCCGACAAGACGCTGCTCCCGACCCTGGAGCGCCGCGCGGGCGAGCTGAGATTGATCCACGAGGCGTGGACGAATTGCTTACTACAGGCGCGGCCGGACAGCGACGAGAGCCAGATCGCGAGCGAGGCGCTGGAGATCGCCGTGAAGGACCTGGAGGACCGTTTGCGCTCAGGGTCTCCTCCGGCCGAGACCTATCCACTGTCCCTGGACGAAGCGATGGCCTTCATCCGCCGTCGCACGCCGCCCGAGTAACGGCATCCCGCGGCCCTTCGTCGCGCGACCGGGCCTTCCTGCCGCTCTTTGATACACCAGACCGGCACCCCGCCCCCGACCGAGATGCCGGGCGGCCGCCGCACGATCCGCCGACCGCTCCCGCCGATCCCTTCCCTTCTCCGCCCGCGTTCCCGCTCGCAGGGTCGCAACGCCAAGGAGGAGGACGCATCGCGGAAGGGAGCAGTACGGCGATGATGCCGCCGCCCGCCCTCGCCAGCGGGGAAAAGGCCAAGGCCCGCGACATCCTCGACGCCATCCGCACCGTCGAGCGCGTCGAGCGCGAAGGGCGCCCCGCCACCGCCGAGGAACGGCAGACGCTCGCCCGGTTCGGCGGGTTCGGCGCCGTGGCCCTGTCGCTGTTTCCCGACCCCGTCACCGGCCGCTACAAGGATGCGACCTGGGAGCGGCTCGGAGGGGAGCTGAAGTCCCTCCTCTCGTCCGAGGACTACGACAGCGCCAAGCGCACGACGTTCAACGCCTTCTACACCTCGCCCACCGTCATCGCCGCCATGCACCAGGCCCTCGTCCGGCTGGGCGTGTCCGAGAGCGCCACGATCCTGGAGCCGGGCTGCGGCACCGGCAATTTCATGGGCCAGGCGCCCCAGGGGACGCGATTCATCGGCGTCGAACTCGACCGAACCACGGGTCGCATCGCCCGCGCGATGCACCCCGGGCACGACATCCGCATCGAGAACTTCCGCGACACCAAACTCCCCGACGGCCGTCTCGACGCGGTGATCGGCAACGTCCCCTTCGCCGACGTCCGGCTCGACTATCGCGGCCAGAAGCTGGCGCTGCACGACTTCTTCTTCGCCAAGTCGATCGACGCCCTGAAGCCCGGCGGCGTGCTGGCCCTGGTCACGTCGCACTTCACCCTCGACAAGCAGAATGCGGCCATCCGCGAATACCTGGCGGAGGGAGCCGATTTCCTGGGCGCGATCCGCCTGCCCTCGGACGCCTTCAAGCGGGAAGGCACCCGCGTCGTCACCGACGTCGTCTTCCTGCGCAAGCGCGCCCCCGGCGAGCCCGCGCAGCATGCCGACCCGCGCTGGCTGGAGACGGCCCCGCTCGCCGTCGAGGGCGCCGAGGTCCCGATCAACCGCTACTTCCTCGACCATCCCGAGATGGTCCTGGGGACCTACAGCCGCAAGGACCGGCTCTACGACGCCGGCTACAGCCTCGCCTCCAACGGCGATCTCGCCGCCCAGCTTCGTGAGGCCGTCCGGCGCCTGCCCGAACGCGCACCGCCGCCTACAATTTGCACCGAGCAACCTCCCTCACCCGCCTTCACCCCGCCTCCGCCCATCCCGCACATCACCGAAGGCAGCCTCTTCACAGGCGAGGACAAGATCATCCGCCAGGTGGAGGGCGGCCGCTCCGAGCCGGTCACGTACCACGGCGTGCTGCTGAAGGCCGACGGCACCCCACAGGCCCGCAAGATCGCGGCTCTGATCGGGCTGCGCGACCAGGCCCGCCGCGTCCTGCAGTCGCAGAACGAGGGCTGGCCCGAGGAGAACCGCGAGGAGGCCCGCCGCGCCCTCAACGCGGCCTACGACCGCTTCGCCGCCGCCCACGGCCCGATCAACAAGACGACCTTCACGACGGCCCGGGACGGCGGCGTGATCCGCCGCATGCCCAATCTGGTCAAGTTCCGCGAAGATCCGGACGCCATGCTGGTGATGTCGCTGGAGGATTACGACGAGGTCACCGGCAAGGCCGCCAAGGCGGCGATCCTGAAGAAAGACGTGGTCGGCCCCGCGCCGCCCGTCACGTCCGTGGCGTCCGCCGAGGAAGGGTTGCTCGTCTCGCTCGACCGCCGAGGCGCCGTCGACCTGTCCTACATCGCGTCGCTCTACGGCACGCCGGAGCCGGAGGTGATCGCCGAACTCGGCGAACTGATCTACCGCGACCCGGAATCGAGGGCCTGGCAGACGGCCGACGACTACCTCTCGGGCGACGTGCGGGCCAAGCTCGCCGCCGCCCTGAAGGCCGGGCCCGAGTATGCCCGCAACGCCCTCGCCCTGCGCGCGGTGCAGCCCCAGGACGTGCTGCCCGGCGACATCGACGCCAACCTGGGCGCCCCGTGGATACCCGAGGCCGACGTCCAGGCGTTCGCCGCCGAGCTGTTCCGCGTCCCACCCTCCTCCGTCCGCGTCGGGCACCTGAAGAAGGACGCGGTGTGGAGCCTCGACGCCGACTACGGCGCGACCCAGTCGGTCGCGGCGACCAGCGAATTCGGCACGCCCAGGGCGAACGGCGTGACCCTCCTGGAGCAGGCGCTCAACCTCAAGACGCCGGTGATCCACGACGTCATCAACCACGGCGACCGCGAGGAGCGCGTCGTCAACCAGGAGGACACGCTCGCCGCCCGCGACAAGCAGCGGCAGATCAAGGAGCGGTTCCGCTCGTGGGTTTTCGCCGACGCCGAGCGGACCGAGCGGCTGGTGCGGACCTACAACGACACCTACAACAACCTGCGCCCCCGCCTCTTCGACGGCTCGCACCTCGACTTCGCCGGCATGAACCGCACGATCGGGCTACGCGCCCACCAGAAGGACGCCGTCTGGCGCGGCATGAGCGCCGGCAACACGCTGCTCGCCCACGCCGTCGGCGCGGGCAAGACGTTCACGATGGCCGCCACGGGCATGAAGATGAGGCAGGCCGGCCTCATCAAGAAACCGATGTACGTGGTGCCCAACCACATGCTGGAGCAGTTTTCCCGCGAGTTCATGCAGCTCTACCCCAACGCGCATCTCCTGGTCGCCGCCAAGGAGGACATGACGCGCGAGCGCCGCAAGCTGCTCACCGCGAAGATCGCCAGCGGCGACTGGGACGGTATTGTCGTGACGCATTCCAGCTTCGAGCGCATCGGCATGTCGCGCGACTACCAGTCTAGGTTCCTCCGCGAGCAGATCGCCGAGTACGACCAGCTCCTGCTCGACAGCGCCCGCGGCGACGGCTCGCGCGCCCACCGCAACATCATCAAGACCATCGAGAAGCAGAAGGCCCGCCGCGAGGAGCGGCTCAAGGGACTGCTCGCCGAGGACAAGAAGGACGACGGGCTGGTGTTCGACGAGCTGGGCGTCGATCACGTCTTCATCGACGAGGCCCATTACTTCAAGAACCTGGAGACGCCGACCAAGATGGAGCGAGTCGCCGGCATCCAGACCGGCGGCTCCGAGCGTGCGTTCGACATCTTCATGAAGGCCCGTTATCTGGGCGAGAAGCACGCCGGCCACGGCGTCACCTTCGCCACCGGCACGCCCATCTCCAACACGATGGTCGAGCTCTACACCATGCAGCGTTTTCTCGACCCCGAGGGGCTCAGGAGCCGCGGCATCGAGCATTTCGACGCCTGGGCGGCCACCTTCGGCGAGGTGATCGACACGATGGAGATCTCGCCCGACGGGGCGAGCCTGCGGCCTCGCAGCCGCTTCGCCAAGTTCGTGAACCTCCCCGAATTGCAGCAGATGTTCCGGGCGTTCGCCGACGTGCAGACGGCCGAGATGCTCGACCTCCCCCGGCCCCGGCTCGAAGGCGGCAAGCCGACCGTGGTGGCCTGCCCGATGTCCGAGGAGCAGGTCAAGCTCCAGCAGGAGCTGGTCGCCCGCTACGACCGCCTGCGCTCGCAAAAGGTCGACCCCCGCGAGGACAACGCACTGGCGATCACGACCGACGGCCGCAAGCTGGCGCTGGACGCCCGGATGCTCTCGCCTACGGCCGGAGACCATCCGCAGTCCAAGGTCAACGCCCTGGTGGACAACGTCGAGCGCATCTGGCGCGAGACCGCCGCGACGCGCGGCACGCAGATGGTGTTCTGCGACATGGGCGTGAACCCGACGCCCTGGGGCTACTCCACCTACGACGAGGTCGTCGAGAAGCTGGCCGCCCGCGGCGTCCCGCGCGACCAGATCGCCGCCATCGGCGACGCCGATTCCGACGCCAAGAAGCAGGCCCTGTTCGAGCGCGTCCGCAACGGTTCGGTGCGCGTGCTCCTGGGCAGCACGCAGAAGATGGGCACCGGCACCAACGTCCAGAAGCGGCTGGCGGCGCTGCATCACCTCGACGCGCCGTGGAAGCCGGCCGAGGTCGAGCAGCGCGAAGGCCGCATCCTCCGCCAGGGCAACGAGAACGAGGAAGTGGCGGTCTACCGCTACGTCACCGAAGGGTCGTTCGACGCCTATATGTGGCAGGCGCTGGAGACCAAGGCCCGCTTCATCTCGCAGGTGATGACCGGCGAATCGGCCGTGCGCCGCGCCGAGGACGTCGGCGGCCAGGAGCTGTCCTACGCCGAGGTCAAGGCCATCGCATCCGGCAATCCGGCGGTGCTCACGCTCGCCGAGGCCGACGCCGAACTGCAGCGACTCCTGATCCTCAAGAAAAACCACGCCGACGAGCAGTACCTCGCACGACGCAGCCTCCGCGAGCTGCCCGAGACCATCGACCGACTGAAGAAACGCATCGCCGACCTGACGGCCGACCAGGCGACGCTCGCCGCCCACGACGGCGACCCCTTCATCATCGGCGGCCGACCCTGCAACCGCGCGGAGGCGGCGGAGGCCCTCGGGCGCCGTCTCGACGCCCTGCCGGAGAAAGTTCGGGAGACGGGCCGCTTCCCCGTCGGGACCTATCGCGGCCTGCGGTTCGCCGTCGTGCTCCACCCCAACGGGGCGGCCGAGGTGGCGCTGGAAGGGGCCGCGACGCGCCATACGATGCTGTCGCGCGACGCCCGCGGGCCACGGGCCGTCATGAACGCTCTGGAGCGCCTGACCGGCAGCTACCAGGACCAGTGCGACACCGCGCGGCAGGAGCTGGCGCTCGCCGAGGGGCAGGTCCGCGACCACGAGGTCCGGCTCGGCCAGCCGTTCGCCCACGAGACCTACCTGGCGGATCTCACCGCGCTGCGCGATCAGCTCAAGGCGGCCCTCGCCTCCACCGCCGCACCCGACCCCGGTGCAAATCCATCTCCCTCCGCGCAGGAACTCGCCGGCCGCATTCAGGCGCTCAAGGCCGCGCACACCGTCGAGCCCTCCCCCCAGCGCCACGGCGGGCGTGGAGCCGTCAGGGCCGAGGTGCCGGTCACGGCACGCATCCGCAAGCGGACCGGCCTACCGGCCGATCCTCCCACGGCAAACGAGAGCGAAAGCAATCCTCGCGTTCCGCTCCCTCCGTCGGCGCCGTCCTTCTCCGACCCCGCAAGCATCGCGGACGAGCCGCCTCCCCTCGCCGCCGCGACGCCGGCGCGCTCGACACGGCCCGAGCCCGAATCCGACCATCGGGAACGCGTCTTGCGAGACCAACGGCGCAAGGAACGCCAACTCAGCATGTTTTAGTCAGCCGCATGACTATCACGGTCCTTCAAGGCGTTGCGGCCGAACCGCCGCTTCCCCTGGACGCCATGCCCCCTTGACCGCACCGTGCAACAGCCCGCCGGCCAGCCTGACAGCAATCTTTCCGTCTTACTTGCCTTCTGCAAAGAAAACATGCTTTCATTCTGTCTTGTAAGAAAGTAAGCCCGCCCTCCTTCCTGTCATCCCGCCGGCTTGCTTTCAGACTTTCCGGCATGCGGCCTTATACAGGCGGGCTTTACGGATGGCTTACTCGCCGGCTTGGCCGGGCCGCTCTGTTTGCATGCCAGCCGTCTCGCCAGCGAGACGGAACGTTATCAAGCATGCTTTCTTTCGAGCTTACCGTCTGACTTTCTATCAAGCCTGCTCTCTGGCACGTAGGCCGACTTTCTTTTCGGCTTGCTTGCCATCTTGCTTTCACGCTGACTTACTTGCAGGCTCCGCCTGGGATCATCAGTCCCGGAAGCAGGCCGATACGCCGAAAGCCGGCCGTTTCGTGTCGGCCTGAAAGCAAGCTTACTTGCCCGCAGGTTTATCGTCTGGCCGGCGAGCTTGCCGGAAAGCAAGAGGGCTGGCTTTCCTGCCAGCCGGATTGCAGGCTTTCCATCTTTCTTGCTGACGTGCCGCGAAGACGGCAAGACACCAGGCAAGAAATATAACTTGCAATCATGCTGATGTTCTTGTAATTGAATTAAACATGATTATCGTGATCGCCAATTCCAAGGGCGGAGTGGGGAAATCAACCCTGGCCGTCCATCTCGCCGCCTGGCTCCATGAGCAGGGGCATCGCGTGACGCTCGCCGACTGCGACACCCAGCAATCCTCCTCCGAATGGATTCGCGAGGCCGTTCCCGACGTGAAAGCGGTCCACCTCGACAATCCCGACATGATCCTGAACGACTTGCCCCAGCTCGGCAACGACGCCGACTACGTCGTCGCCGACGGCCCCGGCAGCCAGACCGAGACCAGCCGCGCGCTGCTGTTGCGGGCCGACCTGGCGATCGTGCCCTGCAAGGCCAGCATGCTCGAAGTCCGGGCGCTGGCCAAGGCCACCGACGTGCTCCGCCAGGCCCAGGACATCCGCTCGGGCAAGCCCGACGCCGTGATTGTGCTCTCGATGGTGGGGAAGAACTACCGCCTGACGCAGGACATGAAGGACGCCGCCGCGGCGCTCGAACTGCCGCTCGCGTCGCGGGCGATGATCCTCCGTCAGATCTACGCCGACGCGCCGGGGCAGGGCGCGGTCGTGTGGGACCTGGGTTCTCGCGCCCAGGAGGCGGCGCAGGAGGTCGACCAACTCTTCCGCGAGATCCTGCCGCAGGCCCGCCGGGGGAAGTCGAAGAAGTCCGCGGCGCCCGTGCCCGAAATCGAAGTCGTGTAGTGGAGGAGCAGAGATGGTGAAGGATCGCCGCGCCCTTGTCGAAGGGATCAAGAAGCCCGCGGACGCCGCGGAGCCGGACAAGGAGAAAGCCTTCGTGTACGGGGAGAAGAACGACCAGGCGCCCGCGAAGGCCGAGACGCCGTTGCCGGCCTCGATCCAGGCCGCGGCCAACGTCCTGACCCGCGTGCAATTCAGCACGAGGATGAGGGCCGACTTCGCCGAATCGCTCAAGCGCGCCTCGCTGGA
>Ga0209916_1001692_pt1 | contig 15993 bp, 4 predicted proteins | sample ThiBio_1000_plan_FD_183956 | JGI IMG/M metagenome (GOLD analysis project Ga0209916, IMG submission 183956) | Wastewater bioreactor microbial communities from Cape Town, South Africa - Thiocy_solids_2 (SPAdes) | ecosystem: Engineered > Bioreactor > Thiocyanate-remediating > Anaerobic-Aerobic ... | reverse complement strand
GGTCGCCTCCCCGCCGGTCGACGCGAGCACCCGCGTCATCAACCAGTCGTTCGAGGTCGTCAACGACTCCCAGTTCGTCCCCGGCGGGACCGGCTCCCGCGTCCTTCAGGTGGTGATCCGGCCGGAGGACGCGAACGCCCAGATCTACAACCCGTCGTACCCCGGCGGGGCGCTGACCACGATCACGCCGGCCTACCGGATCCTCAACGGCGTCACCGGCCTGCAATTCACCCTCGACGGCCGCTGGCTGCACGCCTTCAACGGGCCGGGAAGGACCGACCAGGCGAAGTACGGCAACTTCCGCTACAACCTCGACGATCCGGCCACCCGCGGCATGGACGAGGACTACGACGCGGTCGACCTGGAGAACTGGTTCCTGGCGATGCAAAGCGCCGACGGCCAGGTGATGATCCCCTCGTTCCACCGCCCGGCGATCGTCCGCCACGACCTGACCGGCACCACCGACATCGACAACGCCGACGACTGGACCAACGTCGTCGACCCGATGGGCGCGGACCCGGCGCTGGCGTTGCGGAACAAGATCTCGCGGATCCTCCGCCCCCGCCAGGCCGACGGCAACGACGCGGCGACGTTCCCCGACCTGATCCCCGACGCCACCACCGGCCGGATCACCTACGACGTCGACAACGACGGCGACGGCCTGAACGACTCGGTCTGGCTCGACCTGGGCTACCCCGCCCGCCGCAACGCGCAGGGCAAGCTCTACAAGCCGCTGTTCGCGTTCATGGTCATCGGCCTCAACGGCCGGATCCCGCTGAACACCGCCGGCAACATGGCCGCCCGCGGCGGCGCCACCGGCGACGAGCCCCAGTCCTCCCACGCCGCCCACCTGGGCAACTCGGTCAGCGAGATCGACCCCAGCTACGGCCTGCAAAACGCCTACAAGCAGGACACTGGGATCTTCGGCGACGGCTACACCCAGGTCGACAGCTCCCTGGTCGACGTCCGCCTGAACCAGCTTCGCAATCTCCTGGCGGGAACCCGGCCGCAGCCCGATCCCTACAAGCCCGACACCACCGGCCAGGTCAACGGCGATACGAACTGGGTGGGCATGGGGACGAGCAATCTCCCCTACTTCATGCCCAACGGCCAGGCCGACAACGGCGACATCGACGTCAATGGAATCTCGGGACCGCCGACCGGGAACGTCGTCCGCCTCACGCCGGCGGTCCCCGGCCGCTGGGGCGAGCCGGACTCGGTCCCCGGCGGCAACTACGCCCCGTTGCAGACCACCTACGTCAACGAGGTCCGGCCGGGCTACTCGATCAGCGTCAAGGACATCGTCTCCGGCTCCTACCGCCCGCTCGACTCGGCCGACGACGATTACAACTCGTTCGACGCCTACCCGATCCCCGACGCGGTCACCGGCGCGCGGATGGGCGAGATCGGCGACTTCGACTACTACGACGCCTCCGGCTCGCTGTTCTTCCCCATCGAGCGGATCCGCCGCTTCGTCGCGCCGATCGACGTCAACGGCTCCGGCCGCGTGGCCCGGTTCAACGGCGGCGGCACCCAGATCCGCGGCGGCGACGTCTGGGGCCGCGTCGAGTATCGCGGCTACTTCCGCCCCCCCGGCCTCCCCGGCCAGATCGACCCGGCCACCGGCGTCGTCTCCTTCGCGCCGTTCGTCGCCGGCAACCCCTATCCCAACCTGAACGCCACCGCGGCCAACGTGGCCGCCGCCACGGCCCACAACAACAACATCCTCCACGGTTTCGAGTCGTTCCTCCAGCCCAACACCAAGGGCACCCCCCAGCGCTCCGGCGGCTTGCTGGCGTACAAGCAGATGTCCGACTCGACCAACACGGCGACCTACCTGGTCCCCGGCAACCCGACCGAACTCCCCACCTACAACGGCGACATCAACTCGGGAACCACGTACTCCTTCACCACTCCCGACGACTCGGGCGCCGACGTCTCCGTCACGATCAACAGCCGCTCCGACGGCCTCAACGAGGCCGACGAGATGAACCTGTACAACCCCGACCCGCTGCTGGACTCCCCGTTCGGCTTCGCCGACCTGGAGTGGCTGTACCGCAGCCACGACGTCGACGGCGGCTCCCTGAGCAGCAGGCTGGCGCAACTCGCGCCCATCAGCTTCAGCAACGCCATCGACGGCCTGCGCCGGCGGCGGCTGTACTCGATCGACGTCTGGGAGAGCAACGCCTTCGCCTGGGCCAACGACAACCCGCTGGGCGCCTTCGGCCTCCTCCCCGACTCCATGGGCAACCCGACGCGCGGCGGCAACAGCACGTTCGCTCCGGTCGCCAACGCGGGGATGCTCGGCGCCACCTACACGCCGGGGCTGGCCCAGCGCGGGCGGAAGATCAACCTGAACATGCCGCTGCCGGTCTCCAACGACCCCCAGGAGCCGATCCGCCGGAAGTGGATCGCCGACGCCTACCAGTTGATGAAGACCGTCCTGCCGCCGCGGGCCATCGACACCCCCGAGGAACGGGCGAAACTCGGCCAGTTCCTGGTCAACGTGATCGACTTCCGCGACCCGGACTGCACGATGACCATCTGGGACAACCCGGACGTCTTCTTCGTCCCGTCCGCGAGCCCCACCGCCCCGCCGACGCTCAGTTTCGCCGGGAGCATCCCCCTGCGGCACTACGGCATGGAGTACAACCCCGTCGCCATCAACGAGGTGCTGGCGTTCTCCTATGGCCGCAAGAACGGGACGACCGCCGGCACCGGCATCAACACCGGCCGCTTCTTCATCGAGCTGGCCAACACCCTCAGCCAGGCCGAGGGGAACTCCGACGTCGACCATAACGCCTCGACCGTCAACCTCAGCGGCTACAACACGGCCGTGCCCCCCAACCAGCCCTACGACGGCGCCTGCTGGGACCTGGTCTTCACCGGCGACGCCGTCGGCAGCCGGCCCGACCCGTTCAGCGGCCAGTTGCAGCCGGGCGCCCAGATCTACGGCGTCACCCCGCTGGGAGGCGGCGCGCTGACCGGCGCCGTCAAGACGGCCGCCACCACCACGCCCGCCGCCGCCCCCGTCACCGAGGGCGTCCTCGCGCGGGCCCTGCCGCGGCAGACGACGGGGACGCCGCCCCCCATCCCGCTGACGGTCGTCGGCTTCGTCCACCCGGACGCCGCCAACGAATCCAAGAGCGAGCATCCCCTGGGCGCGGGAGGCGCCGGCAACACCTGGACGGCGTCGCCGTCGTTCACGGGAAGCAACAAGGGGGTCCTCTACGAACTGAACACCGCCTGGGACCCGTTCAACAACACCGTCTCCGGCTTCACCTTCAACCCCGGCGTCCTCCCCAACGACGCCGCCGGCAACCAGGTCACGACCCTGACCGCCACCCAGATCCCTCGCGCCGCCGGCGCCGGGGCCTACTACTGGGTCCACCTGCGACGTCCGGCCAACCCCATGCTGGCGGTCTCCGCCGACAACCCGATGGTCGTGGTCGACAGCATGCGCTTCCCCTACGTCGACGTCGGCGGCACGGCCCAGACGATGTCCAGCCCCAGCCCGACCGGGAGCCCCAACCGGGTCGACAAGGTGACCAAGTCGACCACCCCGCTTTACTCCTACCAGCGGATGCAGCCCTACCGCGGCGGCCAGGCCGTCCCCTGGAACCCCACCACCGGCGGCGCCATCGACCCCCGCTACGGTTACACCGAGCAGATCGCGACGTCGGTCCAGCAGATCGGCACCATGGCGGTCTACTTCGGCGACAACAACACCCAGCGCGACGATTCCACCAGTACCGACGGCCAGGTCTCCAACGTGGCGATCTACAACACGCTGGGACAGGCCAACGACGGCACCACCAACGAATACTGGGACTGGTTCCCGTTCCACGACCGCGACTTCACCAGCCCCTACGAACTGACCCTGGTCCCCGGCTGTCCCCCCGGCCTGTTCACCAAGCAGTTCGCCGAGTTCGCGCCCACGGCCTCCAACGCCACCGGGTTCACGAACGCGGCGGCCGGCGTCCTGACCACCAACTACGGATCGATCACCGCCCTGCCCCCCGCGCCGGGCGCGACGGACGCCGCGAGCAACCGCGCGGCCCAGCCGTTCCTGTTCCGGGGGAACACCTCGCCCGTCGAACCCCACACGTTCCCGTACCTGATCGACAAGTTCTTCTACACCGCCGCCAACCCGCCGGTGACGTCCTCGCCGCTTCTGCCGACCGACGACCTGCTCTACGGCTCGGACGCCGCGAACCCGGACCATGGCACGGTCGACGGCTACGCGGCCGACGGCTGGTTCAAGATGTTCGAGTTCCTCGAAGTCCCCAGCCAATCGGCCGGCTCGACCGGGATGGTGCAAAACGGGACCAACTTCGACTGGGCCCGCCAGGACGCGCGCCCGGGGCTGCTCAACCTCAACCTCATCATCGACGAGGAAGTCTTCTTCGGCCTCCTGGGCAGGCAAGATTCGTTCGGCCTCGCCCCTTACAAGCAGAAGCTGCTCAACGACACGCTCGTGCCGACCGTCGACGGCCTGAACGCGGCGTTGGGCTGGAGCCTCACGGAATACGAGGGGGGCCTCTGGGCCACCGCGCTGACGACCGGCTACCCGCCGATCCCCATGATCGTCACGGCCACCACCGCCGACGGCGGCCCCGCCTACGTCCAGCCGATGGAGAACGTCGGCTACCTGGACTACGCGGACTACAATCCCTCCACCTTCCCCTTCGCGACCGGCCTGGTCCCGAACGCCATGAAGGCCGCGTTCGCCCAGTTCCTCTGGGCGCGGCACGGCGGCTCGGGCTTCCTCTTCGGCTTCGGCGAGGGCGCGACGGGGCGGAACCAAACGACCGTCCCGGCGGTGATCACCCCGCCGATGACCGGCCTCCCCGCCGAGCGACCGTTCCGCGCGCCGTCCTTCCCGGACGTCGACTACACCCCGATGCGGCCGGCGACGCTGGCGCCGACGGCCTTCACCGACCCGCCGGCCAACCCCGCGGTGCCGGTCAACCTCAACCCCGTCGTCGACGACCCCGGCGTCCGCAACCAACGGCTGTTCGCCGGCTACGAGCGCTCGACCTGGGCCGGAAGCAACGCGACCACGACGATGCTGCCGCCGCCGATCCCCGCCCGTCGGCTGTTCCAGCCGGCCGACGCCTGGACCTGGACGTCCGGCGGGGTCACCGAGACCAGCAACGCGGGCCTGACGGCCAGCGCCTACGTCAACGCCATCCAGCCCGTCAACGCGAACCCGACCATCGGCGGCCTGCCGGGCGTCGACCTGGCCGGCAACCCCTTCGGCGAGGGGGCAACGAACCTGTTTCAGCAGAACGCCAAGCTCGGCATGGGCGGCGGGTCCACCCCCGACATGACCCAGCACCCCTACTTCCGTAGCGAGCAGATGCAGCGGATCACCAACCTGACGACGGTGCGCACGCATCAGTTCGCGGTCTGGGTCACCGTCGGCTTCTTCGAGGTGATCCGCGAGGGAGACATCGCCATGATCGGCGACCCGACCTACCCGACGGCCGCCTTCGACCTGCTGGGCCCGGAGATCGGCGCGGCGACCGGGGAGAACACCCGTTACCGAACCTTCTGCGTCGTGGACCGGCTCAAGCTCACGGGCTTCGACCCCAACGCCGTGGACGCCTACCGGCCCGCGGTGGTCTACCGTCGCGCCATCCAGTGACCCGGAAATCGGGGCCGGTCTCGGCCGGCCCCGCGGACCCGGTCACAACCGCCTCGCGTGAACGTATTGTCCTAGGGGACGATACCTCGATACGATTAGTAGTCTCGCGCCCTCCCGTCTACGAAAGGACCGCCTCATGAAGCCCCGTCGTCGTCGCCATGGCTTTACGCTGATCGAGCTGCTGGTCGTCATCAGCATCATCGGCGTGCTGGTCGGCATGCTCCTGCCGGCCATCCAGTCCGCCCGCGAGGCCGGCCGCCGCGCCCAGTGCCTGAACAACATGAAGAACATCGGCCTGGCGCTCAACGCCTACGCCACCCGGAAGGGTTCGTACCCCGCCGCCGGCACGTTCTTCGAGACCGCCGCCTCCCAGCCCACCGCCAAGGCCTCGCAGGGCGACATCACCAAGTCGGTCCTCGTCGGCGCGACCGCCAATCCGGTCACCGCCGTGATCGGCAACGCGGCGAAGAGCTGGGTCGTCGACATCCTCCAGGATCTCGACGAGGCGTCCCTGGCCAACAACTGGACCCAGGAGATGTCGTACCTCTCCACGACCGCGCCGGGGACCTCGACGCCCAACGCCAACATCTCGCGGACGGCGCTGGCGATCCTGCGCTGCCCGGACGACACCAACTTCACCGCCAACGAGGGGAACCTGAGCTACGCCGTCAACGGCGGCTTCGTCCGCGTCGCGTCCATCCCCGTCAGTTGGACCGGCGGGCCGACCGACGACCCCACCACCGTCGGCAGCGGCTCGACCCTGTCGTACGCCCCCTACGACCCCATGTCGATCAACCAGAGGATGGGCGTCATGTTCATCCAGTCGGTCTACGACAACAACTCCACCGGCTCGGACGCCAGCTCCGTCCTGGCGGCCAACAACGGCCGCAGCCCCTCCTGGGGCGGGCTGAAGACCTCGCTGGCCAGCATCACGGACGGCTCGGGCTCGACCCTCCTGGTGGGTGAAAACACCCTGGTCGGCTACTCCACCGGGACGCCCTACTCCGGCGGCAACGAAACCAACTGGGCCGCCCCCTGGCCGACCTTCTGCTTGTTCATGGCCTCCGACAACATTTGCAGCGTCACCTCCAACGACTGCTACGCCTCCATGTCCGGCGGCACCAACGCGCTCGACGCGTCCGCCTGGGGGCTGGCGAACAAGACCGGCTCGTACGAGAACCTCGGCTACGGCCAGAACCTGACGGTCAAGGGGAGCTTCCCCTTCGCCACCAGCGGCCACCCCAGCGGCGGCAACTTCGCCTTCTGCGACGGCTCCGCCCGCTTCATCACCAACACCATCGACGGCACCGTCTACTCCAAGATCATCACCCCCGCCGGCAGCAAGCTCCCCATCCCCTTCAAGCAGCAGCCGGTCAGCCAGGACGCCTTCGTCCAGTAAGCCGACCCCCGCGGCGCGAGCCGCCCGACGCGACGACGCGAGCGAGACGTCGAACCCCGCGAGCCCTCCCGACGCCCCCAATCGGCCGTCGGGAGGGCCGTTTCGTTTTCGTGCGAGTGCGACGCGCGACGTCCCCTCTCCCGCCGGGCTGACGACCCGACACTTTTTCGGATGCCGCGGCGATCATCGCCTTCTCCCCTTGAGGGAGAAGGCCGTTCGGCGTCGGCTCGCGTGAGTGTCGCATGCGAGATCCGATAAGTGTCGGAACGATCCGCGGCGGCGCGAGCCGCCCGACGCGACGACGCGAGCGAGACGTCGAACCCCGCGAGCCCTCCCGACGGCCCCAATCGGCCGTCGGGAGGGCCGTTTCGTTTTCGAGCGGGTGCGACGCGCGACGTCCCCTCTCCCGCCGGGCTGACGACCCGACACTTTTTCGGATGCCGCGGCGATCATCGCCTTCTCCCCTTGAGGGAGAAGGTGGCCCGAAGGGCCGGATGAGGGGTCGACCGGCGTCGCGTTTCGGCGCAAGCCTCGGATGGAATAGGACTTCTATTCCGACGGCTTCCGGTCGCGCCCACCCCTCATCCGGCCTTCGGCCACCTTCTCCCTCAAGGGGAGAAGGCCGTTCGGCGTCGGCTCGCGTGAGTGTCGCATGCGAGATCCGATAAGTGTCGGGTCGTCAGTACGACGCCCCGCGGTCGACCGCCATCTCACGGATCAGGCGGTCGCGCTCGGCGTCGGACATCGGGCCGACGCGGTCGGCGGCGAGTTTGCCGTCGGGGCCGACGGAGACGAGCCACGACGGGCCCTTCGGTTCGAAGTCGAGCGCCGTCAACGACAGCGAGGCCCGGAGTCGGGCCCAGGCGGGCGCCTCGCCGGGGGCGAGGACGGTCACGACGCGCCAGCGGCCGTCGCCGCCCGGCGCCGTCGCGTCGCAAGAACCGAGGACGACCGGCGGGCCGGGGAGCGTCCAGCGCGCCCCGAGGCGGACCTCGCGCGCGTCGCGAAGGCCGGCGAACAGGTCGCTCTCGACCCACGCGCGAAGCCATGCCAGGGCGTCGGCCCGCAGCGACGCCCCCGCAGCGGGCGTCCGGCGCGCGGCCAGACGACGGACCACCGCCTCCAGGCCGCCCCCGGCGAGCAACTCCTTGTCGAACGCCGCGGCGCGGATCAGATTCGCCAGCCTGGCGGTTCGAGTCTCCTCCCGGAGCGGCGCCTCCAGGTCGAGAAACGTCGCCGCGCGCGGAGTCGGCGCGGGAGTCGCGTCGGCGGGCGGCTCGTCCCGGATCGCCGCGACGATCGCCGAGAGGTTCGGTCGGCGGACCTCGGGGCGCTCGCGAGCCGCGGGGATCGCGGCCGGGTCCACGACGTCGACCTCGGGGACGGGCCAGCCGTCGGGAAGCGCGACCGCGAGCCGGCCGGTCGCGCCGTCGAACCGCTCCCACAACAGGTTCGTCGCCGGGGAGAGCTTGGCGACCGACCGCGCGACCTGGTCCAGCGGCGTCGCGAACCCGGCGGAAAGGACCAGTTCGTCCCTCGCCCTGGTGGCGGCGACGTAGAACAGCCGCAGCGCCTCCTCGCGTTCCTCGCGCTCCTCGATCTCCTGATGCGTCCGCCACCCCAGCGACTCCCCCGCGCCGGGGGCGTCGTCGAGATCGACCCGGGCGGGGCGGGGCTTCAGGACCAGCCCCAGCTCGCGATCGAAGCCCAGGGGGCCGGTTCGCGGGCCGGCGCCTCGGTTCAGATCGGGGAGGACGACGACGGGGAACTCCAGGCCCTTGGCCTGGTGGACGGACATGACGCGGACGCTCCGGCCGTCCTCGTCGGTGGTCGCCGCCTGTTCCTCGCGGGGCGGTTCGTCGGCGAAGGCGCGAAGGCGGCCGACGAAGTCGGCCAGGCCGAAGCCCCCCTTGCGGTCGAACTCCCGCGCCGTCTCGATCAGCTTGCGGACGTTGGCGAGCTTCCGCGCGCCCAGGGACTCGCAGACCAGCGCCGCGGAGAAGCCCGATTCGTCGATCGCCCGCGACAAGAGATCGGCCATCGGAAGGCGGTCCTTCAGCGCCCGCCAGCGCGCGAGCAGGTCGCGGGCGCGGACGGCCCGGTCGCGGTCCCGGTCGGAGAGGCCGGGCGTCTGGTCCGCGCGTTCCAGGCCGCGCGCCAGGCCGTCGCGGGGCTGGGTCAGCCAGTAGAGGGCTTCGTCGCGAAGCGCGAAGAACGGGCTTCGCAGGCTGCCGGCCAGGGCGGTCTCGTCGAACGGGTCCTCGATCGCGGAGAGGAGGTTGACGACGTCCAAAACCTCTTGCTGGGAGTAGAACGCCGAGCCGCCGATCGTGTGGTGGTCGAAGCCTTGATCGGCCAGGGCTTGTTCATAGGGCCATACGTCGGTCATGGCCCGGAACAGGAAGGCGACGTCGCCGGCGTGGGCGGGGCGGGGCCGGCGGGTGGCGCGATCGATCACGGTCCAGCCGGCGTCGATCCGGCCGCGGAGCCAGCGGGCCAGGGCGTCGGCCTCGCGGCGGCGGCACTCCTGGACGGAGGGTTTCGCGGGCGGTTCGTCCCCGTCGGGTGCGGCGGGGGGCGTCCAGAGGAAGTGGACGGCCGGGGCGTCGGAGTGGTCGCCGCGGCGGGGGACGAGCCGGACGGCGTCCGGGTCGGCCGCCGCGCCGGGGTCGGCGAACGAGTCGGCGAAGAGGGCGTTGACGAAGTGGACGACGCGGGGGACGGTTCGGAAGTTCTCCGAGAGCCGCAGCCGGCCGGGGTCCGGGAACTCCCCGCGCCAGCGGCCGAAGATGGCGGGCTCGGCGCCTCGGAAGCGGTAGATCGACTGCTTGGCGTCGCCGACGACGAACATCCGGCCGCCGCCGAAGCCGTCCCCGGCCAGGAGGCGGAGGACGTCGGACTGGACCTCGTCGGTGTCCTGGAACTCGTCGACCAGCACGAATTCGACGGCCGCGGGGTCGACCTCGGCCGGTTCGTCGTCGGCCGCGCCGACGGCGCCCGGCTGGCGGAGGGCGTCGCGGGCCAGGACGATCAGGTCGGCGAAGTCGAGCCCGATCCGGCGGGCCTTCAGCTCGTCGTACTCGGCGCGGGCCTCGCGGGCGATCCGGGCGAAGCCCGCGGTCTCCGCGGCCGATTGGAGCGTCACGGCCGGATCCCAGGCGAGCCGCTTGAGGACGCCGTCCACCTCCTTGCGAACGGCCTCGAACGCGACTTTCACGCATTCCTTCACGTCGGGATTCGGCCAATCGCCCTTGCCGCGAAGGTCGGCGATCCTGGCGACCTCGCGGAGCCGTCGCAGGTCGGCCTCGTCGCCGCGGGACTCGACGGCGTCGATCGCCTCCCATGCGTCCTCGCCGCGGCGGGCCAGCTTGGGGCCGACGTCGACGAGCGTCGCCAGGACGCGGCGGCAGGCGCGCAGGGTCGGCGCGAGGCGGGCGAGGGCGGCGGGTCGGCCGCGGGCGATCCAGGCGGCCTCCCAGCGGGCGACGATCGCCGGGGGCTCCAGGTCGCAAAGCGGGTCGACCTCCTCGGGCGTCCGGTTCGCGAGGGCCGCCTCGAGCGACTCGCGCAGGCCGCGGAGGGTGTGGGGGACGGCCAGGCCGACCAGGTCCGGGTCGAGACCGGACAACAGGCGGCGGATCGCCGAGCCGACGGCCCGCTCGCGAAGCGCGCCGGCGACCGCGTCGTCGAGGACGGCGAACTCGGGGTCGAGGTCCAGGGCCTCGGCCTTGCCGCGGAGGAGTCGGCCGCAGAACTCGTGGAAGGTGCCGATCGGCGCCGCCTCCAGGGCGCGGAGGACCGCGGCCCACCAGTCCGGATCGACCCCGGCGGCGAGTCGGGCCCGGCAGCGGCCGCGGATCCGCTGGCGGAGCTCCCGCGCGGCCTTCTCGGTGAAGGTCATCACCGCCAGCGACCGCAGGGCGCGGCCTTCCGCGCCGTCGATCTCGGCGAGGAACCGCTCGGTCAAGACGGTGGTCTTGCCGCAGCCGGCGCCGGCGGCCAGGGCGACGCTCGCGACGCGGACGCGCACCGGCCCGGCTTGCTCGTCGGTGAGGGAGACGTCGGCGGCGCTCATGATCGGTTCGCTCCGGCGGGGTCGCCGACGGGGGCGTCGAGCGGCGGCGGCTTCTTGTCGGCCTTGCGGACCTGGCGGATTCGGCAGACGCTTCGGTATTCGCAGTACTTCTCGCAGTCGTGCTTGCTCGGGGCGATCGGGAACGCGCCGGCCCGGATCGCCCGGACGACGGCGAAGACTCGTTCAAGCAAATCTTTATGGGCTTGCGACCACTCCTCGAAGGCGATCGGCTTGTAGCCTTTCTCCTTGAGGCCCCAGTAGCCGACGTCCCTCGGCCCGGCCCGGCCGCCCTCGAACAGGAACCGCTCCACGGCCATGGCGTAGAGCGGGAGTTGGAGCATCCGGAACTCGGTCACGTCCTTGCCGCTGGGGGGGGAGCCGCTCTTGTAGTCGATGACGCGGAACCGGGGGCCGTCGGACGATTCGAGCACGTCGATGCGATCGATGCGTCCCTTCAACCGCGCGGCCTGGTCGCCCAGCCGGAGTTCGAAGGGTTCGGGGTGGTCGGTCTCCGGTTCGCCGAAGGCGTATTCGAACCAGGTCGGGACGGCGGGGGGGCCGGATCGGTACTCGACGCGTTGGCGGAGGTATTCGGCGACGGTCCGCTCGACCTGGCCGCGCTCGATCTCGCGGAAGCCGGCCTCCAGATCGCCGAGGCCGTCCCGGTCCCTGGGGAGCGCGCGGTCGACGACCCGGGCCATCAGGGCCTCGTCGGGCTCGGAGCCGTCGGACGCGGCGCGGAGTTTCTCGAACGCCTCCAGGACGTCGTGGACGACGCTGCCGCGCTCGGTGAGGTCCTCGTCGAGTTCCCGGGGCTCGTCGATCGGTTCCAGTTTCAACACGTGACGACAGAAGAACTGGAACGGGCAGTTGAGGTAGGTCTCAAGCTGGCTGGGGCTGAAGACGTGCTTCTCCGGCCCGAAGTCCGCGGCGATCCGGGCGACGAGCGCGGGGTCTTGCAGCATGCCGTCGAAGGGTCCGAACGCCGCGCCCTTGCGGCGGCTTTGAAGCGCCTCCAGGGCCGCGGCGGCGGCTTGCAGCGGCTCGCGGTGGACGGGGTCGCGGGCGAGGGCGCGAAGCCGGCCGAGCCTCCCCGACTCCGCGGCCCGGGCGAGGGCCAGCGCGCGGGCGTCGGCCGGCGCCAGCGCCAGGTCGTCGCGACCGAGCAGCGCGGGGTGGAATCGGGCGTGGGCGACGTGGGCGGCGGCCTTCGCGGCCGGGGCCAGCGCGTTCAAAAGGTCGTCCAGGAACCCGGCGCGGAGCAAGGGTTGGCCCTTGGCGTCGGTGGTGGGGTGGAACAGGCTCGCGCCCTTTTCGGCGGCGCCCAGGAGGCGGGCGAACCGCAGGGCCTCGGCCGAGTACGCCAGGCGGGCGGCGTCGTCGGGGGCCTCGCCGGGTTTGAGCGCCAGGAGCCGTCGCACGGCGTCACGGCGGGGGAAGCTCCCCTCCGTCAGGCCGACGACCAGGACGTGGGGGGCGCGGGCGCCGTCGGCCTCGTCGACCGCGGCCGTCCGGATCGAGCCCGGGGGCGCGGCGGAACGGGGTCGGGGGACCTCGGCGGCGACGTCGGTCAACTCCTCGACAAAGTTCGCCCACGTCGTCGCCTCCGCGCCGCGGCCGAGGCGGTCGCGGACCTCGGCGCGGTCGTCCAGGGCGTCCCAGAGCGTCTCCAGGGCGGGCGATCCGCCGTCGGCGAACCCCAGCGATTCGACCGCGCGACGCAAGCCGGCGGCGTGCTCGACCCACGGTCGCGGGCGGTTCAGGACGTCGACCGTCTCGATCAGGCGCTTGAGGATCGGGTGGGCGCGGCGGGCGCGGGCGACCGTCTCTTGGCGACGCTTGGTCTCGGCCTCGTTCGCCCCTTCCTCGGGAAGCGCGATGACGCGCGCCAGTTCGGCGAGGATCCGATCCTTGCCGCGGAAGACGGGCGACCGCTGAAGGATCGAGGCGGCCTCGGCCGGCGCCAGGCGGTCGATCTTCTTGTCGTCGGCACCCTTCCAGTCGGGCTGGAACCGACCGTTGCGGAGGAGGCGGACGACCAGATCGACCTCCCAGTCCTCCAGGGGCAACCGCGCCGTCTGGAGCGTCGCGGCGACGGCCGGGTCGCGATCGAGCGGGACCGCGCCGGAGTCGGCGACGGCGATCCCGGCGGCCCGAAGCGCCTCGACGGCGGCCTCGGATTGCTCGTCGCGGCTGGGGAAGACGATGAGGACGTCGTCGGGGGGGACGCCGGAGTCGAGGAGTCCGTTCGCCTCGCGCGCGACCATCCGGCCCAGGTCGATCCCGGCGGGGCCCCCCTGGATCGAAAGGCCCGCGGCGTCCTCCACGAGGGGCGCCCCCGGCTTGAACAGGGTCGCGTCGAGGGCGCGAAGGCCGGCGGGGCGGTTCGGGTCGGCGGGGACGACGGTCTCGACCAGCCCCATTTCCAGCAGGCGATCGCGAACGGCGGCCGAGGCGAGGAACAGCTCGGCGCGGTCGGGGTCGCCGTCGTGGCGGAGGGTGACGTCGACCAGTCGGGGGCGCTTCAGGACGTCTTCCAGAATCCGCCAGCGGGCCGGTGCGCGGCCGTCGAGGTCGTCGAATTCCCAAAAGACGAGGTGGTCGCCGTCGGCGGAGTGCCGGGGGCGCTCGCAAAGTCGAAGCGAGGCCCAGACGGCCAGGCCGGCGGCGTCCTCGGCGTCCAACTCGGTCAAGAGCCGGCGGTAGCGGCGGAACGTGGCGCGCTCGGCCGCGGCGATGGTCTCCTCGTCGTCGGACCCGGCCGGACGGCTCTCGGCCGCGGTCCAGTCGGCGAACCGTCGGCGGAGGCGGCGGCGGTAGCCGGCGCGGCCGGCCAACTGGGCGAGCGGGCCGCGACGACCGCCGCCGGTCTGATCGCGCAGGGCCTGGTCGAAGACGGCCGCCGCCGCCGATTTCGACAGGACCATCGGCGCCCTGGCGACGAGCCCGGCCGTCCAGCGCCACAGGTCGTCCCAGCAGAAGACGCGGGGGGGCGCGGCCCCCGTCGCCAGCTTACGGACGATCCGGTCGCGCGCCAGCGGGGTCGGGACGATCCAGCGCGCCGCTCGGATCGAGGGGTCGCGCCGCGACAGGCGCTCCAGCATCGCCGCGCCGGGAGGCCCGGTCCAGAGCGTCCGGCGAATCGCTTCCGACACCGCCGCCTCCCTTCGTCGCCACGAGCGCCAGCACCACCGTCGCGATCGCGACCAAGTATACAGAAAAATACCACAGCTTTCCCGAGCGCACAACCCGGATCAGCCAGAGGATGGCCATGTAGCCGACGAGGCCGGCGACGATCATCGCGGCGGTGGTCTGCGCGACGCGATCCGGGGTGAGGCCCAGCCGCGAGGGGTCCTTGACCGCGCCCTTCAACTCGTGGGCGACGGCCCCCAGGACGGCGGGGACTGCGATCATCAGGCTGAACCGGACGGCCCAGATCCGCGAGAAGCCCAGCAGCAAGGCCGCGACGATGGTGGTCCCGCTGCGGCTGACGCCCGGCAGGGGGGCCAGCGTCTGCGCCAGGCCGATTAATAGGGCGTCGGTCCAGGTCGTTCGCGACGGCCCTCGGCCGCCCCCCTCGGGGCCGCGGGTCTTCAACGAGACCAGCCCCAGCGCCGCGGCGGAGATCAAAAAGCCGATCGGCGCGGCGATTCGGCTCTCGAACAGGCCGTCGACCCAGTCCTTGAGGAACAGGGCGAACGGGACCAGGGGCAAGGTGGCGACGATCGCCAGGACCACGACGTGGGCGACCGTCGCGCGGCGGAAGTCCGGGCCGAGTTCGGGATCGTCGCGGAGCAGGCCGAGGGCGCCCCGATGGATCGCGCCTCGGTAGTGGTAAAGGATGGCGGCGGTGGTCCCCAGGTGGAGCATGATGTCGAAGAACAGGTTCTCCGCGCCCGAACGGCCGGAGCCGCTCAGCCAGGCGAAGAACTGCTGGGTGACGAGCAGGTGGCCGTCGCTGGAGACCGGCAGGAACTCGGTCACGCCCTGCACCGCGCCCAGGGCCAGGGCCTCGATCCAATCCATCAACATGCCTGGGGATACTCTGGGTCGGGGTTGAAGCGAAAGGGCGCGGGCTCAGCGGGTCGTGGCGGCGGGGTCGGCGGCGGCGGCGAGGCGGTCGGCCTCGCGGGTGGCGTGGTCGCGCCAGCGGGCCTCCAGGTCCTTGAAGCCGGCGATGCGGTAGGTCGCCCGCAGGGCCGTGTCGGGCCCGCGCTGCTGGGAGTCCTTCACGAAGGCGACGAACTTGGAGGGCCCTCCCTGGGCCATCAGGAACCGAGTCAACGACACGCTCTGAGCGTAGTACAGGTTCCAGTCCTTCGCTTCAGGATAGTCGGTGGTCATCAGGGTTTCGAGGGGGAAGACCCGGTTGTCGGCCAGCGGGGCGCCCAACTCGGAGCATCGGCCGACCTGTTCGGCGGGGGGTTCGGCCAGAACGGCCATCCCCTCGTCGGCCCAGCGGGGGATCTGCTGGTCGGGGAAGACGTCGGCCAGGACGACGTGCGCCACCTCGTGGGGGAGGACCGCGGCGATCAACTGGGGGTGGTCGGCGCGGAGGTTGACGCGGCGGGCGACGACCTTGCCGCCGCCGATCCCCATGGTGGAGAACCCCGGCGAGGTCTCCGGCTGGCCGGTCATGCGGGCGAAGTCGGCGGCGGTGGGGTAGAGGTAGATGTCGCACTTGGGCTCCCACGCGGCCCTGGTCGCGGGGCTTCCCCAGCGCTTGGCCTGGGTGGCGCGAACGGCCTCGGCGGCCTCGGCGGCTTTTTCGGCCAGGTCGGGATCGACGTGGAAGATTCGGAAGTTGTCCGTTTCTTGCGTTCGCCAGGCGACGGGAGCGGCGGCGGCCGCCGGAGTCGCGGCGGCCTC
>Ga0209916_1001689_pt1 | contig 16010 bp, 16 predicted proteins | sample ThiBio_1000_plan_FD_183956 | JGI IMG/M metagenome (GOLD analysis project Ga0209916, IMG submission 183956) | Wastewater bioreactor microbial communities from Cape Town, South Africa - Thiocy_solids_2 (SPAdes) | ecosystem: Engineered > Bioreactor > Thiocyanate-remediating > Anaerobic-Aerobic ... | reverse complement strand
GGCGACGAACAGGAAGCCGATCATGCTCAGGCCGTGTTGTTGAAAAGGCGTGGAACGGGTGCGCTGCATGCTGTCTCCTTATCGAATGACGGTGCCGATGCGGCCGAAATCGTCAAAGTTCATCCAGATGAAAAAGGCCTTGCCGACGATGTTCCTGTCGGGGACGAAGCCCCAGTAACGGCTGTCGTTGCTGGCATCGCGGTTGTCGCCCATCATGAAGTACTGGCCCGCCGGAACCTTGCAGGTAAAGCCTTCGCCCTCGGCATTGTAGGAGCAGTTTTCGCGGTAGGGGAAGTCCGCCACCTGGGGCGGATGGACCGCGGGCTTGCCCGGCTCGGTCATCATGGCGTGGCCGACGCCATTGAGACGCTCGTTGTACACCATGGCGGTGATGTAGTTGAGGCCGTTGCCGACGTAGCTATAGGTGCCGGTGTTGACGCTCGGCACCGGCTGGCCGTTGACGATGAGCTGCTTGTTGCGGTATTCGACCACGTCGCCCGGCACGCCGACCACGCGCTTGATGTAATCGAGGCCGGGGTCGGCCGGGTAGCGGAACACCATGACGTCGCCGCGCTCGGGGTTGTTCAGCTGCACGACTTTCTTGTTGAGCACCGGCAGACGGATGCCGTAGGTGTATTTGTTGACCAGGATGAAGTCGCCGATCAGCAGCGTCGGCATCATCGACCCGGACGGAATCTTGAACGGCTCGACCAGGAAGGAACGCAGCGCGAACACCACCAGGATCACCGGAAAGAAGCTCTTGGCGTATTCGACCAGCAGCGGCTCCCTGGCGTCCCTGTCGCGGCTGCGCTTGAGCAGCAGCGCGTCGAGCAGCCAGATGCCGCCGGTGACGGCCAGCGCGATGAAAAGGATGAGCGCGAAATTCATGTTTATTTGTCCGAGACCTGGAGGATCGCAAGGAAGGCTTCCTGCGGGATTTCGACGTTGCCGACCTGCTTCATGCGGCGTTTGCCGGCCTTCTGTTTTTCCAGCAGCTTCTTCTTGCGCGTGATGTCGCCGCCGTAGCATTTGGCGAGCACGTTCTTGCGCATCGCCTTGACGTTCTCGCGCGCGATGATGTTGGCGCCGATCGCCGCCTGCACCGCGACGTCGAACATCTGGCGCGGAATCAGTTCGCGCATCTTGGATGCAAGTTCGCGCCCGCGGTACACGCTGGTGGCGCGGTGCACGATCAGCGACAGCGCATCGACTTTTTCATTGTTGACCAGGATGTCGAGCTTGACCAGATCGCCCGGCCGGAATTCCTTGAACTCGTAATCGAGCGAGGCATAGCCGCGGCTGGTCGATTTCAGCTTGTCGAAGAAATCCATCACCACTTCGTTCATCGGCAGGTCGTACACCAGCATCACCTGCTTGCCGTGATACTGCATGTTGATCTGCATGCCGCGTTTCTGGTTGCATAGGGTAATGACGTTGCCGACGTATTCTTCCGGCACGAAAATCGTCGCGGTGATGATGGGTTCGCGGATTTCCTCGATCTTCGACGGCTCCGGCAGCTTGGACGGGTTCTCGACGTTGAGCATGGTGCCGTCTTTCAGCACCACTTCGTACACCACCGTCGGCGCGGTGGTGATGAGATCCATGTTGTATTCGCGTTCCAGCCGCTCCTGCACGATGTCCATGTGCAGCAGGCCGAGGAAGCCGCAGCGGAAACCGAAGCCCAGCGCCTGCGAGACTTCCGGCTCGAACTGCAGCGCGGCGTCGTTCAGCTGCAGCTTGGTCAAGGCGTCTCTCAGCGCCTCGAAGTCATGCGACTCGATCGGATAGAGTCCGGCGAAAACCTGCGATTGCACCTTCTTGAAACCGGGCAAGGGTTCGCCGGCGGGGCGGTCGATCAAGGTGATGGTGTCGCCCACCTGGGCGGACTTGAGCTCCTTGATGCCGGCGATCACGAAGCCGACTTCGCCGGCGGAAAGCTGCTCGCGGTCGACCGATTTGGGCGTAAACACACCGACGTGCTCGGTCAGATGCTGCGCGCCGGATGCCATGAAGCGGATCTTGTCCTTCGGGCGCAGGACGCCGTCGACCACCCGCACCAGCATCACCACGCCGACGTAGTTATCGAACCAGGAATCGATGATCAGCGCCTTCAGCGGGGCGCTTTCGTCGCCGCGCGGCGGCGGCACCTGCCTCACCACCACTTCGAGAATCTCCGCAATGCCGATGCCGGTCTTGGCCGAGGCGCGCACCGCATCGGTGGCATCGATGCCAACGATGTCCTCGATCTCTTCCGCCACCCGGTCGGGGTCGGCCGCCGGCAGGTCGATCTTGTTCAGCACCGGGATGACCTCGACGCCGAGGTCGATCGCGGTGTAGCAGTTGGCCACCGTCTGCGCCTCCACCCCCTGCGAGGCATCAACCACCAGCAGCGCGCCTTCGCAGGCCGACAGGGAACGCGACACTTCGTAGGAAAAGTCGACGTGGCCGGGGGTGTCGATCAGATTCAGGCGGTAGACCTGGCCGTCCTGCGCCTTGTAGGTGAGCGCGGCGGTCTGTGCCTTGATGGTGATGCCGCGTTCCTTTTCCAGGTCCATCGAATCGAGCACCTGCGCCTCCATCTCGCGTTCGGACAGGCCGCCGCAGTGCTGGATCAGTCGGTCGGCCAGGGTGGACTTGCCGTGGTCGATGTGGGCGATGATGGAAAAATTGCGGATCAGGTTCTGGGACACAACAAAACGGGCACGTTTCCGTGCCCGGCAAGGGATGCGATAACTTGCAGAATTTTAACGGATTCCAGGGTCTGCCGACACCCATTTCGCAGCCGCGACGGGGCCGCTTATGGATGCAGCCCGCAACCAAGGATGGCCTGAATCGGCTCGCTCCTCCGAGTCGCCGCGAAAAAAGTGTCCGGCAGGCCCTATGGGTGGGCACGCAGCCATGCCTGGAACGCGGGCAGATCAAGCTGATGGCGACAAATTTCGGTGTCGCCGTCGAACAGGAGCGGCACGTCCCAGCCATATTTCTGCCTGAGCGATGGATCGCCATCGACGTCGACGAGGGCCAGCCGGTGTCCGGCCCCCACGATCAACGCACCGACTTCCGCTTCCATGTCCTCGCACAGCGGGCAGCCCGCGCGCGTGTACAGCAAGAGCGTTTCACTCACCCGAGATCTTCAGCGGAATGTACAACGAGCCTTCGCCGCGCCGCACCAGGATTGCAGCGCTCTTGCCAACCGGCACTGCAGCGATGGCCTTGCGAAACGCGTCCACGTTGGACACCTTGCTGTTGTTCACTGCCAGAATGACGTCGCCGGTGCGAATGCCTGCCCGCGCCGCATCGCCGGCGGCATCCACGACCAGCACGCCGTGATCGAGCCCGAGTGCGCGGCGCTGTTCCGCGCTCAACTCGGACAAGGCCAACCCACCGCGCGAAAAGGTTTTTCCTTCATTGCCGGCCTGCTGGGTTTCAGCCGGCAACTCAGCCAGTACCACACCCAGTTGCTGGGCTTTGCCTTTGCGCCATATCTGCAGCGGGATTTTGACGCCTGGTTTGGTCATGCCGACCATCCGCGGCAGGTCACCGGAGTTTTCCACCGCCTTGCCATTGAATTCCAGAATGACATCGGCGGCCTGCAACCCCGCCTTGTGCGCGGGGCTGTCCTCCTGCACCTGCGAGACCAGCGCGCCGCGCGGACGATCCAGGCCGAAGGATTCGGCCAGGTCGGCGGTCACCTCCTGGATCACCACGCCGAGCCAGCCGCGCGACACCTTGCCGCTGCTTTTCAGCTGCTCCACCACTTCCATCGCCACGTCGATCGGAATCGCGAACGAGACCCCCTGGTAGCCGCCGCTGCGGCTGTAAATCTGCGAATTGATGCCGACCACTTCGCCCTTCATGTTGAACAGCGGCCCGCCCGAATTGCCGGGATTGATCGGCACATCGGTCTGGATGTAGGGCACATAGCTTTCCGACGGCAGCGAACGCCCCTTGGCGGAAACGATGCCCGCGGTGACCGAGTTTTCGAAGCCGAACGGCGAACCGATCGCCGCCACCGCTTCGCCGACGCGCAGCCGGGTGGGGTCGCCCAGCTTGACGGCAGGCAGGTTACTGGCGGTGATCTTGATGACGGCCACATCGGTGCGGGTGTCGGCCCCCACCACCTTGGCGGTGAACTTGCGCTTGTCGATCAGCTTGACCACGACCTCGTCCGCGCCTCTGACCACATGTGCGTTGGTCAGAATATAGCCATCGCTGCTGACGATGAAACCGGAGCCCGCGCCGCGTGCGGGGATTTCCTGCATGGGGCCGCCCTGCCCGCCCGGCCCGCCGGGGAAGAAGCGGCGGAAAAACTCCTGCATGTCCTCTTCGTCGGGAACCGCAAACGGCAGCCCCTCCGGTCCGCGCTTCACCAGTTTGGTCGTGCTGATGTTGACCACTGCCGGCCCCTGCTTTTCAACTAGGTCGGCCACATCCATCACATCTTTTGCCAGCACCGGTGCCGACAAGGCGAACACCAGCGCGGTCGCTGCCCAAGCTGTTCTCATCATGGCTGTCCTTTCATCAAGCGAAACCTGAAATCGTCTTCACGTCTGAGCACGACCGGGCGGGCCGCCCGACCGCCCCGTGCGGCCAGCCAGCCAGCCACCCCGCCCAGCAGCATGCCGACGAGCGCGGAACCGTCGCCGGGCTGGATAGCCTGTGCCAGCAGCGCGCCCGCCAGCATCAGCCCCAATGGCAGGCCATAGGCACGCAATGCGCTCTTCAGCACGCTGCCACGGGCGATGCCGACCACGACACGGTCGCCTGGAGCCAGCGACAAATCGCAGTCGACCAGGAAGTGCCGCGGTTTGCGCTGGAACAGTTCGGCAATGCGGCGCGATGAGCATCCCTGCCCGCCGCAGGTGCCGCAGCCCGACGGCTCGACCGCCTGCACCCAGATGCCGTCCGATGCGGTTTTGACGACTTCGGCGGTTTGCTCCAGCATGGCGGCGCCTACTTCCTTTTCACCGAGTTGCCTGTTTCGATCAGCGCCATGCTCGGCACTTCGCCCAGGGTCGTCACGCTATAGCCGTCGACCTCGCGCGCATAGACCCCGATCGCGCCTTCGGCCGACAGACCCTGCAGGCGCTGCGCCTGGGGATCGGCAGGCTCAACGAACATCGACAGCACGCTCAGGCCATCCGAAAACACCAGATGGGTGACTGGCGCCGGCTTGCCCGGCAGCGCGCGCACCGCCTCCTGCACCCGCTCAAATCCCGGTGGCGGCGTCACGTTCCAGGCCGCCGCGGCCGGCTTGTCGAGGCTGGCCTTCTGGATGCGCTTGCCCGTCATGTCATTGCGGAACAATTGGGCATCGGGTGCCTTGCCGATCTGGATTTCGGAAAACACGAACATCGACACCACGCTGCCATTGCCGTTGACTATGCGCGACTTGAGCGGCAACCCGGTCTGCTTGTCCAGCCACAGGCTGAATGCATAACGATAGCCGTCGCGCGGCTCCAGCGTCACCACCTGGCAGGGACGTCCCGCCACGCGCTCGGTTCCGGCAAGCGTCGCCTCGTAGTAATCGAGCAGACTGACCGGGCGGGCAGGCAGCAAGGCGGGGAAGAAACGCCGCGGGGCGTTGCGTTCCAGCCGCACGCTCTTGCCGTCCGGCAAGTGACAGTAGACGTCGTTGTTGATGCGCAGGAACTGGCGCGGCGTACCGTCCATGACCTCGACTTTTTCCAGTTCGCCCGCCGCATCGGTGCGGTGCAGCACACGCAACACCTCGACGTGTTCGCCATGGTGATACACGTAGACGCCGCCGTAATTCTGCTGCTTCGCCGCAGCGGCGGCGCGGTTGAGCCATTCGAGCGCGGTGTCCGCCCGCCCCGCCCCGGAAAACGCCATCAGTGCGGCAAAGCCCAGAATCTGCCAGCTTTGCCGCCAGACATGCAGCGCTCGCATCAGCGCGGCTCCACCACAACCGCCACCGTGCGCTGGTAAGGCGACGCCACCGCCATCGGGGCAAATTCCTGATGCGCGACGAGATAGGGGGCGAGACGGGCATCGTCGCGCGCCGCAACCGGCGCCGGCGCAGCAGGCTGGAAGGCTGGCGCCGGCGCCGCCGCCATCGGTGCAGTGGCCGGCGCATGCGGCATCAATCCGGTCAGCGAAATTGCGCCCCATACGGCAAGCGAGGCAAACGATGCCACCGCCAGTCGTTGCGGCCACACGTTGCGGCGCGGCGCGAGCACGGTCGGTTCGGCCGCCAGTTGCGCCGAGAAGCGTGCCATGAAATCCTCCTGGGCCGGCGTCACGCCGCGCATCAGGTCGCCGATCAAATGGTATTCGGACCAGTTTTTCCGCAAGGTGTCGTCGCGTTTCAAAGCCGTGATGCAGGCCTCGGTTTCCGCGTGTGCCGCCTCGCCATCGAGCGTTGCGGACAATATCAGCGGCATATCGTCGCTCTGTTCGGCCTGGGAGGGGATGTCTGGTTTGCGAAGGGCTGACATGGTTACCACCTTTTATCCTGACTGGTGCCCAGCATCGGGCGTATTTTTTCGGCAATGGCCTCGCGCGCCCGGAAAATCCGTGAGCGCACCGTGCCGATCGGGCATTCCATCATCTGCGCGATATCCTCGTAGCTCATGCCTTCGATTTCGCGCAGCGTGATGGCTGTCCGCAATTCCTCGGGCAGCGCATCGACCGCCTCGTTGACTGCTTTGGCGATCTGTTTGGTCTGGAGTTCCGCGTCCGGCGTCGCGATATCGCGCAACAGATCGCCATCTTCGTAGTTCTCCGCATCTTCGGCCAGCACATCGCTCGACACCGGCTGGCGTTTGTGCGCCACCAGATAGTTCTTGGCGGTGTTCACGGCGATGCGATACAGCCAGGTGTAAAAGGCGCTCTCGCCGCGAAAGCCCGGCAACGCGCGGTAGGCCTTGATAAAGGCCTCCTGCGTGATGTCTTCCACCTCGGCCGCATCGCGCACCATGCGCGACAACAGCCGCCCGAGCTTGCGGTGATACTTCATCACCAATAGCTCGAAAGCGCGCTTGTCGCCCTGCTGGGCACGTTCGACCAGCACCTGATCCAGTTCGCGGTCCGACATATCTCCCTGCTATTTTTTGTTTATGGTGAAAGTATACGTGACCGCATCTTCTGGCGTATGTGAGCCGGCCACGGCAAAAAAGTTCACCCCAAACAGGGTTATTCGGGCGAGGCCCAGGCCTGCTATCATCCGGCGACATCATGCACCAATACGACGTCCTCATTCTCGGCAGCGGCCTCGCCGCGCTGACCACCGCGCTCAAGCTGGCCGACCGGCGCCGCGTCGCCATTGTCACCAAGCGCCAGATGACCGACGGCGCCAGCGACTGGGCGCAGGGCGGCATTGCCGCCGCGGTCGACAGCGGCGACTCGATCGAGGCCCATGTCCGCGACACCCTGGTTGCCGGCGCCGGCCTGTGCGACGAAGCGGTCACCCGCATGGTAGCGAGCCACGCGAGCGAAATGATCGCCTGGCTGACTGCCAACGGCGTCGCCTTCACCGCCGACCCTCAGGCCGCCGGCGGTCTGCACCTGGCGCGCGAAGGCGGCCACTCCAAGCGCCGCGTGGTGCATGCGGCCGATGCCACCGGGCATGCGGTGCAGACCAGCCTGCTCGACCGGGTGCGCGCGCATCCCAACATCGACACCTTCGAGCAGCACGTCGCCATCGACCTCATCACCGGCAAACGCGCCGGCGGGGAGGAGCGGCAGATCCACGGCGCATATGCGCTCAACAAGGGCAGCGGCGAGGTCGAGACCTTTGCCGCCGGCCACACCGTGCTGGCCACCGGCGGCGCCGGCAAGGTCTATCTCTACACCACCAACCCGGACACCGCGACCGGCGACGGCATCGCGATGGCCTGGCGCGCCGGCTGCCGCGTCGCCAACCTCGAATTCGTGCAGTTCCACCCCACCTGCCTGTATCACCCGCACGCCAAGTCCTTCCTCATCAGCGAGGCGGTGCGCGGCGAAGGCGGCCATCTGCTGCTGCCCGACGGCAGCCGCTTCATGCAAGACCACGACGAGCGCGCCGAACTCGCGCCGCGCGACGTGGTGGCGCGCGCGATCGACTTCGAAATGAAAAAACGCGGCATCGACTGCGTCTATCTCGACATCAGCCACAAGCCGGCCGATTTCGTGCGCGAACATTTCCCCACGATCCACCGCCGCTGCCTCGAACTCGGCATCGACATCACGAAGCAGCCGATCCCGGTGGTGCCCGCCGCGCATTACACCTGCGGCGGCGTCGTCACCGACATGGACGCGCGCACCGACCTGTGCAACCTGCACGCGGTGGGCGAAGTCACCTTCACCGGACTGCACGGCGCCAACCGGCTGGCATCGAATTCGCTGCTCGAATGCCTGGTGTTCGGCCACGCCGCCGCCGCCGACATTCTGGCCACCCCGCCCGCCCCGTCGCTCGACCTGCCGCCATGGGACGCCTCGCGCGTCACCGATGCGGACGAGGAAGTGGTGATCTCGCACAACTGGGACGAGCTGCGCCGCTTCATGTGGGACTACGTCGGCATCGTGCGTACCAACAAGCGGCTCACGCGGGCGGCGCACCGCATCCGCCTGCTGCGCGCCGAAATCGACGAGTTCTACCGCAACTTCCGCGTCAGCAACGACCTCATCGAGCTGCGCAACCTGGTGCAAAGCGCCGACCTCATCGTCCGCTGCGCGCAACTGCGGCAGGAAAGCCGCGGCCTGCACTACAGCCGCGACTATCCCGAGACGCTGCCGGTCGCCGGCAATACCGTGCTCAACCCGCGTCCGGGGACGATGTGCCCGAGCGTATGCGGCGTGTCCAGCGAAGCGACACCCTGAGCCGGCGCAAGTCGTCGGCGTCCGCGCTGTCGGACAGCAAGGCCAGGCTGCGCACACGCCTGTCCGCAACGCGATAACGCAGCACGATCAGCGCAGGCGAAACCAGGCTATCGCCCAGCACCTCGACGTCGCGCCATTCGCCCGCATCATCCAGGCATTGCAGCTGGCCGTCCGCCGTCACGCGCAATGCATCCGTACGGCGCGCCTGCCGCCAGCCCCGTACCCCCAGGCCGATCACCGCCATGCCGAACGCCAGCTGGAGCGCTGCCGGCACGGCTGCGAGATAGATGGCGGCCAGTGCGAACGACGCCATGCCCAGCAGCAACAGCCCCAGCCGGCGTGAGGGTTTGATCTCAATCTCGCGCATCAGCGTGTACACTTTTGGGCTTCATCGCATCCCCCTTTGAATGGAACGTATCGTGATCGATTCCTGGAAGAACTTTCTGCAATCCCAAGGCGCGGCAATCGAAGACGGCGCCGTGCTGCACTATGGCGACGCCGCCGCCGAACGTTCCGCCACGGGCGGCACCATTGTGGCGGATTTATCGCAGCTCGGCGTGATCGCGTTCCGCGGCGACGACACCGTCGCGTTTTTGCAGGGCCAGCTTACCAACGACGTGCGCGCCCTTCACCCCGACGGCGCGCAGTGGAACGGTTACTGCAGCCCCAAGGGGCGCCTGCTCGGCAATTTCCTGATGTGGCGGCAGGGCGGGGATTACTGCCTGCAGCTGTCCGGCGACATCGCAGCCGGCGTACTGAAGCGCTTGTCCATGTTCATCATGCGCGCCAAGGTGCAGGTGCGCGATGCCAGCGATGAAACCGTGCGACTGGTGGTGGCCGGCAAGCAGGCGCAGGCAGCCGTGACCGCAGCGATGGGAGCCGTCCCCGAGGCCGCGATGCACAGCCGCGTCGGCGACGCCGGGCAGGCGATCCGCCTCGGCGGCGATAAATTTGTCCTGTCGCTCGCGCCCGAGCGCGCCGTTGCCGTGTGGCAAACCCTGCGCGAATCGGCCACCCCGGTCGGTGCGCCGGTGTGGGACTGGTTGCGGCTCAACGCGGGCATTCCGATGATCGTCGCCGCCACCCAGGAACAGTTCGTGCCGCAGATGGTCAATCTCGAAGTCATCGGCGGCGTGAGCTTTCAGAAAGGCTGCTATCCGGGCCAGGAAATCGTCGCCCGCAGCCAGTATCTGGGCAAGCTCAAGCGCCGCATGTTCCTCGCGCATGTCGATGCCGAAGCCGCCCCCGGCGACAGCCTGTACAGCGCCGATCTCGCGGGCCAGGCCACCGGCACCGTGGTCAATGCCGCCCCGGCGCCGACCGGCGGCTTCGATGTGCTGGCCGTGGCGCAGGTCGAAAGCGCGAACACGCAGACCCTGCACCTGAAAGCGGCCGGCGGCGCCGCGCTGACCTTGAAGCCCCTGCCCTACGCACTACCCGAATAGGTGAGGAGCGCCTACGTTTATTACCGCATCGATCCCGCGCAGGCCGATCTCGCCGCTGCGTGGATCGATGCATTGCTGGACGCGATGGCCGTGCACTGCCGCCGTCCGCCACGGCGGATGAGCCGCTGTGACGATCCAGAAACGTGGATGGAGATTTACGAGGGGATTGCCGACTTCGCGGCGTTTGCCGCGGCGCAGGAAGCGGCTGTTCAGGCTTTCAATTGCGCGGCATTCACACGGAATGAACGCCATCTGGAATGTTTTTCCGCGCCAGATCAAGCGCCATAAAAAAACCGCGCGAACCCGGCTTTTCGTTCACCTCGCGCTGCGCCTTCAATCCTCCTCCAACACCGGTACCCGCGCAGCCAGCGCGCACAGCAGTTCATAGCTGCTGGTGCCGGCGGCGGCGGCCACCGCGTCCACCGGCAGCCCCTCCCCCCACAGCACCACCGGACTGCCGACACCGGCGTCGGCGCATTCGCTCAAATCCACGCACAGCATGTCCATCGACACCCGACCCAAGGTTCGGCTGCGGCGGTCATTCACCAGTACCGGGGTACCCGTCAGCGCATGGCGCGGATAGCCATCGGCGTAGCCGCAGGCCACCACGCCCACCCGCATGGCGCGTTCGGCGCGAAACAGCTGGCCATACCCCACCCCTTCGCCCGCCCGCAGGGTCTGCACGCTGATGATTTCCGACTGCAGGGTCATCGCCGGTCGCAGGCCCAGTTGCTCGGCCGACGCATCGGCAAAAGGCGAAGCGCCATACAGCATCAGCCCCGGCCTGCCCCATGCACCCAGGGTTTCCGGATAACGCAGCAGCGCCGCCGAATTGGCGCTGCTCCACGGCAGGCCGTGGCCGGCAACCTCGCGCAGAAAGGGTTGCAACTGCCAGTCCACGCCCGCCGCTTCGTCCGCCTGGGCAAAGTGGGTCATCAGCGTGACGCCGGCCACGCCGGGCAGACCCCGCGCCCGCGCGACGACGGCAGCATGTTCGGCGAGCGGAAACCCCAGTCGGTGCATGCCGCTGTCGAACTTGAGAAAGATCTGAATCGGGCGGACGGGTGGTTGCCGCTGCAACCAGTCGAGTTGGCCGGCATGGTGCAGCACCGGCCACAGGTCCAGCTCGGCGCAGGTGGCGATTTCGTCGGCGCCGAATATCCCCTCGAGCAGCAGAATGGGCTGTTCCACGCCCATCTGCCGCAGATTGGCGGCTTCTTCCAGCGTCAGCACCGCAAAGCCGTCGGCCGCCGCCAGACCGCGGCGCGCGCGCGACAGCCCGTGACCGTAAGCGTTGGCCTTGACCACGGCAAACAGGCGCGCCGCCATCGCGCAACTACGCGCCACGCGCAGATTGTGCGCCATCGCGCCAATCGAAATCCGTGCCAGGATGGGACGCATCGGGGCTTAGTAGGCGCCCGGCTGCGCCAGCGACTCGAAACGCGTGTATTCACCGATGAAGGCCAGTCTTACGGTGCCGATAGGACCGTTACGCTGCTTGCTGATGATGATTTCGGCGGTGCCCTTGTCCTGCGTGTCGGGGTTGTAGACCTCGTCGCGGTAGATGAACAGGATGACGTCGGCATCCTGCTCGATGGCGCCTGATTCGCGCAAATCGGACATCACCGGGCGCTTGTTGGGGCGCTGTTCCAGCCCGCGGTTCAGCTGCGACAGCGCAATCACCGGCACCTGCAACTCCTTCGCCAGCCCCTTCAGTGCACGCGAGATTTCGGAGATTTCGGTGGCACGGTTTTCGCCTCCGCCGCTGCCCGCCATCAGCTGCAAATAGTCGATCACGATGAGGCCGAGCTTGCCGCACTGGCGCATCAACCGGCGCGCCCGTGCGCGCAGTTCCAGCACGTTGAGTCCCGGCGATTCGTCGATGAAGACCGGCGCGTCGTTGAGCTTGCCGAGCGCGTAGGTGAGGCGCTGCCAGTCGTCTTCGCCGAGCTTGCCGGTGCGCAGCCGGTGCTGGTCGAGCTTGCCGACCGAGCCGATCATCCGCATCACCAGCTGCGCCCCGCCCATTTCCATCGAGAACACCGCCACCGGCAGGCCGGTGTCGAGCGCGACGTTTTCGGCGATGTTGATCGAGAACGCGGTCTTGCCCATGGACGGCCGGCCGGCGACGATGACCAGGTCGCCCGGCTGCAGGCCCGAGGTTTTCTGGTCGAGATCGTGGAAGCCGGTAGGCACGCCGGTGACGCCGGAATCGTTGTCGCGGTGGTACAGCTCGTCGATGCGCTCGACCACCTCCTTCAGCAGCGGCTTGATCTCGGTGAAGCCCGCCTGTCCGCGGCTGCCCGACTCGGCAATCTCGAACACCTTGGCCTCGGCCTCGTCGAGCAGCTGCGAGGCGCTGCGCCCGGCCGGCGCGTAGGCGGTATCGGCAATGCCGGTCGCCACTTCGGCGAGGCGGCGCATCACCGAGCGCTCGCGCACGATTTCGGCATAGCGGCGGATGTTGGCGGCCGACGGCGTATTGCTCGCCAGCGCGACGATGTAGGCAAGTCCACCGACGCTTTCGAGCTGGCCGAGCGATTGCAGCGACTCGGAAACCGTCACTGCGTCGGCCGGACGGTTTTCGGCTATCTGCCGCACGATCGCGCGCAGGATCTGGCGATGATCCTGGCGATAAAAATCGCTTTCCGAGACCACGTCGCCGATGCGGTCCCACGCGCCATTGTCCAGCAGCAGGCCGCCCAGGACCGCCTGCTCGGCTTCGAGCGAATGCGGCGGCAGGCGCATCTGCGCCAACTGGGGATCGGAACTTGCAGTCAGCGAGTGGATAGCGGCCATGGCAGGATTCTAGACTCCGGCCTTACCCCCACCAAGGGATAAGACTGTGGATAAAGCGTGAACATCCGGGAATACCCTGGGGGCAAAAAACAAAAGGCAGCCGAAGCTGCCTTTTTTGGGGTTTCCGCCGGGAATTACTGTTCGCCGGCCACCACCACCGTGATGTTGGCGGTGACGTCGTGGTGCAGTCCCAGCACCACCGGATATTCGCCGATGGCCTTGAGCGGGCCTTCGGGCAAACGGACATCCGCCTTCACCACATCATGGCCCTGCGCCTTCAGTGCATCGGCGATGTCTGCGTTGGTCACGGAGCCGAACAGACGGCCGTCGACACCGGCTTTATGGCTGACCGTCACGCGGACGCCTTCCAGCTTTTCGCCGCGACGCTGGGCATCGGCCAGCTTTTCGGCGGCGACGCGTTCCAGTTCGGCCTTCTGCGCGGCAAACGCTTCCATGTTGGCCTGCGTGGCGCGACGTGCACGGCCGGTGGGGATCAGAAAGTTGCGGGCGAAACCGTCTTTCACTTTGACCACGTCACCCAGATTGCCCAGGTTGACGACTTTGTCCATCAGTATCACTTGCATGGCCGTCTCCTCAATGCAGGTCGGTGTAAGGCATCAGCGCCAGGAAGCGCGCGCGCTTGATCGCGGTGCCCAGTTGACGCTGGTAGTGCGCCTTGGTGCCGGTGATGCGGGCCGGGATGATGCGGCCGTTCTCGGCGATGAATTCCTTCAGCACGTCGACGTCCTTGTAATCGACTTCGACCACTTTCTCGGCGGTGAAGCGGCAGAACTTGCGACGCTTGAAGAGACCGCGGTTGCCGCTGTCGCGGCGCTTGTTGGCGAACTTGCCGCCGGATTTTCCACCCATGGGACGGGCCATGATTTATTCCTTTTCGATTCGATTCAATATCAAGATCAGTTGTCGGCTGTTCACGCTGCGCCGGTTCAACGCGCCTTCCAGCTTGACCTGCGTTCCGGTGGTCAGTTGAGCCAAGCGACCGGCAAGCGATCCGCTCGCCTGCACCGTCAACTCGCATTCCACCTGCCTGGTCTGGGTTGCTATCGACTGACTGCTGCGGTGAAGAATCACCGCCTCCGCAATCGGCACGCCCGCCGGGCTGTATCGCACCGGGTCAACCTGGATGAGGGCTCCGCTGATGGCCAGCCGATTCACTCGCTCAGGCTGCGGCGGGCTGCTCGGCTGCTGCTTCCGGCTTGGCGCTGTCCAGCATGTCGCGCGACTTTTCTTCCTTCATCATCGGCGAGGCCGCGGTCACGGCGGCGTCGCGCTTGATGGTCAGATGGCGCAGCACGGCGTCGTTGAACTTGAAGCCGTGTTCGAGTTCTTCCAGGGTTTCCTGGTCGCACTCGATGTTCATCAGCACGTAATGGGCCTTGTGGACTTTCTGGATCGGATAGGCCATCTGGCGGCGGCCCCAGTCTTCCAGGCGGTGGACGCTGCCGCCGCGCGTGGTGATGTTGCCCTTGTAGCGTTCGATCATGGCGGGCACCTGCTCGCTCTGATCGGGATGGACGATAAATACGATTTCGTAATGCCGCATCGAGTTTCCTTTCGGTTCAGCCCCCCGCTGCGGTGCGGTGGAGCAAGGTCAAAAAACAATCCCCGGCAAACCGGGGACTGCGAATCATACGCTTTTTGCCTGGCAAATCAAGCCGGTCGGGCGGTCCGGTCAGATCACGCAGTCGACGTAATAGCGCGCCTTGCCGTCGACCACATCGCTGACCAAACCGTGCACGTCGGTCTCGAAGCCGGGGAATTTCTCGTTGAATTCGCGGGTGAACTGCAAATAACGCACGATGGTGGCATTGAAGCGCTCGCCCGGGATCAGCAGGGGAATGCCCGGCGGATACGGCGTCACCAGCATGGCGGTGATGCGGCCTTCGAGCCGGTCGATCTCGACGCGCTCGATCTCGCGGTGCGCCATTCTGGCGAATGCGTCGGCTGGTCTCATCGCCGGCGCCATCTCCGACAGATACATCTCGGTGGTCAGCCGCGCCACATCGTTGGCCTTGTAGATGGTGTGGATCTGGTCGCACAGATCCTTCAGCCCGGTCTTTTCATAACGCGGATGTTTCTCCACGAACTCCGGCAGCACGCGCCACAGCGGCTGGTTCTCGTCGTAATCCGACTTGAACTGCTGCAAGGCGGTCACCAGCGTGTTCCAGCGGCCCTTGGTGATGCCGATGGTGAACATGATGAAGAAGGAATACAGCCCGGTCTTCTCGACGATGACGCCGTGCTCGGCCAGATATTTGGTGACGATCGCCGCCGGAATGCCCCAGTCGGCAAAGGCGCCGTCCATGTCCAGTCCCGGCGTGATGAGGGTGGCCTTGATCGGATCGAGCATGTTGAAGCCCGGCGCGATCTTGCCGAATTCGTGCCAGCGGTCGTTCGCCGTCAGCATCCAGTCTTCGCGTTCGCCGATGCCCTCGTCGGCAAGCCTTTCCGGCCCCCACACGGTAAACCACCACGAATCGCCGAATTCCTCGTCGACCTTGCGCATGGCGCGGCGGAAATCAAGCGCTTCCTTGATCGACTCCTCGACCAGCGCGGTGCCGCCGGGCGGCTCCATCATCGCCGCCGCCACATCGCACGAGGCGATGATCGCGTACTGCGGACTGGTCGACATGTGCATCAGATAGGCTTCGTTGAAACGGTGGAAGTCGAGTTTCCGCGTTTCGGCGTCCTGCACCAGGATCTGCGAGGCCTGGCTCAAGCCGGCCAGGAGCTTGTGCGTGGACTGGGTGGCGAACACCAGCGCATCCTTGGCGCGCGGGCGATCCTTGCCGATTGCGTGCATGCCCCGATAAAAGTCGTGGAAGGTCGCGTGCGGCAGCCAGGCTTCGTCAAAGTGCAGCGTGTCGATGGTGTCGCCCAGCAATTCCTTGATCATGTCGACGTTGTACAGAATGCCGTCGT
>Ga0209916_1001687_pt1 | contig 16038 bp, 15 predicted proteins | sample ThiBio_1000_plan_FD_183956 | JGI IMG/M metagenome (GOLD analysis project Ga0209916, IMG submission 183956) | Wastewater bioreactor microbial communities from Cape Town, South Africa - Thiocy_solids_2 (SPAdes) | ecosystem: Engineered > Bioreactor > Thiocyanate-remediating > Anaerobic-Aerobic ... | reverse complement strand
GGCGCCAGCCGCCGCCGATCCGGGGCCTCTCGCGCGTTCGTCGTGGGAAGGCGAATCGACGCCGCGAGCTCCCGCCGCCTCGCGAACCCCTACGGCGAGGGGAGCAGCCGGCTCAGCGGGATCGGGAACGAATGGGTGACGAGCCGCGGACCGGATCGTTCGAGGCCGAGGTCGAACGTCAGTTCCTCCAGCCCGCGCGACTCGCCGGCGCCGATCGCGCGCCTCAGGGCCGACTCCGCCTGCTCGACGGTCGCGACGGCCTCGGCCGGTAGGACCGTTCCGTCCGGTCCTTTCCCGCCGGGAACGCTCGCGGCGACGCGGACGAGCCGCATGGCGGTCGTGACGTTCGCCAATTCCGCCTGGCCGCGAACCGCGACGATCGCCACGCCCGGACGGTCGTCGTCCTCCACCGCCAGGCCCAGGCGGTCCCACAGCTTCCGATCCGGTCGGAAGACCGTCGGCGCCGGGACCGCGACGGGCGCCGCGGTCGTCGGCGTCGCGGCGGCGACGGAGGCCTCGGGGCCGACGAACGGCCATCCGATGGTCACGCCGCCGACCTCGAGCGTGATTCTGAACAACGTGAACCCTCCCAGCAAGCTGGCCCCGAGCAGGGCCGGGACCGAGACGTTCAGGTTCCAGCGCGACGGTCCCGCCTCGGCGGATTCAAGTTTGGATTTCAGGATCGACATGGATCGATGTTCCTGTTATTTGGATGCATCCGCGGAGGGCTCGGGCGCGCGGTCAGCGGACCCTGGCGGTCGGGGACCCGACGTCGCGACGGACGGTGATCGTCTCGGTGAAGGGCTCGCCCCAGTAAGTCACGCCCTTGACCCTGATCTGGACCCCCGCGTCCCGCATGGCCCGGTCGAAGTCCTCGCGGGAACGCATCGGGCGGCCGTCGACTTCCAGGATGCGCGTGTCCTCGACGTAGTTGTTGGCCTCGGCCGTCGAGCCGGGGACCTTCATGACGACTCGCAGGCCGCCGCGAGCGTCGGGGACCAGGGACGTTCCGAAGAAGACCTTCCCGCGGTCCATCTTCAACCCCGGCGCCCCGCCGCCGTCCGCGAGCGCCAGGTCGATCGAGTAGTCCTTCCCGTCCTGGATCTGGCGGCCCTGGACGACGGCCCGAGGGCCGGCGGCGGCGGCGGCGCGGGCGAAGTCGGCCGGGTCCCGGATCGGCTTGCCGTCGATGGCGGCGATCGTGTCGCCGGGGAAGAACGGCACGGTCAGCCCGACCACCCCCGGCCCTCCCGGGTGGACCCTCGTCACGACGACCTCGGCCTCCCCCCCCGTCTCCTCGACCGTCAACCCGACGCGGGTGGAGTACGAGGCCCAGGCCGGCGCCGGCGAGCGCAGCCCGGCGCTTTGCGTCGGCTGCCTGCGGACGAGGGGGCCGAAGCCCGCGCGTATCTCCAGTCCCGTCGGCCACTTGTCGGCGAATCGCTGGCGGACGTCGTCCCCGATCATCTCGGCGACCGTCCTCCAGCCCGCGTCCCGCCTGGCCGCGTTCATCCAGAGGACGTTCACGAAGCTTTGCATGAACAGGGAGCCGTTGTGAACGAGCCGATGAACGCCGCGCTCGTCCTGGATTTCATGGGAAGGCAGGCAGACCGCCAGCTCCCCCGGCTTCGCGGCGTGCATCTCCACGAACCCGCGGGACTCAAGGAAGAGAGTCCTGAAAAGCGGCTTCTCCACGAGCGCCGGCGCCGCGGGGGCGGCCACGCCGGGAAAGGGGAGCGGCCGGACCCGCTGGCACGATTCGTACATTAGGACGCCGAGGCGGTTGCCCCGCGCCCGGATCGCCGCGGCCAACTCCGAGGCGAACAGCGGCCCGCGGCCGTCGAGTTCCAGGTAGGCGCCCGACCGGGGGTCGAACGCGCCGTGCGCCATCACCAGGACCATCAGGGCGTCGTCCGGGTCGACCCGCTCGCCGGCGATCGCCCGTAGGATGCCGTCGCGGGTGAACTCGAACCGCTCGATCGCCCGCATGCGAAAGCGGTCGCGGCCCAGGCCGAACTGGAAGACCTGATCCACCGAATCGACATCCACCTTCACGTCTTCGCCCACGTCGGCGTCCCAGCGGTCGCCCACGACCAGGACGCGCAGCATCGGAGGGGCCGCCTCGGCGCGCCCCGCTCCCAGGGTCGCGGCGGCGGCCAGGAGCCCCATCGCCCACCGACGAATCATCGTTCCCAACGCCATGTCCGCCCCTCCTCCCGACATCGAAGAGCCCGCCCGGTCGCCGCGCCGCGGCTCACCGCGCCAGCGGCAGCGCGTCCGCGATCGCCTTGGCCTCGTCTCCGCCACGACCCGCGGCGTAGGTGTAATAGATCCGCCACGATTCGACGGGCTTTTGATACCAGTCGACCTTGACCGGGAAGGTCTTCTGGGCGATTTGCTCCCCCGCCGCGACGGCGACCGTGCCGAAGGCCTTGTCGACGTCGGCGTCGCCGGGCAGTCTCTGGGCGAAGACGTGGACCGTGATCCAACCCACCGCGGCGTCCGCGGTCCCGGCGACCCAGCGGTCGGAGTTGGTGGTGAGCATGAACTGCTTGACCGTGGCGGGACCGTCCTGGAAGCCCTTGAGGACCATCGTCGAGTGGTCGACGCCCCCCGCCGCGGGAACGAGGTCGTATCCACATCGTTTTGCTTCGTTGGGGTTCATAAGCCACCCCGGGCCGGTCAGCACGTACTTCCAGGAGTTCTCCGGGGCGCGCTTCGAGAAGACCGACGCCGCGCCCGATCCCTCCTTCTCCATGACCGCGTTGTAGCCGTCGACCGTCAGCACGACGCCGAAGAGCCGTTTGGCGTCGTCGGGGTTCTTGAGGCCGATCCCGCGCCCCCCCAGGTTCCTGATCCGGAACGCGCAGGAGGCCGATCGATTGGGGCCGACTTGCGAGTCGGGGTCCAACACGACTATGAAGACGTTGTCGATGTCCGGAGGGAGGGCGGGATGAGGTTTCAGACCGACGGCCTCGCCGTCGACCAGGAACTCGACCTCAAAGCGCTTGGATAGCTTGCCATCGTCCCAGGGCGGGGCCGCGACGTTCTGGTCGGTCCTCACCTCCGCGACGGGGACCGGCGCGGCGGCGTCCCTCGACACGCCTCGGAAGACCAGGGGGAACGGCGGCGCCGTTCCGTCTCGCAGGGCGTCGACGTCCGGCAAGTCCATCCGGCCGATCACCGCGGCGTCGGCCCCGATTCGGTCAAGTAAGTCCCGCACCGCGGCTTCGTCGTCGAGCTTGACGCCGCGGGGCTCGACGCCCTGCGCCCTGAGCGCGCCGGCCAGGACTTCCGGCCCCCAGACGACCACCCTCGAGTCGAGCTTGCGCCGAAGGACCGAGATCACCTCGCCCTCCAGATAGGAACTGGTCTCGGCGAAGAACAGCGGAATGCGGCCTCGGGCGTCGGCCGGCGGCAGGACCGCCAGGATCGGGCGACGCCCCGTCTCCGGAGCCCCCGCGGGCGACATGCCGTTCAGCCAGCCCTTGAGCTTCTCGAAAACCGCCTCGCCGACCGCCTCGCGCGGATTCGTCGGCGTTTCGCCACGAGCCGATGCGAAAGTCGGGACGAGCGCGGTGGCGACCGCGACGGCGATGATTCGCGACATGAAGCGTTCTCCCAGATAGTTCGTCATTAAACGGCGAATTCGAATTCAATTGTAGTGTGGCGAACACGACGGCGTAAGCCGATTCCGAGTGGGAGCGAGGACTTCGCGCTTGGGAGGCGCGGCCCCTTGCCGGCGGCCCGCGATCCGCGCCGTCGTCTTTCGTCCCCTCGCGCCGTCTGGTGATTCGAGCCGGCGTCGCCTTCGACGGATCGTTCGGCCCCTCCTCTCTCAAGGACGGGGCGGTTCTATTTCGAGTCGTAACGGCCTGGGATTTTCAGGGTATTCGGCGTTCGTGCCGAGATATTCGGCGTCAGTTCGATTTTTCCTGACCGTCACGGATTTTGGGGGCCTGAACGAATCTTCCCCCCTTGCGGGGGAAGACAGACCGCGGAGCGGTCAGATGAGGGGGACGACGCGCGAGGCGACCGTTGGAATTCGCGGAAGCCCGTCCGGGAGGCCCTGGACGTCGATGGCGTTTTGTCTCGCCCCCCCCTCATCCGGCCCTTCGGGCCACCTTCCCCCGCGAGGGGGGAAGGCCGTTATGTCCACCACCCCCAAAATCCGTGATGGTCAGGATTTTTCCGGCCATCGTGGCTTTTGGGGTGGATCGATCGGGTCCATTCGCACGCTCGAAAGGTTCGTGGGATTTTCCGGCCCGGCCCGAAAAACCTGAAACCCCGAGCCTACGGCCGCGGATCATGAGAGGTGGCGGTCGCTCTTTGACAATCGATGAGAAGGAAACGAAGGAGGAGGCTGGAGGGTCGAAAGATCTCGCGCGGTCGGCGGTCGTTCGACTTCGGACGATCGCGGCAACGGGCGAAGAGACGACGAAGGACTCGACGGCCGCGCGGAATTGTAATGCGACTTTGACGTTCGAAGCCAATTTGGCGGGCGGATTTGACGCTGTAACATCATGCGATAAGGTGACTTGCGAGGTCGAATCAATTCGTCGCCGCCGCGCGAACGAACCCGAGCGAAGCCGCCTGGGGGCGTCAGCGCGCGGCGTCGGCCTCGGCGAGCAGCTTCAGGGACTCGGAGATCAGGATCTCCCCGGTCTGCTCGCCCATCGAGGTCCGCGAGACGTAGTCGTAGCGCGGGAAGCTCTGGAAGTCGACGCGGGTGAGGATGTAGCCGAAGGCGTCGTTGGTCAGGCCGAAGAGGAAGGCGGACTCCGTCCCCATCTTCCGCTTGAGGTAGAAGCCGATGTTCGGCAGGGCCTCGCCGGGGATCGTCAGGATCCGCGCGTCGCCCAGCTCGACGAGGTTGATCCGGGTCGAGACGATCCGGCCGTCGCCGTGGGGATACTTCAACGGCGAATGGACCACCACCGCCCAAAGCGCGTCGTTCTCGACCGGCAGCTTGACGACCCGCGCGCGGCAGGTCAGCTTCAGGTCGTCCTCCGCGGGGGCTTCGGCGACGATCCGGAGCGCCTCGGAGGCCATCAAGCGGCCGATCCGGAGGCATTCGTCCCAGGTCCTGGCGTCCTTCCAGTAGCCGCGAACCGGGTCGGAGGGCTGATCGAGCAGGCGGTTGTCGGCGGTGACCATCCCCCCCTGCGCGCCGTTGATGAACAGGGCGACGCCGCCGGCCTTCGCCTCCAACTCCTCGCAAAGCGGGCCGACCAGGTCGGGGCTGAGGATCCCTTGTTCGTTGCCCAGCACCTCGGGATGGACGGCGAAGTTGACCAGGGTCGCGATGACGGCGCCGTCGCCGCCCGTGGCCTGGATCACCCCCATCCGGCGGTCGCAAAGGTCCGGCGCGTAGTAATTATAGGCGATCCGACCCTTCGCCTCGCCGACCGCCACGCGGACCCGCGCCGGCCGGAGACGGTCGAGCGCCTCGTTGAGGGCCTCCGCGGCGCGTCGGCAGACCAGGTCGATGTACGCCAGGTCGCCGGAATGCCCCCCCTCGCCGTCGGGGAAGGCGTAGCAGTCCGGGGCGCTGTGGGTGTGGGTGGAGCCGATCAGGACGTTCTCCGCCGGGATCCGCGGGACCAGGGCGCGGACGCGGTCGCAAAGGACCGAGGGGAAGCCCAGCAGATCCAGGGAGACGACGCCGACGGTGACGTCCCCCTTGCGCAGGACCAGGGCGCGGGCGGTCAGATCGCCGCGCTTCTCATGGGCGGGCCGGGTCGGCCCCATGCCGCCGGAGACCGGCAGAAGGGGGTCGGGCGTGATGACTCGAACCGCGGCGCCTGCTAAAATCTCGGCCCTGGCGCCGCTCGCCAGCAGGATCGAGAGGCCGAGGGCGGTCGCGAACCGGCGCGCGAACGGGGAGCGATGGGGGACGTCGTCTCTCAAGGGATCCTCCCGCGGAAGCGTGGGGGGCCGCCGAATTCATGAATGTTCGACGCGGTTCATGCTACAGGCCGGGCGCGCGTCGCGAAACGGGGAGGCCGCGATGAACGATCTGACGGTCGTGACCGGAGGCGCGGGGTTCATCGGCGGCCACCTCGTGACGCTTTTGGTCGCGCGGGGCGAGCGCGTCCGCGTCGTGGAGAAGCCGGGGGTGGACGTCTCGTTCCTGCCGCCGGGCGTGGAGACGGTCTTCGCCGACGTCAGGAGTCGCGAGGGGCTCGACGAGGCGCTTCGCGGCGGCCGGTTCGTTTACCACCTGGCCGCCAACCCCAACCTCTGGACCCGGGACCGCGGCGAGTTCGACGCGGTCAACCACCGCGGGACCGTCCACGTCCTCGACGCCGCCCTGGCCGCGGGGGCGGAACGAGTGCTGCACGTCAGCACCGAGAGCATCCTCACGAAGGCCAAGGCCGACGGCCCCATCGACGAGGACGTCCGGATCGAGGAGTCCGACGCGGTGGGCCCCTACTGCCTGTCCAAGCTCCGGGCCGAGAACCACGCGATGGAACTGGCCCGCCGGGGCGCGCCGGTGGTGGTCGTCAACCCGACGATGCCGGTGGGCCCCGGCGACCGCGGCGGCTCCCCTCCCACCCGGCTGATCGACGACTTCCGCCAGGGCGCGCTGCCGGCGGTCCTGGACTGCACGCTGAACCTGATCGACGTCCGCGACGTCGCGCTGGGGCTGTCGCGGGCGCTGGAGGCGGGCCGAACGGGCAAGCGCTACCTGCTGGGAGGGACCAACCTCTCGCTTCTGGAACTTTTCGACCTGCTTTCGGAAATCACGGGGCGGCCGGCGCCCCGTTGGCGAGTCCCATACCCGCTGGGTCTGGCCTTCGCCCACGCCAGCGAGTTCTGGGCCGACCACGTCTCGGGCCGCTCTCCCAGGGCGAGCGTCACGGGACTGCGACTCGCGCGTAGACTGATGCACTTCGACGCGACGCGGAGTCTTCGCGAGCTGGGGCTGGTACCCAGGCCGATCCGGGAATCCCTGTCGGAGGCGGTCGCATGGCTGCAATCCCGACCGCTCCGCGGCGGGGCCCGGCGGGCGTCGAGATGAAATATTTCATCTTGCATCGTTTCCGTATTGAAATCGGGCGACGAATCGACGACCCTGGGGGCCGCGATCCGCGCGACGCGCGGATCGGGCGACGGGTCGGGACGGCTCGCGTGGGAATTCTTGTCGCGGTCGGGGGGGCATCCCGGTTTCCGATTCGTGGAGAAGACCGCGGCGGCTTCGCCGTCCGGCGTTTCGGGACCGGGAGGACCTGGGACCGCCGGTTCGGTTGACGTGGCCGGGCGGGCCGAGACCGACTATAATAGTCATAATCTTCGCGTCCTTCCGCGACGGGCCCCGTTCCGATCCGTCGTCGGGGTCGTTCAAGGATCCAGTCCCATGCACGCCCGCCTCGTGGCCCTCGACGGAGGTCCGGATATCGATCTGGATCGCGCCATGGTCGTGGTGGGACGTCATCCCGCGTGCGACGTCCGGCTGGATTCGCTGCGGATCTCGCGTCACCATTGTTGCATGGCGCGCGACGACGGCGAGGTCCTGGTGCGCGACCTGGGAAGCACCAACGGCGTGCGGATCAACGGCCAGCGGGTGGAGACGGGTCGCCTGCGCGCCGGCGACGAGTTGTCGATCGCGCACGTCCGCTACCGGCTGGACGTCGGAACGGATCACGACCGCCCCGCCGCGAGCCCGACCCCCGCCGACGCCGCGGCGCGGCCTTCGGACCCGCCCGGGTTCTCGCCCAAATCCACTCCCGAGTGCTGCGGGGGGACGTATACTCCCGAGGATGAGGACGACGTTCCAGACGCCGGGGCGTGGCGGGTCTTCCCCCCCTCGACCGAGCATCGTCGCGAAAGCGGCGACGAGCCCTCGAAGGCGCCGTCGCCGAAGTCGGCGCGGCTCTCGGGCACGGACACGAACGGGTTCGTCGAATGAGTTTCCAACTGGCGCCGTTGACGCGGAAAGGGGGGGCGGCGATCGCCTTGCACCGGCCGGTCCACCTCGTGGGAAGGCACTCGGAGTGCGACCTGCGGCTCGACTCGCCCAAGATCTCGCGCCGGCATTGCTGCTTCGCCCTGGTCTACGACCGCCTGATCGTGCGCGACCTGGGCGGTCGCAACGGCGTGCGGGTCAACGGCCGCAAGATCGACGAGATCCGGCTGTTCCCCGGCGACGAGGTCGCCATCGGCCCGCTGATCTTCCGCGTCGAACCGGACCCGGCCGCCGTCGCCCACGCCCCCGCCGTCAAGCCCGGGGCGGCCGAGGAGCCGGAGATCGACCTGGTCCCCCTGGACGACGACTGACCCCGCCCGCCGCCGGTCGTCTCCCGACGACCGCGCCAACCGTCGCATCCCGAACCCGCGTCGGTCGATGCGAGCAAGTTCGTCTTGTGGATTCCGGCGCCGGCGTTGCTTATAGTTCTATTTAGAGGCGAGCCTCGGTCCTTGACGACCGCGCTCCTCTCATCCAGGCTCAAGCGGATCGGACCACGCCACTCCCGCCCACCGGCGGGGCCGCGGGGATTGGCAACGACGACACCCGAGAGGTAGTACCATGCGGAAACGAACGATCCCCGCCGCCCTGGGCTTGGCGGTCGCCCTGTCCCTGGCCGCGGGCGAGTGCCGCGCCCAGTGGGGCTACGGGCACTACGGCGGCTACGGCGGCTACGGCTGGGGAGGCTGGGGCGCCGGCTCCACCGTCGGCGGCAGCATCGCCCAGGGCCTGGGCATGTTCGCCATGGGCGCCGGCCAGTACAACCTGAACACGGCCCAGGCCGCCTCGATCAACACCGACACCGTGATGCGCTGGAACTCCTACGTCTACGAGGCCCAGCAGGAGGCCAACCGGCGCTACTACGGGCGTCGGAACGCGATCCTCGCGAAGAATCGCGACGCCTACGACGCCAACATGGACCGCATTCTGACCAACCCGTCGTCGCGGGACATCCAGCAGGGAGACGCCCTCAACGCGATCCTCGACCAACTGGCCGACCCCCGGATCCCGGCCTCGTCCTTGCGGACCATCGACGCCCCCATCGACGCCGAGATGGTCCGTCAGATCCCGTTCGTCAACGCCGCCGAGGCGATCTCGATCAGCCTCGCCGGGATCCGCGACGCCTCCAAGTGGCCCGCTCGGCTCCGCGACCCCAGGCTGAAGCCCGAACAAGAGGACTTCGACCGCCTGGTCCAGCAAGCCCGCAAGGAAGTCGAGGAAGGCGGAATCGACCCCGACACCCTCGATCAGATCCGCGGCGTCGCGAATCGGATCAAGGACAAGCTGACCGAGGTCCCCTTGTCCGACAAGCGCGAGGACCAGGACGCGCTGAACTTCGCCAAGACCATCATCGCCCTGACCCGGATGCTGGACAAGCCCCAGGTCGAGGACGTCCTCAACGAACTCCGCAAGGTCGAGAAGACCAACGTCAGCCACCTGTTGGCCTTCATGCACACCTTCAACCTCCGGTTCGGCCCCGCCGTCACCCCCCAACAGCGCACGGCTTACTCGGACCTCTACCCCGAGATGGACCACGTCCGCGACAAGCTCCTCTCCGAGTTGAAGCTGCCGGAGGCCCCGCCGTCCTACAAGGCCAAGCCCCAGGACTTCTTCTCCGCCATGGGCGACGAGCAACTCCACGGCGGCAAGAAGCCCGCCCCGCCCGCGCCTCAGCCCTGACCGGCCAGGCGCGAAGCCTTTCGACATGACTCCCGCTCGGCCCCGCCGCGACGCGCTCGCGGCGGGGCCGCGTCGTCTCGGGATCCTTCACTTCCCCGCGAGCCCCAGCCGCGCGCGGACCAGCCCCGGCAGGTGCTTCACCGGGAGCGTCCCCTCGCTCAGGACGGCCTCGTGGTAGCGGCCGAGGTCGAACTTGGCGCCCGTCTCGTTCTGGATCGCGCGGCGGAGGCGGACGAAGGCCGTGCGGCCGGCGAAGTAGGTGGAAAGCTGGCACGACGACTGCTTGGCCCGGACGATCTTCCCCGTCGCCTCGCCGTCGGTCTGGAACGCCCGGCCGACGAGTAGCTCGCGAGCCTCCTCGTCGGTCATGCCGTCGCAGTGCATCTTGTGATCGAGGATCGCGTTGACGACGGCCCGCAGGTAGAATTTCAACTGCTGGAGCCGAAGCGCCGGGTCGCCGTCGCCGAAGCCCTGATCGAGCATCATCCGCTCGGTGTAGACGGCCCAGCCCTCGGCGAAGGTGCCGGACCAGAGCACCTTGCGGATCAGGCTCGGGCAGCGGTTGGCGTATTCGAGCTGGACGTAGTGGCCGGGGTACGCCTCGTGGATCGTCAGGATCTGGAGCATCGCCCGGTTGTACTCGTGCAGGAAGCTCTCGGCGCGCTCGGGCGACCAGTCGGCCGGCGGCGGGCTGATGGCGTACTCGCTGCCGCCGCGGGCGTCCAACGGGGGCGCGGGGTTGAGGTAGGCCACCGAGTTTCCGCGCATGAACTCGGGCATCTCGATGACCCGGCACTGGTCGGGCTCGGGGAGGGTCAGAATCTTGCGATCGCGGATGAAGTCCTTGATCCGGGCGACGGTGGCCTGGGCGTCGTCGACGAGGGTCTCGGCGGAGCCGTGGTCCTCGCCGATCCTGGCGAGCACGCGGCGGGTGGTCTCGCGGTTGCCGGCCTCGTCGTCGGGGAGGGCGGGCTCGCCGGGGAAGAAGCGGGGCCAGAGTTGGCGGGCGAGGGTGGCCATCTCGGCCTCGACCCGGACGGCCTCCGACTCGGCTTCGGCGAGCAGTTCGTCGGCGGTGATGCCGGCGTCGATCTCGAAGTCGAGCTTCTTGGCGAACCGCTCGCGGCCGATCCGCCAGTCGTCGGTGGACTTGGGGAGGACGTCGTCCTTGAGGAACGTGACGAACGCCTCCAACTCGCCGGCCAGTTTGGCGGCGGCGGGAGCCAGGTCGCCCTCGCCGGGCTTGTCGCCGGCCAGGAGGAACAGGTCGTTCTTGTAGAACGCGACGGCGCCCTCGGCCTGCTTGATGGCGGTCTCGGTCTTGACCCGCGAGGCCCGCTCGATGGTCCGTCGGGCCGTCTCCAGGATCCTGGGGGCGGCCTCGATCCGCTTCAGGGCGTTTCGGCGGTTGACGTCCCTGGGGAGCGTCGATTGGGTGAGCAGCAGGTAGACGGAGTTGGTGACGTAGTCGCCGTAGACGCGGGGGTCTTCGCGGAAGGGGTCGAAGTTCTCGCGGAGCCAGATCGAGGCTTCCAGGTTGCGGCGGAAGACGTCGAGATCCACCCTCCCGGCGGGGGTCAACCTCCCAGCGTCGATCTCGCGGCCGAGGCGTTCAAGCGTCGCCTTCTGGAAGTCGAGGTTCGACCGCCTGGCCTCGGGCGAGAGGTCGTCGAGGCGGTCGTCGTGCGAGTGGTCGCCCAGGCTCGTGGCCGTGACCGGCTCGCGTCGAAACCACTCCTTGAGGTAGGCGTCGAACGCGGCGTTGAGCCTCGCGTCCTCGTCCCCGCCCCCCTCGTCGGCGAAGCTCGTCGAGAATGCGAAAAGACAAGCGGCCAGGGCGACGGCCCCGGCGAACGATCGCGGATTCATGGTGCGTTCCCCTGGAGCCTCGGGGCGAGCGCTTTATTTTCTGATCACACGTTGATACCAAGAGCGACGAGACGCCCGCGCGCCGATGATCGCGCGCCGCCGCCCCCGGATCCAGGGGCGCGCGACGTTTCGACCGCCCCGTCCCACTCGTGGCTACAGGACCTCCATCATCGGCCGTGTTCGCGCGGGGGGGAGGGGCCGTCCGGTCTGCTGGAGGTGGTCGATAACTTCCTGGACGACCTCGCCGAGTTCCTTGTAGACCTGGACCGGGTCGTCGCCGTGGATGCCGGTGATAAGATCGGGGCACTTGCCGATGTAAACCTGGTCCTCGTCGCTCCACTCCACCCAGCGATGATAGGCATCGACCGGCTTCATCCGTTGGCCTCCTCGATGGCTCGTTTGACCTGCCTCTCCTGATACTTCTTGGCGTCGTCGCCGTCTCCGCCGCTAAGGGTCACCGCGCCTGGGTAATTCGGGTGCGTGAACTTGCGGTGCGAGCCTTTTCCCCCGCCGGGAAGAAGCGTGAAACCGGCGTCGATCAAGTCCCTCGCCAATGCGCGGAGCTTTCTCGGCAAGTCCACCTCCCTCACCCGGTTCGTCGGCGCTCGCGCCGAGCCGGCCCCACCGCGAGCGCCTGCCGCGCGTCGCGCCCCGACGAGCCAAGGACCGACAAGGCGCGGGGACACGAACCGAAGCCATGCTCATTGTACGCCGTCAGGTGCGGGCTTCGGCGTCGGCTCAGCCCCAAGATCGGCTCCTGACCATTTTTCCGCTCCCGGGACGTTAGCCAGCAACTCGGTCGCACGGGCCAGAAGATCGACGGTCTGACCGGCCGCGGAGTTCACGAGTGCGTCCTCAACAGCGAGGGCTTGGGCCGCCTCCGTGATGATCGCCCAGTTTCCTTCGTCGTTCACGAACTGGATGGCCGCCTTCAGGGTCTGGAGAAACATCTCCAGGTAAATGACCTCTTCCCCGTGATCCTTGACCGCCTGAATCGTGGCGTTCACCCCGTCCCAGTCGTCGCTGAACACCTCTCGGCCTACGTTCACCAGAGCGGCCCCGACAAACCGAGTCGGCGTACTCATCTTCTGGTTCGCGACCGTAAATGGAATGAACGAGCGGTCAAAGTCGATAACCGCGCCGTTACCCAAGAACCGAACCTCGGCGAGCGGTCCTGCAAAGTAGTTCAGCAACACAAGCGGGTACGGCGTATCAGGCTTATAGCTGATTCCACATTCGCCGTGAAAGATCCCGTGACCGGCGTTTTCGATCTTGAACGCGGTGAGCGGGAAGCCCTGCCGCCTTCCGACAACGATATGCCCGAGTTCATGGTAGATCGTGTTCAGCATGTTGATCCCTTGCTCAATGGTCTGACGAATCAGAAAACTAAAACGGTGACATTCCGGATCATGCTCGTTGATTGGGTGATTCAGGACAGATCGCCGCTAGGTGGGTCACGCCGAGCCAACCGTTTGCATGACCACGAGCCACAGGGTCACACGAGCCACAGGGTCCACGAGCCACAGGGTCAGACTTGCACGAGCCACAGGGTCCGAGCCACAGGGTCAGACTTGGTTTTTGGTTATTCGGTCTGCTCGACGGACGAGCCACAGGGTCAGACTTGGTTTTTGGTTATTCGGTCTGCTCGTCGAAGAAAAGCCAAAAACCAAGTCTGACCCGTGGGTCTCGAAAAACCAAGTCTGACCCGTGGGTCTCGTGACCCGTGGGTCTCGTGGTTTCGGTCGCCGTGGGCTTGGCCGCCGGGGCCGGTTATACTGGATGGAGGCGGGTTCGTGGCGCGAGGCCCTGACCGCGTGAGCCCCAGCCGGGGCGCTCCGACCAGCGTGATCGAAGCATGGCGGCCGACTTTCGCGACGTTGATCCCGCCGAGTTTCGGCCGCCGTCCCGCGCGTCGGGAGCCGACCTGTATAAGCTTCAGCGGCGGATCGCCCGGTTCGGCGCGTCATCCGATGGGATGTCTCCGGTCTGAGTCCATGAGGGTTCGGATGGGGCGCTGGAGATCATCAACGGGGTGACTCGGGCCACGCGCGTCGCCAAGCTCACCCCTGGGCGCAAGATCCGGGTGGAGGTGATCGGCAAGTTCCGCCAGCCTCGCGGCCGGAACCCCAGGATCGGAGACCGATTATGATTACGGCCGATGTCCAAGCGACCGTGCTCCAGCGGCTCAAGGAGGTCCATCGGCTCTGCCCCGAAATGCGGCTGGGGCAGTTGATGGCGACCCTCGGACTTCTCGGCGAGGACGCCACGGGTCATTCGCTGTGGGATATCGAGGACGAGGAGCTTGCGAGCGCCCTCGAACGATTCGCGCGCGACCTGGAACGCCGAACCGAGACCTAACGCGGCGCCGGAAGGGGCGGCGGGTCGGAATCTTGTCAAACGCGGGACGGGATGGTAGAACGTGACGATGCGACGGGGGCGATTCACCCGTCTACCAAGGGGAGGGCTCGCGGTCGACGCCATGCGGCCGCGGGCGAACGACCGCGATGCCGGCCGCGTCCTTGTCACGGACGACGTCCGCGCCGCCCACCCATTCCGACGAGAAACGATGGCCGCGTCGATGGCATCGCAGATCCTACTGATCCGCCCCGGGGCGACGCTCTACGATGAGCAGAACCGAGTCCAGGGCGTCCTCGACATCCCGCTGAGCGACCAGGGGCGGCTCGACGTCGACCGGCTGGCGGAACGGCTCGCCGAGCGCGAGCGGTACGCGCCGTTGTCGGCCCTCTACTGCGGGCCCGGCGAGAGCGTCGTCCGCACCGCCGAGGTCGTCGGCAAGGCCCTGGGTTTGCGTCCCAGGAAGCTCGACGAGTTCCGAAACCTCGACCAGGGGCTCTGGCAAGGGCTTCAAATCGAGGAGATCCGCCGTCGCAACACCCGACTCTTCCGCCAGTGGATCGACGACCCCCGCACCATCCGCCCTCCCCGCGGCGAAACCATCGAGGAGGCCCTCGACCGGATCCGAGCCGCCTTCCGTCCCCTGATCCGACGCCACAAGGACGAGGCGTTCGGCCTGATCGCCGGCGAGCCGATCGGCCGGCTCATCGCCTGCTACCTCAAGCGCGTCCCCCGCCTCCAACTCGACGAGTTCCTCCCCTGCTGCGGCTTCGAGCAGATCGAGGTCCAGACCGACCTGCTCAACGGCCGCGGCTCCTCTTGACAAGACCGTCGCGTCTGGAAACCCTGAAGGCGCGACTTTCAGCGCCCGTCCCGCGCGCCCGCCCCCGTTCGCCACAAGGAGTACGACCGATCATGGCCGCCATGGGAGGACCGCCGCAAGCCTGGCAAGGGCGCTTCGAGGCCAAGCGCGTCCCCGAGGGGGTCTGGATGCGCTGCGGCGGCTGCGGGGCGACCCTCTTCCGCAAGCAGGTGGAGCAGAACCTCAACGTCTGCCCCGAGTGCAATCACCACATGTCCCTGACCGCCCGCCAGCGGATCGCCCAGCTTCTGGACGAGGACACCTTCGAGGACTGGTTCCCCGACCTCCGACCCGCCGACCCCCTGGAGTTCGACGACCGCCGCCCCTACCCCGAGCGCGTCCTCGCCGAGCAGGCCCGCACCGGGCTCAACGAGGCGGCCTTGGTGGGCCAGGGCTTCATCAAGGGCCGTCGCATCGTCTTCGGCATCACCGATAGCGGCTTCATCATGGGAAGCATGGGCTCGGTCGTCGGCGAGAAGCTGACGCGAGCCGTCGAGGAGGCCACCCGCCAGAAGCTCCCCCTGGTCATCGTCTCCGGCTCCGGCGGCGGCGCGCGGATGCACGAGGGGATCTTCTCGCTGATGCAGATGGCCAAGGTCTCCACGGCGCTTCAGCGCTACCGCTCGGCCGGCGGGCTGTTCATCAGCGTGTTGACCCACCCGACGATGGGGGGCGTCGCCGCCAGCTTCGCCTCCCTGGGCGACGTCATCATCGCCGAGCCCAAGGCCCTGATCGGCTTCGCCGGCCCCCGCGTCATCGAGCAAACCGTCCGCGTCCAGCTCCCCGAGGGCTTCCAGACCAGCGAGTTCCACCTCCAGCACGGCTTCGTGGACCGCATCGTCCACCGCCGCGACCTCAAGAGCCTCATCGCCCAGTTGATCGACTACACCACCCCGTGACCCGCCCGGCTCAAGAGGTCGTCGTCTTTTTCCCCTTCCCGTCCTGGCCGATCAGCTTCAAGAGCAGGTCGTCTTGCGGGTAGGGGTGGCCGACGTACTGGCGGAAGCCCTCCGCCTTGGCCACGCCGATCTCCTTGCCGCGGGCTTCTCCCCAGCGCGCCTGGATGTCCAGGTACTCGTCGATGCCGTGCTGGCGCAACAGCCAATTTCGCTGGCTGGCGTGACAGGCCAGCATCGCCCGCTTGGTCTCGAAGACGTCCGCGACGTCCACGTGGATCGTCACCGGTAGCGGCCGGCCGTCGCGGTCGTTCCCCTCAAGCGCGTCCATGAAGTACAGATGCGGGATGTGGTCGAGCGCCTTCGCCGGTTCCCACTGGCGGGTGGCGTAGTTCGGACACCCCGCC
>Ga0209916_1001686_pt1 | contig 16043 bp, 8 predicted proteins | sample ThiBio_1000_plan_FD_183956 | JGI IMG/M metagenome (GOLD analysis project Ga0209916, IMG submission 183956) | Wastewater bioreactor microbial communities from Cape Town, South Africa - Thiocy_solids_2 (SPAdes) | ecosystem: Engineered > Bioreactor > Thiocyanate-remediating > Anaerobic-Aerobic ... | reverse complement strand
TCGGCAGGCTCAAGGACTGGCGGCGCATCCACACCCGCTACGACCGATGCGCCCATACCTTCATGTCAGCTATCTGCATCGCAGCAACCGTCATCTTCTGGCTCTGATCAATGAGTCCTGAGCCTAGTGTCCTTTCGAATCCGAAGCTCGCTACGGAAGATGCCGCATAATGAGGCGAACTTCGGATTCGGGACACTAGGCGGCGAGATTATTTCGACGGCGCCGGCATTGCCGGTTTCGTATCCTGCGGGAGTTTTTCCAGCGGGCGGCCGAAATTGGCGTGGGACGAATCCTGGCCAAGGTTGACGATGCCGCGCCGGATCGCCCGCGTGCGGGTGAAATGATCGAACAGCACCTCGCCGTCGCCGTGGCGAATGGCGCGGGTGAGCTTCGACAAGTCTTCCTGGAACGTGCCGAGCATCTCCAGAACGGCGTCCTTGTTGGCAAGAAAGATGTCGCGCCACATGGTCGGGTCGGACGCTGCGATGCGCGTGAAGTCGCGGAAGCCGCCCGCGGAGAATTTCAGCACTTCCGCTTTCGTCACCTTCTCCATGTCTTCGGCGGTGCCGACGATGGTGTAGGCGATCAGGTGAGGCAGGTGGCTCGTCACCGCGAGCACCATGTCATGGTGATCGGGTGACATGGTTTCGACATTGGCGCCGATGGTGCGCCAGAATGTGGTGAGTTTCTCGACTGCGGCGGCGTCTGCATCCGGCAGCGGCGTCAGGATGCACCAGCGATTGATGAAGAGTTCGGCAAAGCCCGAATCGGGGCCGGAATCCTCGGTCCCCGCGACGGGATGCCCCGGGACGAGGTGAACGGTTTTCGGCAGGTGGCTTGCCAGCTCGCGCGACACCGGCCCTTTGACCGAGCCGACATCGGAGACGATGGCGCCTGCCTTGAGATGCGGCGCGATTTCGGCGGCGACGGTGCCCAGTTTCCCGACCGGCACGCAAAGGATCACAAGGTCGGAATCCTTGACCGCATCGATGTTGGTTTGGGCGACATGATCACCGATGCTGATTTCGGCGGCACGTTTGCGGATTGCCGGGTTGCCATCGGTGGCAACCAGTTCGCCGGCAAGACCGAGGTGTTTGACCGCTCGCGCGATCGATGAGCCTATATGGCCGAGCCCGATGATGGTGATGCGGTTGAACTGGATCGTGCTCAATTTGACCCCATGAATTCGCGCAGCGCCTCGACAACGAGGCGGTTGGGCTCCTCGGTGCCGACGCTGAGCCGCAACGCCTGCGGCAGTTTGTAGGCTGCGACCGCGCGCAGGATCAACCCGCGCTTGGTGAGGAAGGCGTCGGCATCCGCCGCCGTCTTGCCCGGCGTGGTCGGGAAGTGAATCAGAATGAAATTCGCCGCACTCGGCGTCACGGTGAGGCCGAGCTTTGAGACCTCATCGGTCAGCCACGCGCGCCATTTCTCGTTATGTGCCTGCGCCGCCTTGTAGTGTTCTGTGTCGGCGAGCGAGGCGATGGCCGCCTGCATCGCGGGACCGTTGGCGTTGAACGGATCACGCACGCGGTTGACCACGTCGATCAGGTGGCTGGGTCCGAAGATGAAGCCGAGGCGCACGGCGGCGAGGCCGTGAATTTTCGAGAAGGTCCGCGCCATCACCGTGTTGTCGGTTTCTTTCACAAGCTCGATGCCGGCCTCATAGTCGGCGTTCGAGCAGAAATCCGCGTAGGCGGCGTCGAGCACCAGCAGCGTCTGCGGCGGCAGATGTGAGCGCAGCCGCCGTACTTCGGCGGCAGTCACGTAGGTGCCCGTCGGATTGTTTGGATTGGCGAGCCAGACGATCTTGGTGCGCGGGGTCACGGCCGCGAGGATCGCATCGACATCTGCGGTGAAGTTTGTCTCCGGCGCAACGACGTTCGTGGCGCCGTTGCTCATCGTCGCGATGGGGTAGAGCAGGAAGCCGTGTGTCGTGTGAATCGCTTCGTCGCCGGGGCCGAGATAGATGTTGGCGATGGTGTGCAGCACTTCGCCCGAGCCGACGCCGCAGACGACGTTGGCGGGATCGATGTCGAAGGTACGGCCGATGGCCTCGCGCAGCAGCCGCGCGGAGCCGTCGGGGTAGATTTCCAGCCCTGCAGCCGTCCGGGTGAACGCCTCGATGGCCTTCGGCGAAGGACCCAAAGCAGCCTCGTTCGCCGACAGCTTGAACACGCGCCCATGCATTCCCGCGCCGCTTTTGCCGGGAACGTAGGGCGCGATTTCAAGGATGCCGGGTTTCGGCATGGGGCGGGACATTAGTTGGCTCCAGAGAATTCAAGGTGCGGGCGTGCCGGGCGACGGCACCCTATAGCGCGTCGCGTGGCCGCCGACGAGAGTGGAAGCGCGTACCGATGTGCCTGCATCAGTCAGGGCAGATATGATCTTTTCGATGCCGTCGGTGTGCCCGACCGAGGCAAGGAGTGCGGCGGTGCCTGACGAAGCATCCGCCACCGCGAGCACGTCGGAAAGCGGTGACAGCGCGCGAGCAGCGGCCGGACTCCAGCCAGAGACGTGCAGGCTCCAGGTCTCGATTTCGGTCACCAGCGCATCGTCCGCGATGCGGGAGATCACGAACACCGGCATCGCAGCCGGATGGTCAGCGCGTTCGACAAACGGCAGCCTTGCGATGATTTTCGGAGTCCCCGGTTGTTCGAGCGCGCTCCACCACGGCGTCTGGCTCGATGTCGCCGATACCAGCGCAAGGTCGCCACGCGATTTCGCGACTGCCTCGACGGCCGCGCCCGCGTTGAAGTGGGCAAGGAATGGCACCGTAAATCCAAAATGGAAGCGCGCGCTGTCGCGCATCGCACTTTCGCCCGACGACAGATCGGCATGAACAGAGAACGGCGCCTGCACATAAGTGAAGGTTGAGATGATGACACGCCAGATGCTCTCCACCGTATCAAGCGGCAGGATGCCATGATGACGCGTCACGAGGCGGCGCATCATGTCCGCTTCGCGCGCAGGCCGGAACGCGGAGCCGACCTCCTGGGTCTGCTTGACGCGGATCAGCCGGTCGATGATGTCGCCCCGGCGCATCAGCAGCGTGTGCACCTGTTCGTCGATCGCGTCGATCTCGTGGCGCAAATCCTGGAGGGAAACGGAGGTCGATGTATCGGTCATGAACGATGGCTTTCGCGGCAAGGCCTCTGATTAAGAAAGACGCCGCCCGAAAGCAAAGAAAACCTTCCTGATGAGTGCAGTTTGGCGCGTCCGCCTTGACGTAGCGCCTTGACGGAGGGGAGGCGCAGGGCTACGTTTCCTTTGTTCCGTGGTCATTTGAGCCGGCCGGCTTGCAGCCACGTTAAAGAATTCGCTAAACAGGCCGGGGACATGTGATCCCGGCCGAACAATTCGTTCAGGCCGGGTTTTTTAGGCCTGAAGGTCTGGAGACACGATGTCCGAAGTTGCAAGCCGACAACCGGCCGGCAAAAAATCTACCCTTAGCGCAGCGCGCGCGCGCGAGGCTGATCATCCATCGTCGCAGCTTGTCGTGTTCGGCGCCGACAAACCGCTGCGTCTCGATTGCGGTGTTGATCTTTCGCCCTTCCAGATCGCCTATCAAAGCTACGGCCGGCTCAATGCCGACCGCTCCAATGCGATCCTGATCTGCCATGCGCTCACCGGTGACCAGCATGTGTTCAACACTCATCCGATCACCGGCAAGCAGGGCTGGTGGCAGACGATGGTGGGGCCGGGCAAGCCGATCGATACTGACCGCTACTTCGTGATCTGTTCGAATGTCGTCGGTGGTTGCATGGGCTCGACTGGTCCGTCCTCGACCAATCCAGCCACCGGCAAGCCGTGGGGCCTGGATTTTCCGGTCATCACCATTCCCGACATGGTGCGCGCACAGGCGATGCTGATCGACCATCTCGGTATCAGGAAGCTGTTTGCCGTGATCGGTGGCTCGATGGGCGGCATGCAGGCGCTACAATGGGCGACCGCATATTCCGAGCGGGTGTTCGCGGTGCTGGCGATCGCCTGCGGCGCGAAGCATTCGGCGCAGAACATCGCTTTTCATGAACTCGGCCGCCAAGCGGTGATGGCCGATCCAGATTGGCGGCAGGGGCGATATTTCGAGTATGGTGCTAATCCGCGTCGCGGCCTCGGCGTCGCACGCATGGCTGCGCACATCACCTACCTCTCGAGTGCGGCATTGCATCGTAAGTTTGGCCGCCGCTTGCAGGATCGTGACGAGCCGACATTTTCATTCGATGCCGATTTCGAGGTGGAAAGCTATCTGCGCCATCAAGGCTCGTCCTTTGTTGAGCGTTTCGATGCCAATTCCTACCTCTATCTGACCCGTGCGATGGATTACTTCGATATCGCGGCCGATCATAATGGTGTGCTGGCGCAGGCCTTCCTCGGCACCAAGACACGCTTCTGCGTGATCTCATTCACGAGCGACTGGCTGTTTCCGGGCTCGGAAGCGCGCGCGGTTGTGCATGCGCTCAACGCCTCGAGCGCTCGCGTCTCCTTCGCCGAGATCACAAGCGACAAGGGACACGATGCATTCCTGCTCGACGAGCCGGAACTGTTCGTGATCTCTCACGCGTTCCTGGAATCGGCCGCGAGCACGCACGGCCTGAACGCGGCGAGCTGACATGAACGCACCTGAATTTTTCCATCCCACAGCACAGCTCCCCAAGGTCGATGGCGTCCGCGGTGATCATCTGCTGGTCGCAGAAATGGTCGCGCCGGGCTCCAAGGTGCTCGACGTCGGTTGCGGCGAGGGCGACTTGCTGCAGCTTCTGGAGGCGCGCGGCATCGATGGACGCGGGATCGAACTGTCGCGAGAGGGCGTGAACAGCTGCGTCGCCAAGGGTCTCGCGGTCGTGCAGGGTGACGCTGACACCGACCTCGACAGCTATCCTGACGACTCATTCGATTACGTGATCCTGTCACAGACGCTGCAGGCAACGCGGCAGCCGCGCAAGGTTTTGGAGAATCTCTTGCGCATAGGCAGCCGTGCCATTGTGTCGTTTCCGAATTTCGGGCACTGGCGAATGCGGCTGCAATTGTTGATGGGGGGGCATATGCCGCGCACCGAGAACCTGCCGGCAACATGGTATGATACGCCGAACATACATTTCTGCACGATCAAGGATTTCGTCCAGCTCTGCGACGAGATCAATGTTCGGATGGAGCGTGCCGTCGCGCTCGACCTTTATGGGAGGCCGCTGCGGCTCAATGCGCCATGGTGGTTCTGGAATATGTTCGGGGAGCAGGGCGTGTTTCTGCTGGCGCGGCGCAGTTAATCTAAGCGGCTAAAATAGGGCATTTCCGCGATTCTTCCGGTTTTCGTTACTGGAAGTGACCGTAGCGTGCACGCGTGGCGAATACCTGCCATGCAGGTATATATCGTGCCGTTTTCTCGCCACATCGAAAGGGGTCTTACGCGCCATGTCGCGCTGCGTGCGCGCAATGTATGCGTAAAGGAACCTTCGACGAATGAAACGATCCACGACTCTTCCGCCGTTGCGCCTTGCGGCTCTCGTCATGTGCACCGCGGCGGTTGCGGCATTCTCCAATCCGGCCGCGGCGCGCCCGCGTCATCACGCCAGCCATCACCACACTTACAAGCATCATGCCCATCGTCAGTATGTGCGCCACAGTGCGCGCTGGGGTGCATTCCGCGCGCAGGCGCGGCAGCTTGGCGAGACCAATGCATCAATGGATTCTTCCGGCGGTTTTGGCGGTGGCTTCGGTGGTTCGAGCGTCGTGGCGGAAGCGCGAAGCTTCATCGGCAAGGGTAACCCCACCAGCCGGGCGAGCCTGTGGTGCGCGCGCTTCATGAACATGGTTTTGCAGAAGACCGGCCATAAGGGCACGGGCTCGGACATGGCCAGCTCGTTCGCGCGCTATGGCCACCGCGTCTCAGGTCCGCAGGTTGGCGCGATTGCGGTGATGGGCCGTCGTGGAGGCGGTCATGTTGGCGTCGTCAGTGGCATCGATGCCAAGGGCAACCCGATCATCATTTCCGGCAATCACGGTCACCGGGTTGCCGAATCGACCTATTCGCGCCGGCGCATCTACGCCTATGTGATGCCAGCGAGCTGACAACGATCGCGGGCCGCTTGCGCGTCTGGCGCGGGCGGTCCGCCTTCCTTCCTCGACAAGGCAGACAAGCCCTTGAGGGCTTGGGCTGGCGGTCGCCACCGCCCCGAAATGTTTGCTTCGCCTCTACCCAAACGTTCCACCCTCCACCACATACGTGGCAGGCGGGGTGCTCCCCGGCTCGCGTCCGGCTGGCTGCCGCCAGGCTGTGCGCAACCCAATGAAGGTGTCTCCGCCGCGCTTTTAAGGTGGTGGGGCAGGCTGAGGGAAGGCACTTATGAACATTGAAAAATACACCGACCGCGTGAAGGGATTCATCCAGTCAGCGCAATCGCTTGCCCTGCGGGAGGGGCATCAGCAATTCTCTCCGCTCCACATCCTCAAGGTTTTACTCGATGACAGCGAGGGTCTCGCAGGCGGTCTGATCGATCGCGCGGGTGGCAATTCGCGCGCGATTTTGCAGGCGACCGAGCAGGCGCTCGCAAAGCTGCCGAAAGTCTCTGGTGGTGGCGCGGGGCAGGTTTATCTCGCGCCCGAGACAGCGCGAGCCTTCGCGGCGGCGGAGCAGGCCGCGGACAAGGCAGGCGACAGTTTCGTTACTGTCGAGCGGCTATTGTTGGCGCTGACGCTGGACAAGGACAGCGAGGCAGGCAAGCTGCTCGCGCAGGGCGGCGTCACGCCGCAAAACCTCAACGCAGCGATCAATGCGCTGCGCAAGGGTCGCACTGCCGACAGTGCGTCCGCGGAAAACGCCTATGAGGCGCTGAAGAAATATGCCCGCGACCTCACCCAGGCCGCGCGCGACGGCAAGCTCGATCCGGTGATCGGCCGCGACGAGGAGATCCGCCGTACCATTCAGGTGCTGTCCCGCCGCACCAAAAACAATCCGGTGCTGATCGGCGAGCCCGGCGTCGGCAAGACCGCCATCGTCGAAGGGCTGGCGCTGCGCATCATCAACGGCGACGTGCCGGAAAGCCTCAAGGACAAGAAACTGCTTGCGCTCGATCTCGGTGCGATGGTTGCCGGCGCGAAATATCGCGGCGAGTTCGAGGAGCGGCTGAAGGCGGTGCTGCAGGAAGTGACGTCCGCGGAAGGCGGCATCATTCTGTTCATCGACGAAATGCACACGCTGATCGGCGCAGGCAAGGCGGACGGCGCGATGGACGCCTCCAACCTGCTCAAGCCGGCACTGGCGCGTGGCGAACTGCACTGCATCGGCGCGACCACGCTTGATGAATACCGCAAGCATGTCGAGAAAGACGCAGCCTTGGCGCGGCGCTTCCAGCCGGTGTTTGTCAATGAGCCGACTGTGGAAGACACAATTTCGATCCTGCGCGGCCTCAAGGAAAAATACGAACTGCACCATGGCATCCGCATCGCGGATTCTGCGCTGGTGGCGGCCGCAACCCTGTCGAACCGCTACATCACCGACCGCTTCCTGCCGGACAAAGCCATCGACCTGATGGACGAGGCGGCGGCGCGGCTGAAGATGCAGGTCGATTCCAAGCCGGAAGATCTGGATTCACTCGATCGCGAAATCATCCGGCTCAAGATCGAACAGGAAGCGCTGAAGAAGGAAACGGATGCAGGATCAAAAAGCCGCCTGCAGACGCTGGAGGTCGATCTCGCCGATCTCGAGAAGAAATCGGCCGATCTGACTTCGCGCTGGCAGGCGGAGAAGAGCAAGCTCTCCGATGCCCAGAAGATGAAAAGCGAGCTTGAGCAGTTGCGCACCGAACTCGCCAATGCCCAGCGCAAGGGTGAATACCAGCGCGCGGGCGAGCTGGCTTATGGCCGCATTCCCGAGTTGGAGAAGAAAGTCGCGGCCGTGGAGTCGAGCGAGGCGTCTTCGACGATCGACGAGGCGGTGACCGCCGACAGCATTGCGCAGGTGGTCTCGCGCTGGACCGGCGTGCCGGTGGACAAGATGCTGGAAGGCGAGAAGGACAAGCTGTTACGCATGGAGGACATGCTCGGCAAGCGTGTTATCGGCCAGGCGCAGGCGGTGCGTGCGGTTTCGACCGCCGTGCGGCGCGCGCGGGCGGGCCTGCAGGACCCGAACCGGCCGATCGGCTCGTTTATGTTCTTAGGGCCCACCGGCGTCGGGAAGACCGAACTCACCAAGGCTTTGGCCGAATATCTGTTCGACGATGAAACCGCACTCGTGCGCATGGATATGTCCGAGTACATGGAGAAGCACTCAGTTGCGCGGTTGATCGGTGCACCCCCCGGCTATGTTGGTTATGACGAGGGCGGCGCCCTCACCGAAGCGGTGCGGCGCAGGCCTTATCAGGTAGTGCTGTTCGACGAGATCGAGAAGGCGCATCCGGATGTGTTCAACGTGTTGTTGCAGGTGCTCGATGATGGCCGGCTGACCGATGGTCAGGGCCGCACTGTCGACTTCCGCAACACGCTGATCATCATGACCTCCAACATTGGTGCGGAATTTCTCGTCAACCAGCCGGAAGGTGAGGATACCGGTGCCGTGCGTGATCAGGTGATGGGCATGGTGCGCACGCACTTTCGTCCCGAATTCCTCAACCGCATCGACGAGATCATCCTGTTCCACCGTTTGCAGAAAAGCGAGATGGGCAAGATCGTCGAAATCCAGTTCAACCGGCTGCGCCGGCTTCTGGAGGATCGCAAGATCGATCTCGTGCTCGATGCCAAGGGGCGCGACTGGCTGGCCGAGAAGGGCTGGGACCCGGCCTATGGTGCGCGGCCGCTCAAGCGTGTGATTCAACGTAGCGTGCAGGACCCGCTGGCCGAGATGATCCTGGCAGGCGAGGTGCTGGACGGCGCAACCGTGAAGATTTCGGCCGCCAAAAGCAGCCTGACCTTCAATGGCGAGGCGGTCAGTGGCGACGAATCGGGCGTCGATGAGGCGCCGAAACTGAAGCGGGTGTTGAACTGAACGTGCCGGTCGGATTCGACCGGCAACAATAAGAAGCCCGGTTTCGACCGAGCTTTTCTATTGCGGGGCGAGCCCGCTTATCGGGTGCTGACAGCGGAGGAGATCGGCGGCAGGCTTGGGATGCGGTTGGCGGGCGTCTGCGTGACGACCGGCTGGTTCTGCGCCACCTTCGGCGCGCTGCGGCTCGCCATCATGGCTTCAATTCGGTCGCGTTCGCTTTCGAATGCGGTGAGCATGCCGCCCTCGAGTGAGCGTCCGCGCGGCAATTTCACGCGCATGGGGTCGACGAAGCGGCCGTTGACGAGGATTTCGTAGTGCACATGCGCACCGGTGGACATGCCGGTGGAGCCGACGAAGCCGATCACCTGGCCTTGACGCACGCGCTTGCCCGGCGCCATGCCCTTGGCGAAGGCGCTCATGTGGCCATAGGCCGTCTCGTAACCGTTCGGATGCTTGATGCGGATATATTTTCCGTAGCCGCCTTCCCATTCCGCTTTTTCGATCACGCCGTTGCCTGAGGCGAAGATCGGCGTGCCATAAGCGGTGGCCCAGTCGACGCCGGTGTGCATCTTGGTGAAGCCGAGGATCGGATGGCGGCGGCCGCCGAAGCCAGAGCGCATGATCGCGTTGCTGACGGGTTTGCGGACCAGGAATTTCTTCGCGCTCTTGCCAGTGTCGTCATAGTAATCGACGACGCCGTCGTCGGGGGTCTGGTAGCGATAGTATTTCTTGGTTTCACCGCCGGTGGTCAGCGCGGCGTAGAGAATTTCGGGCTTTTCGCCAGCGGTCGGCGTTTCGTCCTCGCCGGCGAAGAACACCTCGAACGAGTCGCCGGCCTGCACTTTCCTCTGGAAGTCGATGTCGTAGGAGTAGATGCGGATCATGTCATCGATGACATGTTGCGGAACCTTGTCGCGCAAGGCGGTTTCGTAAATGCTCTGGTAGAGGCGGATGCCGGTGCCATCATCATCCTCGTCGTCATCGTCGCTTGAGTTGGAAGCAGTCTCGGTCGAGGAATTGAAGCTTTGCACGTCGACGGCGACGTATTTGCCGAGATCAGACAGCGCGGCGACAGCTTCGATTGAGGTTTCGTTGGCAACGATCACGCGCACGGGCTGCAGCGGCAGGCCTGGACCGGCCGGCGCCATCAGGATGCGCAGCTTGAGACCCTCCCTCAGGCCTCCCTCGCGGCCGCGGCCGCCAAGCTGGGATGCGATGGCACGAGCGTCGCTGGCGCTGGCGCCTTCGTCACGCAGGATCGATTCGACCGTCTCGCCCTTCTTGGCAACACGAATCCGTTCTGCCGCGTCGGAACCGCCGGTGGCCTGCGGGCTGGTCTTGGCGAGAAGCGTGACGTTTTCCGGCACCAGACGTGTCTCGAAACCGCGGTAGGGATCGAGACCACCTTCCGAGGCATAGGCCATCTTCAGCCCGGAGGAGCCGTTGTAAGCATAGCGCACGCCAGAATTTCCGCGCCAGCTCGAGGCATTGCGGACCTGGGTCAGCACTTCTTCCGCAGGCACGGTTGCCGCGATCTTCGCGTGCGGCAACACGCTCCCGAGATCCCGCATCACGAACGAAACCTCCGCGTCGGGTTCGGCGGCGGCGACCGGACTGCGGGAATCGTCACTGCCGGACCCAGTGCGGCCGACATCGGTCAGCATGCGCAGGGCGTCAAAGGGAGGCACCTTGGAAGCAAGGTCGGTAGAGGAGAGCGATAGGTTGCCGGCGATTCGCACGAACGGGCGCACTCGGACCACCTCGCGGTTACCGAGCTTGGCGACCATGGAAACCTTGATGACCTGGCGTGCCGCCGCAGCCTCGCTCGGCGGCGGCAAACGGTCACTCTTGCGAGCGACGGCATTCTTGTCGGCCCCGCCGAATGCGCCGCGCAGCGCGGTTTCCACGTGTTCGGGCACTTTTGCGAAGGTGGTCTCACCGTCGAGGGAGGCGAAAACGGCGCCGCCGATCAGGGCTGCGCCGCAAAGACCTGTGAGAATGGTGCCGCTGAACCATTGCACCGAGACGCTTCGACGATCGATGACAGCGGCTTCCGAGCCATCGACCGACAATGGCGGTTCGTGGCCGAGATCGATCGGCGCGGAACGTCCGTATTGTCCGCCTATCGTTCTATGGTGCAAACCGTGGTCCCCAGCTGGTCTATTCAGCGGGCTGAAAGCGCCGCGCTCAAGCTCGTTCGATCGATCCGCCGCCCCCGCGGGGAGACACAACTGATAGCCGAAAACGCTAATCTCCGAAATATGCCGGTCACGACCGACAATTCCTGTGCCCAGAACGTCCGAGGAATGTGGCTCAAGTGCGGCGTAGGGCGTCTCAGACCAATAAATTCAGAGGCTTCTCGAATTTTGGTGCGTTGCGACGATTTCTTGACAATGCCGTTGACAACCGGTGAGAGGCCAGCCTATAACCCGACCACTGAGCGCGGCGGCGCCGGGGCAAACAGCCCAGGACATGCTTTCGCGCCTGTCAAGTTCCTCTCCGCGGTGAGTGAAAAAACAGCCGATAGTTGTCGGTTGTCATTCGGCGTCGGATTGGTAGCGAAGTCTCTTTAAGTATAGAGACACCAGAGATTTTCACCCGGTTATGGGTGAGTGAAACCCTCGGGTTTCGGGCTGTTTGACAAGTAAAGATGAAGAAAGAGAAACGTGGACGGCGGAGTCCTTGCGAGTCTCGTGATTGAAGGCTTCGGCTTTTAGTTCGAGATCGGACAACAGACTTCGGCGGTACACGTTTTAAAGGTTACACCATCGTTGTCAGCGATGTGAATCGCAGACAGCTGTTAGCTTCGGCTAACAAAAAATGGTGGGACCTCGTCAAACGTTGTGATCAGCCGGTTCAAAGTTCAAGTCCAACTTGAGAGTTTGATCCTGGCTCAGAGCGAACGCTGGCGGCAGGCTTAACACATGCAAGTCGAGCGGGCGTAGCAATACGTCAGCGGCAGACGGGTGAGTAACGCGTGGGAACGTACCTTTTGGTTCGGAACAACACAGGGAAACTTGTGCTAATACCGAATAAGCCCTTACGGGGAAAGATTTATCGCCGAAAGATCGGCCCGCGTCTGATTAGCTTGTTGGTGAGGTAACGGCTCACCAAGGCGACGATCAGTAGCTGGTCTGAGAGGATGATCAGCCACATTGGGACTGAGACACGGCCCAAACTCCTACGGGAGGCAGCAGTGGGGAATATTGGACAATGGGCGCAAGCCTGATCCAGCCATGCCGCGTGAGTGATGAAGGCCCTAGGGTTGTAAAGCTCTTTTGTGCGGGAAGATAATGACGGTACCGCAAGAATAAGCCCCGGCTAACTTCGTGCCAGCAGCCGCGGTAATACGAAGGGGGCTAGCGTTGCTCGGAATCACTGGGCGTAAAGGGTGCGTAGGCGGGTCTTTAAGTCAGAGGTGAAAGCCTGGAGCTCAACTCCAGAACTGCCTTTGATACTGAGGATCTCGAGTTCGGGAGAGGTGAGTGGAACTGCGAGTGTAGAGGTGAAATTCGTAGATATTCGCAAGAACACCAGTGGCGAAGGCGGCTCACTGGCCCGATACTGACGCTGAGGCACGAAAGCGTGGGGAGCAAACAGGATTAGATACCCTGGTAGTCCACGCCGTAAACGATGAATGCCAGCCGTTGGGGAGTTTACTCTTCAGTGGCGCAGTTAACGCTTTAAGCATTCCGCCTGGGGAGTACGGTCGCAAGATTAAAACTCAAAGGAATTGACGGGGGCCCGCACAAGCGGTGGAGCATGTGGTTTAATTCGACGCAACGCGCAGAACCTTACCAGCCCTTGACATGTCCAGGACCGGTCGCAGAGATGTGACCTTCTCTTCGGAGCCTGGAGCACAGGTGCTGCATGGCTGTCGTCAGCTCGTGTCGTGAGATGTTGGGTTAAGTCCCGCAACGAGCGCAACCCCCGTCCTTAGTTGCTACCATTTAGTTGAGCACTCTAAGGAGACTGCCGGTGATAAGCCGCGAGGAAGGTGGGGATGACGTCAAGTCCTCATGGCCCTTACGGGCTGGGCTACACACGTGCTACAATGGCGGTGACAATGGGATGCAAAGGCGCGAGCCCTAGCAAATCTCAAAAAGCCGTCTCAGTTCGGATTGGACTCTGCAACTCGAGTCCATGAAGTTGGAATCGCTAGTAATCGTGGATCAGCATGCCACGGTGAATACGTTCCCGGGCCTTGTACACACCGCCCGTCACACCATGGGAGTTGGTTTTACCTGAAGACGGTGCGCTAACCCGCAAGGGAGGCAGCCGGCCACGGTAGGGTCAGCGACTGGGGTGAAGTCGTAACAAGGTAGCCGTAGGGGAACCTGCGGCTGGATCACCTCCTTTCTAAGGATGAGCCTTCAGATTGCTTCGGCATCTATCGGTTCGTTTTAGAAACATTCAGTGGCCAACAGATCGCCAGATCGTTGAGCTGCATTGGCGGGACGCCGCCGTCTTCGTTTCTCTTTCTTCGCGGACGAACACGCGCCGGGGGCGGCGCTGAGAGCGACATCGCTTCAGCTTTGAGCCTCTTGCCGTTCAGGGCTTGTAGCTCAGTTGGTTAGAGCGCGCGCTTGATAAGCGTGAGGTCGGAAGTTCAAGTCTTCCCAGGCCCACCATTCATTGTGCGCAGCATTCGTCTTCTGGTTACGGGGCCATAGCTCAGCTGGGAGAGCGCGTGCTTTGCAAGCATGAGGTCGTCGGTTCGATCCCGTCTGGCTCCACCAGATGTCGACTGATTGACCTGCTGCATTCGTCATCGTCCGCGAAACATCACTTTGCATTCGGCAAGTTCCTTCACCAAGGGCGCCGTCTGCGAGATATCTGACATCGTAAAGAGGAGATCGATCCGAGCTTGGATCATGAAGCGCATCGCAAGATGTGTGTCGTGGATTTTGGGCGCGTATCTCCAGATCATTTTCGGCGCTCGTTCATCGCAAGATGATCGAGTTGTAAAATGACCTTTGTTGGCGACGCTTGACCGCATCGCCATCGGTTCGATCTTACGAAGCAATCTGGTCTTTCTAATCAATATCCGTTTGCACGACATGCATTCATCGAGGGTGCGTTTCGCAAGAAACATCGTGTGGGCAACATTCTGCCGAGTGTGTGGATATTGATAATGAGAGCAATCAAGTGCCTTAAGGGTGTTCGGTGGATGCCTTGGCGCTGAGAGGCGATGAAGGACGTGCTACGCTGCGATAAGCCGTGAGGAGCTGCGAAGGAGCTTTGATTCACGGATTTCCGAATGGGGAAACCCACCTTCGATAGCCGAAACTCTAAGTTCACAACGACGCAAGTCGATGTGGATTTGGATTTTCGGTTATCAAGTGAAGGTATGAGACTTCTGAATACATAGGAGGTTTCAAGCGAACCCAGGGAACTGAAACATCTAAGTACCTGGAGGAAAGGACATCAACAGAGACTCCGCTAGTAGTGGCGAGCGAACGCGGATCAGGCCAGTCATAAATGTGAGACAACCAGAACCTGTCAGGAAAGCAGGGCCTCAGAGGGTGATAGCCCCGTATGGGTAATGCGAACATTTATGCTCGAGTAAGGCGGGACACGTGAAATCCTGTCTGAACATGGGGGGACCACCCTCCAAGCCTAAGTACTCCTCAGCGACCGATAGTGAACCAGTACCGTGAGGGAAAGGTGAAAAGCACCCCGACGAGGGGAGTGAAATAGACCTGAAACCGGACACCTACAAACAGATGGAGCTCAAGATACGTTCTGAGTGACATCGTACCTTTTGTATTATGGGCCAGCGACTTAATTTAACGAGCAAGCTTAAACCGATAGGTGTAGGCGTAGCGAAAGCGAGTCTTAATAGGGCGCCAAGTTCGTTGTATTAGACCCGAAACCTAGTGATCTAGCCATGAGCAGGTTGAAGGTGAGGTAACACTCACTGGAGGACCGAACGGGTGTCTGTTGAAAAAGACTCCGATGACTTGTGGTTAGGGGTGAAAGGCCAATCAAACTGGGAAATAGCTGGTTCTCCGCGAAAGATATTTAGGTATCGCCTCGGATGAATGCCTCAGGGGGTAGAGCACTGGATGGGCTAGGGGGACTCACCGTCTTACCAAACCCAACCAAACTCCGAATACCTGAGAGCAATATCCGGGAGTCACACGGCGGGTGCTAACGTCCGTCGTGGAGAGGGAAACAACCCGGACCTACAGCTAAGGCCCCTAATTCGTGGCTAAGTGGGAAAGGATGTGGAAATCCCAAAACAACCAGGAGGTTGGCTTAGAAGCAGCCATCCTTTAAAGAAAGCGTAACAGCTCACTGGTCTAAATAAGGGTTTCTGCGCCGAAGATGTAACGGGGCTCAAGCCACGAGCCGAAGCTTAGGATGCATACGCAAGTATGCGTGGTAGCGGAGCGTTCTGTAAGCCTGCGAAGGGTGACCCGTGAGGGCGCCTGGAGGTATCAGAAGTGCGAATGCTGGCATGAGTAACGACAAACACTGTGAAAGACAGTGTCGCCGAAAGTCCAAGGGTTCCTGCGTAAAGTTAATCTTCGCAGGGTTAGCCGGTCCCTAAGGCGAGGCCGAAAGGCGTAGTCGATGGGAATCACGTGAATATTCGTGAGCCAGTGGATGGTGACGAATCTCGTATGTTGTTCGACCTTATTGGATTGGTCGAGCCTCGAAGAGGTTCCAGGAAATAGCCTCCACATTAGACCGTACCCGAAACCGACACAGGTGGACTGGTAGAGTATACCAAGGCGCTTGAGAGAACTATGTTGAAGGAACTCGGCAATTTACCTCCGTAACTTCGGAATAAGGAGGACCTCTGCTCGCGCAAGCGGTCAGGGGTGGCACAGACCAGGGGGTGGCAACTGTTTAGCAAAAACACAGGGCTCTGCGAAATCGCAAGATGACGTATAGGGTCTGACGCCTGCCCGGTGCCGGAAGGTTAAAAGGAGAGGTGCAAGCCTTGAATTGAAGCCCCGGTAAACGGCGGCCGTAACTATAACGGTCCTAAGGTAGCGAAATTCCTTGTCGGGTAAGTTCCGACCTGCACGAATGGCGTAATGACTTCCCCGCT
>Ga0209916_1001684_pt1 | contig 16105 bp, 12 predicted proteins | sample ThiBio_1000_plan_FD_183956 | JGI IMG/M metagenome (GOLD analysis project Ga0209916, IMG submission 183956) | Wastewater bioreactor microbial communities from Cape Town, South Africa - Thiocy_solids_2 (SPAdes) | ecosystem: Engineered > Bioreactor > Thiocyanate-remediating > Anaerobic-Aerobic ... | reverse complement strand
GATGCCGGCGTCGATCGGCCGGCCCTCCCATCGCACCTCGCCGGAGTCCGGTGCCAGCACGCCGAGCACGATCCGCATCGTCGTGGTCTTGCCGGCGCCGTTCGAGCCGACGAACCCGAAGATCTCGCCGGCGCGCACCTCGAACGTCATGTCGTCCAGGGCCACCACGGGCCCGTACCACTTACTGAGCCCGTCGATGGCCAGCGCTGTCGTCGTCACCTGGTCGCGACCCCCGTCCGATTGTTCGCAGCGTTGTTCACGGCCTCCCACGGTACGGGAATTCGTGCCCGCGCGGCCGGTTCGTCACCGCCCATGACGCAGCCCGCGGGCGAGCCGCCGCCCGTCGATCAGGCGCAGCAGCCCGATGGCCAGCGCCATACCGAAGGCCGCTCCTAGCGAGTTGGCGAGCACATCGCGCCAATCGGCCTGCCGCGCCGGCAGCAGCAACCACTGCACCAGTTCGACCGCGACGGAAAAGGCTGTGCAGCCGGCGATCACGACCCATCGGGCGCGGGCGAAGACGATCACACCGAGGAATCCGAGGGGCACGAACATCGCCACGTTGGAGGCGAATTCGACCGCCCCGAACGTGACCCAGCGGGGCATCCACGTCCGGTGCGCGGCGGCGAGCCAGGCCGCCAGGCGCCGCTGCCCGTCCAGGTCGGGCGGCAACGGGGAGAAGACGATGGCGGCGATCACACCGATCGCCGCCGCGAGCAGGATTGCCGCGAATGCGATGAGCCGCCGGTCGCGCGGTGGACGGGAGCTGGTCCGGGTCGACGGCACGCCGCCCATCGTAGGCGCCGATGAGGCCGCATCCTACGGCCGCAAGAATCCGGGGTCGTTGGACCTTCTGGAGGACGACAGGCGAGTGAAGTCCGCGTCAACTCCCGTTCCTGCGCGAGCCGTTCGGTGGACGTCCGGGCCCGCGGCGGGGCGTGCGCGGGGAGCGGGCCTGCTGCGCCACCCGCACGGGCTGCCATCCCGCTCCGAGCGACAGCGACTGCGCCACACCGAGCACGGTGTCGATCGCGCTCTGCCGGGTCACCAGGTTGCTCAGCCGGCTGCGCAGCAGGATCGCGCACACCGCGGCCACCACCGCACCCGAGGCATCGAATACGGGTGCGGCGACCGACCCGGTGAACGTCTGCACGTCCGCCATCGTCAGCGCGTACCCCTGCTCCCGCGTGCGCCGCAGCTCCGCGCGAAGATCCGCCGGATCGGTAATGGTGGTCGGGGTGAGCGCCAGCAGGGGCGCTTCCAAATAGCTGTTGACGACCTCGTCGGACTCGTACGCGAGGAGAACCCAGCCCTTCGACCCGGCGTGCAACGGGATGTGATGGCCGAACGTCGCCCGGGTGATCGGCTCCCCGGCGACGGGCTCGTGCGAATACAGCACCAGCGCGATGTCGCCGCTCCGTTCGACAAGCTGGAACACCGCCGAGGGCAGTTCCGTCGATGCGCTTTGTAGCAGCGGCATCGCCAGGTCCAGCAGCGGATGCCCGACCAGGTACGTGGAGCCGATCAACCAGGTATGACGCCCCACCCGATACTCTCCGCCGGCCGCCCGCTCCAGGTACTGGTCTTTCTCAAGTTGAACGAGCGTGCGATAGCAGGTCGCCCACGGCAGGTCGAGCGCCTCGGCGGCCTCGCTGGCCGTCATGGGACGGTCCGCGATCAGCTCGAGCACCCGCATGGCGCGGGCAACGCCCTGCAATTTGGGCTGGCTTCGCATCGCGGTGCGACGGGACAACGCCGTCTCGATCGCAGCTGGATCGTTCTCCGCACTCACCTGGGCCACCTTCTGTGGACACGCCTCTTTCCGACTGCCGAACCCGTGTCCCCTGACAGATCAGAATACTCTGACACCGAAGCGAGTCCCGGACAATCCGTACAAAGTCACGCTTTGGCGTTGGCCAACCACTCGTCCGGGTCGCTCCAGCCTTGCGGCCAGACTAAGCCTCCCTGCTCCTTGACGTCGCGGAAGTACTGACCACGGTCGAACATCGGCAGGTCGGCCCGGGACTCGCGCATGTGCTCGCGGAGCTGCTTGGTCGACATGTCGTCGACCGAGATGGGACTCGTGGCCGTGTCGATCACCACGCCGTAGTCGGTCAGGGCCGCGTCCACCGACACCAGCCCGCACAGCACGTCGTAGCAGACCGCGTCGGGTTCTCTGTCCAGCGGATCGCCCCAGCCGCCGCCGCCCGACGTCCACAGCAGCACCTGGTCGTTCGCGGCGACTGGCACGTTGTCGACCATACCGGGCAGGTGCTCGACGTCGTCGCCGCGGACTACCGAGATGCCGTACGGTTCACCGGCTTTCCCGCCGTTGACGCCGTACGGCGACAGGTCCGACCGGTCCGCGTTCGACAGCAGCAGGCAGTCCTGCAGCGAGCGGATCCGCTTGTCGTAGCCGAGCCCGCCGCGGCGTTTGCCGGGGCCGCCGGAGTCCTCGCGCAGCGCCAGCCGCTCGACCATGATCGGGTACCGCTGCTCAGAGAATTCGGCCGGCAGGTTGCGCGAGTTCGGCACGATGTGCACCACATCGCTGCCGTCGGCCCACGGCCGCCCAGGCCCGCCGCCGCCGAGCACCTCACGGAACAGGCTGAGCTTCCCGTCGGCGTTGCGGCTGTGCAGTCCCCAGATCCGGATCGTCTCGTGATCGGCGGGCATCTTGCCGCCGGTCGCCTTTGCGAGCACGCCGGCGAAGATGCCGAGCGCCCGGATCAGGATGAAGAACCGCAGGCCGGTGGGCCGACCGTAGTGCGGCGTCACCAACGTCCCCTTCTCCGGGAACTTGACGTCCAGCACATCGAGAATGCCTTCATTGATGTCGATCTCGGCCGCCCGCTCCGGCGAGTCGGCCAGGCAGCGCAGCACCGGTCCCATCCACTTGCGCACGAACTTGCCGTCGCAGTAGTCGATGGCCCAGTTGATCGGTCCCTCCGCCTCGGCGTCGGTGCCGGTGAAATCCAGCAGGATGCGATCGGCGGTCTTCGTCATCGTGATCCGCATCGCGTACAGCTTGCGGGTGAACCCGTCGGACTCGACGTAATCCTCGAACGTATAGACGCCGTCGGCGATCTTCGGCAGCAGCTCCTGCCGGATCGTGGCGGAACAGTGCGCGATGATCGCGTCGAACGCGCCCTCGAGCGCGTCCACCCCGTAACGCTCCGCCAGCTCGGACAGGCGGCGGGAGCCGAGTCGGCACGCCCCGATCTCCGAGTCGATGTCGCCGCGCAAGTGCTCGGCCAGCCGCGAATTGCGCTCCAGGATGCGGAACGCCGTGTCGTTGGCGACCCCTTTGCTGTACAGCTTGATCGGCGGGACCACCAGGCCCTCGCCCCACTGGTCGCGGACCTGGACCGGCAGGCTGCCCGGCACCGAGCCACCGATGTCGTCGTGGTGTCCGAAGACCTGGGCGAACCCCAGTAGCCGTTCGCCGGTGAAGATCGGGACCGTGGTGCACAGGTCCGGGATGTGGCCGCAGGAACCGGCGCTGTTGTACGGGTCGTTCCAGAAGAACACGTCCCCGGGGTGGATGTCGTCACCGTAGAACTCGAAGATCGGCTCGATCAGCGAACCGTAGGAGCGGCCGGTGAGCTTGCGCCCTTTGGCGTCGTACAGGCCGACCCGGTAGTCGTGCTGGTCGCGGATCATCGGCGACCGTGCGGCGCGCTCCACGGCGGCCTCGATCTCCACCTCCGCGGAGCGGATCGTGCCGGTGATGACTTCGAGTTCGATCGGACCGAGGCTGCTCATTTCGAATCACTCCTAGCGAGAATCAGGTTTCCGTACAGGTCGACGGTTCCGGCCCAGCCGGGCGGCACGACGACGGTCGCGCCGTACTCTTCGACCACGCACGGGCCGTCCAGGTGCTGGCGCGCGGCCAGGGTCGCGCGGTCGAAGATGTCGCAGTCCAGCCAGCCGTGCGTGCGCCAGTAAACCTTGCGGGTCGAGGCGCCCGGCGATGGTGCCCGATCGGGCGGCAGCAGCGGTAGGGCGCTGGACCGCCGCGTGTGCCCGATCGCCTGCACCCGCAGGTTCACCAACTCCACGTTCTGCCGCCCCGGGTACGAGAAGCCGTAGAGCCGTTCGTGTTCGGCGTGGAACTCGGCGACGGCGGCGGTCAAGTCACGGCCGCCGGCGCCGTCGAGTGTGACGCTGAGCGCGTCGCCGTCGAGCATGACGCTGACCTCGTACCCCTCGCCCTCGTATCGCAAGTCGGCTCCGCGCACCAGGTCTATCCGATCGGCGGCGACGCCCTCTCCGAGCAGGTCGGCGGTGCCCTGCCGTTCCAGGTCGGCCCAGACGGCCTCGACGTCGTCGGAGTCACCGAGCACCAGGCGCACGTGCGTGCGGACGTAGTCGCGCTTGACGTCCGTCACCTGCAGTCCGAGCGCCGAGAGGTTGCCGGGGTTCGGCGGGACCAGCACCGCGCCGATGTTGAGGAATTCCGCGACCGAGGTGGCCAGCAGCGGTCCGGCCCCGCCGAACGCCACCAGGCAATATCCGCCGGGGTCGCGGCCTTTGAGCGTGGAGACCTGCCGGATGCCGGTGACCTGCCCGGCCGTGGCGACCTCGAGGATGCCGGCAGCGGCATCCTCCACGCTGAGGCCGAATCCGCGGCCGAACTCCTCGAGGGCGGCGCGGGCCGCGTCGATGTCCAAGTGCAGGTCGCCGCCGACCAGGGAACTCGGGAAGCGGCCGAGCACCACTGCGGCATCGGTGACCGTCGGTTCCGTCCCGCCGCGGCCGTAGCAGATGGGACCGGGCACCGCGCCGGCACTCTTCGGCCCCACCTTCAGGGTGTTGTTCGGCCCCACCCAGGCCAGTGAGCCACCACCGGTGCCGACGGTGGCCAGGTCGATCATGGGAACTTTGACGGGATAGTTCTCGATCACCGTCTCGCTGGTGAGCCGAATGGAGAGGTTGTCCACGAGCGCGACGTCGGTGGACGTGCCGCCGACGTCCAGGGTAATCAGGTCCTTGAACCCTGCGGCTTTGGCCGCCTCGATCGCGCCGAGCACCCCGCCGGCAGGGCCGGACAGCAGCATCGTGACGGGCTTGTCCGATGCCGCCTCGGCCGTGACGACGCCACCGTTGGACTGCATGATCAGGAACGGCATCCTGTCGGTGCGCTCGTCGATCTGCTTGCGTGCCCGCATCAGATAGTCGCGGCAGTAGGGCTTGACCATCGCGTCCACCAGCGTGGTCATCGCCCGCTCGTATTCGCGGTATTCCGGAAGAACGACGCTGGATAGGGACACGAACAGGTCCGGGAAGCGACTGGCGAGCGCGGCGCCGATCCGCCGTTCGTGCTCCGGGTTGGCGTACGAGTGCAGCAGGCAGACACCCACCCGGTTGACGCCCATCTCGACCAGCTCCGCGACGTCGCGGATGACGCTGTCCGTTTCAAGCTCGCGGTACACCGTACCGTCGAACAGGATGCGCTCCGACACCTCGCGCACAAGGTGCAGCGGCACCAGCCGCGGCGGTTTGACCCAGAAGAACGAGTTGCCGTAGCCGTCCGGCACGGACTGCCGCGCGATCTCCAGGATGTGCCGGAATCCCTCCGTCACCAGCAACCCGATGCCGGAGAACTCGTGCTCCAGCACGGCATTGGTCGCCGTCGTCGTGCCGTGAATGACGGTCTCGATATCGGAGTAGCTCTTGCCGGCGCTGGTGAGGATCTTGTCGATCCCGGTGAGCAGCGCCCGACTCGGATCCTCGCGGTCACTCGGCGTCTTGACCACAAAGACGGACCCGCTCGATTCGTCCACAGCCAGGACGTCGGTGAACGTTCCACCGGTATCGATCGAGACTCGGAAATTGCCGGCCATAGGAAAGTCCTCCCGAAGTTCTTGACGGAATATTCGCTGGGTGGATATTCTATTCGCTGACGAGAGTAGCGTCGAGCCCGACGCAAAGTCAATGACTTTCCCGAGCGATCCGCGAGCCGCCCAGCGGCCCCTCAGGGGCCCGACGAACGGCCACCGACAAGGAGTCTGCGATGCAGCTGGAGAACAGGTTCACCATCCCCGTCACGATTGCTCGGGCCTGGGAGGTGATGCTCGACGTCGAGCGGGTCGTGCCCTGCTTTCCCGGCGCGGCCGTCACCTCCGTGTCCGGCGACTCCATCGAAGGGTCCGTGCGGATCAAGTTCGGGCCCGTGCTGCTCCACTACGCCGGCACCGCCACCTTCCTGGAGAAGGACGAGTCGGCCCATCGGGCGGTGTTGACCGCGCAGGGTAGCGACCGGAAGGGTGGCGGCAGCGCGGGCGCCACGATCACCGCCCAGTTGCACGAGATCGATGGCGGGTCCACGGAGTGCATCATCACCACAGACCTCGAGATCACCGGTCGGCCGGCGCAGTTCGGCCGCGGGATCATGTCCGAGGTCGGCAACCGCATCACCGCCCAGTTCGCCAGCAATCTCTCGGCGATGCTCACTGCGCCGGAAGCTGGGCCGGCCGCATCTGCCGCGTCGGCCGACAAGCCGCAGGCCACGGGCCGGACGCAGGCGCAGCAGCCGGCAGGCGGGACCACCGCGGCCCGAGTGCAGACGGCCGGCCACGACGACGCGCTGGACGTGCTGAGATTCGCGCAGGGCGCGGCGCTGAAGCGACTAGCGCCGGTGCTGGGCGCGGTGCTGTTGCTGCTGATCTGGTCGGCGCTGCGTGGGCGCGCAGCACGGGGGCCGGCATGCTGCCCGCCCTGCGTCCCTTCGCCACGGACTTGACGATTTCGCTCTTGACAACACCGCCCCGGTCAACCACAGTGTGTCTCATCTCTGATTAACGTATTCTCTCAGCGAATAGGCAGAGGCCCGTGGATCCCACCCTGGAAATGCGTCACATCGACAAGTCGTTTCCGGGTACCCGCGCGCTGAAGGACGTCTGCATCAGCATCCAGCCCGGACGCGTGCACGCACTCGTGGGCGAGAACGGCGCCGGGAAGTCCACTCTCATCAAAATCGCCTCGGGTGCGCTGCAGCCGGACAGCGGTTCGGTGCTGCTGCGCGGCGCGCCGGTCACCCTCAATCCTCGAACCGCGCATGAGCACGGTATCCGAGTGGTGCACCAGGAACGCCAGGTCGCGCCGACTCGGACGGTGGCCGAAAACCTCGTCCTGCACGCGCCCCAGCGCAACGGCCTCGGCCTGGTGACCCGGAAGTCCATTGCCGCAGAGGCGAAGGCGCGGCTGGACCGGCTCGGCGTGGATCTCGACTTGGACGCGCCCGCCTCGACGCTGACCGTGGCGCAGACGCAGATGCTGGAGATCGCCCGCGCCGTGGACTTCAACGCTGCGTGCATCATCATGGACGAACCGAGCGCCAGCCTGCATCGTTCCGAGATCGGGCGGTTGTTCGAGATCACCAGAGCGATCCGCGACAACGGGATAGCCGTCATATATATCAGCCACCACCTGGACGAGGTGATGCAGCTGGCCGACGACTATACGGTGTTGCGCGATGGGCAGCAGGTGACTACCGGGCAGACAGCGGACACCACCACGTCCCGCCTCATCGAAGACATGTTCGGTGTCGGAAGCTGGCTGCGCCGCGAGGATCTCATCACGGGCGAGTGCCCCGTCGGCGATGTCGCCATCGAGCTCGATCACGTGAGCTTCGGGGCGGCGGTCAACGACGTCTCATTTTCGGTGCGGCATGGCGAGGTTCTGGTGGTCACCGGGTCGGTGGGTTCCGGCGCAGGGCATCTGGGCAGACTCATCGCAGGCGCGATCAAACCCACCTCCGGAGACATTACCGTCGCGGGCATCCGACCGCTGCGCCGCGATCGGGCCGCCCGAGCGGGCATCGCACTGCTGCCGGCGGACCGCAAACGCCAGGCACTGATGCTGGACCGGTCCGTCGCGGAGAACGTGATGCTGGCCGAACACGGCATCGCAGCCAACCCGCTCGGCGTACCCCGCCGCGGCGTCACACGCGCCGCCGCCGTGTGCCGCGCGCTCTCGGTCAAGACGGCCGACGTCCGCAACCCGGTCCGCACGCTGAGCGGCGGAAACCAGCAACGCGTCGTCCTGGCCCGCTGGCTCAATGTGGCCAGCGACGTGCTGGTGCTCGACGAGCCGACCGTCGGCGTGGACATCCCGTCGAAATCCGAGATCTACCGGATCGTGCGGCAACGTGCCGCCGGCGGGGCGGCGGTCGTGGTGCTGTCCACCGAATACCAGGAGATTCAGAGCGTTGCCGACCGGGTCATCGTCATGCGCGACGGCGGCATCGTCGGCGAGATCCCCGGTGCCGACGCCACCGAATCCGCGATCTTCGACATGGAATTGGGATCCAAGTGATGACAGTAGACACCCCGCCGCGTCCCGACATCTCCGGCGTACAGCGGGCCCGCCGCCTGGTGAGCCCCGCCCTCAAGGACAACCTGCAGGTCTACATCCCGCTGATCGTGATCATCATCGGCCTGGCCGTGTTCACCAACAGCCAGAACGCGAACTTCCTGTCGTCCGGGAACATCAAACAGGTCCTGGTAGCGCACTCCGTCCTCGGCATTCTGGCCATCGGCCAGACGATGCTGCTAGTCGCCGGCCAGTTCGACCTGTCCGTCGGCAGCATGGTGTCCTTCGGGGCGGTGCTGACCGCCAAGCAGCTCACCGCGGGCGTCCCGGAGTCGATGGCCGTGCTGATCGTGCTGCTGGTCGCCGGAGCCACCGGGCTGGTGTGGGGGCTGCTCGTCGCGTTGATCCGGATCGCGCCGTTCATTTTGACGCTCGGCGGGCTCGCCGTGTTCGCGTCCGCCGCGGTGACCCTGTCGCGGAGCACCACGATCCCCATTCCGGACGGCCTGCTGTGGTTGCAGAGCGGCAGCCTCATCGGCATTCCGACGCCGATCCTGCTATGGCTCGGCGCCCTGGTCGTCGGCGGTCTGCTCCTGCACTTCACCCGCTTCGGCCACCGCCTGTACGCCGTGGGCGCCAACGAGGAGGCCGCGTTCCTCGCGGGCATCTCCGTCGTCCGGGTCAAGATCATCGTCTTCGTGATCAACGGCGTCCTGGCGGGCCTGGCGGCGGTGGTGATGGCCGGCCGGTCCGGCGCCGGGGACCCGCACGTCGGCGGCGGCCTCGAACTGACCACGATCGCCGCCATCGTGCTCGGCGGCGCGTCCCTCGCCGGCGGCCGCGGAACCATTCTCGGCAGCTTCCTCGGCGTGCTGGTGCTCGGGGTGGTCACCAGCTCCCTGACGTTCCTCAACGTGCCCAACTCCTACAACCAGTTCGTGTTCGGCGCGATCCTCATCGCCGCGGTGACCGTCACCGCGACCGCCGAGCTACGTCGTCGCAGGACGAACGCCAAACGACGATGACGCCGCTCCGGCCATCGACCCGGTGGCCGACATCGATACCCCGATCCAGCAGTCCCACGACCATGCCCGCCCCACCGACCGGAGGAACTCATGACCAAGGACACGCCCAGTACCAACCGCCAGTTCACCGCCATCTCACGTCGAAAGTTCCTCGGTGGCGCCGCGGCGCTGTCCGGGCTGGCACTGTCCGCTCCGCTGCTCGCGGCCTGCGGCACGGACACGAAGGATGCCGGGTCCAGCGGCAGCAGCGCGTCGGGCACCCCCAGCAGCCAGGCCGGATCGAGTAGCGCAGCCGCATCGGCCGGCGGAGGCGGAAAGCTGATCGGCCTGTCCCTCAACGGTTTCGTCGAGTACGACAAGCAGGTCGCCCAGGGCGTCGCCAAAGCGCTGGACGGCAGCGGCTACGAACTGAAGATCCTGCAGGCGAACTTCTCCGACGCCGACGAGCTGTCCAACCTGGAGAGCCTCGTCGCGCAGGGCGTCGATGGCCTGGTGATCCTGCCGAACACCATCAACAACGTGCTCACCGGCCTGAAGAAGGCCGAAGCGGCGAAGATCCCGTCCAGCCTCTGCCTCTGGGCCATCCCCACCGTGGTGGACGATTACGTGTCCGGGGTGGCGTTCGTCGACAGCGTCAAGGGCGGCCGGATGATCGGCGACTGGGTCAAGGAGAACGCGAAGCCGGGCAAGGTCGTCGTCGTGCAGGCCGTTCTGGGCCAGGGCTTCTCGGAGAACATCGACACCGGCTTGGACGAGTCGCTCGCCGGATCCGGATTCGAGGTCGTGATCCGCGAGCAGGGCTACTTCGACCGCACCAAGGGCACCGAGGTCGTCCAGCGCGCGCTGCAGGCGCACCCGGACGTCACCGTTGTGATCGACTACGCGGCCGCCATGGGCAACGGCATCGCCAGCTACCTGAAGCAACAGGGCATCACCAACATCACCCACGTCACCAGCGACGGCGACGAGGAGATGAAGTCGTGGATGGGTACGCCGTACTTGGCGGCCAGCCGCTACTACTCGGCGGCGGAGACCGGGCTGATCGGCGGCCAGGTGATGGTCGACCTGCTCGGCGGCAAGAAGGTCGAGTTCGAAAATGCCGTGACTCAGGTCATGATGACCGGAGACAACATGACCGACGTCTTGGCCAAGACTCCGCTGAGCTACCCGGAATACGCCGACATGCTCACGGGCGTCTGAGCGAAGGAGCCGCAGTGAAGCCCTCAGCATTCCGATATGTCGTTCCGGCGGATCTTCAGTCCGCGGTGCACGCACGCGCCGCGAACTACGACTCCGCAGTCCTCTCCGGCGGCCAGAGCCTGATTCCCACGATGAACTTCCGACTGTCGCACCCCGACGTCGTCATCGATCTGCGGCTGCTCGACGAGCTGGACTACGTCCGCACCGATCCCAGCTACGTGCGGGTCGGAGCGATGACCCGCCAGCGCACCCTCGAGTTCGACGACTCGGCGTACCGGGCGAACCCGCTCATCAGGCAGACGCTGCAGAACGTCGCGCATCCGGTCATCCGCAACCGCGGCACCGTCGGGGGCAGCCTCGCCCACGCCGATCCTGCAGCGGAGCTCCCGTGCCTGATCACGACACTGCGCGGCGAACTCGTCGCGCACGGTCTGGATGGGCCGCGAAAGATCCCGGCGGCGGACTTCTTCCAGTTCATCTTCACCACGGCACTGGAGCCCGACGAGTTGCTCGTGGAGGCCGCCTTCCCGGTACTGGACCCCGGCGAGGGCTGGGCGTTCTGCGAGTTCGCCCGCAGGCATGGCGATTTCGCGTTGTCGGCGGTGGCCTGCACCGTGAAGATCGGGCCGGGCGGGGCGATCCAACGAGCGCGGCTGGGGGCATGCGGCATCGCCAGCACCCCCGTCGTCCTTGCCGAGTGCGAAGCGCTGCTCGTCGGGAACAAGCCGTCCGAGGAGCTCTTCGCCGAGGTGGCCCGACAGGCGGTTAGTTCGATCGAGGCCACCGACGAACCGGAGGCGCAGCGCCGCTACCGGCGGCATCTGCTCGACGGCCTGGTGCGGCGGGCACTCGAACAAGCGATCCAGCGGACGGGAGCGAGGGTATGAGCACGGACACGTCGAGCATGCGCGCGGTGGCCGGCGACTACGAGGTCGACGACCTGGTCGCCGTGACGATGACGGTCAACGGCACCGCGGTCGAGGCGAAGATCCCGGCGAGGATGCTCCTGTCGGACTTCCTGCGCCACGAACTGCGGCTGACCGGCACCCACGTCGGCTGCGAGCACGGGGTGTGCGGTGCGTGCACCGTGCATCTGGGCGGCAGACCGACCCGCTCCTGCCTCACCCTTGCGGTGCAGGCGGACGGCTGCGAGATCCGCACCGTCGAGGGTCTCGCCGACTTCGACGGCACGCTGCACCCGGTGCAGCAGTCGTTCCGCGAGTGTCACGCCCTGCAGTGCGGCTTCTGCACCCCGGGGTTCATGATGTCGGTCGCCGGCCTCCTGGAGGAGGGGATCGGCAACGACCTGTCCGACAGTGAGCTGCGAGAGCACCTGGCGGGCAACCTCTGTCGCTGCACCGGCTATCAGAACATCGTCGCGGCGACACGCAAGGCGATCGATCTCCGCGACGGCAAGGAAGGATGACCGGTCATGTCCACACGACAATTCGGTGAACGCGTTCAACGCAACGAGGACGACCGGCTGATCCGCGGTCAGGGACGTTTCGTCGACGACATCCCGCTGGAAGGGGCGCTGCACGGCGCGTTCGTCCGCAGCCCGCATCCGCACGCGCGGATCGTGTCGATCGACACCTCGGCCGCCGCAGCCTATCCGGGCGTGCACAAGGTCTACACGCACGAGGATCTGGGGCCGCTCGATGTGCTCATGCCGCTGCTCATCCCGCACCCGTGCATCACGCACGGGCGGACCCAGTACCCGCTGGCCCACGGCGAGGTCTTCTACGGCGGGCAGGCGGTGGCGTTCGTGGTCGCCGACGATCGCTACACGGCCGAGGATGCCGCCGCGCTCGTCGACGTGCGGTACGAACCACTCCCGGTGGAGATCGACATCGAGCGGGCGACCGAGGGCGGCGCTCCCCTGGTGCACTCCGACGTGCCGAACAACGTCGCCGCGCAATTCGTACAGCGCAGCGGCGACGCCGAGGCGGCATTCGCCAAGGCGGACCACATCACCTCCATCCGCGTTCAGGTGGACCGGAGCACCGCGGCACCCATGGAGTGCCTGGCCACGGCCGCACGCTGGGACGAGGTCTCGGGGGAGCTCACCGTGTGGGCCGCCACGCAGACCCCGATCGGCCTGCGCGGCGCCCTGTCCAGCCTGTTCGAGCTGGACGAGAACTACGTGCGCGTCATCGCCCCGGATGTCGGCGGCGGCTTCGGCCCGAAGATCCTCTTCCCCTACTCGAACGAGATCATGGTGCCGTTGGCCGCGCGGGAACTGCACCGCCCGGTGAAGTGGATCGAGGACCGGGGCGAGAACTTCGTCAACATGTCGCAGGAACGCACCCAGATCCACTACATCGATCTCGCGGCGACGTCGGACGGCCGGGTCATCGGGCTGCGCGACCGGTTCATCCATGACACCGGCGCGTTCATCCCCTACGGCATCGCCGTCGCCCAGGTGGCGTCGACCTCGATCGCCAGCTCGTACCGGATTCCCAACATCGAGGTGGAGTTCTCCTGCGTGTACACGCCGACGGTGCCGGTGACGCCGTACCGGGGTTGTGGCCGCCCGCACGCGAACTTCGCCATCGAACGGGCGATGGACCAGCTGGCGCAGGAACTCGGCATCGACCGGTTCGAGATCCGGCGACGCAATTTCATCCCGCCGGAGGAGTTCCCCTATGCGCGGGAGGGCCTGATCTTCGCCGACGGCCTGCCGGTGAAGATGGATTCCGGCGAATACGACCGGTGCCTGACGGCACTGGAGGAGGCGCTGGACGTACCGGCGTTCCGGGCCGAGCAGGAGGCGGCGCGCGCGCAGGGCCGCATCCTCGGACTGGGCATGGCCTTCTACGTGGAGGGAACCGGCCTCGGCCCGTACGAGGGCGGGCAGGTGCGGGTCCACCCGATCACCGGCAAGATCTTCGTCAATACCGGACTCACCACGCAGGGCCAGGGCCACAAGACCACCTGGGCACAGATCGTGGCCGACCAGATGGGCGTGGACTCGTCCGAGGTGATCGTCGTCGAGGGCGACACCGGAGTCTTCGACTGGGGTTGCGCCACGTTCGCCAGCCGCTCGGCCGTGGTGGCGGGCAACGCCATCCACAAGACCGCGATCAAGGCGCGACAGATGGTGCTGCAGGTCGCGGCCAACATGCTCGAGGCCGGCCCCGACGATCTGGATCTGGCCGACGGTCGGGTGTTCGTCCGCGGCTCGGGTGATCGCGGAGCCACACTCGCCGAGGTCGCCACCATGAGCAATCCACTGCGCTACGCCTTCAACAAGGCGGCGGCCAGCGCCACGCAGTTCGCAGCAGCGGCCAGCTCCGACGGGCCGCCGCTGCCCGACGGTAAACGTCCGGGGATCGAGGCGCAGGAGTACTTCTCGCCGCCGCACGCCACCTGGGCCTACGGCGCGCACGGCGCGATCATCGAAATCGACCCGGTCACCTGCAATATCGACGTGCGCAAGTACATCTGCGTGCACGACTGCGGCAAGATGATCAACCCGCTGATCATCGAGGGGCAGGTGGCCGGCGGCGTGGCGCAAGGGTTCGGCGGCGCCTTCTACGAACACCTCGACTACGGCACCGACGGCGTGCTCAAGAACGCCAGCTTCATGGAATTCCTCATGCCGTACGCCACCGAGGTGCCCGACATGACGATCATCCACCAGGAGACGCCGTCACCGATCAACCCGCTCGGGGTGAAAGGCATCGGTGAGGCGGGCACGATTCCGGTGCCCTCGACGATCGCCTCCGCGGTGGACGACGCGCTGGCATCGATGGGAGCACCGCCCGTGCGCAGCGTTCCGCTCAGCCCGGCCGCGATCTTCGCCGCCATGCAGGCGAGCACCGTCCCGGCGTGACGGAGACCCAGCGGGGGCCCGCGGCCGGTGGCGTCGTGCCACCGGCGCGGGTACCGACGCCGGGATGCGCGCCGCCGCCGCATCGGGCGCTGCCGATGTCCGGGGATCCGACCGCGATGTCGGCGGTCGAGCTTGCGGCGGCGCTGCGCGCCGGCGAGTTTTCGGCGCGGGAGGTCGTCGGCCTGCACATCGCGCGGATCGAGGCCTGCAACGGCGCGGTGAACGCTGTGTGCACACGCTCGTTCGACACGGCCATGGAGCATGCAGCCCGTGCCGATGAGCTGCGCGCGTCCGGCGCCACCCTGCCGCCGTTGCACGGACTACCCATCCTGCACAAGGACCTGCTGGACACGGCCGGGGTCCGGACCACGTACGGATCGGGCGCGTTCGCAGACCACGTCCCCGCCGAGGACGCGACGATCGTGCATCGCGCGCGGCGCGGCGGAGCAATCATGCTCGGCAAGACGAACACACCGCAGTTCGGCACCGGCGGCCACACGTCCAACGCGCTGTTCGGCACCACTCGCAATCCGTGGGATCTGGACCGGACGGTGGGCGGATCGAGCGGCGGGTCCGCCGCCGCGTTGGCAGCCGGAATGAGCCCCTTGGCCACAGGGACCGACATGGCCGGTTCACTGCGCATTCCGGCGTCATTCTGCAACGTGGTGGGGGTGCGGCCGTCGCCGGGGCGTATCCCGTACCTGCCGACGCAGATGCAGTGGTTTCCGTTCATTACGGCGGGGCCAATGGCTCGCTCGGTGCGAGACGCTGCGCTGCTGCTCTCTGCCGTCGCCGGGCCGGACCCGCATGCCTGCATCTCGCTGGACGAGCCGTTCGACGACCTGCTCACGTCACTGGACATCGACGTATCGGGCTGGCGAGTCGCCTGGGCGCCGCAGATCGCGGGCCTACCCGTGGATGACGAGGTTCTTGCGGTGATCCACCCGCTCCGGCAGGTGCTGGACGATATGGGCTCCGCCGTGCGGGACGCGGAGCCGGATCTCACCGGAGCAGAGGAGGCGTTCCGCATCTGGCGCGCCTGGTACTACGCCACCCAGTTCGGCAGTCTGCTCCGCGAGCGGCCGGAGGTGCTGGACGCCTCGACGACGTCGAATATCACGGACGGCCTCGCGCTGACCGGCGACGAGATGGGGCGCGCGGAGCACCTGCGCTCCGCTCTGTTCCGGCGGGTGGCCGAGTTCTTCGACGAGGTGGACATCCTCGTCATACCGTGCACGCCGGTCGGTGCGTTCTCCGCCAAGGTGTGGCATCCGGATTCGGTGGCAGGCCGGCCGATGGACACCTATCTGGACTGGATGCGGCACCTGTATTTCATCTCGGTGGCCGGGCTGCCATCGCTCAGCCTGCCCGCCGGGTTCACGTCGACCGGCTCGCCGATCGGCGTGCAGCTGGTCGCCGGGCCCCGCCAGGACCGCGCGCTCCTGCAGTTCGCGCACGGGCTGGAGCAGGCTCGCGGCGCGCTCGCCCGGCCCGCGGCCACGTAACCGGTACCCCGCTGCGGACAGTGTGCCGGGCAGCGGGCCCCGACCCGGACATCCGTCAGGCGCTGCCGACCCACTCGTCGGTGCCGTCCGGGAACACCTGACGCTTCCACACCGGCAGGCGGTGCTTCACCTCGTCCACCAGATCGCTGCAGGCCTGGAACGCCTCGCCGCGGTGTGCGGCGGACACGGCGGCGGCCAGGGCGATGTCGCCCACGTGCAGCATG
>Ga0209916_1001678_pt1 | contig 16165 bp, 14 predicted proteins | sample ThiBio_1000_plan_FD_183956 | JGI IMG/M metagenome (GOLD analysis project Ga0209916, IMG submission 183956) | Wastewater bioreactor microbial communities from Cape Town, South Africa - Thiocy_solids_2 (SPAdes) | ecosystem: Engineered > Bioreactor > Thiocyanate-remediating > Anaerobic-Aerobic ... | reverse complement strand
CGAGGACGATCAGGACCGCCAGCAGGCCCGCCTGGAGATGCGCCCCATCCCGTCTGGTCCGCGTCGCCACCACGCCTCGACCATACCGCCGCGGTTCCTGGATCGCGCGATCAATTCCGCGGCGCCTGATCTCACGTTTCTCCCGCGCCGGTCGTCTTATCCCCTAGACGACCAGTACGAGAGGAGCGGGAGATGGGGACGACTGTTGCGAATACGCCCGGGGAGCGGGTCGACGGGCTCGACTGGGAGGCGCTCGGCGCGCGGCTCGACGAGCGCGGCTTCGCCGTCACCGAGCCGGTGCTGGACGCGGAGGAGTGCGCGGAGCTGGCGGCGCTCTTCGACGCGGGCCGGTTCCGCTCGACCGTCGACATGGCGCGCCATCGCTTCGGCGACGGGCGCTACCGGTACTTCGACCACCCGCTGCCGGCGCCGATCGGCGAGTTGCGCTCCACCTTCTACGCCCACCTGGCGCCGGTCGCGAACGCGTGGGCGGAGCGGCTGAGGGAAAAGGACCGCTACCCGGCGCGCCACGAGGATCTGCTCGAACGCTGCGCCGCCGCCGGCCAGCAGCGGCCGACGCCGCTGATCCTCCGTTACGGCCCGGGCGACTGGAACGCCCTGCACCAGGACCTCTACGGCGAGGTCTTCTTCCCCTTCCAGGTGTTGACGATCCTCTCCCGCCGAGGCGTCGACTTCGAGGGCGGCGAGTTCGTCCTGCACGAACAGCGGCCGCGGGCGCAGAGCCGCGCCCACGTCCTCACCCCGCCGCCGGGCGCCTTCGTCATCTTCCCGACCCACCACCGTCCCGGCGCCGGCAAACGCGGCTGGCACCGCGCCGGCATGCGCCACGGGGTGAGCACGGTGACGAGCGGCTCCCGGACCGCCCTCGGGATCATCTTCCACGACGCCGCGTGAGCTCCCGGCCGCCCCGCGCACCTGGACGCTGATCGGCGCCGACGGGCGGGCGCGGGAGAGCGACGTGCCGGGGACGCTCGGCGGCCACCGGCGCACCAGGATCTACGGCCGGCTCGACTGCCTCCGCGCCGCCCGCGCGATCGCCCGCGGCGTACTCGCAGCGGCGATCTCGCCGAAAATTCACGCTTTCTACGCCGGCTTCGGCGAGGGCCCTACCGAGTGGAAGCGGGCGATCTGCGCTCAGGAGCAGGTACCGGCGTCGCGCTTCCGCTGTTCCTTATGCCGGAATGCCGGGCATAAGGAACAGCTGGCGAGTGCCGACCAGGTTGATTCCGCGCGGGTCAGGGACGGGCGGGGGTGCGAGGCGCCGCCGGCCGTCCGAGGGAGGTCCTGGGCTCCTCATGGGGGTCCTGGCAGGCTGTGACCCCCATGAGGAGCCCAGGACGTGAGGCTTGCGTGTGGAAGGCGTCACAGGGATGTCGCGAAGTCGGACTTACGTGACGATCAGGTCGGAGAGTCTCCACACCTCGGCACGATCGGTCACAGAGATGCCGGGAACGTCACACTTTCCGGCCCTCAGAGGCCCATTTCGGGCCGAAATAGAGGGGTCGATTACGCGCTGCGTGTTTTAGGGCCCCTATAGGGGGGTCAATACACGCAGCGCGTAGGTCGGTGTTGCACAACACGGGAGGAAGTCAGGAGTTCTCGGCATCTCTGTGACGACGTCGGACTCCCGTCACGGATCCGTGCCACTCCCGACGCACCCCCGTGACGCCCCCGCGCACGACCCTCCACACCTTCCGCACACCCGCCCCTCTCGCCACGGCCACAGCCTGCCCGGGCCGTGGCGAGAGGGGCGCGTCCGTAATCCGGGCGCCAGCTTGCGGGGTTTCGTCCCTCCAGGGGCCCCTGCCGGCGCCGAAGCCGCCACCGACGGCCCTCAGGCCGTCTTGCGCCCCGGCCAGCCGAGGCGGCGGGAGAGGTCTTCGGCGGCGGTCACGACCTCGGGGCCGTATTCGCGGAGGCGCTCGGCGGTCATGCGGGTGGTGGGGCCGGCGACGCTGAGGCCGCCGGCGACGCGGTTTTCGTGGTCGAAGACGGGGGCGCCGACGCAGCGGACGCCGTCCTCGTTCTCGACGTTGTCGATCGAGTAGCCGCGGCGGCGGATGCGGGCGATCTCGCGACGGAGCTCGTCGGGGTCGGTGATCGTGGTCGGGGTGCGGGGCTCGAGGCCCGCGGCGATGACCGCGTCCACCGCGGCCGGGTCCGACCAGGCGAGGATCGCCTTGCCGAGGCCGGTCGAGTAGAGCGGGTTGGTGCTGCCGGTGCGGGAGACCATGCGGATCGAGTGGGGGCTCTCGGCGCGCGCGACGTAGAGGACCCGGGTGCCGTCTGGGAGGCCGAGGTGGCAGGTCTCCCCGGTCCGCTCGGTGAGGCGGTCGAGCAGGTCGCCGGCCTGCTCGCGCAGCTGCAGGTGGCCGAGGAAGGTCGAGCCCCAGATCGCGCAGGTCGGGCCGAGGCGGTAGACGCCCGCGGCGTCGACGCGCAGGAGCTCGGCGTCGACGAGCGTGTCGAGGAGGCGGATCGCGGTGGCCTTGGCGACGTCGCCGCGGCGGATGATCTCGGCGAGGCGCAGGCCGCCCGGGTTGTCGGCGATCAGCCCGACCAGGCGCAGGCCTTTGACCAGCGCCTTCGCCGAGCCTGACGGTTGCGAACTGTCACCGCCGGCGCCCACGGCGCCAGTATAGGCGCCGTGGGCGAGCGGCCGGCGAGGGTCAGTGGCCGCGACCGTGATGGCCGTGATGGCCGCCATGACCGCCTTGTCCGTGACCACCGCCATGTACGCGTTCGCCTGCTTCGCGCGGCACGTAGAGGCGGATGTCGGAGATCGTCGCCGAGCCCTCGTAGTAGTTGAGGTGGGGGTCGCCGATCACGAAGTAGTCGGGATAGGCGGAGCCCTTCGGCCAGATGTGCGGGATCGTGAACGACCCGTACTTGCCGGTGTCGGTCAGCGAGCCGTCCCACTGGCCTTCGTATTCGTCGGGCGAGTTGTTGTAGTGCCAGATCGGGATGCCTTCTTCGACGAAGTCACGGTGCTCGCGGATCGTCACGTTGCCGACGTATTTGAAGTCGCCCGACATTTCCAGCGTGTAGCCGGTCTGTGAGCGTTCGATCCCGAACGTGTAGCTCTCGTCCGGCATCAGTTCCGGTTGCAGTTCGGCCGACTCGACGATCGCCCGCCCGGCTTCGCTGTTCTTGAAGGCGCCGCAGGGCGTCTGGTACAGCTGACCGGGGAAGAGGATCTCCGACTTGGCCACTTCGTCGCCCTCGCTGAACGTGGCGTTGATCGCGTTCCGTTCGCTCATCGGGCCGGTGTATTCGTAGAGCTCCTTCGTCTGCGGGTTGCAGATCCAGAAGCTCGGCGCGCTTTCGTCGGTGACGTTGAAGGCGTCGAAGCCGACCTTGCGATCGTGCACCACCGGGTTGTCGTGCGGCGCGTCGGGGAACCCGGTGATGTAGAGGAAGTAGTAACCGTTCTCCGTCGTCGAATCGGCGAAGTTCGGGTTGCACGGTTCCTGCGGGCCGGAGTAGTCACCGCCGCCGTTCCAGGGAAAGCTGGTGTTGCACTGGTCGGTGCGGTAACCGTTCAGCTTGCCGTCGTATTCGAGCGAGCCGCCGCGCTTGCCGCCGAAGTCGATCGTGTCCAGCTTGTACTGGATGCGGTACTGCGGAGGCAGGGGTTCGGTCGAGCGGAGGACGAGGCCGCTGGTGTTGTTCGGCTCCGAGATCACCGCCGCGCGTTCGTGGTTCGGCAGGGTGGTCTCGGTGAGCGAGGGGCTTTCCGCCGGTTCCGTGTCCTTGGCGTAGTTCTCCTGCGCCAGCTCGGCGGTCAGCCAGCCGTCCTGGCCGAACTGGACCCGTTTGCGGTCGAGCCAGAAGCTCGAGATGTCTTCTTCGAACGGGGGCCCGCCGAAGTCGTGGTAGTACTCCCCGTCCTCACCGAAGTACTCGGCGTACCAAGGGCTTTCCGGGCCGTAGGTGTCGTGGACCCAGGGGGTCGATTCGGTCGGGATCGGGTGGCGGAAGTCTTCCGCGTGGAGCAATCGCCAGTGGGCGGGGTCGGGGGTCGTCGATTCGGGGCCGACGGTGGTTTCGCCGGCGACGGCGGGGGCCGCCGCGACGGCGAGCGCGGCAAGTGCCGCGAGGGCCCCCAAGAGGACGGAACGGATGCGAGACGACATCGTGCACCTCTTTTCGGTTCGGGTAGACGGCGGCGGCGCCGCGGCGTCGCACACCGTTTTGGACCTCAGGTCCAAATTGACCGGGCCAAGCTACACCGCTACCCAAAATTGAGCAAGTCGTCAGCTGGGAAGGTGGCCGTTCAGGATCGCCGCCATCTCCGTCACCCGGCCGATCAGCACGTCGAGGCTGGTGCGGTGGAGGAGGGTGGTGACGCTGGCGGCGCCGGTCGGGCGCGGTCCGGGGCCGATGAACACGGGCAGGGCGACGCAACCGACGCCGGTCTCGTTCTCCTCGCGGTCGACCGAGTAGCCGTGGGCACGGATCGCCTCGAGCTCCTTGTGAAGCGCCGCGGCGGTGACGATCGTCGAATCGGTGCGCCGCTCCAGGCCGTAGCGCTCGACGTAGCCGGCGACCGCCGCCGCGTCGGCCAGCTCGTAGGAGAGGAGCATCTTGCCGACGCCGGTGCAGTGGGCCGGGTTGCGGCCGCCGATCCGCGAGGCCATGTGGACGCCGTGGTCGCGCTGCACGACTTTGGCGACGTAGACGACTTCGCCGCCGTCGAGCTCGGCGTAATGGACGGTCTCGCCGAAGCGGAGCGCCAGCTCGTCGAGCGCCGGCTGCACCAGCACCCGGTTGTCGAGGTTCTCGTAGTAGGCGAAGGCGAGGCGCAGCGCCTCGAGGCCCATCCGGTAGCCGCCGTCCGGCGTCTGTTCGGCGAGGCCGGCGCGGCGCAGGGTGGCGAGGGCGCGGTGGGTACTCGACTTGGGGCTGCCGACCTCCTCGGCGATCTGGTCGAGGGAGGCCCCGCGCGGGAACTGGGCAAGTGACTTATAGACGGCGAGGACCCGATCGGCCCCTTTGATCGGCGCCACGCCTGGTTTCGGAACTTGACTCGCCGCCATCGCTTTGAGAGGGTACCGTCCCACTCGCTGGAACACCATTCTAATTATCGGAATCACGCAAAAAGAATGAGCGACGAGGAATGAGCGACGAGAGCTGGCGCGGCAAGGTCGGGGCCCTGGCCACCGAAGAGGTGGAGGCGTTCCTGGCCGAGGGGCAGATCGCCCGCCTCGGCTGCCTCGACGAGGAGGGCTGGCCCTACGTCGTGCCCTGCTGGCAGGAATGGGACGGCGAGTCGTTCTGGGTGGTGCCGCGCGAGCGCTCCGCCTGGGCCCGCTACCTGCAGCGCGACGGCCGCTGCGCGCTGACGATCGACGAGGACGGCGCGCAGCGCAAGGTCCTCGCGCGGTGCCGCGCGCACGTCGAGGAGACCCCCAACCTCGGCGGCAGGTGGGTCGAGGTCGCCGAACGGATGAGCGTCCGTTACCTCGGCGAGAACGGGCCGAAATACCTCGCGCCGACGATGGACAAGAAGCGCTGGCTCTTCCGCCTCGAGCCGGTGGCGATCAAGACCTGGCAGGGGCAGGACTGGGCGGCGCAATACAAGTGAGCCCGGCCGCGGACACCGAGAAGGTGGTCGAGCTGACCGGCCGGCTGATCGCCGCGCCGTCCCCGAACCGGCCCGGCGACGAGCGCGCGGTCGCCGCCGTCCTGCGCGCGGCGCTCGCCGACGCCGGGCTGCCCGCGCCGCGCACGATCGCCCGCGCGGCCGACCGCCCGAACCTGGCGACGACGATCGACTTCGGCCCCGGCGGCCGGCACCTCGTCCTCTGCGGCCACATGGACACCAAGCCGGTCGGCGACGCGGCCTGGACGGTCGACCCGCTGCGCGCGACGCTCGACGGCGACCACCTCTACGGCCTCGGATCGGTCGACATGAAGGGGGCGCTCGCGGCGATGCTCCTGGCCGCCGCCCGGCTCGCCGCGGACTCGCCCGCCGCCGGCCGCCTGAGCCTGCTCTTCGTCGCCGACGAGGAGGACGGCGCCGCCTTCGGCGCCCAGCACCTCGCCGCGAGCGGCGAGCTCGACGCCGACGGCTTCGTGATCGGCGAGGCGGCCGGGATCGAAGCGGACTTCGACCGCCTCCACCTGGCCAGCCGCGGCATCGCCCGCGCCCGAGTCGTCGCCCGCGCGACGCAGGGCCACTCGAGCCTCGCCGACGAGCTCGGCAGCCGCAACGCCGGCGTCGACGTCGCCCGCGCGGTGGTCGCGCTGGGGGAGGGCGCGCCGCCCGCCGCGCCGCCCGCGCCCGCCGGGATCGCGGGCTGGAACGTGACCCTGAACGCGGGCCTCGCCTACCACGGCGGCGTCGGGTACGGCGTCCTGCCGGAGGCGGTCGCCGCCGACTGCGAGGTGCGGCTGCTCCCCGGCATGGACCGCGACGCGGTCACCGCGACCCTCGCCGAGCGGATCGCCGGCGCCCGCGACGGCGGCGCCGAGCTGGAGCTCGAGTGGTCCGAGCCGCCGACCGACTGGCTCGAGGGCACGCTCGTCGACCCGGCCGACCCGCTGGCGGACGCGGCGCGCGCCGCCCTCGCCCGGATCCTCGGCCGGACCCCGCCCGACTCCGTCTTCCCGGGCACCACCGACGCGACCTTCCTCGGCGCCGACGGCACCCCGGTCCTGCCCGCGGTCGGCCCCGGCCTTCTGCGCCGCGCCCACGCCGCCGACGAGTGGGTGTCCGTCAGCGCCCTGCGCCGCAGCATCGACCTCTACGCCGAGATCGCCACGGAGTACTGCCCCGCATGAACCGCGCCGGCGCGCTCGCCTCCGACTTCGGCGCCCGGGTCGCTCCGCTGGCGGGCCTGGTCATCGTCCTGATCGCCGCCGCGATCACCTCCCCGTCGCTCTTCGAAAGCTCCAACCTGCGCCTGATCCTCTTCCAGATCGGCCTGATCGGGATCACCGCGCTGGGCCAGACGCTGGTCCTGCTGGTCGCCGGCATCGACCTCTCGGTCGGCGCCGTGATCGGCCTCACCGCGGTGATCGTCGCCGCCCACACCGACGGCTCCGACGGCGCCCTGCCGGTGGCGATCCTGCTCGCCGCGGCGGCCGGCGCCGGCGTCGGCCTCCTGAACGCCTTGCTGGTGATCGTCCGCGGCGTGCCGCCGTTCGTCGCCACCTTCGCCAGCTTCGTCCTGGTCGAGGGCGTGATCACGGCGGTGACCCGCGGCGCGCCCTCGGGCTCGATCCCGAGCGGCCTGCACACGCTCGGCGCCGACCGCGTCGCCGGCATCCCGGTGCCGCTCCTCGTCTTCGCCGTGCTGGCCCTGGTGGTCGGGGTGATCCTCGCCCGCACCAGCGCCGGGCGCCGGCTCTACGCGACCGGCCTGAACCCGCGCGCCGCGGCGATGTCGGGCATCCGCACGCCGCTGGTCGTCGCCTCGGCCTACGTCGCGTGCGCGCTCTTCGCCGTCCTCGCGGGCCTCGTCGACGCCGGCTACATCGGCTATGTCGACGCGCAGCTGTCGCGCGAACTCAACCTCGAATCGATCGCCGCGGCGGTCATCGGGGGCGTGGCGCTGACCGGTGGCGAGGGCACGGTCGGTCAGACCGTCTGTGGCGTGCTGCTGCTGGCGGTCTTGTTGGTCTGGATGGTCGAACTGGGCACCGGCGTCGGTGGCCAGCTCGCGGTCGAGGGCGCGGTGATCCTCGGCGCGGTCTGGCTCCAACGGCAGACGTTGTCCCAAAAACGAAGCGTGAAGGGGTGACAGTGAAGATGTTCTCTCGAAGGGTGTGGTTCGTCTTGGGGCTGGGCTTGCTCAGCGCCCTGGTCCTGGCGGCCTGCGGCGGCTCCAAGGAAGGGACCGAAGAAACGGCGACCGCGTCCGGCGGTGGCTGCAAGCCGTCGAAGAGTGTGGAAACCGCCTACGACAAGGCCTGGGAACAGGGTGAACAGGCCCTGGAACTGACGAAGCTCGAAATCCCGAAAACCGAACTGTGTGAGGTCGACACCTCCAAATGGCAGAAGGAAGAACCCTCGGGCGGCTACAAGATCGCCTTCGCCGCGCAGGGCCCGACCAACTCCTGGGCCGCGGAGAACGAGGAAGCGTTCAAGACCAAGGCCGGCGAACTCGGGGTCGAAGAGCTGTACGCCTCGGCCGACGGTGACGCGACCAAACAGGTCGACAACATCCAGCAGCTCGCCTCGCAGGAACCGGACGCGATGGTCGTCGTGCCGATGGGCTCCAGCATCACCGGCCAGGTGAAGGCGGCCACCGCGCAGGGCATCCCGGTCGTCGCCTGCGCCGGGACGATCGCGCCGTCGAGCGGCGTCGTCTCCACCGTGACCCGCTCCTACGAACTCCAGGGCCGCCTCTGGGCCGAATGGATCGCCAAGCAGATCGATGGCAAAGGCCGGATCGCGATGATCTCCGGGATCGCCGGGGTGCCGACCGCCGAGTATCCGAAAAAGGCGGCGGAAGAACTGTTCGCCGAAAAGTACCCGGAAATCGAAATCGTCTCCAAGCAGTACGACGACTGGTCTCCGACCAAGGCGAAGACGGTCGCCGCCTCGCTGGTGTCGAAGAACCTCGACGCGATCTGGAGCGACTCGAGCTTCACCGCGCTCGGCGTGTACGAGGCCTACAAGGAAGCGGGCCGGCCGGTGCCGCCGGTGACCGGCGACGCCTCGAACGCCTACCTGAAGGCGATCCAGAACGCCGACGTGAAGTTTGCGCTCTCGCCGTTCCCGCCCGAAATGTCGACCCAGTGCCTGGAAACGGCGATCTCGATCCTCAAGGGTGAACCGGTGCCGAACTTCGTCAACGTCGAAGCGCCGGCGTTCACGGACAAGGAAAAGGAAAAGTACCTGCGGCCGGAATGCAGTGAAAACCTCTGGATCCCGACCAAACTGTCCGACGAAGAGCTGAAGTCGCTGAAGCTCTGCGAATGAGTGGGGCCGTACCAGTCCTGGAGGCCCGGGGGCTCGTCAAAGAGTTCCCGGGCGTCCGCGCCCTCGACGGGGCGAGCATCGCGTGCGGGGCGGGCCACGTCCACGCGCTGGTCGGCGAGAACGGCGCCGGCAAGTCGACGATGGTCCGCATCCTCACCGGGAACGAGTCCGCCGACGCGGGCGAGGTCCTGCTCGACGGGCAGGTGGTGCGTTTCGGCGGGCCGCGGGAGGCCCTGGCGGCGGGCGTCACCGCCGTCTACCAAGAGCTGACCGTGCTGCCCGCGATGTCGGTGCTCGACAACGTGATGCTCGGCCAGGAGCGCACGCGGCGGCGGGTTCTCGACAACCGCGAGCGGCGGCGGGTCGCCCGCGAGGCGCTCGGCCGGGTCGGCCTCGGCGACGTCGACCTCGGCAGGCGCGCCGAGGACCTCTCGCTGGCGAGCCGGCAGCTGATCGAGATCGCCCGCGCGCTGGCGCGGGAGACGCGGGTGCTGATCCTCGACGAGCCGACCGCGGTGCTGGCGGGCGAGGCGCTGGAATCGATCCACAGGGTGGTGCGCTCGGTCGCCGCCGAGGGCATCGCCGTCATCTACATCAGCCACCTCCTGGAGGAGGTGCGCGAGCTGGCCGACCAGGTGACGGTGCTGCGCGACGGCAAGGACGTCTCGACCGGCCCGATCGCCGCCTACGACGTGCCGAAGATGGTGCGCGAGATGGTCGGCCGCGACGTCGACTCGGTCTTCCCCGACCCGGCGCCGCACGGCGAGGAGGTCGTGATGTCGGTCGCCGGCCTGCGGCCGCGCGGCGACGACGGGCCGGGCCTCGACTTCGAGCTGCACGCGGGGGAGATCGTCGGCCTCGCCGGGCTGCTCGGCTCAGGGCGGACGCGGCTGCTGCGGACCTTCGCCGGGGACGGCGGGCGCAGCGGCGGCAAGATCGCGGTCGGCGGCCGCGAGGTGCGCGCCGGCCTGCACGCGGCGATCGACGCGGGCGTCGTCCTGGTGCCGGAGGAGCGCAAGGTCGAGGGCCTGGCGCTGGGCCTGCCGGTGCGCGCCAACGTCACCCTCGCGAGCATCGCCGGCATCGCCCGCGGCGGCTGGCTCGACCGGCGGCGCGAGAAGCGGGCCTACGAGGAGGAGCGCGAGCGGCTCGGCATCCGCGCCTCCGGCCCGGAGCAGTTAACCGGCCAGCTCTCCGGCGGCAACCAGCAGAAGGTGGTGCTGGCGAAGTGGCTGCGCACGCGGCCGAGGGTGCTGCTGCTGGACGAGCCGACGCGCGGCATCGACGTCGGCGCCAAGGCGGAGATCTACGCGCTGATCCGCGAGCTGGCCGCGCAGGGGATGGCGGTCGTCTTCGCCTCCAGCGACCTGACCGAGGTGGTCGGGCTCTCCCAGCGCGTGCTCGTCTGCCGCGACGGCCAGGTCGTCGGCCGGCTCGAGCGCGAGGACGTCGACCCGGAGGGGATCATGCACATGGCCTTCGGCACGGGGGCGGCGGCGTGAGCACCGCGGTCGCCACCACCGCCCGCGCGCGGCAGCGCCCGCGCCTCGACTTCAGCCGCGTCGCGCGCTCCGGCCTCGCCACCTGGATCGTCGTCGCCGCCCTCGTCCTCGGCCTGACGGTCCACGACGCGAGCGGCTTCTGGACCACCGGCAACATCGCCAACGTGCTCACCGCGATGGTCGTCCTCGGCCTCGTCTCGGTCGGCCAGAACGTGGTCGTATTGACCGGCGGGATCGACCTCTCCGTCGGCTCCGCCGCCACCCTGACCGGCCTGCTCGCCGCGATCATGATCGACGGCTATCCGGAACGCGCCATCCCGGTGGTGATCGCGGTGCTGGCGATCGGCGCGCTGATCGGCGTCGGCCACGGGCTGCTCATCGCGCGGGTCAAGCTGCCGCCGTTCGTCGTCACCCTGGCGACCTTCTTCATCCTCCAGGGGGTCGCCTTCATGATCACCAGCTCGCCGACCGGGCAGGTGACGAAGAACCTCTCGAACTTCGCCCTGGAAAAGACCGGCTTCTTCCCGCACGCCTTCATCGTCCTGATCGTCGCCGTGGCGCTGGTCGCCTTCCTGCTCTACCGGACCGCGCTGGGCCGCAACGTCTACGCGGTCGGCGGCGACAGCGAGGCGGCGCGCTCGAACGGCGTCCCGGTCACCTCGACGCTGGTCTGGGCCTACGTCGTCTGCGGCCTGCTCGCGGCGGCGGCCGGGATCATGCTGGCGGCGCGGGCGACGATCGGCTCGCCGACCGCCGGCCAGGGCCTCGAACTCTCGGCGATCGCCGCGGTCGTGATCGGCGGCAGCTCGCTGATGGGCGGGCGCGGCACGCTGGTCGGCACGGTCGGCGGCGTCCTCCTCTTCGCCCTGATCGAAACCTCGTTCACGCTGCTGCAGATCGAAGCGACGCTGAACGACCTGATCCGCGGCCTCGTGATCATCGCGGCGGCGGCGATCTTCGTCTCCAAGGACGACCGATGAGCGGGCGGGTGGTCGGCCTCGGCGAGGCGCTCGTCCGCCTCTCGCCCCCCGGCCTGGGGCGGCTCGAGGTGGCCACGGGGCTGGAGCTCGAGGTCGGCGGCGCCGAGCTGAACGCGCTGATCGCGGCGCGGCGCTGCGGCATGGAGGCGCGCTGGCTGACCCGGATCGCCGACAACCCGCTCGGCCGCCGCGTCGTCGCCCACGCGGGGGCGCATGGGGTCGAGGCGCAGGTGCAGTGGGAGCCGGGCGCGCGGGCGCCGGTCTACTTCGTCGAGCACGGGGTGGAGCCGCGGCCGACCCGCGTCCTCTACGACCGCTCGCAGAGCGCGATGGTCGGGCTCGACGCCGGCAGCTTCGACTTCGCCGGCGCGCTGGACGGCGCCGCCGCGGTGATCTGCAGCGGCATCACCTGCGGGCTCGGCGACGGGCCGACGCGGGCGGTGCGCGAGCTCTTCGGCGCCGCGCGGGCGGGCGGCGTGCGCACCTTCTTCGACGTCAACCACCGCAACTTCCTCTGGAGCTGGGACGAGGCGGCGCCGGTCGTGCGCGAGGTGCTGGACGGGGTCGACGTGCTCTTCGCCAGCGGGTTCGACCTCGGGCGGCTGCTGGAGCGCGAGGGCGGGGCGGAGGAGCTGGCGGCGGCGGCGCTGGAGCGCTTCGGCCTCGAGCTCGTCGTCCTGCGGGCCAACGCCCACACCGGGCGGCGCGTCACCGTGTCGATGACCGCGGTGGCCGCCGACGGCTCCCACCGGAGCGCCGAGCACAGCGCCGAGGTGGTCGACGGCTTCGGCGGCGGCGACGCGGCGCTCGGCGTCTTCGTCGCGCGGCTGGCGGCCGGCGACGGGCTCGACGTCGCCGCCGACCTCGCGGCCCGCGCCTGCGCCTTCCAGCACACCCTGCCGGGCGACGCCTGGGTCGCCGGCCCCGAAGATCTGCACAACCACGACACCCGGAGGATCCTGAGATGAGCACTGCCGAGGAGACGATCCGCGAACGCCTCGAACGGACCGGGGTGCTGGCGATCATGCGCCTGCGCGATCACGGCCTGGCGGTCGAGGTGACCGAGGCGCTGGTGCGCGCCGGGGTCGAGATCTTCGAGCTGACCCAGGACGATCCCGGCGCGCTCGCCTCGCTGCGGGCGGTGCGGGCGGCGCACCCGGCCGAGGTGATGGTCGGCGCCGGCACCGTGCTGGACGTCGAGACCGTCGCCGCGGTGGCCGCCGAGGGCGCCCAGTTCGTCGTCTCGCCGAACCTCGACCTGGCGGTGGTGGAGGCGACGCGCGGGGCGGGGCTCGAGCCGCTGCCCGGGGTGGCGACGCCGACCGAGGTGGCGCTGGCGCGCGCCCACGGGGTCGAGCTGTTGAAGCTCTTCCCCGGCGGGGAGCTCGGCATCTCCTACATGAAGGCGCTCCACGGCCCGTTCGAGGACGCGGCGATCATCCCGACCGGCGGCATCGCGGCCGAGGAGACCGGCGCCTGGCTGGAGGCGGGCGCGCTCGCGGTCGGGCTCGGCGGCAGCATCTTCCCGACCCGGCCGACCGAGGCCGACCTGGGGCGGATCGAGGAGCGGGCGCGGATCGCGGTCGAGTCCGCGCGCTCGGTGCGGGGGCGATGATCGTCGACGGCCACGCGCACGTCTTCCGCGCCGCCGGGGCGAGCGCGCGGGGGGTCGACGAGCTGATCCCGGCCGAGCGCGAGGCGCCGGTCGAGCGGCTGCTGGCCGCGATGGAGGGCGCCGGGGTGGAGCGGGCGGTGCTGGTCGCGGTGGACCGTGACGACGATTACGTGCCCGCGGTGCGCCGCGAGCGGGCGGAGCGCTTCGCCGCGATCGCGGTGGCCGGGCCGGAGGAGCTCGGGCGGGTCGACGGGGTGGACCCGGTCGCGGCGCTGGAGCGCCGCCGCGAGGGCTTCGAGTTCGACGGCCTGCGCACCGGCTGGCTGGGCGAGCCCGGCCGGCCGTTGGCCGAGAGCCCGGCGCTGCCGACCTTCCGCCGCCTCGCCGAGTGGGGCCTGCCGCTCTGGAGCTACCCGGCCCCTGACCAGCTGCCGCTGCTGCTGGAGCTGCCGGCGCTCGTCCCGGGCCTCACCGTCGTCCTCAACCACCTCGGCTTCTTCCCCGAGGCGATGCGGGTGGACGCGGCCGGTCGCCCCGCCTTCGAGGAGCCGCTCGTCCCGGAGCGGGTCGAGGCGGTGCTGGGACTGTCCCGTCATCCTGGCGTGGTGATGATGATCTCCGGCCAGTACGCGCTCTCCGGCGCGCCGTACCCGCATCCCGACCTCGACGAGCTCGTCGGGCGGTGCGTCGAGGCGTTCGGTGCCGGGCGCTGCATGTGGGGGTCGGACTTCCCCTGGATCGAGCGCGAGCCGGGGTACGCGGAGACGCTGGCGCTGCTCGAGCGGGCGCTGCCGGGGCTCGGCGGCGCCGACCTCGACGCGATCCGCGGCGGCACCGCGCTGCGCCTCTTCCCGCGCCTGGCGGTGGCCGGGTGAGCGCGGCGGCGCGGCAGGCGCGGGGGATCTCGCAGCGCTCCAGGCGCCTGCCGGTGCAGGCGATCCGCGAGGTGATGGAGCTCGCCTGGGCGAACCCGGAGGCGATCCACCTCGAGGTCGGCGAGCCCGACTTCCCGACCCCCGACAACGTGGTCGAGGCGGCGGCGCGCGCCGCCCGCGAAGGCCACACCAAGTACACGCCGAACGCCGGCATCCCGGCGCTGCGCGAGGCGCTGGCGGCGAAGGTCGAGCGGGTGAACGGCTACGCGGCGGGCGCCGAGCAGATCGTCGTCAGCGCCGGCGGGGTGGAGGCGATCCACGCGTCCCTCACCACCCTCGCCGACCCCGGTGAGGAGGTGCTGATGCCCGATCCGGCCTGGCCTGACTTCGTCCAGATGGCGGCGCTGCTCGGCACCCCGCCGCGCTTCTACCACCAGACCGCGGCGACCGACTACCTGCCCGACGTGGCGGAGCTCGAGGAGCTGGTCGGCGAGCGCACCCGCATCCTGATCGTCAACTCGCCCTCGAACCCGCTCGGCGCCGTGATCCCCGCCGAGCGCCTCGCCGAACTGGTCGACTTCGCCGAGCGCCACGACCTCTGGCTGATCTCTGACGAGTGCTACGACGAGATCGCCTTCGACGGCGACTTCGTCTCGACCATGGCGGTCGCGCCCAGCCCGCGCGTCGTCTCGATCTACTCCTTCTCCAAGGTCTACGCGATGACCGGTTGGCGGATCGGCTACGCGGTCGCGCCGCCCGAGGTCGCCGCGGCGATGACCCGCCTGCAGGAGCCGCTGATCTCCTGCGTCAACGCGCCGACCCAGATGGCGGCCCTGGAGGCGGTGACCGGCCCCCAGGACGTGGTCGTCGCGATGCGCGACGCCTACCGCGAGCGCCGCGATCGCGCCCTCGAGGTCCTCCGCGCCGGCGACCTCCCCGTCCTCACCCCGAAAGGCGCCTTCTACCTCTGGGTCGACATCTCCCGCGCCGGCCGCCGCAGCGACGCCTTCGTCCGCGACCTGATCCAAGAGCACGGCGTGGCAGTGGCCCCCGGCACCGCCTTCGGCGCCGCCGGCGACACCTTCGTCCGCCTCTCCCTGGCCGCCGACCTCGACCACCTCCTCGAGGGGAGCCGCCGGCTGATCGCGGAGGTTGATGGCGGGGGGTCGTGACTGGGGGCGTCCGAGGGTGGTGGGTGCGGGTGTCCTGGGCTCCTCATGGGGGTCCTGGCAGGCTGTGACCCCCATGAGGAGCCCAGGACGTGAGGCGTTCGTGAAAAAGCCGGCACAGGGACGTGAGGAAGTCGGACTTACGTGACGATCGGGTCGGGGAGCCTCCACACCTCGGCCGGGTCCGTGACGAAGATGCCGGGAACGTCACACCTCCCGGCCCTCCGGAGCCCTTCCCAGGCCAGGATCGAGGGCCCGGGACGCGCGGTCGACCTAAGGTCCGGTAGGCGGACCTCAGGTCGACCGCGCCCCTGTCGGTGTCGGACGACACGGGAGGAAGCGTGGAGTTCCCGGCATCTCCGTCACGGATCCGGCGGCCGTGAGCTCGCGTGGTTCGAAATCCACCTCATACGTGGATTTCGAACCACGGTAGGACGACCGGGGGCCTGCGTGGTTGGAAACCCGCGCCATACGCGGATTTCCAACCGGGGAGATCCCTGACCGTTCGAGGACCGGCCCCCGTCACCCGTCGTGGCGCATCCCGTCACGGATCCGTGCCACTCCCGACGCACTCCCGTGACGCCCCCGCGCGCGACCCTCCACACCTTCCGCACACCCGCCCCTCTCGCCACGGCCACAGCCTGCCCGGGCCGTGGCGAGAGGGGCGCGTCCCCTTCCCGGGCGACAGCTTGCGGGGCCTGGACCTTCCCGGGCGACAGCCTGCGAGTCCCCATCCCTTCCCGCCGCCGCCTCCTCGGCCCCGCGGCTCGAGGCCACCCCCGACGGGCCTCACCGCGCCGGGGTGTAGCGGCGGAGGCTCGGGGCGGTGAGGGCGCTGACCAGGAGGCGGCTCGGGGTGGGCATTGCTTCGCGCCACTCCTCGTCGGGGGTGATCTCGACCTCGCCCTGGCGGAAGCGGTTGGGGTTGCCGGCGGCGGTGTGGTCGGTGCCGAGGTGGACGGTGTGGTCGCGTATCGGGTTGGGCCGGCCGGGCTCGCCGAGGAAGGCGAGGATGTCGTCGATCGCGGCGGCGGGGTCGGCGGTGAAGTTGGCGTAGTGGAGGGTGGCGTA